>Ga0163162_10002912_pt1 | contig 16310 bp, 12 predicted proteins | sample S55metaG_FD_115310 | JGI IMG/M metagenome (GOLD analysis project Ga0163162, IMG submission 115310) | Switchgrass rhizosphere microbial communities from Kellogg Biological Station, Michigan, USA - S5-5 metaG | ecosystem: Host-associated > Plants > Roots > Rhizosphere > Soil | place: USA...
ATCGAAACGATCATCGTCGGTTGGAGCAGAGCCGAGTCGCTCCCGAAGCTGGCGCATCTCATTCCCGAGGATTGCTTACAAGTCCACCACCTCGTCAGCAAACTCTTTCAACGGCACGCCGAGAAACGGCCACGCTCCGCCGGCTCGCAGGCGGACTCCGACGAGATGCACGAGACCTGTCTCATCGATCACGATCGGCGCCGTCCGCTCACCCGAGAACCAGCTATGCCGAAAGACTTTGAAGCGTTCGGCATTGTCGGGCGCGCAGAGGTTCTGCGGATCACCGAGGTTGATGATTAACTCCGTTGCGCCATCGGGAAGAATCATGTTGCGCCAATGTCCGGGCAGCTGGCCGTGCACCGTCCAAAGATGTTCGACATAGGGGGCGAGCGGGGGAAGGACTGGACGAATCCTATGGCTCAGCATGGGTCTTTATTGTGCGCCAGCGGTCTTCGCAGCGTCAAGCTGGCGCGCGGCTTTGCAACTGTGGGAGCCGCGATCTGTTGTGTGCGCAACGCAATCGGGGCACTAAGGCCCCTCCCGCATTTCAAATCAGTGGCCGTTTTTGCCGGCGTTTTGCGATCGCTCCATTATTTGCCGTGCAAACTCGGCGTGCGGACTTTGAGGGAAGCGGGCAATGAAATCGCGAGCTGCGATTTGCGCCCGCTCCGGGTCGTGCAACAAATCGGCAAAGAGACTGATTTGGTTGAAAAGGCTATTCTCGTGCTGCGGGTTTTGCTTTTGCGCTAGCTCATATTGCTCGAGCGCTTTGTCGTACTGACCAAGAAAGCGGAAGCAACTGCCGAGATCCGTTCGCACATCAGGATTGTCGGCGCCTTTCGCAATCGCTTCCTGATAGTGCTCGATCGCATGGGTCCAATTCTGACGATCATAATTCCAGTTGGCTAAAGTACGGGCCGCCTCGGCAGGTGCGAGCTGTGAAACATCTGGTGGACTCGAGTCGGCGGAATGCTGGGGGGAAAAGGTGTTAGGCGACTGGGCGACCTGGGCTGGAAGGAAGTTTTGGATTTCCGGTTTTGACTGTGCATCTGAGAAACCACGCATCGCCAGGTACGTTGCGCCGGCTCCGAGGCCGAAAGCGGCCAGAATCAAGAGCGGGATTGACGGCGTCCACGGTTGACGCTGCGGTTTCGACTTTGTGCTTCGGTTTCCCATCAGGTGTGACTCTCTAACGCGGTCCGCAATATAGTTTGTTCGCGCGATTCTTCTCTCGATCGCGCTGAAGCTAAGGGGCGTTCGGTCCGATGCCAACATCGCTGACTGATCGCTTCCGACTAGAGCTGCGCACTCATTGCTCATATCGCCCCCAACCACTTTGGCGGAGGCAGTGGATATACGTGATTCACGTATATCAATCCGAATGCTGCAGGAGTTTGGGACAAAGCGGATCGTGTTCCGGGAGTTCGCCTTTTTCAATCAACCGGTTGATTCAGGTCTAACGAAGGATGTTTGATCCCGGTCTTCGCCTCGTGAACGCGCCGCGCGGGTTCTGGGGAGCGCACGCGCCCCCGCGTGCACTGTTTGGCGCCTCGCCGAACGGACGAAGGTTCGATGGCGGCATCGTGGTCCTCTGGGCGCGCAACCATGTTTGCGGCGAGGCGCCGCAAACAGCACGCGAGGCGCGTGCGCTCCCCAGACGAATGCAACTTCTCGATCTTGCAACGTTCACGGATATTATCCGGCTATGAACGTTGGAGGCCGGCACTACCGCACGATCTGGCTCAAGCCAGACGACGAGCGGGTTGTGCAGCTGATCGATCAAAGGGCCTTGCCACATCGATTTGTGGTCGAGGAGGTGCAGACTGTCGAACAGATGGCCACAGCCATCAGGGACATGCACGTGCGCGGTGCGCCTTTGATCGGAACAGCGGCCGCTTTCGGGATGTATCTCGCGATGTTGGCGGAGAAGGATCTGAATTCGGCAGCGACACTTTTGAGAGCGACGCGTCCGACGGCGGTCAATCTAGCCTGGGCGATTGAGCGTCAACTCGCGGCAATAGCGAAAGGCGCGACCGCGACGGAGACGATTGCGTGCGCGCGCGCGACAGCCGAGGCGATTGCTGACGAGGATGCAGAGCATTGCCGTCAAATCGGGCTACACGGGCTTGAATTGATCGAGCAAATCGCGAATCGAAAGAACGGTCAGCCGGTCAATGTGCTCACACACTGCAATGCGGGATGGCTGGCGTGCGTCGATTACGGGACGGCGACCGCGCCGATTTATGCCGCGCACGATGGCGGGATTCCCATGCATGTCTGGGTGGATGAGACGCGCCCGCGCAATCAAGGTGCAAAATTGACGGCCTGGGAACTGGGAGAGCACGGTGTGCCACACACTATCATTGCCGACAATGCCGGCGGGCATCTGATGCAGCATGGCGAAGTCGATCTCGTAATCGTGGGGACCGATCGCACTACTTTTACGGGCGACGTGGCCAACAAGATTGGCACCTACTTGAAAGCGCTGGCGGCGAAAGATAACGGCGTGCCGTTTTATGTCGCGCTGCCGTCCTCGACGTTCGATTGGACGATGCGCGATGGAGTGGCGGAGATTCCGATCGAGGAGCGCGGCGCGGAGGAGGTGAAACATGTCGATGGCTGGGCTGATGACCGGTTAGTCGAAGTGCGAGTGACTCCAGAAAGCAGTCCCGCAGCGAACTACGCCTTTGATGTGACGCCACGGCGGCTGATCAGCGGACTGATTACCGAGCGCGGCATTTGTCAGCCTAACGAGAAAAGCATTCTCGCGATGTTTCCCGAACACGCGCGCTGATGGAAACGGGCGCGGTTAAGTTTCAGTACGAATGTTCCGGAAAAGAGTTAATCCCTTTTCTGGGCTTTGAGGAATTGAATGCGGCTCGGCAGGAGTTGCGGCGACTGAATCTCATCGGCGTGGATGAGAACGGGCTCGGGTTTGGCAATGTCAGTCTGCGCGAAGAGACCAGTGGGTCATTCTACATCACCGGCTCAGGCACCGGCGCACTTCCCGTTTTGACCTTGCGCGATTTCGCGAAGGTGGTTGCATGGGATTTCGAGCGTAACTGGCTGCGCTGCGAGGGCTGCACGGTCGCTTCGGCGGAATCGCTCACGCATGCCGCGGTCTATGCGATGGCAGCAGACGCCCGCGTTGTCGTGCATGGGCATAATCCGGGTTTGTGGCGAAGCCTAATCGGGCGAGGGTTGACCACGGCAGCCGATGTTCCCTATGGCACGCCCGAGATGGCCCTTGAGGTGCAACGACTTCTCCGAGAAACGGCGGTGCGCACCTCGGGGATCTTCGCGATGGCTGGACACGATGAGGGCATCGTTGTTTTCGGACAAGATTTCAGTCAGGCGCTGGGCGTGCTGGCGGCGGCGCGCGCTTCTCGAGATCCGAAAAACTAACAACATCGGAGCAGTGCGATGCTCCCGCGCTGCAGAGGATGGGTTAAAAAGAGGAAAGACGGACAGCAGGGGGCGAATGGCAAAAGGCCGACCTCTGTTTTCCGGCCTCCGACCTCTAGTTGCGGCGACGCGAAAGATGCGCGGAAACAAGCAGAGATCCTTCGTCATATTCTTGACTCAGGATGACAAGCGTGGGGTCTGCTGGCCCTGCGGGCTGACTCCGAGGTGGACAATTTCCGTTTGATTGGGATGATGCAGACTGCCATGCCCGCCACGCTCGATCGCACTGACGCCAAACCGGCGACGGGACGCTCCGTTTTCGTTTTACGCTTCGCCAGCACGATCGTGCTTTGGTCGGTGGCGCTGCTGATTATTTTTTCCGGGTACGAATACGCGTTCTACGGATTGATCAGCGCGGTGGGCTTGATCGCGCTCTGGGAATTTTACGGAATGCTCGATGCCAAGGGGCTGCCCAACTTCAAGGTCACGGCCATGATCTGCGGGGCGGTGATGCTTTGCGGCAGTTTTTACTATTTCAGAAAAGTCGGGCCGGCGCGCTCCTACGACTTCGAACTCGCAGTCCTGCTCTTTTTCCTCCTGACGGTCTTCACGCGCCAGATGTTCGCGAGCCTGCGCGACGATGAGCCGCTCAAGACCATGGCGTACACGCTCTTCGGACTTCTTTATGTGCTCTGGCTTTATAATTTCATCACCAAGATCGTTTACGTCACGCCGCGCACGTTGGAGGGAGCGGTCACGGGGCAGTTCTACGTCTTCTATTGCATTGCGATCACCAAGTTCAGCGACATGGGGGCGTATGTGACTGGCAGTTTGATCGGACGCCATCGGCTCGTGCCGCACATCAGTCCGAAGAAAACCTGGGAAGGATTTTTCGGGGCGCTGGCCTTTTCGTTGCTCGCAAGCGTCGGGCTTTTCAAGCTCATGCCGGGACATTTTTCGGTGCTGACCCTGCCGCATGCGATTGTGCTTGGCTTGCTTCTCGGCTTCGCGGCAGTGATCGGGGATCTCGCCGAGTCGATCGTCAAGCGCAGCACCGGGGTGAAGGATTCGGGCAATATGTTACCGGGAATCGGCGGCGCGCTCGATTTGATTGACAGTCTGCTGTTTACGGCACCGCTCCTGTTTTTCTATTTGCGACTGGTAATTCGAGTGCCGTAGGGGGAAAGCACGATGGGACTCATGGGACGAATGGGACCTATATGATGGCGAAACGGAAACGGGTCGTGGTGCTGGGGGCGACCGGGTCGATCGGGGAAAGCGCGATCAAAGTGGCGCATGACATTCCGGAGCGGATGGAAATTATCGGCCTGGCGGCGAAGACGAACGCGCGCAAGCTGGCCGCACAGGCCAACGTCGTTAGGCCGGAAGCGGTTTGTTTGGTGGACGAAACGCGAATCGAAGAGCTGCGGGCAGCGCTTGAGTACAAACCGGCGATCCTGGCTGGCGAAGCCGGACTGCGCGAGATCGCTTGCCTAACGAATGTCGATATGGTGCTCGTCGCGGTGGTGGGGACGGGAGGGTTGCGACCGGCGCTGGCGGCGCTCGAAGCGGGGAAGGATCTAGCCGTGGCGAGCAAGGAGATCCTGGTCATGGCCGGCGAAGCGGTGATGAGCGCGGCGGCGAAGAAGGGCGCGAAAGTTCTGCCGGTCGATAGTGAACACAACGCGATTTTTCAGTGTTTGGAATGTGGGAGGGGCCTTTGCGCCCCGATCGGCGAAGGGGCCACAACGGACCGGGACACAGAGGTCCCTCCCACATTGGTCAGGCGCATCATTCTCACTGCATCCGGCGGACCGTTTCGAGAAACGCCAAGTGATCAGTTCACAAACATCACCCCTGACCAGGCTTTGAAACATCCGACTTGGAACATGGGTCCGAAGATTACGATCGATTCCGCCACCCTGTTCAACAAAGGACTGGAAATGATCGAGGCGCACTGGCTTTTTGGGGTCGAGATGGCGCGGGTGGAGGTGATCATTCACCCGCAAAGCATCGTGCATTCAATGGTGGAATTCGCGGATGGGTCGGTTCTGGCCCAGCTCTCTCATTCCGACATGTGTTTTCCGATTCAGTACGCCGTGACCTGGCCCGATCGCGTGCCCAACTCGCTGCCGCCGCTGGACTTCGGCAAGCTTCAAAAACTGGAATTCGCCGCCCCGCGGCTGGATGCCTTCCCGGCCCTCAATCTCGCGCGGCGCGCTGGGGAGACCGGCGGTACCCTCCCTGCTGTTATGAACGCCGCCAATGAAATCGCTGTCTCAGCTTTCCTCGATCGCCGGATTTCGTTCCCGCGCATCTGGCATTTGGTCGAGGAAGTTATGAACCGCCACACCTCCATTGCGAATCCCACCCTCGATGCCATATTGGAAGCCGATCGCTGGGCGCGCGAGGAGGCCGCCGACGCTTCGGCTCGTTAAGATTCGTCAATTCTGAGCGCCATGTTTCTGCACGCCCTACGCATCATTTTTATTCTGCTCGAGGTCATCGTCCTCTTTAACCTTCTCATTGTCGTTCATGAGCTGGGACATTTTCTCGCGGCGCGCTGGCGCGGGCTGGTCATCGAGAAATTCGGTGTCTGGTTCGGGAAACCGCTCTGGAAGAAGACGATTAACGGCGTGCAGTATTCGTTAGGCTCGCTGCCCCTCGGCGGCTTCGTCGCGCTGCCACAACTCGCGCCAATGGACATAATCGAGGGCGAAACCGAAACGGATCGGGCCGCGCTCCCGCGTATCTCCGCGCTCGATAAGATTATCGTTGCGATCGCCGGCCCCTTTTTCAGCATGCTCCTGGCACTTGTTTTTGCCGGAATTGTCTGGGCGGTTGGTCATCCGGTCAGCGAGTCCGACATGACAACCGTGATTGGTTTCGTGGAACCCGATTCGCCCGGTGAAAAGGCTGGTCTCCAGGCCGGCGACAAGATCCTCGCGGTCGATGGAAATCGCGTCACCCGTTTTTCCGGGATGAATGACAGTGTGACCTGGAACGTGATTCGAAGTGAAGGCGATACGATCCCGTTTCTCGTCGAACGCAACGGCCGCCAACTCTCGTTTTCAGTCGTGCCCTACAAGGCGCCAAGCAGTGGCTGGCGGCGCAAAAGCGTTCGTCAGGTTTTGATTTATCCGGCCACGTCGCCGGTCATCGATCAGGTCCAGCCGAAGACGCCGGCCGCGGCCGCCGGACTCCAGCACGGCGACATCGTTCTGGGTTACGATGCGACGCCAATCTACAGCCCGATTGCGCTGGCGGCGTATGTGGAGACTCACGCCGGCAAACCCATTTCGCTGGCGGTCGATCGCAACGGACAAAAGCTCAACGTGACCGTTACCCCACAGCTTTTGGCTAACGAAAAAACGCCGCGGATCGGCATCGCCTGGGATACGTCAGGCAGAATGAGCATCGCGCATCCGAACCCGATTGAGCAGATTTACAACAGTGTCACGAGCACGCTTGATACGATCGGCGCGGTTGCTTCGCCGAAGTCTGACGTCAAGCTGCAGCATCTGAGTGGGCCGCTCGGAATTTTCCGGATCTACTACCTGCTCTTCGAAAATGAGCGGGGCTGGCAGTTGGCGCTTTGGTTTAGCGTCATCCTGAACGTGAATCTCGCGATCTTGAACATGCTCCCCATTCCCGTTCTCGACGGTGGGCACATTGTGCTGGCGGTCGTCGAAGGGGTGCGCCGCAAACCCGTGAACATTCGGGTTCTCGAGATTATCCAGACCGGCTGCGCAGTGCTCATCATCGGCTATATCTGTTACATTAGCTTCTTCGATGTCGGCGATTTACTGGGCGAAAAGCGCGGCAAAGATGAGCCCGCGCCCGTGGTGCACGCGAGCCCAAGCCCGTAGCGGATCCAGTTCGTCGCTCGTGTTTTCGAAGCAAAGCTGTTCATGCTTTGCTATCTTCCGGGCTAAGCCTGCGAATTGATATGAATCGCCTCTCGTATTGCGACAATCCGCTCGATTACCAGCGGAGGCTTTCCCGCGAAGTAATGGTCGGCCATGTCGGCGTGGGCGGCGCGAATCCGATTCGCGTCCAGTCCATGATCACGTGCGACACGATGGACACCGGGGCGTCCATTGCGCAGACCATCGAACTTGCCGAAGTCGGTTGCGAGATTGTTCGCATTACCGCGCCGACGGTGAAGGATGCCGCCAATTTGCAGCACATCGTGGCCGGTTTGCGCGCCCGCGGTTGCGATGTGCCGATTGTAGCGGACATCCATTTCAAACCCGAAGCCGCGATGGAAGCGGCGAAGTGGGTTGATAAAGTCCGGATCAATCCGGGCAACTACGCGGACTCGAAAAAGTTCAAGATTATCGAGTACACCGACGAGCAGTATTCGGCCGAGCTGGAGCGAATTCGCGAACGCTTTTCTCCGCTCGTTAGGCTGTGTCAGGAACGCGGGATTGCGATGCGGATCGGGACGAACCACGGCTCGCTCAGCGACCGAATCATGAATCGCTACGGTGACACGCCGCTCGGGATGGTGGAGAGCGCGCTCGAATTTGCGCGGATCGCCCGCGACCTGGATTACCACGCCCTCATTTTCTCGATGAAATCGAGCAACCCCAAAGTGATGATCGCGGCGTATCGGTTGCTTGTGGCCCGCTTGCGCGAGGAGGGCGCGGATTGGAATTATCCGATTCATCTTGGCGTGACGGAAGCCGGCGAAGGTGAGGATGCGCGGATCAAGAGCGCGATCGGTATCGGTTCACTGCTCAGCGACGGGATTGGGGACACGATCCGTGTTTCGCTCACGGAAGACAGCATCCACGAAATCCCGGTGGCACGGGCGCTGGTCGAGGGCATCGCCAATAAACGCGTCGAGGCACCGCTGCCTAACGAGACCGCGAACTTTGCATTGAGCTATGATCCTTTCTCGTATCAACGCCGGTCGTCGGCGACGATTGCGGTAACCGGGGTTGGCGACTCCAGTAGCGAAATCAAAATCGGCGGTGAGGAAACCGTGCGGGTCGCGATTCGGCGACAGAATTTTGAAAAAATCGCGCACAAGGTCGACCGGATGGGGGACTACAGGCCAGAGTTTGTCTATGAAGACTCGGACATCGTTGAACTCGATCCGCGCGATGATGCGGCCATTTCCGCTTTGAATCGCACCGCCGACCCGAAGTTGGTCGCATTGGCCAACGACCTCGATTTGCCGTTGATTGCTGGCTACCGCTTGCTCGCGGCGAAGCTGGAGCCGCGCCACCCCATTCTGCTGAAAGATCGCCTAACGATCGCCCAGGATCCTGAGGCTGAATTTCTGCCCACTCTTCTCGCCGCCGCCACGAATATTGGCTCGCTCCTCTGCGACGGGATTGGCGATGCGATTCTTGTCCAAGGCGAACACGGGCCCGGACAAGCCCTGCGCTTGTCCTACAACATTTTGCAGGCGGCCGGGACGCGGATCTTCAAGACCGATTATGTCGCGTGCCCTTCATGTGGCCGGACACTTTTCAATCTGCAAACCACGACCGCGCGGATCAAAGCCGCGACGTTGCATCTCAAGGGCGTGAAGATCGCCATCATGGGCTGCATCGTGAATGGGCCAGGGGAAATGGCTGATGCCGATTTTGGTTACGTCGGGGGCGCTCCCGGCAAGGTGAACCTCTATGTCGGAAAAACCGCGGTGAAATTCAACATCCCGGAAGCGGAAGCAGTGGATCGCCTGCAAGATTTGATCCGAGAGCATGGCAAATGGGTGGATCCTGTGCTAGAAAATGAGCAGAGCGCAGCAGGGATGGGGCGCTGAGGCTGGGACGTATTTCGAGTCAGATAAGGTTTAGGGGGAAAACCTTTCTGAGGGGCAACAGCCAGTGCTACTTGCTCGCCACATTTGACGCGATACGAATTTGACGTAAAAAACGCAAAATCTTTTCTTCTTGTCACTTTAATGACAATTTTGTAATCTTGGACTTTCTTTGGAAAATACCCCCGGAACGGCGCACGAAATGGAACAGGGTAAAACAACAGAAATTATGATAAAACTATCGTTGGGAGCATTGTTAGGCGACGGCCAAAAATCTTTTGGCATCGCTTTGGGAGCTTTTTGTTTAGGGCTTTTGGTCACAGCCGCGGATGCGCGGCCAGTGCCGCAAAACCTGGCAGGGGGTTTGGGAACGCTGGTCGAGAGTAATATTGCCGTTAAACAAAACAAAACGGCTGCGATCTATAATGGCTACGCCACTCCAGAGGCCGCAAATTATGCTGATCTCGCAATTCAGGATACCGCGACGAAACGGTTCCTGGTTGATATTCATCCGAGTGGTCGCGCGTCGTTCGACGACACTCTCAAAGCGCTAAAGACGAAGTTCTCTTCGCTTACAGTCACGGCCATCGACAAGAAGTATAAGGGCGTGGGCGTAATCGAAGGTTATATCTCGTTGGATGATGTGCCGGCACTCGGCAACATGCGCGAGGTTCGTTCCGTCAACCTTGGATTGAAACTGGAAGTGAATCGTGCGACCCCGAATGCGGCCCCGAATCCAGATGGCAGCATCAGGCCTGGCACAACCATTCCCTTGTTGGGAACGGTCTTCGACCAAGGCGTTTATCAGCACCGTGTTGACCAGATCAACAAGTACTATAATCCAAATGCGACCCAAGACCTTGAAGGTGACGGGATCAGCATCGGATTCATTTCGGACAGCTACGGCGATTCCACGACCGACGTGAACAATTTCGATCTCCCCGGCGCACCGGGTAACCCGGTTAACAAGCAACCGGTCGTTGTGCTTCAGGATCTTCCAGGAACGAATGAAGGACGTGGCATGGTCCAGATCGGTTATAAGATGGCGCCAAAGGCCCGCTTGGGTTTCGCGACCGCGAATGGCGGCGAAGTTAATTTTGCCAATAACATCCGCGCGCTGGCGAACGATTTTGGCGCACAGGTTATTTGTGATGACGTCGGCTATGCAGACGAGCCGTTTTTCGAAGACGGTCTCATCGGTCAGGCTGTCGATGAAGTTCATGCAGGTGGGGTGAGCTACTTCTCATCGGCAGGCAATGATATTGGTACCTATGACTATGACTCTGATTATCGGAATGTGCCTAACGGTCCGAACGCGCTCGACGGTACCAACATCAATCTTACTGGAGTCCCGACTAATCTCTACCAGGGTGGTTTCCATAACTTCAATCCAAACCCTGGCCAACAGGATGTCGCGCAGACGGTCAACGTCTTAGCCTCGGGCAACCCTGCGACCAACTTCCAATGGGATGATCCCTTTAATCAGGTGCTAAATTTTGATCCGAATGCAATTTACACGGAGCACGCCGTCTATACGAACCAGGCAATTACCTTTGTTACTCCGAGCCTGACCGCCGGCCAGAACTATGTCATTACGGTCACGGCTGACGCGGGCAGCTCATTCGACGCGATCGTTACGGTCAAGGATCCCAATGGGACCATCATCGTAAACAATCAGGACACGGGCACGGACGAGACGATTAATCTCTTTCCGCCCATCACGGGTGCTTACACGCTGGTGGTAACGAACTTTGGTGGAACGACTGGGGCATTCACGGTTAATGTCTACAACGGTCTCAATCCGCAGCTGACGACTGACTTCAACCTGTTGACCTTTGACTTGGAGGGCAATTACCTGTCAGGCAGCTCGCTTACGACTAACAACCTGGCGACAAACGTTCCATTTGAATATGGCGTGACCACTCCCAAGGCGGGTGAAACCAAGGTTCAGTATGTCATCGCGCGTTCCAGTATTCCTACTGCCCAGTCTCCGGCGGGTCATATCCGCTGGATCATTCGCGGCAATGGTCTCTCTGGTATCGGGCCGGCAGAGTATTTCACGGTTAACTGCCCGAACACTCACGGTCATGCGATGGCGAACGGCTGCAATGGTACTGCTGCCTATAACGTCTTTCGCATGAACATTCCGGAGTATTATACTTCGCCTGGTCCGTCGACGGTTTACTTCGATCCACAGGGCAACCGTCTCAACCCGCCGCAGGTTCGCAAGCAACCCGGCATAGCCGCGGCTGACAATGCCAACACGTCATTCTTCGGCGGCGACAGTCTCTCCGACCTCGATACCAAACCGAACTTCTCAGGAACTAGTGCGGCCGCACCACATGCGGCGGCGATCGCGGCTCTCGTTCTGGAAAAGAACGGAGGACCAGGGAGTGTGAGTCCGGATCAGATGACGCAGCTGCTTCATCACAGTACATTCAAGCACGATCTGGATCCAAACTTCGTCGCCGCAAGAGCTCGAACCTCGGAGGGCGGAACAGTTAACATATCGGTCGAAACCGACCTCGGTTTGAATCCGAGTTCAGGCGTAAACAACGCCGACTCGTTTATCGTCAAGTACGACGGACCGGGATCAATCGCTACGCTGGTCTTTAATCCGGCTGGTACGGCCGCCACCGCTGGTAACCCCGGGGGCGGTAACAATGGTCTCGATCTGACCAACACTTACTTCGATAACATCTATCCGGGTCTCGTCTGGGAGCCCTTAACCAAGGCGTTCACCATGGGTAACTCGAAGGGCTTAACTACCGGAGACGCGGTTGCGACCTATAGTAACCAGGCTCCCTTGCCTTCTATCACAGGTCAGTGGTGGACAATGACTCTGACCTTCCCGAACTCCAACTTCACCACTGGCGACGAGCTGCATTTCACCGTGGGCCATGGTCCACAGCATAACTCCTCGACAGTTGGTGGCATTGGGCCGGACGGTGGGGCGACCTCGACCTCGTTTGTGATGGCCGACCTGTTCGGCTCCATCGTGGTCTTGCCCGACGGAAGAAAGCCGGGTGATGGCATGACCTTCAGCGGAACGACCACTGGTGGCGGCACCTTCACCGGAACGTTCCGAAACAAGATTGGCACCGGTTATTCGCCCACGGATGGCTACGGCTTTATTAATGCCGAGGCGGCCGTGAATCAGCGGGTGCGCTAACAAAACACTGAGTTCAAAACTTGACGGCGGGTCATGCAAATGGCCCGCCGTTCTTGTTTTCCCAACTTCGATCGGTCTCCGAGTTGACGCTTGGGGTGGTCCGGGAGATATTCCACGCCCTCCTTGTAGCCGGAATCGGTGATTCCGGCCATTCGTCGACCCCGGACGGCACTTTCCATGGACAAAATCCGTAATATCGCAATCATCGCCCACGTCGATCACGGCAAGACGACGTTGGTCGATCAATTGCTGCGCCAATCCGGCACCTTCCGTTCCAACCAAAAGGTCGAGGAGCGCATGATGGACTCGATGGATCTCGAGCGCGAAAAGGGCATCACCATCCGGGCCAAGAACGCCGCCTTCAACTGGAACGGTTATCGGATCAATATTGTGGACACACCCGGTCACGCCGATTTCGGCGGCGAGGTCGAACGCATCATGAAAATGGTCGATGGCGTCCTGCTGGTCGTCGACGCCCACGATGGTCCACAGGCCCAGACGCGTTTCGTCCTCAAGAAAGCGCTCGAGAATAGGGTCAAGCCGATCGTCGTGATTAATAAGGTCGATCGCGAGAACGCCCGTCCGCACAAGGTGCTCGATATGGTGTTCGACCTTTTTGTCGCGCTGAAAGCGAACGATGAGCAGCTCGATTTTCCGATCATCTACGCCAGCGCCAAGAACGGTTTCGCGATGCGCGAGATCCACGAAAACAGCGAAGACATGACGCCGCTCTTCGAGGCGATTGTGAAATTCATCCCGCCCCCTCCGATCGCTGCCGAACCTTATTTCCAGATGCTCGTCTCGAATCTTCACTACAGCGATTACCTCGGTCGCATCGCTCTCGGACGGATCGTGAGCGGCCGCGTCGCGGTCGGCGACGCCATTGTCTGCATTCATCGCGATGGACGCCGCGAACGCGGGAACGTTACCGCGCTTTTCACTTACGCCGGCTTGCAACAGGTCGAGACCCAGCACGCCAGCGCGGGCGATATTGTTGGGCTTTGTGGCTTTGAGGAAGTTTATATCGGGGAGACTTTGACCGATCGCGAGGAGCGTCCTCCGCTGCAATTTGTCGATATCGATCCGCCTACGATTCGGATGCGTATTTTAGTCAACGATTCGCCGTTTGCCGGACGCGAAGGAAAGTTTGTCACCGCTCGTCATGTACGGGAGCGACTCATTCGCGAAACGCGCGGCAACGTCTCGCTTCAGGTCAACGACACGGAGACGGCGGGCGCTTTCGAAATCAACGCGCGCGGCGAAATGCAGATCGCGGTGCTGGTTGAGCAGATGCGCCGCGAAGGCTACGAGGTGATGGTTTCGCGACCGGAGGTTATTTTTCATCGCGACGAAAATGGGGCGCTGCTTGAGCCGATCGAAAACCTCTACGTCGAAGTGCCTAACGACAATCTCGGCGACGTTCTGCAATCGATCGCCGCTCGCAAGGGCGAAGTCGTGGGGATGGACCATCACGCAGACCGTGTTTCGGTCGAGGCCGTTATCCCCACTCGCGGCCTGATCGGTTTCGAAACCGATTTGATTAACCTGACCCGGGGCGAAGGCATCCTGAGCCATTTATTTCGCGAATACGCCCCCTACAAAGGCGAATTGGAAGGCCGCAATCGCGGCGTCCTTGTCTCGATGGAACCCGGCATCAGCACGGCCTACGCACTCAACAACATCCAGGCGCGCGGCAAATTGTTCGTCGGCCCACAGGAAGAAATTTACGCTGGCATGATCGTGGGCGAAAACGCTCGCCCGGACGATTTACCAGTTAACCCCTGCAAGACAAAGCACCTGACCAACATGCGAAGCCAGGGCGATGGCAAGGGAATCCAACTGGAAGCGCCGCTCAAGATGACCCTGGAACGGGCGATAGAATACATCAGCGCCGACGAATACGTTGAGGTGACTCCCAGCTCGCTCCGCCTGCGCAAGCGCATCCTCGACGCGACAGCGCGAAAACGCGCCGCGAACGCTGCCTAAAGTCCTCGGCAAGAGGCAGGGCTGGGCAGTCTTGGTGATTTTCCCAGATCCTTGGCGAATTAGAAAGATGACATACGTGAATCACGTATATGATGGCCCCGCGGTTCAGAACGACCAATTCGTTAGGGTGAGCCTTTGACGAAAACGGAGGTCGTGGTGGACGTTTTTCATCCTCCTCGCCAGACGTTTCCGCGGCCCGAGGCAATCGCTCCACCCCTCCGAGCAAGTGTTGACCCTTTTCGGCTGTGTCGATAGCTTGGGCCTGGAAAGGAGGGAGCGATGAAAACCGAAATCCGGATCGAGTATTGCGCGGTTTGAAACTACGCGCCTAAAGCCGTCAGTTTGGCGGCTAAGATTCTCGACCTCGGCGAACGGATCGCGTCGCTTACCCTCGTCCCATCGAGCGGCGGCGCCTTCGAAGTCAGCGCCAATGGTAAAACGCTCCACTCCAAACTCGATTCCGGCGAATGGCCGGATTTCGACGCTCTCGTTAGCCAGATCAAAAAGTTCAAATAGTCGCGCCGGACTGGCGTTTCTTTGCGTCGGGAGAGTGAAGGGTGCCTGGTGGTCCTCGCGATCTTCAAAATCGCCGTCGGTCCCTAACGACCGAGGTAGGTTCGATTCCTATCCTCTCCGCCTCCCTTTGGATAATTGGGAAATTCCCCTAACGAAAGGAGGTGATCCGGGTGTCGCGTGAACAAATTCGAAAGCTGACCTCATTGTCGTCCTGCGCTGGCTGAGCTTCCAAGTTGAGCCAACAGGCCCTGAGGCAAGTTTTGCGTCAGCTCCCGCAGTATCCCAATCGCAACGTCCTCGTCGGTTCTACGACCGCCGATGATGCCGGTGTTTTTCGTCTCGATCGCGACCGCGCCCTCGTGCAAACGACTGATTTCTTTACTCCCATCGTCGACGATCCGTTTGCCTACGGTCAGATCGCCGCCGCTAATGCTCTTTCGGACGTATTTGCGATGGGCGGCCGTCCGCTCACCGCGCTCAACATCATGGGCATGCCGGCCGATTTGGTTTCAGAGAAAACTATCGCCACCATTCTGCGTGGTGGCCTCGAGAAAGCGCGCGAAGTCGGCTGCGCCATCGTCGGCGGTCATACCATTCGTAATCCCGAACCAATCTACGGCCTCGCCGTTACCGGGATTGTGTCGCCCAGAAAAATCCTGACGAACGCCAGGGCGAAAGCAGGCGATTTCCTCGTTCTCACCAAACCATTGGGGACGGGCATCGCCACAACCGGAATCAAACGCGGTCTGACGAGTGCGAAACTTTCGAAGGCTGCCACCAAACTGATGTCGCAGGTTAACACGATCGGTGCAGACCTTGCCGAACGTGGGCTCGTGCGCGCGGCAACAGATATCACCGGTTTTGGCTTGCTCGGTCATCTTGCGTCGATGTGCCGTGCCAGCGGAGTGAGTGCGGAGATTTTTGCGCCCGATGTCCCTGCGATCAGCCAGGAGATTTATAGACTTATCGATCGCGACTGCATTCCGGGCGGGACAGAGCAGAATCTGAAAACGGCAAATGCGCGCACTAAGTGGAGCGCAGCGACTGAGGCGCAGAAGATTCTTCTGGCCGACGCCCAAACCAGTGGAGGTTTGTTGCTCGCGGTATCACCGCGGCATCTCGCTCAAGTGATCCAACGGCTGACGAAGCGACAAACATCCTGCCGGGCGATCATTGGCAAAATCCTGCCTCGGCGAAAAACGCTGATCACGGTTTCCACCTCATGAGCGGATCGCGTGAATTTCGGGGAGCGCACGCGCCCCGCGTGCGCCGTTTGGCGCCTCGCCGAACGGACGAATGTTCAACGGCGGCATCGTGGCCCTCTTCTGCGCGCGAACCAGTTTGCGGCGAGGCGCCGCAAACAGCACGCGAGGCGCGTGCGCTCCCCACATGAATCGCCGCGCCCTTCCAGCCGTTGGAAAAGTGATCGAGGCGCTGAGCGACATCGATCTCCCG
>Ga0163162_10002917_pt1 | contig 16305 bp, 7 predicted proteins | sample S55metaG_FD_115310 | JGI IMG/M metagenome (GOLD analysis project Ga0163162, IMG submission 115310) | Switchgrass rhizosphere microbial communities from Kellogg Biological Station, Michigan, USA - S5-5 metaG | ecosystem: Host-associated > Plants > Roots > Rhizosphere > Soil | place: USA: Michigan...
AGGGCGATAGGGTGTATGATGCTGTCGATAAGTTCATCAATCTGCGTTACCGGTTTTTACCTTACATCTATGCGAGTTCGTGGGATGTTACCGCCCATCAATCGAGTATGATGCGCGCCCTGGTGATGGACTTTGCAAATGACAAAGATGCATGGGACGTAAATAGCGAGTTTATGTTCGGCAAATCGGTTTTAGTGAACCCGGTTACCGCCCCTATGTACACCAAGCCGGGCACTATTTCAGGCCGTGATACCATACGGCTGGAAGATTTCACAACAGTTAAAACAAAACAAACCTACCTGCCAAAGGGTGCCGACTGGTACGACTTCTGGACCGGCGAAAAGTTCGCAGGGGGACAAAAGGTTACCAAAGAAACCCCGCTTGACATTATACCGCTTTATATAAAAGCAGGTTCTATTTTACCTTTCGGCCCCAGCGTGCAATATGCAACCGAAAAAAAATGGGATAACCTGGAAATCAGGGTTTACCCCGGTGCCGATGGTGATTTTACCCTGTACGAGGACGAGAACGATAATTACAATTATGAACAAGGCAAACACAGCGAAATTAAATTTCACTGGGACGATAAAAAACATACGCTAAAGATAGCTGATCGTATTGGCTCATTCACAGGCATGTTGGCCGACCGCAAATTCAATCTGGTTATTGCACCGGCAGGGGCTGCCAATCCTGCATCAGGTCAAGTAATATCCTATAACGGTAAAGGCAAAAGCATAAAATTATAATCGCGGGTTATCATGAATTTAAAAATATCGGCAGGACTGTGTATGTTAATATTAACGGGCATTTGCAAAGCGCAGAACCCGATCATACAAACAAAGTATACGGCCGATCCTGCACCGATGGTGTATCACGATACCGTATTTCTTTATACCGGTCACGACGAAGATGATGCCAAAGGCTTCAAAATGTTAAATTGGCTATTGTACACATCCACCGACATGGTTAACTGGACAGACCGGGGCTCCGTAGCCTCTTTGAAGAGCTTTAACTGGACACCTGAAAATGGTGCATGGGCAGCGCAGGTTATTGAGCGGAACGGGAAATTTTACATGTACTGCCCGATACACATGAAAGGGATCGGCGTGCTGGTTTCCGACAGCCCTTACGGGCCGTTCAAAGACCCGCTGGGCAAACAACTGGTTCACCAGGGCATGGATGATATTGACCCGACCGTATTTATTGACAACGATGGACAGGCTTACTTATACTGGGGGAATCCGAATTGCTGGTACGTGAAGCTTAACCCCGATATGATCTCTTATTCGGGCGATATTGTAAAGATCGATTCAAAGCCGACCAATTACCAGGAAGGCCCCTGGTTTTATAAAAGAAATAACCATTATTATTTGGCTTATGCCTCCACATGTTGTCCTGAAGGAATCGGGTATGCCATGAGCGACAAGCCTACCGGCCCCTGGACATACAAAGGAATGATTATGGATGGCAGCCCACTGTCTTCGGGAAATCATCCCGGTATTATCGATTATAAGGGCAATTCCTATGTGTTTGGGTTTAACTATACGCTGAATTACTTAATAACAAAGGAACATCACGAGCGGCGCTCGGTTTGTCTGGAAAAATTGACCTATAACGCCGACGGCACCATCCAGAAGCTGCCATTCTGGAATCCTTTGGGTACGGCGCAGTTAGGTACCTTAGATCCATTTAAACGTACTGAAGCAGAAACTATTTCGTGGGAGAGCGGGGTGAAAACGGCAGGCGATAAGCAAACGGGCGTTTATGTAACCGATATAAAGAATGAATCATACATCAAGGTTCGTGGCGCCGATTTTGGCAAAGGCGCTAAAAAATTCGAGGCCGAAACCGCCTCAGCCTCTAATGGCGGGCAAATCGAAATTCACCTCGACAGCCTTAAGGGGACTTTGGTAGGCATATGCCCCGTTAAAAATTCGGGCGGCTGGCAAACATGGGCTAAACAGTCGTGCACTGTTAAAAAGGTAAAAGGTGTGCACGATATATATTTTGTTTTCAAGGGCGGAGATGGTCAATTGTTTAATTTTAATTGGTGGAAATTCAAATAAATAACATGGCGTGCATGGGTAACTATAAATATTTAAAGCGGGCATTTACGATAGTTTTCGGCTGTTTGACCGGTAGTGTAGCCATGGCCCAAAACCCGGTTATACAAACTATTTATACCGCCGACCCGGCACCGATGGTATATAAGGACACGGTTTTTCTGTACACCGGCCATGATGAAGATAAATCAACCTGGTTCACCATGAAGGACTGGCATTTATTTTCGACAGTGGATATGGTGAACTGGACCGACAGGGGATCGCCTTTATCATTAAAAACATTTTCATGGGCTAAAAAGGACGCCTGGGCCGGGCAATGTATTTTTCGCGACGGCAAATTTTATTGGTATGTGCCAATGAACCGCGCCGACGGAAAAGGCATGGCCATTGGAGTGGCCGTGGGCCGGACGCCTGAAGGACCATTTGTTGATGCACTGGGCCACTATTTAGCTTACACCGGTGTTGGTGATATTGATCCTACCGTGTTTATAGATGACGATGGTCAAGCCTATTTATATTGGGGCAACCCCCAGCTGTTTTATGTAAAGCTTAATAAGGATATGATTTCCTATTCGGGGGATATCCAAAAAGTTGAGCTTACCGAACAGGCTTTCGGCAAACGCACCGGCGACCCGAAACGGTTTACTCAGTACGAAGAAGGGCCCTGGTTTTACAAGCGCAAAGGCTTGTATTATATGATTTACCCCGCAGGCGGCGTGCCCGAGCATATAGGTTACTCTACAAGCAAAGGTCCTACCGGCCCATGGGTTTACCGCGATACATTAATGCATATCATAAAAGAGGGCGGCGCATTCACCAATCATCCGGGGATGATTGATTATCACGGTAAATCGTACTTTTTTTATCATAACGGGGCCTTACCCGGAGGAGGAGGCTTTGACAGGTCGGTTTGCGTCGACGAGTTTACCTATAATGCTGATGGCACCATCCCTGTCATAGCGCACACTACCGAAGGGGTACTTAAGGCTGTCAGGAACCTGAATCCTTTCATCCGGCAGGAAGCCGAAACTATCGCCTGGGAATCGGGGATCGAAACAGCGAAATCAGCTATTGGGGTATATGTGACTGAAATTGATAATGACGATTACATTAAGGTAAGAAGTGTAGATTTCGGCAAGGGTGCAACAACGTTTGACGCCAGCGTAGCCGCAAGCACTGAAGGAGGCGCTATAGAAATTCATCTCGATAAGCTTGACGGAGCATTATTTGGAAGTTTACCGGTTAAGCAAACAGGAGGATTGGACAAATGGCATGCTCAATCAGCTAAAATAAAAAGGATTACGGGAGTACATGATGTTTATTTCGTTTTCAAAGGCGGACAAGGGGGCTTGTTTAATTTTAACTGGTGGCAATTCAAGCATTAATTGATTTCTTAACTTTTTAATAATTGTACTAAGCAATATTCATAAACCCACCTGATATGAGGTTATTATTTAATCTGACATTCTTCTTTTTAATGGCTGGCGCTTTAAGTATAAACGCTCAAACCCACCATGTAGAATCAGCGTTTGATGATAACTGGAAATTTTTCCGGGGAGATGCCGTGGGCGCCGAACGCGTCCTGTTTGGTGATAAATTATGGCGAAACGTTGATCTCCCGCATGACTGGAGTATAGAAGATCGGCCGAATCAATCCGATACCGTTATTGGCCCGTTTTCGAAGATGAGCATTGGCAGTACAGCTACCGGTTACACATCGGGTGGCACTGGTTGGTATAGAAAACATTTTAATTTTGGCAATGTCGGCCAAAAAAGGGTTTCCGTTTATTTTGACGGTGTGTATATGAATAGTGATGTTTGGCTAAACGGGCACCTCCTTGGTAACCATCCTTATGGGTATACCCCATTTTATTATGACCTTACTCCTTTTCTCCGTAATGGTGAAAATATTATTGCGGTACGCGTTCGAAATGAAGGAAGAAACTCAAGATGGTATAGCGGTTCCGGAATTTACAGGCATGTTTCGCTGATCACAACAGGACCCATTCATGTCGGGCAATGGGGCGTATCTGTAACTACGCCGAAAGTATCCCGCACCAGCGCAATAATCAGCATTAAAACAACCATTGATTCCTCCGAACACGGCACCTTATTAAAGCTGGTAACCACCATTATCAATCCACAAACCAAAAAGCGGGTTACAGCAGAGACCCCTTTTAAAACAATGGCTTCCGGCCAGGAAATTTCGCAAAACATTAAAGTGAGCGCGCCATTGTTATGGTCGCCGGAGACGCCTGCGCTGTATAAAGCAATAACCGAGGTTAAACAGGGCGACCGGGTGTTGGACCGGGTTGTAAATGATTTTGGTATACGGTCAATTAGTTTTACTGCTGAAAAAGGATTTCTGCTGAATGGCAAACAGGAAAAATTGCGCGGTGGCTGCGTTCACCATGATAACGGCGCACTTGGTTCAGCCACTATTGACCGGGCAGAGGAAAGAAAAATAGAGCTTTTAAAGAAAAATGGTTTTAATGCTGTACGCACCTCACATAACCCGCCATCTAAACAGTTTCTGGATGCCTGTGATCGCCTTGGAATGATTGTGATTGACGAGGCGTTTGATCAATGGCAGCGGCCAAAAAATCCGCAGGATTATCACCTCTACTTTGATCAATGGTGGAAAAAGGATTTGGACGCTTATATAATGCGCGACCGTAATCACCCTTCGGTTATTTTTTGGAGCATCGGTAATGAAATTAATGAGAGAGTGGATGCCGGCGGCCTTTCAATTGAGAAGCAATTGGTGGACGAGGTAAAACGGGTGGATAAAACGCGTCCGGTAACTGAAGCAATATGCAGCTTTTGGGACCACCAGGGCTATAAATGGGATACCACGGCTACGGCCTATGCCATGCTGGATGTGGGCGGATATAATTATATGTGGAAAGAATACGAAGCTGACCATGGCAAACATCCGCAGCGCGTAATGATGGGGACTGAATCTTACCCGCGGGAGGCTTTGAAAAACTGGAACATGGTAGAAAAGCATCCCTACGTAATAGGAGATTTTGTATGGACGGCGATGGATTACTTAGGTGAAACCGGCCTGGGCCATTCCAGCTTGGAGCCTCACTCGTCGCCTTTGCAAAAAACCTACCCCTGGTTTAACGCCTATTGTGGTGACATTGACCTTATTGGCGACAAAAAGCCCCAGATGTATTACCGCGACATTGTATGGAGAAACAGCCCGATGCAGTTGATGGTTCATACGCCTATACCCGAAGGCCGTAAAGAATCGGTAGGTTATTGGGGCTGGCCCGATGAGGTGCCATACTATCGTTTTCCAGGCAGCGAGGGTAAGCCTATTACTGTTAACGTTTATACAAGATATCCCGAGGTACGGTTGGAACTGAACGGCAAGGTGATCGGTCAGGAAAAGGTCTCAGCCGATAACCTTACAGCAACTTTTAGCCTCGATTATCAACCGGGTACGCTGAAAGCTATCGCTTTAGAGAACGGAAAAGAAGTTGCAACGGTTGTGCTGGTTACGGCAGGAAAACCAGCAAAAATCCGGCTAACGGCAGACAGAAAACAAATAAAAGCAAGCCGGAACGATCTGTCGTACATAACAGTAGAGGTTGTAGATCAGGAGGGACGCCTGGTGCCCGATGCTGTAACATCCGTAAGGTTCGCCATTACCGGCAACGCAGAGATAGCAGCAACCGCCAGCGCAGACCCGCAGGATATGCAAAGTTTCCAAAAGCCGGAGCACCGCACGTTCAGAGGAAAGTGCCTGGTGATAGTACGGCCTAAAGGTAAAGCAGGAAAAATTATAGTTAAGGCTCAAGCCGAGGGACTGACAGCCAGCAGCATAGTTATTGAAACACGATAGGTACTGTAGTACTAGTGAGTAAACGAAGAACATTGCATCTACAATAAAACATGTTAAATCTCAATTTAATAAAATGAACATTCGCTTTAAAAGAATCTCGTCTATAACGGTGGCATTGCTTATAATTTTCCAGTTTGTAAGTTACGGACAAAAAAAAGTTGTGCGATATGCTGTTAAAAAAGAAAAAAATGGCATCCTGTTAAATTCCGGCACAAAAAAATTGAGCATTCAGTTTACAGATCCGGCCGTGGCCAGGATAAGATTTGTGCCTGATGGAAACTTCAAAGACAATGGTACGGATGTTTGTATTCCGCAAACAATTAAACAAATCAGTTTTACGGTTAATGAACAGCCCGGCTCGGTCACTATCCGGTCTTCCCGGCTTAAATTAGTTGTATCAACAAAAACCGGGAGTATACAATACTTTACCACTAACGGTAAATTGCTCCTTGCCGAAAACTCAAAAGATCCCAGGATAACAGAGAAAGTAACACTGAATAAGAATGTCTTTAACGACTCCGGCAGTAAAGTTGAAAAAACCGCTAACGGCGACCAGGTTTCGGCTAACATCACCGCTAAACAAACTGTAGGCACCGCATGGAAAGCCCGGCAGCAATTTAAATGGCAGGGCGATGAGGCATTGTACGGCCTTGGATCGCACCAGGAAGATTACATGAACCTGCGCGGCACCATGCAGTACCTGTATGAGTATAACCTGAAAAAAAGCATGCCGGTACTGATGTCAAATAAAGGGTACGGGTTGTTGTTTGACGCGGGTTCGGCCATGGTGTTTCACGACGATACCGCAGGTAGTTTCATGGATATGCTTGCTGTAAACCAGGTGGATTACTATTTTATGTACGGGCCGGAATTCGATCAGGTAATTCATCATTATCGTACCCTTACCGGTAAAGTAGAGCTGGTACCTAAATACATGTTTGGCTACATACAATCAAAAGAGCGGTATGTAAACCAGCACGATGTTGACAGTGTGTTCAACCGCTTCCGGTCAAACCATATCCCGTTGGACGTGATTGTGCAGGACTGGTTGTATTGGAAGGACGGACTATGGGGATATAAAAAATTTGATGAAAAGAAATACCCCGACCCGGCTAAACTTATCAGCGATATACACAAGGGCAATGGGCATTTTATGATGTCCATATGGCCACAGCTTGCCGCAAATGAAGAAAAGGAAATGGGCGATAAGGGGTTCATATTAGGTCGAAAGATATACGATGCCTATAATCCGGCCGCAAGGCAAATGTATTGGGACGAGTATGTAAACAAAAACCTGTTCTCAAAAGGAGTGGATGCCTGGTGGCCTGACTCGTCGGAACCGGTGGAAGCTGATTGGAATAGAGGTGCCAATAACATTGCTGATAAGCCCGCAATCCGTTTTGAAAAGAATGTGAAAGTAATGGCCGACCTGCTTGGCGAGCAACGGGTGAATACCTTTTCGCTGCACCATACCATGGGTATTTATCAAAACCAGCGCAAAACGGATAGCCTGAAACGCGTGGTTATTTTAACACGGGCCACGTTCCCCGGCTTGCAGCGCTACGGCGCTATGGTATGGAACGGGGATACAAAAGCAACCTGGAACGATTTCAGGAGCTGGATACCCGGCGGGCTCAACTATATGGTTACCGGCGCACCTTACTGGACTATTGACGCCGGGGCATTTTTTGTACGCCCAAAAACGGAATGGTTCTCGAAGGGAGAGTTTCCTAAAGGAACTGCCGATTCGGGCTACCGCGAATTTTATGTGCGTAACATACAATACGCGGGCTGGCTTCCTGTGTTAAGGAGCCACGGTACCGATTTCGCTCGCGAGCCATGGCAGTTTGGCAACCCCGGCGAGCCGTTTTACGATGCCATAATCAGGCAAATAAACCTGCGTTATCGCTTGCTCCCTTACATTTACTCTTTAGCGGCCCGGGTAACCAACGACGATTATACGATGACCCGTTCATTACTTTTCGACTTCAGGAATGATTCGAAAGTTTACGATATTAAGGACGAGTTTATGTTTGGCAATTCTTTCCTGGTTTGCCCTGTTACAACGCCGATGTATTTCGCACCCGGCAACAAACCTTTACAGGGCGTTGAAAAAACGCGGAGTCTATATCTACCCTCCGGCGTTACGTGGATCGACTTCTGGACAGGAAAGCAATTCACCGGCGGCCAGACGATTATTGCCGATGCTCCTATAGATCATATTCCTGTTTTTGTTAAATCGGGCTCCATTGTGCCGATGGGTCCGGTGATTGAATACTCGTCCCAAAAGGCTGATGCACCATGGGAAATAAGAGTTTATCCCGGAAGTAACGGAATCTTTACAGTTTATGAGGACGAAGGCGACAATTATCACTATAAAAAAGGCAAATCAGCAACGTTCGACCTTGTCTGGAACGATAAAAAACATGAACTTCGGATTGGCGATAAAAAAGGTTCATTCGCAGGGATGACAAAAAAACGAATGCTTAATATAGTGATAGTTGCCGACGGCGCTGCAACCGGCCTGGCCGATTCAGAAGGCAAAAAAGTTCAGTATTCAGGTAAGCAGATGATCGTTAAATTATAACCATATTATTACAATATATAAGCGTTAACCAATAGAACATAGATTATGAATTTGAAAAAAAACCTACTAATCGGGGTTGGGCTATTTTGCGGGCTATCTGCTTCAGCGCAAAAGTACCCATTCCAAAACCCTAAACTGCCCTCCGCAGTAAGAGCAAAAGACCTTGTATCAAGGCTTACGCTGAAAGAAAAAGCATCACTGATGAAGGATGTATCAGATGCTATCCCCAGGTTAGGTATTAAAAAGTTTAATTGGTGGAGCGAGGCTTTGCATGGCTATGCCAACCAGGGCCCTGTTTCGGTTTTTCCTGAACCGGTAGGTATGGCTGCATCGTTTGACGATCAGTTGGTTTTTCACGTTTTCGATGCTGTTTCTGATGAAGCGCGTGCCAAAAACAACGATTATAAAAAACATGGTGAAAGCCAGCGGTTCAAGGATCTTTCGGTTTGGACACCTAACGTAAATATTTTTCGCGATCCACGCTGGGGCCGCGGGCAGGAGACATACGGCGAGGATCCGTATTTGACCTCGCGTATGGGCATCCAGGTGGTAAAAGGCTTGCAGGGACCGGCAGATGCCAAATACCGTAAATTATTAGCTTGCGCCAAGCACTTCGCGGTACATTCAGGCCCTGAGTCTACCCGTCATCAGCTCAATATTACTGACGTTGAGCCCCGCGACTTATTTGAAACCTATCTACCTGCTTTCAAGGCTTTAGTCCAACAAGCCGATGTTAGGGAGGTTATGTGTGCATACCAACGTATAGATGACGAGCCATGCTGCGGTAACAGCCGTTTGTTAGGTCAGATTTTACGTAACGACTGGGGTTTTAAATACCTGGTGGTTTCGGATTGCGGCGCCATAACCGATTTCTATCGGAGCCACAAATCATCGTCAGACGCTATCCACGCTTCAGCTACCGCAGTACTTGCAGGTACGGATGTGGAGTGCACTGGCTATGCTTATGATAAAGTTCCGGATGCTGTTGCCCATGGCTTAATTAAAGAAAAAGATGTTAATACAAGCGTAATCCGCCTAATGACCCAGCGCTTTGAGCTTGGCGAAATGGATAAGGACGAGCTGGTTCCCTGGACAAAAATCCCGCTATCGGTAGTGAATTCCGACGCGCACAAAAAGCTCGCCCTGCAAATGGGCCGCGAAACAATGACATTATTGCAAAATAATAATAATGTTTTGCCACTGAATAAATCGCAAAAAATAGCTGTTGTTGGACCAAATGCCGACAATTCGCAAATGCTTTGGGGTAATTACAATGGTACCCCGCTGAGCACCATCAACATTTTGCAAGGTATTAAGAGTAAAGTAGCTTCAGGACAAGTTATTTACGACCAGGCATGCGATTTAACAGAGGATAAAATTACCTTAAACGCATTCGACCAGTCTTCTATCGATGGCAAAACAGGTGTGCGCGCCACCTATTGGAACAACCGTGATTTTCAAGGGCCGGCAGTAACTACAGATCAAATTACCAACCCAATCGCGTTTAATACTTTTGGGGGACATCAATTTGGGCAGGGGGTTAATGCTCAGGGATTTTCGGCCAAATATGAGACGGTATATAAACCCGCCGTAACTGATGATATAGTGTTCAAGTTGGAGGGTACAGGTTCGGCCGAGTTATTTGTTGATGGAAAATCGGTTTTAAGGACAGGCAGCTGGCGGGCAATACCCAGGCGTTACCCTTTGCATGTTGAGGCAGGTAAAGAATACAAGATTGAAGTACAATACAAACAGTTAAATAATTGGGATGCCATCTTAGGTTTCACTTTTGGCAAGGAAGCCCCTGTAACTTTTGATAAATTAGTTGATAAGGTGAAGGATGCCGATGTAGTAGTATTTGTTGGCGGTATCTCGCCGCGTTTAGAGGGTGAAGAAATGCCGATCAATTTACCGGGCTTTAAAGGCGGCGACCGTACCGATATTGAATTACCTGCCGTTCAAAGAAGCTGCATGGAAGCGTTAAAAAAGGCCGGTAAAAAAGTGGTTTTTGTAAGCTGCTCCGGTTCGGCAATTGCAATGGTGCCCGAAACCCAAAACTGTGAAGCCATTTTACAGGCCTGGTACAGTGGTGAAGCCGGTGGACAAGCTGTGGCTGATGTACTTTTTGGCGATTATAACCCGGCAGGACATTTGCCCGTTACTTTCTACAAAAACGTACAGCAGTTGCCTGATTTCAGCGAGTATGCTATGAAAGGGCGCACCTACCGTTATATGACGCAAGAGCCATTGTTTCCATTTGGTTTCGGCTTAAGCTATACTACTTTTAATGTTGGCAACGCCGCGGCAAGCAAAACACAGATTGCAAAAACCGAAGGCATACAGTTAACCGTTCCGGTAACAAACACAGGCAAACGCGAGGGCACCGAGGTATTGCAGATATATGTGCGGAAGTTAAATGACACCGCTGCTCCGATTAAAACATTGCGTGCTTTCAAAAGGATTCCGCTATCAGCAGGCGCAAAAGAAGTGGTGAAACTTGATCTTCCGGCAAAAACCTTTGAGTTTTTTGATCAGACAGACGCCGTGGTTAAAGTAGCCCCTGGTGATTATGAATTGCTTTATGGAGAAAGTTCAGACAATAAGGACCTGAAATCCATAAAGATCAAAATCATGTAATATGATAAACGAAAGTTAATACCAGGCCTTAACATGGCACAATAAAAAGAGGCAAGAGAGAAGCGCCTTGATTGGACAATTAAATTCAACCAGGTGTTTCTTTTCTCGCTCTTAATCTAAAAATGAGATAACGCTCACAATTAACCCCCTCAATAATTTGTAGCTTTTTTACAAAACATACGCCCGGTTCCGAAATCAGATGAACAAACGCAGTTTTATTATATACTTTCTTCCCTGCTTATTCCTTTTGGGGCTAAAGCAACAGCTTATCGCCCAATCGCTTACCCTTGCCTCACCTGACGATAAGATTTCTGTGCAACTCATTACTCCGGGCAATCAAAATGAATCCTGGTCTTTTAAGGTCATTTACAAAAACAGTACAACTGTTGTCCCTGCAATTAAGATTGGGCTTCAAAGAGAGGATGCTGATTTTGCCCATAATTTGAAGCTGAAAGGCGCTGGAAAAGTTCAGCCTGTTCATGACCGGTACACAGTGCTACACGGAAAAAAGTCGGTATGTACTAATGATGCCAATGAGCAAAGCTTTCACTTTTTAAATCCGGACAAAAAACAAGTTGATGTAATACTCCGGGCTTACAATAACGGCATCGCTTTCCGGTATATTTTCCCCGAAAAGCAGGCCGGACAATATAAAGTATTGGATGAAGTAACATCTTACCACATGTCTGACAGTTCCAGCCGTTGGCTGCAAAAAGATTTATATGAAGGTTTTTATCCCGAACAGGACGATAGTTTTAAAGCTGGGAAATGGGGATACCCTGCTTTGTTTAAAAGTCCGGGTGCAGCCGGGTGCTGGTCGTTAATAACGGAAGCCGGTCTTGACCGCACCTATTGCGCTACCACACTTACTAATTCAACCGCCAGCACATCTGAATACAAAGTGAGTTTCCCATCACCGGGCGAGGGCCATCGCACCGGTGAGGTTGATCCGGTTATTTCGCTCCCCTGGCAATCGCCGTGGCGTGTTATGATCATCGGTCAGCTTGCAGATATTGTACAATCAACCTTAGTGGAGGATGTCAGCAAACCACAGGTTGCCGGAAACTTTGATTGGGTACAGCCCGGGATTAGTTCATGGGTATATTGGGCTTACAACCATGGCACGAAAGACTACCAGCGCCTTTGTCAATACACCGATCTTGCCGCCCGCATGGGTTGGAAATACACATTATTCGACTGGGAGTGGGACCAGATGGGTAACGGAGGGGATGTAGAAAAAGCTGCGCAATACGCGCTATCAAAAGGAGTAAGACCATTAATCTGGTATAATTCGGGAGGTAGCCACAACACCGTGCCCGCTACCCCCAGGGACCGGTTAATAACAAAGGAAAGTCGTGCAAAAGAATTTGAATGGCTAAATAAAATAGGGATATATGGTATAAAGGTTGATTTTTTTGACAGCGACAAACAAAATATCATCAACTACTATATCGATCTGATGGAAGACGCTGCTAAGTATAAATTAATGGTATACTTTCATGGAAGCACTGTTCCCCGTGGCTGGAGCCGTACCTACCCTAACCTGATGACGATGGAAGCCGTAGGGGGAGGCGAACAATACAATAACGGCCCGGTAATGACAACCGAAGGGCCAAAACATAACACCACACTACCTTTTACGCGCAACGTTATAGGCCCGATGGACTATACGCCTGTTACGTTTACTAATTCACAGCATTCGCATACCACCACTTTTGCACATGAACTCGCACTTTCAGTTGTGTTTGAATCCAGCATTCAGCATTTTGCCGACCGTCCGTCCGGATACGATGCTTTGCCGCCGGCTGAAAAAATGTTTCTTTCAAAAGTACCTGCTGCGTGGGACGACATACGCTTTATTTCAGGATATCCCGGCAAATCAATTATCCTCGCCAGGCAAAAAGGCAAGCAATGGTTCGTAGGCGGTATCAACGGGGGCAACAGGGGCGGGCAAGCAACTATAGACTTTAGCTTTTTATCACCAGGAAAAAAATACAGACTTACGTTAATGAGCGATGGGGATAACGATATGGCTTTCCAGGAACAATATATGGCTGTGGAAAGTACTGACAAAATACAGGTGAACTGGCTCCCCCGTGGCGGTTTCGCAGGTTACCTTGAAGAATTTTAGAAGAATAAACGAAGCATCGAACAGCTAAAAAACAAGTACTATGAACCATTTCCGTCGGCTTTCGGGCTTGATAACGATTTTCTTACTAACTGTATTATTTGCACAAGGACAGGACAATACAGTCGACTCATCTGCATTTTACCAAACGGTTAAAACTTATGCGAACCCGGTATTGCCCGGTGACCATCCCGACCCTACCTTACTTAAGGTGGGCGATGATTTTTACCATTGTGGATCTACTTTTCATTTCAACCCGTATCTGCCAATCTATCATTCAAAAGATCTGGTCCATTGGGAAATAATTAGCCGGGTGCTTACAGCGTCGCGGCCATCATGGGTGAATGATCGTCCATCTACGGGTATCTGGCAGGGCGCCATCACTTACTTTTACGGTTCGTACTGGATATATTTTTCAGCTGGCGGCCAGTGGTTTTGCAAGGCTGATTCGCCTAAAGGCCCATGGTCTGATCCGGTGCAGGTAAAGTCTAATCCCGAAACCGGCAACCTCGGCTATGATAATTCCATTTTTGTAGATGACGACGGGAAACCTTATATGGTGATAAAAAATGGCCAAAAAGTTAATCGTTTACAAGCGCTTGGCCGCGACGGGCAGCTAGCTGACCATGTAATAAACCTGGATTGGATAAACGCTAAGTTACAATATAGCTGGGCGGAAGGGCCTGTAATGTGCAAACGCAATGGCTATTACTATTATTTTCCGGCCGGTGATGTTACCGGGGGGCAATATGTTTTAAGGGGAAAAACTTTGAACGGCGATTCGACAAAATGGGAAAGGCTGGGCAATTTTTTTAAACCGGTTACCGATCCTAAAGTCGGTTTCCGCCGTCCCAACCATATTTCGGCTCCTGTTCAATTGGCCGACGGTACCTGGTGGACGATTGGGCAAAGCTATGAAAAGTATGAAGGCGACGATTGGTCGGGAACCGGTCGCCAAACTTCGCTTTACCCCGTAATTTGGGAGGGCGACAGGCCATGGGGTATGGCGCCAACTACACAGCCTATCCTGAAACCTGACTTGCCGAAATCGGGCATTGCATGGAGAAGCGTGAAAACAGATTATTTTGACGGAGATGAGCTTAGTCTGAATTGGCACTTCTTAAGTAAAAAGGCTTCCACTTCTTATTCTCTTACGGATCGTAAGGGATGGATCAGGCTGAAGTCTGATTCGCTACTCACCCACGTTGTTCAAAAGGAAACGGATCACTACTACACAGCTGTAACTAAGGTTGACCTTGATGCAGCCAATGATAAAACAGGCGCGGGTATTTACCTCACAAACGGCAACCAGGCTGAAGTAGTAAAACTTTATAGCGGCTATAACAATGGAAAAACCATCGTTTTCTCGTTCGACACAGCACAACGTACTGCGCCGAACACTTTCGGAAATATAGTTTGGCTTAAACTGCAAAGAAAAGGCCACGAGCTTACAGCGTATTACAGTGGCAACGGAAAAACATGGACATCGATGGGTAACGCGATTAATGCAGTTAAACTTGACAAAACACAGCCTAATTATAATTCATGGGTAGGCACAAGCGTAGGACTGTTTACCGAAGGTAAGTCAGCCGACTTTGACTTCTTTATTTGCAAGGACGGCCTCTCCCCTTTAATGGCGGAAGGCTATAGTAATTACTATGGTGTAACAAAACTTAAAAAAGGAACCGCAGATGCTGTAACCAACGTCTCCTCAAATGGAGGTTGGTTTATGTTATCGGGCGTAGAACTAGGAAGACAGTCGCCTTCTTTACTGCAAGTACTGGCTTCCTCAAATGGCGCCGGCACGCTTGAGGTATGGCTGGACGACCTGCAGGATGGCAAATTGATAGCATCTGTTCCGCTAAATGCCACCAACAACGGCAATTTTAAAATTTTCAGCAAAGAAGTAAAAAATATTTCCGGGCAACATGATGTATTTATAAAGTTTCCCGCCGGTGCGCCTGGCAGTATCTACATTAAAAGCCTCAAATTTTCCGGAAAATAACCAGTGATCATTTTATAAATTAAATATTAACATACAGCACCGTTCTTTAAACCAATGAATATGAAGAAACTAACATTATTGTATGCAATTATTGCATTACTGCCTTTTATGGCAAATAGCCAAAATCATAAAAAATCAAAAAAAGCGGCCGGCAAAAGCGCTTTTATTTCCGGGGTCTATCCCAATCTTTTGCATGAAGCTGGATATAGCAAAGCCGACATCGACCAAAAATTAGCGAAGGCGTATCATGATGTCTTTGAAGGCCCCAGCAAGGTTTATTTCGAGGTAGGCGATTCTATGGCCTATGTGTCTGACGTTAAAAACCACGATGCCCGGACCGAAGGGCTTTCGTACGGCATGATGATCGCCGTACAGCTTAACAAAAAAGATGTTTTCGACCGCATTTGGCGATGGTCGAAAAAATATCTTCAGCACCAGGATGGGCCAAGAGAAGGATATTTTGCATGGAGCATTAACCCCGCTACCATGAAGCGTAATTCGGAGGGTTCTGCATCCGACGGCGAATTATATTTTGTTACTGACCTGCTTTTTGCATCAAACCGGTGGGGAAATAACACTGGTATTAATTATTATGGAGAAGCGAGAAGGATACTGGATGCTATGTGGAAAAAAGACGGCACTGACAACATACATCCTTTTATAAACATGAAGGCAAAACAGATTGCGTTTGTGCCTGAAGGCGGCGGGTATGAATGGACCGACCCTTCATATCATTTACCTGCCTTTTACGAAGTATGGGCATTGTATGCAAAAGATGGGCACGAGCAATTTTACCGGGATTGTGCAGATACTGCAAGGGCGTATTTACACAGGGCCTGCGACCCTGTAACAGGGCTTAACCCTGATAATAGCGCTTTTGATGGTAAGGCGACCGGGGGCAGACGGATGGCGCCGGCATTTCGTTTTGACTCATGGCGGGTGCCAATGAATATAGCAATGGATTACGTTTGGTTCGGGAAAGACAGAGCGTGGCAACAAGAGTATGCGAAGACCTTCCAAAATTTTCTGCGG
>Ga0163162_10002918_pt1 | contig 16303 bp, 13 predicted proteins | sample S55metaG_FD_115310 | JGI IMG/M metagenome (GOLD analysis project Ga0163162, IMG submission 115310) | Switchgrass rhizosphere microbial communities from Kellogg Biological Station, Michigan, USA - S5-5 metaG | ecosystem: Host-associated > Plants > Roots > Rhizosphere > Soil | place: USA...
GCCAACTTTACTCTTAATTAACTTAATTTGTGTGTTCATAATCTGACTGTTTTGGGATTACTTAATAAGTGTCGTTACTTTAAAGTTAATCCCAACTGTCAGATTATATCGTAGCTATTTCACATTAATTAAACTTCAACCATAGGATCCGGGAAATCCGCTCAAATCCGCGAAATCCGCGATTCATTTTCACATCTCCACATTTTCACATTTCCACATTCATTCATCACATTCATCACATTTGCTTCTAAATATACTGATTCACCAAATTCTCCAGCCACTCCTGCTTTCCACTTCTCTGCTTAGGTTCGCCGTTGCTGATAGAAAAACTTCTCAAATCTTCCAGAGTCAGTTTTCCATCTTCGAAATCTTTTCCTTTGCCACTATCAAATGATGCATAACGTTCCTGTCTGAATTTCTTATACGGGGATTTTTGAAGAATGTTATCCGCAATCATCAGGGCTCGCGCGAAAGCATCCATTCCTCCAATATGTGCAAGGAAAATATCTTCGAGATCAGTTGAGTTTCTTCTCGTCTTTGCATCGAAGTTCACTCCACCGCCAGCAAAACCACCAGCTTCCTGGATAATCAACATTGATTCTACGAGTTCATTCAAATGCATCGGGAATTGATCCGTATCCCAACCATTTTGCGCATCTCCCCTGTTTGCATCAATACTACCGAGCATCGATGCATCGGCAGCAACTTGCAACTCGTGTTGAAACGTATGCCCGGCCAGCGTTGCATGGTTCACTTCAATATTTAATTTGAAATCTTTATCCAAACCATAATGACGAAGAAATCCAACGACCGTCGCTGCATCATAGTCATATTGATGCTTAGTGGGCTCGCATGGTTTGGGTTCAATAAAAAAAACTCCTTTGAATCCCTGCTTTCTCGCATAATCACGCGCGGTGGCAAGAAACCTGGCAAGGTGATCTTGTTCACGTTTCATGTTTGTGTTCAACAAACTCATATAACCTTCTCTTCCTCCCCAAAAAACATAATTTTCTCCATTGAGCGCGATGGTTGCGTCTAATGCATTTTTCACCTGCGTGCCGGCATAGGCAACAGCAGCGAAATCAGGATTTGTTGAAGCACCATTCATATACCGTGGATTCGAAAACACGTTCGCAGTTCCCCATAATAATTTCACGCCGCTGGCAGACTGCTTTTGTTTGGCATAGTCGACAATGGCCTGCATTCTTTTTTCATACTCAGCGATGGAGCTTCCTTCATCAACGAGGTCTACATCGTGAAAACAATAGTATGGAACGCCAAGCTTCGTGATAAACTCGAATGCAGCATCCATTTTATCCTTACCACGTTGCACCGCGTCCGACGAAGCATTCCACGGAAAATCTTTTGTACCTGGGCCAAACGGATCGCCGCCTGTATTGCAGAACGTATGCCAGTAGCAAACCGCAAAACGAACATGGTCCTTTAATTTTTTTCCACCAATGATTTTATTTTCGTCATACCACTTAAACGCGAGTGGGTTGTCTGATTGAGGGCCCTCATATTTAATTTGCCCAATGCCCGGAAAAAATTCTTTGCTGCCGGTTGTAATACCCATAATTGAAAATTTTTATTACATGAGATTTAATAAACCTTTTTTCCATTTGTGGTATGCCTCGCTCACTAGTTTCTGAACGCCCTGATCTGGTTCAATACGCTTCAACATATGCATTCCGCTAAAACAAGAATTAAAATCACTATAGTATCCGACACCGACACCTGCTGCACGTGCCGCACCCAACGCACCGTCTGTATTGTACAATTCAACCGCACAGTTGCTGATGTTTGCAAATGTCGATGCAAAAACATCGCTCAAAAACATATTCGCATAACCTGCGCGGATCGTCGTTAAATGAACACCCATCTTTTGCATTATTTCTGAACCATAATGCAACGCGAAAACAATTCCTTCCTGTGCAGCTCTTGCCACGTCCTGCCATTGATGACGATTGAAGTCAAGGTTTTGAAGATGGCCACCAAAATTTTTATTCACTAAAATTCGTTCCGCTCCATTACCAAATGGATAGAAAGACAATCCGCCCGATCCAATTGGCGACATAGCGGCACCCGCATTGATTGTTTCATACGAATATGAAGAGAAGAAATTTTTCCTGAGCCAGCTGTTCAGGATCCCGGTTCCGTTTACGCAAAGCAATATACCATTGCGAGGATTTTCTTCGGAATGATTTACATGAACAAATGTATTGACGCGCGATAGTTCATCATAGTCAGATTTGTCGGTCACGCCATATATCACTCCCGACGTCCCGGCGGTTGCTGCAACCTCTCCCGGCTCAAGGACATTTAGTGAAAACGCATTGTTTGGCTGATCGCCTGCACGATAACTGACAGGTATACCCGAAGAGAGCCCCAATGCTTCTGCAGCTTCCCGATGCAATCTCCCCTGTTCGCCAAAAGTTGGTACTAAAGTAGAGAGCAACTTTTCATCAATACCATAATATTCGAGTAGCTCACCAGATATATTGCTATTGCGAAAGTCCCAAAAAATCCCCTCCGATAAACCCGAAATTGTTGTTCCTGCAACGCCGGTTAATTTTAATGCGATATAGTCTCCGGGCAGCATCACTTTGTGTATGCGGTCATACACGCGGGGTTCATTTTCCTGCACCCATCTCAGCTTGGAAGCAGTGAAATTTCCGGGAGAATTCAGCAGATGCTGCAGGCAAAATGTTTCGCCGAGATGTTTGAATGCATTATTGCCAATTTCAACAGCACGACTGTCGCACCAGATAATAGACGGTCTTAATGATTTTAAGTTTTTATCAACACAAACCAGCCCATGCATTTGATACGAAATCCCGATCGCTACAATTTCATCCTGCTTAAAGGAAAATTTCTGTTTTAGTTTTTTCGTTGCAATGATCAATTCATTCCACCAGGTTTCAGGATCTTGTTCTGCAAAGCCGGATTGAGGAGATGATATCAACATTTCATTGTCGGGCGCAAAAACAGTTCCAATTGGTTTCCCTGATGCTGCTTCGATCAAAGCAGCTTTGACGGATGAAGAACCGATATCATAACCGAGGAGATATTTCATATTGCGCAAAGAGACGGCAATATAAGAAAACTATCATTTGCCTGCGGGAGAAAGGTAAGGTTGAGATGAAATGATCAATATTGAATATTCCAGTTAACTACGATTGCGAATCACCTTTGCGCCTTTATTTTCTTTGCACCTTTGCATGAAAATAAATTATGTGAGGTCAAAAAGAAAGTAAAGACGCAAAGGATCGTTTCAATGTCACGATTGCTTAATCAAAACAATCCGGTTTCTATCCGCCTTATACATTTGATCATAAAATTTTACGAGCTCACCCCAGTCAGAAGCTGGAAAATTACTGTTGGAACGTTCATGAAGCCGATAATAAATGATTTTTTCAGGAAGAATTTTTATTGTCCGGACATATCTTCCAAATTTCCCTTCAAGTTTTAAATCTTCAGGAACAGATTCGGGTTTATATCCTTGCGGAATTTTTATTTCAACGGAATCGATGTCTCGGTAACCTGCGGTAAATTCAATGGGATATTTTCGCTTATCGTCAGCTTTGAGTTTTGTGCTGATGCGATTCGCGATATTCGGCAAAATGAATATTCTCTTACCGCTAATCTGCGCATAATCCGGAGCAGTGATCTCGAGGGTTTCTGTAACAGTCGGGATTGTTTTTTTATCTTCTACATAATCAAACCGGAGCACATCGTACGTCGGCAAATCAATCGCACTCTTGAGGAATTCCATCATTTTCTCTTTGGAATAAGAATGAATTCGCTGATGCATATCGTCCTGCTGCATTGCTTTCATCCTGGTGACGCTGGAAAAATTCAATCTCCCCAAACTGTCAAGCGTTCCATTAACTCGCCGGATCGATTCATTTTCGTTCATACCATAATTGGTAGTGGAAACAATGCGGCTATCATTTTCGCAGACAATTAATGCGTGGCGGTTACCGGTAAATCCACCAATGTACCCGGTCGGCACCGTCTGACTCGTACACTCGAGCCACATGGAATCTTTTTCAAGTGGTACACAAATAGTAGCATGATTACCCTGCGTGGATGGAAAATCGACCTCCATATCGTCAGCGCCCTCTCCTGCCTCGATCACCGCATAGTAAGATGAAATGCCTGCTTCCTTCAAAATCGAATACATATAATTTGAGAGCGCCTTACAATCCCCATATTTTTTTGACGCGACGTATTTCGCATCGAATGGTTGCCATCCGCCGATACCGAGTTGGATACTGATATATCTGGTATTTTGTTGGAGATATTCGTAGAGCAGCCTGATCTTTTCTTTCTTGTCACTCACGCCATCGGTCAATTGATGGATATTTTTTTTGACATCATCCGGTAATTCATCGCGATGTTGTCTCAGGTCATTGATAAAATTTCCCCACCCTTTCCAGGTCGACATATCTCCTTTATAGTTCTCAACTTCAAATTGGGATGGACCAAACAATATCATTGTAGTAAGATGATACCACGACGGTGAAGCAAACTCTTTTTCGACGACCGGAATATCTTTTACCTGCCAGGCATAAACATTATTACCATGATCTTCCGATTTTACCGGATCACCGGGATAATTAAAAGTTTTATACCTGATCGTATATGATTTCGGAAATATGACAGACATTGAACTTTGCTGAACCGCATAGTTGTAGCTTTCCTGCGGAATCCAATCAGGAAAATAAGCGGCCGTCGCAAACTTTACCTCGTATTCATATTCCACAGTATACGGATACGACTTGTAAAAAAAATTGTGATACTTGATTCGAAAGTCTTCAATCAAACTTTCTTCACCCGTTCCACTTAAATCTTTGATCTCGTCTTTTTTAAGGCTTCTGATCTTCTTGCCCTGCTCGTCGTACAACGTACCGGAGATGGAGGAAATCTCTTTAAACTTATTATACCATTCGTGAAAAAATGCATACTTATCTCCATTTTCATTGAGAATAGTAATCGCAAATTTTTTATACAGTTTTGGTTTGGAAAGATTCGTCAGATCGAAACGGATTTCTTCCATGCGTTTTACTGCATTGGCATCGGTTTTTAACACTTGGGAGATTGTTCCTACTGCAAACGAACCGTCACCTGCAAACGCTAAAACACATGAATGAAAAAAAATAATACTGAATAATCCTATTTTTTTCATGATCATTTTTTCTTTTTGAACACAATTTGCTCGCTCTGCTTTTTTACAACGAACCCAAAAAAATCGCGCAAGGAATTATAATCTTCGGGCAGAAACACTGCTTTATTTAATTTGATGCGCATTTGCATTTGTATCCCGGTCCCACCTTTTTGGATCAGGTATTCAAATAGTCCTTCTTTTTCATTCAACATCACCCTGGCCGACTTCGGTAACTCTTCAACGTCGTATCCTTCGGGGATTTCCATGTTGAATGTATATAACTCGGCCATCGTATACGGCATCTCAACCGGGTATTTGCGGTCGGCGGATTTAAACGGATTTTCCTTGTAAGCTTCGGACATCATCGGGTTGAAATAAATTACATCCTCAGTTGCGTTTTTAAGGTCAAAATCATAATGCACCTTGACCGGGTATTCGAGTTTGTCAAGCGAGTCAATGCCCGAATTGGAAATTTCAATATCGCCGCCATATCCTGATTGAATATCTTTAAAGAAATCCGCCGTTGATTTCTTTTTTGTTTTTTCCCTGACATTATACGATTCATAATAGCCCAGTATCGATTCAAAACTTCCCGTTGGCTTGCCTTTTTCATCGTTGATTATTAAGATCGCCGTCCTTTTTTCTTCGCGCAATGAATCGGCATCAAAGTAAACGGCAATTGGCTTTTCTTTATTGATAACTCTTACCTGGCCATTATAACACTCAATCGGCAAGTGATCAAAACCAATCAGCGGCTCGCTGGCATCGAGGTAAAAAGTCTCATCGTGATTATGTGCGACGCAAATCACATAATTGAAATCGTCAATGATCGGATACGTTTCACTACAATATCCGTTGTCTCTTGTGCTAAGTACTGCAGGATCCGCCAGGATGTTTTCATGACGCAGCATAGCAACCAAGAGCAAGTTGATTTCAGCAACACTTCCATTTCTCTTCTTAAAAACATTCTTTAGCGAATTTTCTGCCCGCAGTGCATCATGATCTGTGCATGTAAAATTTGAGCGTGTGTACGCGTATATCTTTTTGATCTTTTCATTTTCGTCTTTACAACCGGCGACGATCGGTTTGAGATCTTCATTCATCCAATGGTTGTCTTCATCAAGCGCCTGGCCAAAATGTTCATCCTTTAATAATTTTTCGCTGGCCATAAACCAGTTTCCCATATAATCGTGGCGCTCGCCCGTTTCACCATATTGTATATAGTGCAATTGAAAATCGATTCTCGACAAATGATTTTTCAATGTTGTTGTAAAATTCTCCTCTTTCAATGGAGGCACATCTTTTTTAACCCAGCGATTTTCCGTGGCCGTTCCCGTAATATTATAAATATCGTCTCTCCCGGCGCCATTGGACTCGCGAACTGTATACGTTTCTCCCACTTCCTTAGCTGTATGCACATCATAAGTCTTGTCCCCCTGGACAACTGAAACATAGTGAAAGAATTGCGGAATGGTCACTGTATACTCGCTCCAAAAACAGGGATGTTCTGACTGAAATATCCACGGACGCAAATCAGTATAAAAATCCGACTTGATCGTATACGACACTTCAATAATAGAACCTTCTTTTAATGCAGGAAGTGTAAATTTTTTCCGCGCACGATACCTGTCGATTTTGTCGACAAACACAGATTTTGGATCAAGTGGAGTTTCGACCACCGCTCCATTTTCGAGGTTGTAGGTAACGGCTTTCAGATCCGCCAATTTTTCCTCGTTGCCGTTCCGCGAGTAAACATAAATACTTTCGTTCGCCACATCGTAGCCATTGCGGTTGATGATCTTGATTCTCTTGAATCGCTTGAAGACGAGTGTAAAATCTCCTTTGGAATTGCCGATAAAAGATGTGTTCCCGATGTCTGCTATTACTACTGCAGATGCACCGGTGTCAAATTTGTGGGCTGACAGGTCAAAATCCGCCGGGGTAATTTTTCCAAACTTAATGTTTAATTTGTCTTGTGCTGATAGGTAATTTTGCAACAATAGTAGGGATAGAGCTGCGATAAGCAATCTCCGGGTTTTCATTTTGGTTATGTTGTGTTAAGGGGTTGTTGTATGGTTTAAAATTATAAAAATTCCCGACATAACAAATTCTTCGTCCAATTAAACGTACAAATTTGAATAAAATTGATCAAACGCATTTTATTACACAGGCTGCATCATCGGCAGGCTTTGATTATTGTGGAATTGCCAAAGCACAACAACTCGATGAAGATGCACGCCGCCTGGAGCAGTGGCTGCATAGGGGAATGCACGGTACAATGCAGTATATGGAAAGATATTTCGATTTAAGAGTTAACCCTTATAAATTATTACCTGGTGCAAAATCCGTTATTACACTTCTGTTAAATTATTTTCCGGTAGATCATCAGCAAGCCGGTGTTCCAAAAATTTCAAAGTATGCTTATGGCAAAGATTATCACGAAGTAATTCGCGAAAAATTGAACTTCGTGCTACTGCAAATAAAAGAGAAAATAGGCGACATACACGGAAGAGGGTTTGTAGATAGTGCCCCAGTACTTGAACGCACCTGGGCAGTTAAGAGCGGTCTTGGATGGGTTGGAAAAAATGGGAACCTCATTAATAAAAAAAGTGGATCATTTTTTTTCATCGCAACATTGATCGTCGACATCGAATTGGAATATGACGATCCTTTCGCCAAAGATTTTTGCGGCACATGCACGAGATGCATCGATGCTTGTCCGACAGATGCTATTCTTGACGATAAAACGATCGACGGCAGCAAATGCATTTCTTATTTTACAATCGAGCTGAAAGATCAAATGCTTCCTGAAAACATGAAAGGGAAGTTTGATAATTGGATGTTTGGTTGTGATACCTGCCAGGATGTTTGTCCATGGAACCGTTTTGCTCAATCATCAGAAGAAATTTCTTTCGCTCCTCTTCCAGCGATTTTAAATTTCAGCACAAGTGACTGGGAAGAACTGACTGAAGAAAGTTTTAAAAAGATTTTTCAGCAGTCGCCGTTGAAACGAGCGAAGTTTGCTGGGATAAAAAGGAATTTGAAGTTTTTAAAATGAATGTGAGAAATGTAAGAAGTGTGGAAATGTGGAAATTGTTCAAACCGGCAGGCGAATTAATTCCCGAACTTTTCAGGCTTTAAATTTTGGATGCGTCGTAGATGCGTCGTAGATGCGTCGTAGATGCGTCGTAGATGCGTCGTAGATGCGTCGTACTAAAAGCGTTCGAGTGTCGTGATAGAGATGTTGGAAAGCTGTATACGTTTCCAAACGATCGTATCCTTAATACCATTTTTCTTAAAAGGTAACCCTTTGTGTGAATTCAAATTTTCACAAAGAGCGTTTTGGCTAGTCAAATCCGCGAAATCCGTTCCAATCCGCAAATCCGCGATTCAAAAGACAACGCCCACATTTATCGACAATCTATTCAACGCATATTTATACGTATCAGGATTCGGATAACATGGCCCGGCAAACGGACAAATTACCGGTTGATTTGATGCTGTTGTCGTTTCCGTGCTCTTGTGACTGAACCCGGGAGATATGAAAACAGCAATCCTATTATTCAAGGGAACTTTGTACCCGATCCCGAAATCATAATACAAACCATCCTTGAAATCAGACACACCATATGCGTTTACATGATAATCCTGTTTCTGTTTATTTGTAGGCCACATAAAATTTCTTCCGATGCCTCCGTAGATGAAGAAATAATTGGTACCTACTTTAAATTCTTTTCGCAAGTCAACAAAAAGAGGAACACTGCGAAGACGATAATTGTCGATGCCTACGCCAATTCCTAAAAACCACGAGCGAAATTCAATACCGTTGATCGTCTGAATTTGGAACGCGCCTCCATCCGTTCCTTCCAACAATCCAATTTGATTGATTGATTGAAATTGAATGGCACGTTTAGGTTTACTGCCCGCCGGTTGGGCCGACTTATTTTCTTGCGCCCGCGTTGACAAAACAAATAGAATAGCGCACGACGTTAAAATGTATTTATAACTCCTCATTTAGTTAGATTCAGAAAGTTTACTGAGAAAATGTATGTTGCTGAGATCAGTGTAATCATATTCGTAAATCCCGTCACTGCCGACTACAATGGCAATTCCATTCATTGCAACGATGTCGAAGGTTTTTGTATCGATAAAGTGTTGAATCATTTTAAGATTCATCACATCAGATGCATCAAATACTTTTAATCCGTCCGCTCCATCACAAACAAACAATGTATTGCCGTCTTTGGAAAGTCCCAATGGATGTGTCAATGGATATGTTTTCATCAACGCTGAGTTGCCATATGCGAGTTTGGAAACGTCAACAATATCCATTTGATTTTCGAATCCCTGGCATTTTGTGCCATCACTCAACGTTACGAATGCGTGGGTACCATCTGTAATAACCGGGTCACAGGAACGGGCATGCGCAAATTGTCCGACAGATTTTGGTGTTTCCGGATTTGCAGAAATATCATACATGAAAACTCCATTATTTGAACCGATGAATAACCAATTCCCGAACGGGTAAATTGTTTCAACTCCCCAACCGAGCGTGCTTGAGTTTTTAAACGTCGGATCATCACTCACTGACACATTAAATACATTTAAGTTTTGATAGCTGACAGTATACAAATAGTCATTAACGACTGCAAATCTCGCCATGGATCCATTTACCGCTTTATTCGGCGCCGCACTCGCCATATCCACATAACTACTCATATATTGGCAGCTCGCACAATTTGGTATCATGTAAATCTGTGGAGAAGTCGGATCATAATCAACAGTTGTATCCTTCGTCACCCAATCAACGAGGATCATCACTGAATCCTTGCTCATGGTTGCAGAGTATCCGCCATGATCTGGAAATACATTATCAACAAATTTTTTGGGTTTGATATTTTTGGGGTCTGAGATGTCAAGCACGACCAGGTCGCTGTATGAGTCCGCGTACAGCATATTATCCTTGATAGCGATATCTTCATTACCCGGAACGCTTATGTATGCCAAATTCTTCGGGCTCGATTGATTTGTATTGTCAATTACATGTATACCTCTTCCGACTTCACTCAGGAAAATATAGTTCCCCAACACGGATATTTTTCCAGTAGTCGTAAACGCAACCGGGGCGCTTGATTTCATGTCAGTACGCACCGAATTCAACGATTTATAAACCGGGGTACTTAGTCTATACGTATGCGTTATATGATCCTTAAAACATCCTGAAAGAAGAAATGTAAGCAGCAGGCCGGCAGCCAGGCAAGGGTTAAATTTTTTCATACCAGCAATTTTTTTACACTGACATGAAAACATAAACTACCGTTGCATCATCATTTTTTATTCGGTATGAAAACAAATTTAACTCCTCCAAAAAATAAATGCTGACTACCATTCGCATCAGATTTCAGCAAATTCGTGAGGCCATATTGCACTTGCGGACCTACCTGGAAATACAAATGTTTGTTTGCGTGGATTCCAAGCATTACTGAAGTTGCCGCATTGATTTGTGTTCGATTGAAGAGACTATTGTCTTTAAAATAATTCCCGGTTGCAATGTTATAATGCACCGCGTCGCTTCCAATCAATTGTCCAACTGTTGCCCCTGCTTCCCAAATAATCGGGAAACGATGTTTTTTGTTGAATTGATAAAATACCGACACGGGTAATTCCAGGAAATGATATCGATTCGTGTAAGAGCGTTCCTGCGGTGCTGCAGCGTAATAACCATAAGTTGTTGCCTCCACGCGCACTGAGGCATAATGATAATTCAGCCCAATGGTAAAACCCATACGATCACTAAAAGATTTTTGCGCAAACAAACCGGCAGCATAGGAAAACGCACCTTTAACTGACGATGGCGCATTATAAGTAGGTCTCGGCGGTGCAGCTGCGAGTGAAAACGATTGAGTATAGGCGTTAGGATCTAAACGCGAGGGCGCTACTGTATTAAACAAATTTTCATTAATAGAGGATTCTCCTGCCCCACCCGTCAATCCAAATTCCCACGGTCTCTTGGTTTGATTCTTTTTCTTTTGATTAACAGGATTGGCTTTTGATTCCGGTTTTGTTGATACTACTTTTTTACTATTGTCGTCTTTATGTGCGACTGATGCGTTTTTATTTTGATCTGTAGAAGCTTTGCTATTCGGGACATTTTGCTGATTGCTTTTATTTGCAGCCAACTGATCTTCCACAATTTCATTTTTCATTGTCTCATCGACCGGGTTCATTTTTTTCTTTTCCACCGACTTGCTGGGATCGTCCTTTTGATTGTAAATATTATTCGCTGCCACAAGATTGTCTGGCGATTCACTTACAACACGGCCGGTTTTATTCATATTGACTTTATCCGGGTTGATCGTTTCTTTCTTATGATTTGCAGCAGATAGTTGATCGGCCGTATTGCTATTTGTGGGAGAAGACTCTTTTAATTTTGTATTATTATTATTATTACCTGTTCCGTTTAGTGTAGCATTTTCATCATTCGAATTGTTTGAATTTGTTTTATCCTGATTCGGTGAAGTATTTTTTTCCTGTGCTGATGAAGTAGCACCAGTTTCCCTGGCAGCTGACATACTTCCATCGTGACGATTGTAATTTGTATTCAACAAAAAATAACCTGCCACGCACAATGCGAGGAATGAAGAGAACCACAGCAGAGGCCTTCTGCGTCTTTTCTCTTTGGTAATTTCTTTTTCCAGATTATCCCAGACAGTTTTTGAGGGACTGAATTTCAGCTCCTCCATTCGCTGCCGGATCTGTTTCTCAAATTCAGGGTCTTCGTGCATAAGATTCTGTTTTTACTTCAGCCGAATGTTTATTTATCCAGGTAATCAATAAGGTTCTCGCCCTGGCATATTGCGAGCGCGATGTACCTTCATTGATCCCTAATATTTTTCCGATTTCTACATGCGTATACCCTTCTACGGCATGCAGGTTGAAAATGGTCTGATATCCCGGTGGCAATTGTCGAATCAATTCCGCAAGCTCCTTTACCCCAAGTAAAGATTCAGGATCGTCGGCAGTCACCGGGTGAAGTCCGGTATCCGTGAAAGATAAATCCGTCTGGTAACGACTATTTTTTTTCAAATAGTTAATGGCGGTATTGACCATGATTTGTCGAATCCACCCTCCTAATTCACCTTGGAATTTATATTGATGTAAGTGCCTGAATACTTTCAAAAATCCTTCCTGTAAAACATCTTCCGCATCCGCCATCGACTTTGTATAACGGTAACAGATACCCAGCATCGTGGCAGCAAATTCATTGTACAGCTCACGTTGGGCGCTTAATTCTCCCTTTAAACTATCCTTTACCAATTGGCGGTGATCCATCAACCCTATGTTGCTTTTATCTGACAAATTAACGATATGAATCGTTGCATATAAAGCCCGATCTCCCATTAACACTGATTACACTGATAAACAGCGCAGTTACGAGCACCGGGTTCGATAAAAATACCGGAATAATCATTAACATCGTGGAAAATCGAGGATCATGACATTATCTGAAAGAGACCTGGAATCGATCTGGCACCCCTACACGCAACATAAAAACATGGTTCCTCCGATTGCCGTGACGCGCGGAAAAGACGCATTATTGTTCGACGAGAACGGAAACGGATATATCGATGCCATCAGCAGCTGGTGGGTGAATATTCACGGTCATGCACATCCGTACATCGCACAAAAAATATTTGAACAGGCCTCAACACTTGAACACGTAATTTTTACCGGCTTTACCCACGAACCCGCAGTGAAACTCGCAGAACGACTATTAAATATCCTGCCCGGAAATTTATCAAAGGTTTTTTATTCCGACAACGGATCGACAGCCGTAGAAGTGGCAATCAAAATGGCCATTCAATTCTGGAAAAACAACAATCTTTCTAAAAATAAAATCATCGCATTTAAACATGCATATCACGGCGACACCTTCGGATCGATGAGCGTAAGCGACCGCAGCGTCTTTACCGCTGCATTCAATGACTTCCTGTTTGAAGTAATTTTTATCGACACACCTTCACTTGACAATATTGAACAGGTAAAAAAAACTATTGATTCAGTCGCCGATGAAACAATTTGTTTTATATACGAGCCACTTCTACAGGCAGCGGGCGGAATGCTTATGTATCCAGCTGCATTGTTGGACGAAATAATTATCTGCATGAAATCGCATGATATAATTTGTATTGCGGACGAAGTCATGACTGGATTTGGGAGAACGGGAAAATTATTTGCTGGCGATCACTTTAAATACAAATCCGATATCATCTGCTTAAGCAAAGGGTTAACGGGAGGAACACTGGCGATGGGTGTGACTGCCTGCACAAAGAAAATATTTGATGCCTTTCTCAGTGATGATAAAAGAAAAACATTTTTTCATGGGCATTCTTTTACAGCCAATCCCGTCGCCTGCGCCGCGGCGTTGGCAAGTCTCGATTTACTCGAAACAGAGTGTTGTCAAAATCAAATCAAACACATCGTGGACCGACATAAAGATTTTGCAGACGATCTACATCAAATCGCCGGCAACCAAACAACAGCCAATATAACAATTAAGGATATCCGCCAGTTAGGAACCGTTGTCGCCTTTGAATTGGAAACAGGCGACGACGGATATTTGAATTCGATCAGTGTTGAGATTACAGGCAATGCATTACAAAATGGGATCTATCTGCGCCCATTAGGAAATACCGTCTATTTTATGCCGCCATATTGTATTCGTGACGAAGAGTTGGATAAAGTATATGCTTTTTTGAAAAGTCTCACGACTACAAAAAAATAATAGCGAAGCAAAGAGAGCAGAGAGCGATATGAATGTCACTCTCCGCTCTCTTCGCTTCGCTATTATTTATTATTCCGAAATTATTTTTTTAGTTATCCAATTGCTGTTGGAATCGAAACCTGTGTTTTGTCCCATTCGATGATCATATCGGCTCCTGCAAACCGGATGGTCAGTTGTTCAATCGGAGACGACAGATTTTTAACCGGCACATCGGATGTGAGCACATCCTTGTCCTTATACTTTGAATAATCATAAGCGCCCCATTGTCCCACTTTACTGTTCAGTATAACTGTCCATTTTGATTCATTAGGAATAACAAACAATGTGTAAGTACCAGCTTTGACTGGTTTGCCGGCAAATGTTCCATCTTTTGCAAAGCTGATTGTTGTTGCTTCATCAGCGCCGCAACGATACACCTTGCCGTATGGTTCGAGTTTGCCAAATATTTCTCTTCCTTTTTTGTAGGGTCTGCCATAAGTGACCTTGATGTTTTTTGTCTGCACCGTGTCGTGCGGACTATTTGGATGCGTGGGCTGGCTGTAGGCAGCAACTGCAAAAAATGCGATTACCGATAACAAGAACATTCGTTTCATGTAAGAAAATTTTTGTAATGATAAATGGTTAAGTGGGCGATAAAGTTAGGGATTCTCGGTAAGATTCTTAAGGTTGACTAATGATTTTTCCATAACGGGACCCAGATGTTTGTCATAGAACATACTGCCTAATTTTTCCCATGGATACCATCTGAAATGAAAGTTAAAATACCATTCAACCACAACGACGTCGTTTGTTTGTACAAGATTGTAACCACCGTCAAATTGGTGTTTGTCTTTTTGAACCCACTGCGTCTTTACAGAATCAACGGAAGATGCCGTAATGGAAACCCGCATTCCGCTTGATTCAATATAAGCACCTTTTCCATTAGAAGGCACTGATATATTGTCGAGGTTCGCTTCCTTTACAAATTCATTCCAATTTTTCCAGGTGTTTATATCGTTAATCACCCCAAAAATTTTTTCCTTGGAAGCATGTATATCAATGACGCGTGAAATTCGAATATTGGAAGGGAAAAGAGAAAAAACAAAAATCACTGCAATGCATAACATGATTATGCTGACCAATATCAATTTGAAAATCCGCATGGTTGTTTGAAATCGATTAAGAAAAAATGTTTAGTCATTGGCGTCACTATTCCCATTTAAACACCTTGATCGCGATTGTATAGACCACAATGCCCCAAATTGCAAGGATACCGATTTGTTTTAAACAGTTGGATAAGTGCGCACCTTCAAAAGCAACATTGCGCATCGCATCGTTGAGTTGTTTTAATGGTAAGACCTCACAAAACTTTTGCAACCACTTTGGAAAAGCCGACGTTGAAAAAAAAGTTCCCCCAAGCAAGAATTGCGGCAGGGTAATGAGGTTGGCGAAAGGCGGAATTGAGCTTTCATTTTTTGACACACTGCTTACAATGAATCCAAATCCCATAAAGACGACGAGCCCAATAAAGCTCAGGATCATCATCTCGACAAATGTTTCGAAACCGTGGATCAATGTAAACTTAAAAACAAAATGGCCGGCAAGAATTATGACCACTGCAGTCAACAATTGAAACGAAACACGACTCAATCCTTCCCCAAGCACTATATATTTTCGATCGATAGGTGTTGCAAAAAATCTCTTTAATACGAGCATCTGCCGAAGATTGAAAAAAAGAAATGCGACTCCGAAAATTCCGGCGCTTAATAACGAAAAGCCAAGCATTCCAGGCAAAATAAAATCTATCATCGTATACTCACGGCCAGGAATAGGCGCCTTTTCGTCGATGGTAAATGGAGAAAAAGCAGCACCTTGTCCGTACTGTTCGACGCGTTGAATGCTTTCCGCCAACATGGAACGGAGAATGGGATACTCTGCCCCGCTTGCATCAGATGTGAGTGGCGTTATATGATACTGCCAGTAGCCCGCGGGTGACTTAACGGAGTCGATGGAGATGATCGCTCCGATCCTACCCTTTTCCAGTTCTTTCCTTAGGAAGGCGCTGTCGCCCTGAACCAATCTCACAACCGGATTTTTTAACAATGCACCAATTGCATAGTTACTCGTGTCGCGAAGGTTTTTTAAACCAAATGAGACGGACACGCCGCCACCACCGATGAATCCAAATACTAAAATAAAAATCAATGGAAAACCTAAACTGAAAACGACTGCGGACGGACTTCTAAAGATTGCTCTGAAACTGGCTCTCGCTACTGCCATCATCGCCTTGAACTGATTATATCGTTGGGACATGATATTTTGTAAAGGAACAAAAATACGTTTATGGATCGGGAGTCAAGCAGAAAAAA
>Ga0163162_10002919_pt1 | contig 16296 bp, 10 predicted proteins | sample S55metaG_FD_115310 | JGI IMG/M metagenome (GOLD analysis project Ga0163162, IMG submission 115310) | Switchgrass rhizosphere microbial communities from Kellogg Biological Station, Michigan, USA - S5-5 metaG | ecosystem: Host-associated > Plants > Roots > Rhizosphere > Soil | place: USA...
GTTGCGATGGCTGCTGCTATTAGCACTACAATCAGAAGGCCTTTTTTCATAAAACAATCATTGCTTTTTTAAGTGGTTGACAGCTACAGGTGCGTGCTGCCGGTTGAAATTACTCAAGGACGACCGAAATTATGGAAAAAAACGCAGTTCCATAGTAGGCTGAGTCGAGCGGTCAATTGGACTGATAAAAAGCGAGGCCAGACATTAAAATTGGCGTGACCCCTGATCTGCATAATATTTTGATTTTGTCACCATAAGGGTGTTTACTTATTTTAGATTTGATACAAATCAATTTTGCGAGCGGAAAAGTGTTGCAATGCGCAATAATTTTCAATTTCGTTTGTTATATATCGTTAGAAATTCGTACCATTATCTTTTAAACCTCCCTACGCCTAACCCCCTTCCCCACATGAGAAAGTTACTGCTGATACTGATGTTAGCGTCATCCTGTATGTGCCGTAGCCAAGACCAAACTGATATCCCTGAATTCGGCAAGATCGATAAGTCCGAGTTAAAAATGACCGAATGCGATTTCGACAAAAATGCCGAAGCGGAGGTTCTATTTGATGTCGAGCGGGTAAAATTCGAAGTCTACTCTTATTCGGCGTGGGCCAAAATTAGCAGGCACGTTCGAATAAAAATTCTCAACAGTAGGGGGCTTGATAATGGAAATATAAAGATCGATTACTATGATTTCGGGCTGGAGGCCGAGCACGTTGACAATATAAAGGCCCAAACGTACAATCTCGACCGTTCTGGAAATATTGAAACCTTCACTCTTGATAAAAAATCAATTTTCGAAAAACAAATCAATAAAAAATACTCGCAGAAAGCTTTTACACTTCCTGAAGTAAAAGTCGGTAGTGTGATCGAGTTTAGTTACGAAATTAATGGCACTATTGGCTCGGGTTTCAGAGAATGGGATTTTCAAAGATCTATTCCAGTTAAACTTAGCCGTTACGTGCTTTTCAGTCCTACCGAATTGGAAATAACTGCACAGGAATTTAATACCTCAACGATTGAAGAAAAAACTGAAAAGAACAGAAGTGGCACGTTAAAGACATATACATTGAATAACGTGCCCGCATTAAGAGATGAACCATTTATGACGTGTAAGCGCGACTATTTGCAGAGAATGGAGATAAAGCCGGTTGCAGTTACCCTCCAGGGCCGAAGGAATATTATTGCGCGTTCGTGGGGCTCTCTATTTAACTACCTGATGTCTGATTCAGATTTCGGTGTACAGTTAAAAAAAAACATTCCCAGAACAAATGACCTTGATGACGTGCTGCAGAAAGTAAAGAACCCTTATGACAAGATGATGATCATTTATCACTATGTTCAAAAAAATATGGAATGGAATGGCTTTTCAAACATTTGGGCGCATGAAGGTGTACGGGCGGCCTGGAAAGATAAAAAAGGAACAAGTGGCGAAATCAATCTCATTCTTGTAAATCTCCTGAAGGACGCGAACCTCGAAGCATCTCCCATACTTGTCAGTACACGAAACAACGGCAGAATCAACCCCGTAAATCCCGGACCAAATCAATTCGATAAAGTAATGGCTTTTGTTGTTATCAATGAAAAAATGTTTGTATTAGATGCGACTGACAAATACACATCTCCGAAGCTCATTCCCTGGGATGTCTTAAATTCAGACGGACTGGTACTGGAGTATAAAACCGGTTGGGATAACTGGGGATGGCAGACTCTTACAGATGACAATGAAATCTTCAAGGACATTGTAGTTGTAAATGGATCTATTGACGAAAAAGGTGAGTTAAGCGGTGACGCAACGGTAACCAGCTATGATTATTCGAGAGCAAAGCGCCTTCCTGCATTAAAAGAAGGAAAAGAAAAATTGTTAAACAAATTTTTTAATGCTTCTAATCCAAGTCTGCATATCGACACGATGATGATTGAGAACGAAAAGGCGGATACGCTGCCATTGGTACAAAAAATAAACTTCACGCAAAACCTGAGCACGTCGGGAGAATATAAATATTTCACCACAAATATTTTTACAGGGCTCGAAAAAAATCCCTTCACCGCAGATAAACGCTATTCCGATATTTCATTCGGAGCGAATCAACAATTCGTAATCGCAGAAAGCTTCTTCATTCCCGACGGATATTCATTTGATGAAATGCCCAAAAATATTCGAATGATGTTGCCTGATACCAGCGTTGTATTTACGCGCGTCATTGCAGCTGAACAGGATCATGTTTCCGTTCGAATTGATCTTGAAATCAGAAAATCCCTTTTTACAATTGCAGAATATGACAATTTCAGAGAGTTTTATAAGAAACTTTTTGATTTGCTGAACGAGCAAATCGTCATCAAAAAAAATAAACGATCGTGATGAGAAGGATTTATATTCTTTCATCCCTCCTTCTTGTATTATTTGCCAGTTCTCACGGGCAGGCAATTTCATTCGATACAACGGGCATTCCTATAAACATAAAAAAAAATGCCGCCGTTGTCGTGCGATCTGAAAACATAGACTTTGAAGTCTTCGATATCGATCACGCGAAGATGTCCTGGCACCGTGTTATTACAATTCTAAATGACCAGGGAAAGGACGAGTTGAATTTTAATCAGGTCACAGATAAATTTAACACCCTGGATGATTTCGAAGTCAAAGTTTACAATGCCGCAGGAAAAGCCGTCGTCAAATATAATAAACACGATCTCAACTCGGTGGCTATCGCGCATGAATTCATGGATGATTACAAAACGCATTACATGCACATTTCGGCGCCGGGCTTTCCAATTACATTAGAATTCAACGTTACGATGAAATTCAAAGGAATTCTCAACTATCCCAGGTATCAAATTCAGGAGCCAAATGAGGGTATTGAATTTTCAAGTTGCGTCGTAAAAGTTCCTAAAGAACTCGACATTCGTTACAAGGAAAAAAATATACAACTGAAACCAACAATTACTGAAGGTAATAAATATAAGGTTTATACTTGGCAGGCAAGAAATATCAGTCCGATTGAGTACGAGGAAGACGCGGTGAGTTATGAGAGCCGGTATCCTTCAATTCTAATTGCACCGACGCATTTCAAGTTGGATGATTACGAAGGAGACATGACTTCGTGGAAAAGTTTCGGCAATTGGTACAATTCTCTATCGAGCGGATTGGATGTATTGCCTGATGACAGAAAAATCTTTTACAAAAATCTCGTAAAAGATGCAAAAACCGACCGCGAGAAAGTGAAGATCGTTTATAATTATCTCCAGAAAAATTTTCGTTATGTGAGTATTCAACTGGGAATCGGAGGCTTTAAACCATTCGCTGCCGACTTTACAGACAACAAAAAATACGGTGATTGCAAAGGATTGAGTAATTATTTGCAGGCCGTACTGCGGGTAATAGGCATCCGAAGCCATCAAGCGCTTATCAATGCCCGTTATAACCAGGAGCCTGTTGATCCGGATTTCCCATGCAATCAATTTAATCATGATATACTTTGCGTTCCCTTGAAGCAGGACACCATTTGGCTGGAATGCACAAGTCAAACCAATGATTTTGGGACGCTCGGAAGTTTTACAGAGAATAGGAACGCGCTGCTCATCACAGAAAATGGCGGAGTATTGGTGTCTACTCCGAAAAGTGTTGCATCAAAAAACACCATTGCGGTATATACAGTGGTTGATCTCGGTGAAGACGGCACGGGCAAAACAAATTCCAGGTTCACTCCAGTCGGTGAATTCAAACAGGAGATAATTGATTTAATGAATACAAAGTACGATGAACAAAAATCAAAAATAATAAGCCTCTGGAATTTTAAAGACCCATCGTCAATAAAATTTGGAAATTATGAAGCGGACGATTACAGATTGTTTGTTGAACAGGAGTTGGAATCGTTACCTGAACTGAATACTGGCAATAAAATGTTTTTGAAGCCATCGATTGCAAGTATTTGGAGTTACAAGTTGCCCAAGGCTGAAAATCGCAAACAAGATTTCTATTTCAATTTTCCGTTCGAAAAAACGGATACGACAGTCTATCAATTGCCGAAGGGATATACAGCGGATGCATTGCCCGAATCCAAATCAGCCGGCTGTCAATTTGCATCCTATAGTGTTAAATATTGGTATGATGGAAAGTCAGGAATAATTTATTCTGCCAGCAGTCTCGTCTTAAATCAATATAAAATTCCGGCAAAGGATTATGCTGTAATAAAGAAATTTTTTGATGAGATACTTGTCGACAGGCAACAGAGAATTGTAGTTAAAAAAAGTTCATAAGCAATCATTTTTCTGATAATGAAACGCAACAATCTCTCATCAACTTCGGGGATGCGTCGTAGATGCGTCGTAGATGCGTCGTGGCAATGCCGTGATAATTATTTTTTCCTCGTAATTTGTTTTTATACTATTCACAGTTCAAAGATGGGGAGTGTCATTGGATATCTTTCACTAGTTGGACCAACTGGTGAAAGATTTATTTCGCGCAATAAATAATACGTACAAGAATTTCTACTAGTGTTGGGAGTCGATTCGACCTTGTGGACTCTCTTTCTTGCTATCGGGAGGCGCGATCCGGCGAAGTTTTTGAACATCTTTATTGCGCATCATAGTACAATGCAGCGGCACCAAGTATCCCGCTATTTTCCAATTCAGAAATCTCTATTTTCAAATTAGCCACCGACTGCGTGAACGCACACGTCCTTATCCGCTCCCACATTGTTTTTTGAAAATATTCGTATGCAAATCGAACCGAACCACCAAGAACGATCAGATCCGGATCGTAGGAATACATGATAGCTTTAATTGCATTTCCCAAATGCTTACCCATCTCCCCATACAGTTGCAATGAACGCGCGTCACCTTTCTTTGCATTTTCAAAAACTATTTCACCATCGAGTTGATAGACGTTTTGGAAGAATTGTCCGCTGCAGTAGTACTCATACACTTTATCCAGGTATTCAATCATTCCAAATTCCCCTGCGCCACAATTTGGCCCAGCGTAGAGTTTATGATTGATAATAATCCCTGCACCCATACCCGTTCCGATCGCAAGCCCGATCATCGATTCCCTACCCTTTCCTTTTCCAAAATAATATTCTCCCAATCCAAAACAATTCGCATCATTGTTTACAAAAACAGGAACTCCATACTTGGCTTCCATTTTTTCTTTAAGGTGAACTTTCTTCCAGGATGGAATATAAATGACATCATACACAATTCCGTTTTTGATATCAACCACACCCGGGACGCCAATGCCAATACCTTTCACCTCTTTGTCAAAGACCGCATCAACAGCCTCAAAAACATCCGCCAACACCTCGTCTTCCGTACCTGCGCTTCGTATCCGTTTTGATTTTGTATTCGCAATGCGATCAGTATGCACAATGGCAGCACGGATATTCGTGGCGCCGAGGTCCACGCCAATCAACTTTGTATCGCTCATGATAGATTATGCTTTTCTTTTTTGCCAAAAAGATGGATGGTTTTATTAGTAATGATCGGTCGCGCCCAAATGCCGATACTCAAAATATAACCCATCGTAATATATAAAAAGAACATGCCGGTCCGCAAACCAAAAAGACTTCCTATCCAACCAATGATCAATTGCACAATGGCGCCTCCGATAATTCCTGTGACAATGATGCCGGAGAAAGATCCATGATTTTCGGAAACCGAATTCAATGCAAGTGAAAAAATGATTGGGTACATTACGGAAGCAAAAAAACCAGAAAGGGGAAATGCAACGAGCGCCACTTTGGATGATCCAAATAGTCCAAGCGTAATACAAATCAATGCAAGTATGGTAAACCCAATCAGCACTTTTCGGCTATCCATGATCTTTAGTAATAACAATCCCACAATACCTCCGGCTGTCATCAATCCCCAGAAATAAGCAACTTCCTGCGCTCCCGTAGTTTGCGGATCATACCCATGATAGGTTGCGAGAAATTGAGACATCCAATATGAGATTCCCTGTTCCGTGCCGACATAACAAATCATCCCGATAAAAAAAGCAATCACCACCCGCTTTTTGAAAAGCATCACGTGCGTTTTCCAGGGGCCAGCTTCTTCCTCTTTCTTTAGTTCAACCTTCGGAAACTTGGAAAGAAAGATAATTACGATCATCAACAGGCTGATCACTGCGAATAGCCAATACAGTGAGATCCAGGGAAGGCTGGCAGGAATGATCGAACGGAAAGACGACATTAATGACTTTTTATCGTCGAGGTGAAGAACCATATAAGAATACACAAGCGGACTTAAAAATGACGCGGCTCCAAATATTAATTGTGCCAACACGGAATTGAACGCATAGTTTTCTTCACCACCTGAAGTTCTCAATAATGGATTGATCACAACCTGTAACATGGCAAAACCGGATCCCATCAGGAAAAGGGACACGATCGCGGTTAAATAATTCGGAAACAATGCAAGCAATAGCGAGCCTAAAAATGCAACGGTAAAACCAACCATCATCATTCTCTTCTCATCATATTTTTTGATGAGCATGCCTGATGGAATAGACATCACCCCATAAGCGATAAAAAATGAAAAGGGTAACACAGAAGCAAGTGCAAGGCTAAGATTAAAATCTTTGGCGATATCCGGCTCAAGCGGACCAATAACATTCGTGAGAAAGGAAATGACAAAGAACGTAAGCATGATGAGTGCTACGATGTAATAGTTACGCTTCATACAGCAAGTGGTATAAGGGAATAAAAGTAATGAATTGCGGGTCGATTTCTGTGTACCTATGTGTTTATGTGGTAATTTTTTTTCACCGCATAGACACATAGTTACATAGAAGGCGCCTCTTATTGTTTGACGTCTGTCGAATCCGTTGCGGGAACCGGCTGCTGATCTAAATTAACGCCGTCTGCATTCAAATGAATGATTTCACCATAGTTCAGATCTTTAATGCTTTGCTCAATTTTACTCAGGTCACCCACGACGATCCAAATAATTTCTTCCGGGTGAATATATTTTTTTGCAGCTTCATTTAATGCAGGCGCCTCGAGCGAATGCACTTTCGTCGCGTAATTTGACCAGTAATCTGTCGGAAGATTATAATTGATAACGCGAATTGCTGCATTCTCTAATGATTTCAACGTACCAAATCGCGCTGGAAGGCGCAGCGTCATGTTGCGCATAATACTTGCATACTCGTCGCCCTCAATCGGGCGCTCGCCGGCAAGTCCACGTATTTCTTTTGCAATTTCCACCATTGATTCTTTTGTCTTATCCGTCTGCACCGGGGCAATCACAACAAATGGTCTTTGTCCCCTTGCAGTTCGCAATGCACCCTGCGTCCCATAACTCCAATGTTTATCGAGACGAAGGTTTCTATTTAGTCGCGATGTTGCCATTCCACCGAAATTTGTCAGGTCAATTTCCAAAGCAATTTCATCCTCTTGTGCACCTGTCATCGAAACCTGCGCCGCAACAATCGTTGATTGTAAAGCTTCCGGCTTATCGACAACGTAAATTTTATGCCCGGTTGTGGTAATCTCCGATGCAATATTTTTATCCGGGGCTTTCCCTGGTTTCCATTTGCCAAACGCATCATCCAACATCGTACGCAATTTTTCTTTTGTGATGTTGCCGGTAACAATCAACGTTGCGCTTTCCGGTCTGAACCAGGTTGCGTGCCAGTCGATGAGATCTTTCCTCGTGATACTATCCACCGTTTGCTCAAACCCTACGCCCGACAATGGCATGCCATAAGGATGCTCCTTGCCAAATAATATACCGGGAAGAATACGAAATGCAATTTCATTTGGTTCTGCCTTTTCCTGGCGAATTTGTTCGAGATGTTGTTGCTTTTGTGTGATGAATTGTTGTTCGGGAAATGAAGGATTCAAAACAACATCAGCAAAAATTTTCAATGCTGGCTGCAAATTGTCTGATAACGCCGACAAATGAACGAAGGACATATCCAACGTATTTGATGTTTCGATTTTTGCACCCAGCAAATCAAGTTGGTCGGCGATTTTATACACATCACGTGTCTTTGTTCCTTTGTCTAGCAAATCGATAGCCATTGAAGACAGTCCTGCTTTTGTAACTGTATCCGATGAAATTCCTGCGTCAATCGCCAAGGCAAAATTCACGACGGGAATAGTATTGCGTTGAAGCAGCATTACTTTAAGTCCGTTCGATAAGGTATCCATTTGTATTTCGGGGAATACAATATCAGGTGCGTCGGTTAGTGACGGAAGTTTTGAACGATCGACATTATTTTTTGTCGCCTCCCAATCCGGATACGGTTTAACGATGATTGTATAATGATGTTGCTGTAACCATTTTTGAGAAGCGCGTTTAACGTCTGCGATTTGCGCCTTTTCCATATTCTCTAACTTGTCGAGATATGCGTCGGGAGATCCGCCATAGGTCATACTTTCCGCTAATACATCGGATCGTCCGCCCATTCCGCCTAATCTTTCTATGCTTCGTGAAAACTGCGCGCGGTTCCTGCTCTTCGCACGATTCATTTCATCGAGTGTCGGACCATTTTTTACCAGATCATCCACAATGGCATCGACCTTACGTTCAACCTCGGCAGGATCACTGTCTCTATTCAAAAAAACGTCGATGAACATCAGGCTGCCTAATTCTTTTTCTTCAAAATAAACCTGAACAGAGCTCGCTAGTTTTTCTTCATAAATTAATTTACGATCGAGACGCGCACTATTGGAGCCGGACAAAATGTTTGCAAACAAATTCAAATAATCGAGTTCTTTGTCCTTCCACGCGGGTGCGTGGTATGCGCGAGAAATTAAAATGGAAGGAACGCGGTCTTCCATCTCGTCGCGGATATCATGACCAAGTGATGGAATCCAGGTCTCCGTTCTTGTAATGGGATTGACCGGCGGAATTCCATCAAAATATTTTTTAACCAGATGCAATGCCCGCTCCGGGGTGATATCACCAGCGAGTGACAACACCACATTGTTCGGGCCATAATATTTTTTGTACCATGCTTTCACGTCATCGACTGTCGCGGCGTTGAGATCATCCATGCTTCCAATGACTGTCCACGAATACGGATGCGATGGAGGATACATTTTTGAAACGATCTCCGTATAGGTTTTCCCATAAGGCCTGTTCTCGCCCTGCCGTTTTTCATTTTGAACAACACCCCGTTCACGTTCCAGCATTTCTTTAGAAATAGTTAGAAATCCCATGCGATCTGCCTCGAGATATAATGTGCGCTCGAGTGCAGAGACCGGTACTTCTTCAAAGAAATTTGTTCGGTCCGTATTTGTAGTACCATTGCGATTGTTTGCGCCGACATCATCCATTGCTTCGCGGAAACCATGCGGATAGTTGTCAGAGCCATTAAAAAAGAAATGTTCAAAAAGATGCGCGAAGCCAGTCTTCCCCTTCAACTCATTTCTCGATCCAACATGATACCACAAATTCACCGCAACAACCGGCGTACTTGTGTCGGTATGTACCAACAATGTAAGTCCATTGTTCAAAACATATTTGCGATATGGAATGAGATAATGCTCGCGATTAAATTTTGTTGGGACGATAGCAGGCTGTGGTTTTACTTCGGCTTGAGCGGGAGCCTGCGCCGGAGGCTGAACTTGCGTGTTCGTCGGCGATTGAGATCTTACCTGGACCGACAATAAACACATGAAGATAAATAACACGCAGAAGAAACTCCCGGATAATTTCTTTTTCATATCAATAACATTAAGCGATGATGTGTAGTAAATCCATCGATTCTCTCATGAACCCGCTGCGAACCTACCGATTAATATGCAATTTAGTTAACCGCTCAAGGAAAAGAGGAGGTCGATATGAAGCTTGAGGTTGAGAGGTTGACTCGTCGATGGGGTTTTTTAGCGAAGAGCGAAAGATTGATCGAGATGAACCATGATATCCATGTCAGCGCGCCATCGGAGACATGCAGGAAAAATCATTGCATTTATTATCGGTTTTATTTGCACGAGTTTACAGTGACAGGATTTATGGTTTGGTGGAATAAAGAAGGAAAATGACGGCGTGAAGTACGCAAATAACTCGGCGAACCAATCACACTGGCATCAAAAATCAAAAAATATTTGCGATGGTTAGCTTTGAAATATTCGTGAATCAGGTTTTCTTGCTAAATGTTACGGCAACGTTAAAAGAATAAAAACAATATTCCTTTTCATAAAAAATTATTCATGTCGCTGCAACATTTTATATGTTGTTGCGTCTTATTATTTAGAAAATGTTACATAAGCGAACAGAATATGTATCATTAACGAACAGTTTCGTAGATTGTAATTTTATAACTTCCTGCTATCCAGTACTACAACAGTTGGCACATTTGTAGTTCGATTAAAGTTCATTCCTGCTATTCCTGCTACACACGGTATTGTCTTGCTTGTTGGACCTAAGGAAACGTTAAATCGAAACCATTAAAAATTAAGAAAATGAAAATGAATCATCTTTTCATTGCAGCCATTATGCTTATCGCAATGGCAGCAGGAAGCAATGTAAATGCACAGACGACAAAGAACATCTCATTCCTGACAGATGTAAAGACAATGGAAAAAGCAATTGCTCTTTCCGAACCAAGCGACGCCATAAATTCCAGGGCTAAGCGTGATTTCAGAAGATCATATCCTGACGTGGATGACGCGCAATGGTATGCTTTCAAAGACGGGTTTGCCGCTAAGTTTAACGACAATGGATCCGAGCATATGGTTACTTACAATCGCATCGGTGACTGGCAGTACACGATCTCAAATTATGATGAGAAAAAACTTGATGAAAATGTGAGAGCACTCGTAAAAAGTACTTATTACGACTATACAATCACGTTAGTTCAGGAAATCACACTGCATAATCAAACGATTTATGTGATACATATGCAGGATGCTACAACCTGGAAGACATTGAAAGTAGCTGACGGTGAAATGTCGATTTTGGAAGATTTCAATAAGAAGTGACTGATATCTCAAAATGAATAAGCAGGGTAGTTGTTTATTGACATAATAAATGTACTACTCACGGGGAGTGTGTCTACACTCCCCTCTTTTTTTGGAATGAAGAGAACGGAGTGCACAGGCCGAGTGCAATTCGAACTCCGCTCGCCGCTCTGATTTTTTTAAAGTGACTTCCGTATTGCTACCAAACTTAGCAGGTAAACAATCGCCGCGATCCACAACACGGCCTGAAATCCGATCATCATACTTAATATCAATGTTGCCACTGAACCGATCACTGTGAAAAAACCATTTACACCCCAGGCCCAAGGAACCAGGTCCGACGAATTTTTACTGATGATCTGGATTCCGGAAGGAAATGGCATACCGAGTAGCACGCCAAATGGTTCAATGAGTATTACGGATAAAATAATTCGAGCAGTCATGGACACTGCTACGAAGCTTCGTAGAATTGAAGGAAGGATAAAACTTGCGAGTAACAATAATACGGCGAGCGCCGGAATTGTCGCTGATATTAAGCGTTTCGGATTTGCCAGGAATTTTCCCGAGATATAAGAACCCATCCCGGTAAATAATAACAATGCCGCAAGTACAAGCGCAAAGGCATACACCGGGTCGCCCAGCAGCAAACTGAATTGTTGGATCAACACGATCTCAATCATAATAAATCCGAAACCAAGTCCGGAGAAATACAATAATGAACTCGTCACGTTTTTTTCGCGGATTCCAGCTGAAGAAAAACGCCATAGTGGATAGAGAATAAATATGGCGGATAAGATGATGACCTGGGCAAGTAATACGATTAAACTGACTTCGGCGACAGGCTTATCCTCCAATGCCATCCTTGCCATTCTTTGTTGCGAGAATATGTCTTTAAATGTGGCCCAATTCAATGATGACCATCGGGCGTGATGGTTGAAAAAAGGCTTATTGTCCGTTGCAGGTTCAATTTCAAATGCATATTGCCTATAGAATTGCTCCATGTTATTTGAAGTGAGCAATGAATCGAATATATTTTGATTTTTTTGTCCGGGCGAATACAGAATGATCGGAATATTATCCTTTACCTCGCTGATGTATTTTTTCGCATTCACGATTTGTTGTGCGGTAAACGGCGTTTTGCTCATCATAAAGATTGAAAAAAATGATTTTCTTTCTTTGAATCGTGGAGGCACCGGATAAGTGAAAGCAAAGAAATGTTGCGATGGATCTTTAACGCCGTTGTCGAGTAACACTTCCTTTCCGGTTGCGAACAATCTCGGTAATTGAAATTCCGGCCTTGTAAAATAAATAATCCCATCATCGCGCAGGTGATCATAATAATCTTCAAATGCTTCTTTAGTCAGAACATAATTCTCCGCGAGACTTAATGCACCCGATGCCACCGCGGCATTACTGATTGTATGTACCGAGATAATTGCATCAAATTTTTCTTTTGTCGAACGTATATAACTTCTCGCTTCACTGGTAACCGGTTCTACTTCTGGTTGCTGATATAAATTTCCCCACAAACTGTCGTGCATCACCACATCGTTTATGATCGGGTTGATTTCGACGGCCACTACCCGACTCACCCCATAGTGCAGCGCGTCCAGCACCTGTGTGCCGCAACCGCTGCCGATCACAAGCAGACGGGGTTTTGTTTTTCCCAGGTATGCCAGGCATGAGCCATATAAAGAATCACCGGGAAAATTTTTCAAGGCAGTGCGGACATCCGACAGCAGATCAAATTCTAGTCCCGTTGCAGCAGTTCCCTGGTCGATGATAAATAGGGGAGATTTTTTTTCGGGCGCCCACTCGCTGCTATCCACATACAAATCAATTTTTGAGAAAATGTTCCATCGTGACACTTTCGGAACGCTTGTTGAAAAGCGGCCCTTATTCGAAGTAATATGCAAAGGCATTAATTTGTCCGAACGAATGGCCAGGAAAAATGATACGACAATCAGCCCTGTAGCTAACGTTGAGATATAACCGTAGTTGCGGAAACAAAAAATCAAGGCAGCACAGGCAGCGAATGCAGCGGCGAGAATCACCGAACCGCCACCGCCAAAAAATGAAATCGTTACAACAATGGCGATACAACCGCACGCCGCGCCAATCAGGTCAAAAGTATAAAGCTGATGAATGTGAGTAGCGTACCGGCTGAACAAAACGGACAACGCCAACCCGGTAAAGAAAAACGGCACGGATACCAACATATACGTAAGAGGCATGTAGATCAACTGGCGCTTATCAGCATATAAATTGAACGGATCAAATGGGATGACGCGAATCAATGCAAAACAAACCACTATTGAAAGACTCAGGCAAATGCTCAGCCATCCCATTGTTTTATCAATATCATAATCCAGGCGTAATTTTTTCCAAAGTGTGACTACCACACCAGAAACGCCGAAGCCCATGAGCGCTGTCGATATAATTAAAAATCCGAAATGATACCAAAGTGTAACTGAGAAGACGCGTGTGAGTGACAACTCATATAACAAAGAGGAAAATGAAAGTAGAAAAATCCCCCAATAATATTTCGAAGGAATTCTCATGCGCGGTGTTTAAGGTCTGATCGGAAAATTAATTTGGTTTTCAACCATTCACTTCCCACTCACCGGTAAAATCGTCCAAAATTCCGGATCGGACAAATAAAATTTGGCGCATCTATTGGGGAGTGTTAATTTAAGTCGGTTTTGAGATCGTGTCAAGATGAGCGCCTAATGCTGAACGCAGTGTACCTGAGATTTCGGTTCTTTCGCGTTGAGCATTGAGCCTTCAATATTCAACCTCAAATCCATTAATCGGAGCCCCCATATGGAACAACAGTCTCTCGTAGAATATGGCAGTAGAAGGGTGATTGTCACATTCACCGCGATCATTTGTGCGCTGCTTGAAATAGTGGATACTACCATCGTGAATGTCGCACTGCCAAGCATGAGTGGAAGTCTTGGCGCCACATTTGCCGAAGTGGGTTGGGTAGTGACCGCATATGCGATTGGAAACGTGATCATCGTCCCGATGACAAGCTGGCTCTCGCAACAATTTGGCCGTCGGAATTATTTTGCAGCTTCGATCGTCATATTTACTATCTGCTCATTTTTGTGCGGCCAGGCGACAGGCATTTGGGAACTTGTCTTCTTCCGGTTTTTGCAGGGAGTTGGAGGCGGCGCGTTGCTCGTTACATCTCAAACGATCATCACGGAAAGTTATCCACCTGAAAAAAGGGGAATGGCTCAGGCAATTTATGGAATGGGTGTGATAGTAGGACCAACACTTGGTCCCCCCATCGGCGGTTTTATCACAGACCATCTGAACTGGCCGTATATTTTTTACATCAATATCCCGCTGGGTGCTCTCGCTACATATCTCACACTTTCATTTGTAAGAAGTCCGAAGTATGGAGAAAAAAGCAAAGTGGCAGATGTGGATTGGCTTGGCGTCATCTTCTTAATTCTTACTGTGGGTTCATTGCAATACGTGCTCGAAAAAGGACAGGAAAATGACTGGTACAGCAATGAAGCCATTCGCATTTTTACCGCCGTTGCTTTTGTTGGTTTGATATGTTTTATCTGGCGTGAAACAAGCTTCCGAAATCCGATCGTTGATTTGAGAGTTTTGTCAAATGGGAATCTTCGCGTTGGCACCGCGCTGTCATTTGTTCTTGGATTTGGTTTGTATGGATCGACATTCATGATCCCTTTATACACACAGACGCTACTTGGATGGACGGCCACTCAGTCCGGTTTACTGATGATACCGGCAACAATTACGACAGCTTTTATGATGCCGATAATTGGCCGGCTACTACAAAAAGGAGTGCGACAACCTTTGCTCGTCGCTATAGGAATGCTCCTCTTTTGCATTTATAGTTTTTGGGGCTACAAAATTCTTACACCTGACACAGGCCAGGAAAATTTTTTCTGGATGCTGATCGTTCGTGGACTCGGTATGGGATTATTATTTATTCCTATCACGACAATGTCTCTGTCGACACTCAAAGGCAAACAAATCGGCCAAGGTGCCGCTTTTACGGGGATGATGCGACAACTCGGCGGTTCGTTTGGTGTGGCAGCTATAACGTTGATGCTTGATCGAAGAAATCAGTTGCACCGGAATGATCTCGTTAGTCTCATGCGCGTGGACGATCCTGCTGTAACTGAACGTGTCCACATGTTACAAGCCGGATTCATTGCTCATGGCAACAATCCCGCGACCGCATTGGACATGGCATATAAAGCATTAGATTATACCGTAACGAAACAGGCGAACGTGCTTTCCTATATGGATGGATTCCTATATCTCGGAATTCTCTTCCTGATATGCATTCCATTTGTGCTGTTGGTAAAACATAGGAAGGGCGAAGCACCAGCAAAGATGCCAGAAGGAGCGCATTAGTGCTTGCTACATCTTAGAAAAAATGGAATGTGAACCTGTAATTCAAAAGGCGCTCATAACGACACTATAAACACAATGACCATGACAAGATCTTCCAATCTTCCTCCAGGGAAAAATGATATCTCATTAGCTGAATGGGCACTGATAGAAGAATTTCGTGCAGGAAAATTTAAGACGCTCGATCTTCCGCGAATTGCAAGAGAAGACTTTGATTTGAATGGAATCGAATTCGTTAATACACTCTTCGAAGTGCCGACAGAAACTTATCTCCAACAAATGAAACAAAATGCCGATGATCACGGAGTAGCAATGGTGCTGATCATGGTAGATGATGAAGGCGATGGCTGTGCGGGCACGCAGCAGGAACGAAAACAGTTTGCAATCAATCATAAAAAATGGATTGACATTGCGCACTACCTGGGTTGTCATGCAATTCGCACCAATTGTCGTGGTTATGATGTGAAAGATAAAAACGAAGCCCTTCGGTATGCGATTGAATCTTACAACCTGTTACTTGAATACGCTTCGCAGGCAAAAATTAATGTTGTGATAGAAAATCATGGTGGCGTTTCAAATGATCCGGATTGGATGTTGGAACTGATCAAAAAAATAAATCACCCGCTCCTGGGTACTTACCCGGATTGGAGAGAGCCAGCGCCGGATTTCGACAATTTCGATTATCTCGAAAAAACCGCACCTTTCGCAAAAGGGATGTCATATCGAAATCAGCCAACGGAAAAACTGACTTTACAAATGATTGACGTTTGCGAAAAAGCGGGATACCATGGCTGGTACGGAATTGAGTCGAATGGAAGAAACGAAATCAGAAAAGGAGTTGAGCTGTTGAATAAACATCTTGTCGGCGAAATGCATAACGCGGAACGCGGAACGCCGCTCTAAATTTACACTTCACCCGGTGTTATGCGGAGTGCGTTATACATTAAACAATTTATTTTTATCTTTAAACATATCCCATTTAACAATA
>Ga0163162_10002920_pt1 | contig 16294 bp, 8 predicted proteins | sample S55metaG_FD_115310 | JGI IMG/M metagenome (GOLD analysis project Ga0163162, IMG submission 115310) | Switchgrass rhizosphere microbial communities from Kellogg Biological Station, Michigan, USA - S5-5 metaG | ecosystem: Host-associated > Plants > Roots > Rhizosphere > Soil | place: USA: Michigan...
GACCTGGTTGGCGGCGGCTTCCTGATGTAAACATCCTTTTCCTGCAATCTTTTGAACTTAGCAACGCAAGTAGCATCTGCCGCTTGTTATCATTTTGTTAAAATCAGTTTAGTTATTTTGCAAGAATATAATTTTCACAGGCATTTTCGCGTAAAAATCTCAACTTAAAACATAATTCGCCTCCAACTTTTACACCTTTTACTAAAAACTAATTGGTGTTTCGCTTACTTTATGTTTTATTTGCAAAAACTAAAACTGATTAAATGGCCAAAAACTTACTGATAGTTGAATCACCTGCAAAAGCTAAGACCATTGAGGGTTACCTTGGTAAGGACTTTACAGTAAAGTCCAGCTATGGGCATATCCGTGATCTGGTTAAGTCGGAAGATGCAATTGACATAGCTAATAACTTTAAACAAAAATATGAAGTACCTGCCAATAAAAAGCAGGTAGTTAGCGAATTAAAGAAGTTAGCTAAGGAAGCCGAAATGGTTTGGCTTGCATCGGACGAGGACCGCGAGGGTGAGGCCATTTCCTGGCATTTGTTTGAAACATTGGACCTGAAAGACGCAAGTACCAAGCGGATCGTTTTCCATGAGATCACCAAGCCAGCCATTTTAAAAGCAATAGATACACCACGTAAAATTGACTATAACCTGGTTAATGCCCAGCAGGCACGCCGTGTTTTGGACAGGTTGGTGGGTTTTGAACTCTCCCCTGTTCTGTGGAAAAAGGTAAAACCATCACTTTCTGCCGGCCGTGTACAATCAGTTGCAGTAAGGCTTATTGTAGATCGAGAGCGTGAGATCAATAAATTTAAATCAGAAGCAGCATTTAAAATAGTAGCCATATTTGGCAAGGGCAAAGAGGCTTTTAAGGCCGAACTACCTGAGCGTTTTGCAAAGCAGGAAGATGCTGAAAAGTTTTTGCAGGATTGCATCGCTGCCAACTTCGATGTAAAATCGTTAGATACCCGGCCGGCAAAGCGTTCACCTGCTGCGCCATTCACTACTTCAACCTTACAACAGGAAGCCAGCCGTAAGCTTGGCTATTCTGTAGCACGCACTATGCAGGTTGCACAAAGGCTTTACGAATCAGGTTACATTACCTATATGCGTACCGATTCGGTAAACCTCTCTGAACTGGCTTTAAATTCGGCAGCAAGCGAGATCATATCGGCCTATGGCGAAAAATACCATCAGCAAAGAAGATATAAAACTAAAAACGCCAGTGCACAGGAAGCTCACGAGGCGATCAGGCCAACTTATTTCAACAATCATTCTATCGATGGAGAATCGGCAGAAAAGCGTTTATACGAGCTGATCTGGAAACGTGCTATTGCTTCACAAATGAGCGAAGCTCAGTTTGAGAAAACCACCGCAAAGATCAGTATCTCAACCCGTAGTGAAGACCTGGTAGCTAACGGCGAAGTAATGAAGTTTGATGGCTTCTTGAAGGTTTATCTTGAATCGCAGGATGATGAGGACGATACACAACAAGATGACGACAATACAATGTTGCCGCCTTTAACCAAAGGTCAGCGTTTAGCTTTGCAGGAAATGTCTGCAACAGAACGTTTTTCACGTCCTGCTGCACGTTACACAGAGGCAAGCTTAGTGAAAAAGCTGGAAGAGTTGGGTATCGGTCGCCCGTCAACCTACGCCCCTACCATCTCCACCATCCAAAACCGTGGTTATGTGGTTAAGGAAGAGCGTGATGGCAAGCAACGTAATTTTAGAGTATTAACACTGAAAGCCGGCAGCATCATTAAAGAAGAAAAAACGGAGAATACCGGTGCCGAACGCGGAAAGTTGTTCCCTACTGATATCGGCGCTGTGGTAAATGACTTCCTGGTGCAGTATTTTAAGGATATCGTTGATTTTAATTTTACGGCAAGCGTTGAAAAGCAATTTGACGAGATTGCTCAGGGTCTGAAAGAGTGGACAGATATGCTCCACGATTTTTATAACCCTTTCCATAAAGAAGTTGAAAACACTATTGAGAAGGCTGACAAAGCTACCGGTGAACGCGAATTAGGGGTACATCCTGAAAGCGGAAAGAAAGTTTCTGTTCGTATTGGCCGTTTTGGCCCCTTTGTACAGGTGGGCGAAAGTGCTACGGAAGAAAACGAAGAGAAACCACTTTACGCCAGTCTTCGCAGCGGACAAAGCATCGAAACCATTAGCCTTGAGGAGGCGCTTGAATTGTTCAAGTTGCCCAAAGTTGTAGGCGAGTACGAAGGCAAGGTAATGAAAGTGGCCATCGGCCGTTTTGGGCCTTACATCAGCCATAACAGCGCCTTTGTTTCTTTACCTAAAGAGATAGATCCGCATGATATTACTGAGGAACAAGCCATTGAGCTCATTAATCTGAAGCGTAAAAAAGATGCTGAGAAACTGATCAAATCGTTCGATGAAGATCCGGACGTTAAAGTATTGAACGGCCGCTGGGGACCATATATTGAATTTGGCAAACTGAACGTTAAGATCCCTAAAGATAAAGATCCTTTGACCCTCACCTACGAAGAATGCAAGGCACTTGCCGATGCGACACCGAAGGATGCTAAAAAAGGACGCTTTGGTAAAGCCACTGCTGCTGCCAAACCCGCTGCAACAAAAGCGCCGGCCAAGAAAAAAGCAGCGCCAAAGAAAAAGTAGTGAATGGTTGATTAGGTTGATTGAGTGAGTGGTTTTCCAAAGATCCTTTAAGCAAGCAAAACCACTCACTCAATCAACCTAATCAACCTAATCAACCCAATCAACCAAAACATGAAAAAAGACCTGCCCGAAAATAATGTAAAGGATATTGCTATCGCAGTAGCATTGGAGAGCGAGAGTGCGGAAAGTAAGGTATGGTATGTATATCTCATCAACCTAAAAAATGAGCCCATCGAAAATGTACTCATCACCTCAAAGGGGTATGGTGAAAAGGATGGCGAGCAGGTAAAAACCTCTGTGCTGAGGCATATGATCCCAATTGTTGATAGCAAAGCCTATAAGCTTATTGAGCCTATCGATGAGCAAACTTTCGGCCTTAATAACGAGTTTTGGCTGAGCTATTACATTGGCAAAGATATTTTCGACAAGAAGTTTATTTTCCTTCCTGAAAGCATTGTGGAGATGAATTTTATCAGGATCCCGGTTTTAAACAAGCCCGGGGTTATGATAAAATAATTTTCGCTTTAAATTATTTATTGTCATAAATTTCATAATTTACCTGATAATAAATAAACCTATTTCATGGAAAACGGATATAGTCAATTCCGCAAACGCCGAACCTTAATCACTGTTATCACCACCATTGCCCTTGTTTTACTCATCGTATACCTGGTAGCCAGTGGTCACAAAAAAACAGTTGTTGATCCTGCATTTAGCAAATACATCGAGTCGTACACCACTGGCGTTGTTTCCAAACAAAGCCCGATCCGTATCCGGCTGGCCAGCGATGTACAAGTAACGCATCAGCAAAATGAAGAAATAACCGAAGACCTTTTTAACTTTTCGCCGTCCATAAAAGGAAAGGCCATCTGGACAGATGCGCGTACCATCGAGTTCAGGCCCGATGAAAAACTTGATCCCGGTAAAAACTATACTGCCGATTTTAAATTGGGCAAACTTATTGAAGTGTCAAACCAGTTTGAGCATTTCAAATTTAGTTTCCAGGTTATTCAACCTGATTTTACGGTGTCATTTATCGGAATGCAAACCGCCAGCAGCACCTCGAACACCGAAATGAAATTGACCGGCGATGTACAAACCGCCGACGCTGAAGATCCATCAGCGGTTGATAAGCTTATTGTCCCTAATTATGATTCGCCCGTTAAGATAAACTGGGAGCATGATGCGGCGCATAAAAACCACCATTTTACCATAACCGGCTTAACCCGTGTGGCAGGCAAAGCCAATCCGCTTGTTATTAATTGGGACGGCAGCAGCATAGGTGTAGATAAAAAAGGCAGCCAGAATTTCGAGGTGCCTGCAATTGGCGATTTTAAAGTATTGAACATTCGCGCCGTTCAGGATAACGACCAATATGTTGAGGTACAGTTTTCGGATAACATTTTGGTTGGCCAGGAACTTAACGGGCTTATCACTATCAATAACATATCTGATCCAGCCTATAGCATTGATGGTAGCCTGGTAAAAGTTTATGCGCCCGATCGCTTACAGGGCGATTACACCGTATCCGTGAATGAAGGCATTAAAAACACACTCCTAAAAAGGATCACCAAAGCATACACTGCTAATTTATTTTTTGAGAACCGGCTGCCCGCTGTTACCATCCCCGGCAAAGGCGTGATCCTCCCCGATTCGGGCCGCATTATGATGCCTTTTGAGGCAGTTAACCTAAACGCGGTTGATGTTACCATTATCAAGATCTATGAAAACAATGTACCGCAATACTTCCAGAGTAACGGATTTGACGGCAGCGCCGAATTAAGGCAAGTTGGTAAGCCTATAGTTCAAAAAACTATTCGTTTGGATACCGACAAAGGTCTTAATCTGCATAAGAAAAATCGCTTCATGCTTGACCTCGACCAGATGATCCGTACCGAACCAGGTGCTATCTATCGGGTAGTGATCGGTTTCAGGCGTTCGTACTCGTTGTTCAACTGCAAAATATACAGCGGTAAAGTTCAAAAAGATAATGGCGATGACGACGAAGAAGGCGGCTACTACGGCGGCGAATACAGCGACAATACATCAAAAGTAAGCGACGAGGACGACGACTTCTGGAAACGCTATGACAATTATTATCCCGAAGGTTACAACTGGCAGGAACGGAACGACGCCTGCTCAGAATCATATTATAGCAAGCAGCGCTGGGCTACACGCAACATCATAGCTTCAAACATCGGTCTCATAGCTAAACGCGGCAATAATAACAGTATGCTGATAGCGGTTACTGATATTCTGACTGCTGAGCCTATGAATAACGTTGACCTTGAACTGCTCGACTACCAAAAACAGGTAATTTATAAAACTACTACTGATGGTGACGGACTGGCTAAGTTCGACCTGAAACGTAAACCTTACCTGTTGGTAGCCAAAAAAGGCGTGCAGCGTGGTTACTTAAAATTGGATGACGGTAGCTCGTTGCCTCTGTCAAGGTTTAATGTTGGCGGAGAAGAAGTACAAAACGGCCTCAAAGGATTTATTTATGGCGAGCGCGGCGTTTGGCGTCCGGGTGATTCTATTTATACATCCTTTATTCTGGAAGATAAACTAAAAACACTCCCGGCCGATCACCCTGTTGAATTTGAACTATATGATCCGAGTGACAAGCTTTACAGGCGCATAACCCAAACCAAAAGTTTGGACGGATTTTACAGTTTCCATACTTCAACAGAAACCTCATCCCCTACCGGTAACTGGACAGCCAAGGTTAAGGTGGGCGGAGCTACTTTTGAGAAAAAAATCAAAGTTGAAACCATAATGCCTAACAGGCTCAAGCTTAGTCTCTCATTCGGCGGAGCTGCGGAGTTGACCAAAGGGAACAATGCCAATGGTAAACTAAGTGCACAATGGCTGTTTGGTGGTGCAGCACAAAACTTAAAAGCCAAAGTTGATGCCTACTTATCGGCACAAAACACCAGCTTCAAAAAATACAAGGATTATGTTTTTGACGATCCTACATTGGCATTTAATACGCAGGTACAAACCGTTTTTGACGGCAAGCTGAGTGAAACCGGCACGGCCGATGTTGATGCCAATGTAAACGTAGAGAAACAAGCACCGGGGCAGCTCCGTGCAAACTTCCTGGTTAAAGTATTTGAACCGGGCGGTAACTTCAGTATAAACCAAGTGAGCATGCCTTATAACGTTTATCAAGGCTATGTAGGGGTTAAAACACCTGAGGGCAGCGACCTGTCGGGTATGCTGGTTACCGACAAAGATCATCTGATTGATATTGCCGATGTGGATGTAAACGGCAACGCCCTGCCAGGCAAGCGTGATGTGCAGGTTGAACTATACAAAGTGCAGTGGCGCTGGTGGTGGGATCAAACAGGCGATGAGATGAGCAACTTTACTCAGGATAAATACAACAAGCTCATTAAAACCGAAACCATAAAATTGACCAACGGCGCAGGTAAATGGAAACTGCACATCAACAAAGCCGACTGGGGCCGGTACCTTATCAAGGTTAAAGATGAACAAACCGGTCACTCAACCGGTAAGATCATTTATGTTGACTGGCCAAACTGGTCGGAAAGATTGCAATCAACCAATCCTACCGAGGCGGCAATGTTATCTTTCACTTCAGATAAACCAGCTTATAAAGTTGGCGATGAGGCCACTCTGACCATTCCAACAGGCGAGGCCGGTCGCGCACTGATCAGTTTTGAAAATGGCAGCAAGGTTTTGAAAACAGCCTGGATAGATACTAAAAAAGGACAAACCCGCTACACCTTTACTGTTGATGAAAGCATGGCACCAAACGTTTTTGTAAACGTTACGCTGCTGCAAAGACATTCGCAAACGGTTAATGACCTGCCCATTCGCATGTATGGCGCTATTCCGCTAAAGGTTGAAAATCCTGAAACAATCCTGAAACCGATCATCAGCATGCCTGATAAGATCAGGCCAGAGACCCAATCTGCTATTACGGTATCGGAGGCTTCGGGTAAGGAAATGACCTATACCATTGCCATTGTGGATGAAGGGCTGCTGGATATCACTAATTACAAAACTCCTGATCCGCATGATACCTTTTACGCGCATGAAGCCTTAGGCGTAAAAACCTGGGACTTGTTCGACTATGTGATAGGTGCATTTGGCGGTGGACTTGAGCGTATCTTAAGCATAGGAGGTGACGGAAATTTAGGCAATAACAAAAACGTATCTGTAAACCGCTTTAAGCCCGTTGTAAAATTCCTTGGGCCTTTCCACCTAAATGCCGGCGAAAAGCAAACACAGCGCTTTATATTGCCGCAATACGTAGGTTCTGTTAAGGCTATGATAGTAGCCGGGCACGATGGCGCTTATGGCATAGCCGAAAAAGCTGTAGCAGTTAAAAAACCGTTGATGATTTTGGCTACCCTACCACGTGTGCTGGGCCCGTCAGAAAGTATTCAGCTTCCTGTTACTGTTTTCGCGATGGAAAACAATATCAAAAACGTAAGCCTGCAGGTACAGAGCAATGCTTTCAGCAATTTGGGTGGTAACAATCAAAAAACACTGACCTTTGATAAGCCCGGTGATCAGCTGGTAACCTTTGACTTGAATGTTAAAGATTTTGTTGGTGTAGGCAAGGTAAAAGTCATCGCCAAAAGCGGCTCGGAAACAGCGGCCTATGATGTAGAACTGAATGTACGTAACCCTAACCCGCCGGTTACCCGCATTTTGCAGAAAGAACTTGCACCGGGTGAGGCCTGGAATAACGATTATCAACCAGTTGGCATAAATGGAACTAACAAAGCCACGCTTGAAGTAGCTTATATACCACCGTTGAACCTTTCAAAACGTTTGGATTACCTGATAGAATATCCGCATGGCTGTGTGGAACAAACCACCTCATCGGCATTCCCTCAGTTATACCTGAACCAATTGCTTGACCTTTCACCAAAACAAAGGGCAGAAACCGATCGCAATATCAAAGCCACAATTGACAGGCTTAACGGCTTCCAGGTACAGGGCGGCGGTTTAAGCTACTGGCCTTATGGAGGTGAAGCCGACGAATGGGGAACCAACTATGCAGGGCACTTCATGTTAGCTGCCCAGGCCAAAGGTTTCAGCATGCCAATAGGCTTTATTGACCGCTGGAAAAAATACCAGAAAGAAAAAGCGCTGAGCTGGGCCCCCCGCAAGCAGCCATATTACTACGAAGATGATCTAACCCAAGCCTATCGCTTATACCTGCTGGCCCTCGCCCGTTCACCAGAAATGGGCGCCATGAACCGTCTGCGTGAGTTTGCATTATTGAGCGATGCAGCAGCATGGCGACTTGCCGCAGCTTATAAACTTGCGGGCCAGCCTGAAGTTGGGTTGAGGATGATAGCAAAACTATCAACTACTGTTAAACCATATAACAGTCTTTATGGCACTTATGGCTCCGACCTGAGGGATGAGGCTATGATACTGGAAACCCTTACCCTGCTGGAGCAAAAACAAAAAGCGGCCGGGCTGGTACATACAGTTGCAGCCCGTTTATCGCAGGATGATTGGTACAGTACACAAACCACAGCTTATTCATTAATAGCTTTGGCGCAGTTCTATGGACAAAATAAACCTGCCGGCAAGCTTGAGTTTAACTATGCTAACGGCAGTGCCAAAGCCACCGTTAGCACAAGCTCGTATTTATGGCAGGGGGCATTAGCTGGCAATGGCGGTAAAGTTTACCTTAAAAACAACAGCAATAACAAATTGTATATTAGGCTGATACAAAAAGGACAACCATCTTCGGGGCAAGATACCCAATCAGTTCTCAATCCTGATGTATTGCAGATGCGGGTTGGCTATTTCTCGCTTAAAGGTAAACCGATAGATCCATCCTCATTAAAACAGGGTACTGATTTTGTAGCCCAGGTAAATATCAAAAATCCGGGTAAACGCGGCAGGTATGATAACCTGGCACTTACCCAGATCTTCCCTTCAGGTTGGGAAATATTGAACACCCGCCTGCTTGGTGACGAAGCATTTAAGTCGTCGCCATCTGATTACCGTGATATTCGGGACGATAGGGTGAATACTTATTTCAGCTTAAATGAAGGTCAGGAATCGACTTACTATGTAATGCTTAATGCGGCTTACACCGGCAAATACTATTTGCCCGCTGTATATTGTGAGGCCATGTATAATAACCAGATCAGCAGTTTACTGAAAGGACAATGGGTTGAGGTTGTGAAGTAGATCCATCAATCATTCTTGTGTTCGTTTAAAACGAACACAAGAATTGAACTGTATTAAACCATGTCATTGCGAGCGTAGCGTGGCAACCGCACGGAAGCATAATCGCCCTGTATGGTATGCGATTGCCGCGCTGCGCTCGCAATGACATAACTAAAAAAGGGCTTCCAATTAACCTGGAAGCCCTTTTGACTTATAATGGCGCCAAAACCTTACAACCTCCCGGTTGAAGGTTGATCTTTTGCAGACACATAGTTAAAGCTTTGTGTTTGATCACCCAGCTGAATCTTAAACTCACCAGCTTCGGTTACCGTTTTGCTTACATCGTTCACAAAGGCCAAATCTTTCGGGGTTATTTTGAAGGTGACTGTTTTACTTTCGCCTGGTTTCAGGCTGATCTTATCAAATGCACGAAGACGTTTGGTATCAGGAGCGATACTGGCATAAAGCTGGCTGATATATAACAACACTGATTCCTTTCCTTCCAGTTGGCCTGTATTTTTAACATCTACAGATATGGTCAGCGCTTCGTTATCCTTAAGTTCAGGTTTGCTGATGTGCAGGTTGCTGTAATTAAAAGTGGTGTAGCTGAGGCCGTAACCAAATTCATATAAAGGATTGTAACCGTGTTTATCATCAGGATTGCCGTTTTCTAAATTCTTGCGGTAATAATTTACCAGCGCGTTTGTATAACGGGGATAAGTAATAGATAAGCGCCCCGATGGGTTGACATCGCCAAACAAAACGCTTGCTATGGCATCTCCTCCTTCATTACCCGGCAGGTAAGCCATAATGGTAGCGGCGGATTTACTTTCGGCGTCGGTAACAATCCGGGGGCGGCCTTCGGCCAATACCAGGATTACCGGTTTGCCGGTCTTAGCCAGTTCCAAAGCTAATTGAGTTTGCGCCGCGGGAAGGTTCAGATCATCTATATTGCCTACGTTTTCGGTATAAGATAATTCGCCCAGACAAAGTACAATAGCATCGGCTTTTTTAGCAGCCTTCACGGTTTCATCTATATTTTGCAGGCTATCGAATGCCGCGCCGACTTCATAAGTTACATTATCCTTCCCTATTTTTTGCTGGATGGCTTCCAGTATAGTATTCTTGCCTGCTGCAAACTTATCCGATAAATCACCCTGCCATGTGTAGCTCCAGCCGCCATCCAAGGAGCGCATGGTATTCGCAGTTGGACCGGTTACCAAAACTTTCAAATCTTTTTTAAGCGGCAGTACGTGGTTATTGTTCTTTAATAAAGTGATAGCCTCGTTAGCGGCCTGAATACTGGCTTGCTTAAATTCATCCGATCCAAATTTGGGATAATCATCGGGATTGCCAACCGGGCGTTCAAATAAGCCAAGCTCATATTTAACCTTTAAAATTCGGTGAACTGCCTCATTGATACGGGCAATGGATACTTTGCCTTCTTTTACCAATTCAATCAAATAATTGTAAAAAGTATAGTCATAAGGTACCATACTCATGTCAACACCTGCATTTACAGCAATCATTACCGCATCTTTTTGGGTAGCAGCTACGTGATGGCGGTCATGCAGATACTGAATATCCCGCCAGTCAGTTACCGCTATACCATCAAAATGCAATTCGCCACGCAGTACATCAGTTAAAAGATATTTGCTGGCGTGAACAGGGACACCATTTATCTCGCCCGAATTGATCATCAGCGTTTTCGCTCCTGCTTTAACAGCTTCGGCAAAGGATGGCAGGAAATATTCGCGCATATAACGATCCGGGATCCATGACGGGGTACGGTCTTTTCCGCTTAGCGGGAAACTGTAACCAAGGTAATGTTTCATACAGGCAGCAACATGGTATTTATCGCCCACATCATTTCCCTGGTAGCCTTTAATAATTTCGGCACCCATGGTTTTTACCACATAAGGATCTTCGCCAAGGGTTTCATAAATGCGCGGCCACAATGCCGACCGGCCCAGATCCAGCACCGGCGAATAATTCCACGGGATATAGCTTGCACGGGTTTCATAAGCTGTGATCTCCCCCATTTTAAGCGCAAGGCTTTTATTGAAAGTTGCAGCCAAAGCTATTTCCTGGGGGAATAAAGTGCTGCCAACCGTATAAGTAACGCCATGGATAGCATCGATACCATAAATCACCGGGATCTTTAATCGGTCCTGGTCAGCCGCTTTCTGGATCTGTGAAATTACCTCATACCAATGGCTACGCTCATAGGCAGTTCCGGTAACATTCAATATCGAGCCAACATGGTACTTCATGATGGCTTCTTTTAGTTTTTCCGGGTCAAGTTCGTGAGCACCTCCGCCTGTTTTGGAAACTACGTCGGATGTTACTTCGGTCATTTGCCCAACCTTTTCTTCAAGCGTCATTTTAGCTATCAGGGCATTGACTTTTTTATCGATAGCACTTGTCGCGGTTACCTTTTTCTGGGCTTGCCCCTGATAGGATATCCCATTGAGTAAAGCCAGGCTCAGTACAGTAATGTAGATCTTTTTCATATTGTGAGAGTTTTATGGTTATTTAGTTGATTCCTGTTTTTTACTGATATCTAACTCGTTTTGTAACGCCTCTATCGCATTAGCCAGATAAGCCAGCGGGGCATTCCAGTTGATCGCTATTTCATTTGCCGCGTAAGCACGCTCATCGTCGATATAAGCCTCGTCGGGTACTTTTGATGGCACTTTAATGCCATCCTGCATTCCGGGGTTAGAGCCACCTACCAGCAAACCAGGTACGGGATCAGCAACACCATCCGCAGAAGATGGCCTATGATGTGGATGCATCGGCGTTTTGGTACCGTATCCCGTAACAAAAGAATACCCTGTGCCGTTACGACCAAGCAGGTAATCCAGATTAGCCAAAGCATAATCAAGGTATTTTTTATTGTGGGATAATTTATAAGCCTGAATAAGTAAAATGCCTTCATTTGCAGCTTCAGATGTGCTGCCCCAGCCAAAGTGCCGTACGGATTTGGTCATTACTGTTTGATAAGCGTTTGAATCAACCCCGCTGATCATATCATTGGCAATACTGATAAGCCGCTTTTTGATCTCCGGCAGATCCGGCACAGCTTTCTCCGTTATGTCACTTTTGATCAGCGTATAATAACCCAATAACCTAACCTGCGACCAGGTTGGCACCGGCATACGATTGTCAGGTAAAAGGTTTATATTTTTAAGATAGGCAACATCACTGGTAGTAGCCACCAGTTCGGATGCCGCCCAGATAAACTCATCAGTAAAGCTATTATCGCCATAAGCGCCGGTAGTGATCTTCGGCTCAAACTTTTTATTTATCTCTTCTTGTCGGTAGGCCACTTCCGGATTCTTAACGGCCCAACTCCAGGCTTTTTGAGCTGCCGTTATACATGAGTCGGCTAAGCCTGGCAGCTCGTTCGGATATTGCTTAAAGATCCGCGAAGCCTGTGCCATAACAGCGGCAAAGTCGAGGGTAGCTGCCGTACCCTTTTGCACTACATAGCGTGGCGAATTGTCTTTATCAGGCATTTCAAACTTATCAAAAGCGGCATTGGTAAGCTTGTGGTATACACCGCCATCGGCTGGGTCCTGCATGGTAAACATCCAGCGCAAGTTCCAGAGCATCTCATCCAAAACATCCGGCACTTTGTTACTGCTTTCGGGAATGTTAAGCCTAACTGTTTTCATATGGGCCGGAAAATCCTCATATAAAGAAAGCAGTGTATTTGTAGTGATGCCACTGTTTACGACATACTTATTATAATCGCCTGCATCATACCAGCCACGGGGCGATGATATTATTGAACCGGCCTTTCGCCCCTCACTTTCAGCAGATGGGTGGATCAGCACAACAGTATCAGGGTGACCTTCTACCCTATGCCATTTACCGGCATATTTTTCAGGCAACGCTGTGCCTGAGCGCATAAAATAGTAGGCTTTTATGGCAGCATCGGCTACAGCTTTATGAACTGATGTTTTAACCTCGAAAGGATAAGAATAACCCACCGATGGAACGTAAAGTACATACTTGCCGGGCTTGCCAAACGCACTAAAATCGGCATATCGAACAATACGACCTGCAAAGTTTGGCTTAAGCGAAGTATTTAACTTTCCGGTAAATACAGTTTGTTTTTGGTCGGTTTGTATAAAAAAGTTGCTCCCTTTATCACTTACCACAATTGCCTTTTTAACAGCAGCAGGGTAAAAACCTATTTGATTAAGACGGACAGGCCTTGAAGTAGTATCTTTTTGTTGTGCTGAAACATTGCTACCGATCAGCAACAGCGCGAATAAGGATTTACTAAATGATGTAAGAAGGTGCTTTTTCATCTGCCCTGAATTTTAGGAAACACCTGTAATCCGCGTTTAAACAGATAACAGACATATAAATGGCAGATAAATATAGGTGTACATTGTACAATAAGTATAATACTATTCTGTCAATTAAAAGCTAAAATATAATACTAAATATACAATCGATTGCATTACTTAAACTACAGTTAATTTATACCTTGATTTAAAGCAAAAAAGACCCGCCGTTACCGGTAGGTCTTTCTATATTTTTAAAGAACTTGGAAATTACAATGAGAACAATTTGTAAGCTACAGCAAGGCTGAACAAACTTACACGTGTATGTGAGTTATCGTTGCCGTAAGCAATTTTATTTAAACCGCCTTCGTAACGAAGATCGATTGAAAGACTGCTGATATCAACACCTGCACCTACCTGTATGGCATAGTTGGCATCTTTATACCTTAAAGCTGTTGCATCATTGAGAGCGTTGTCCTTGCTTGTAGTAAATGAAAGTACAGGGCCGCCATAAAACCTTCCGCCTAAACCTAAAGCGCCAACTTTAGCTCCTACTAACAAAGGCACATCAAAACTCTTAAAGCTTTGTTTGTTTGAAACGCCGCCATTATTTACAGTTACGCTTTTATCCGTATAATAAAGTTCGGGTTGAAAAATTAAGCCTAAGCCACCGATCCTTGCCCAGGCACCAACCTGGTAACCAGCTTTGTTATCGTTGTTAAAAACGCCATTTGATGGAAAAGTTGAATAGTTTAAGCCACCTTTCAAACCAAAAGAAAAGCTCGGGATTACCTGCGCTTTTGATACGCCAATTGATAGTAAAAAAATAGATAATGAGAGTAAAATTGATTTTTTCATACTTATTAGGTGTTTGGATGATGTAAAAAGTTTTTGCAAGCCGTATTGTTTGCAAAACTGTCGCTAAAATAGAAATATCCGGTTAAACACAACCGATAAGTTCGGCAAAAGTTTAACCAGATATTTAACTGAGAATCTGAGATAAAAGTATAGGCTTCTGTTAATCTTAAAAATCGTGGTTAAAGCGCTAAGTTCCCCTGGTAATAATCAAGTATTTTGGTACGGATAAAATAATCATACCGGGCGTTGATCAGGTTGGTATTAGCCTGATCGAAGTTTGATTTAGCTATCACAAAATCAACCGAGGTAATAGCACCTGAGTTAAATTTAACTTCGGCAATACGGTACGATTCACCGTAAGCATCAACCTGGTCACGCAGCAGGTGATAACGTTCAAGTGCGGATGACATGTTGATATAAGCCTGATCGATATTTTGTTTTAACTGGATCCGTGTAAAATCGTTATTATATTTTGCAGTTTGCAGATCAATACGGGCCAGAGCCACTTTATTATGATTTTGGAAATAATTGAGGATAGGTATGCTTAAACCAACCCCAAAACCCGAGCTATAATTATTTTTAATTTGCGAATAATAACCGGTATTACCTGTACTTGAGTAATTGGATGCAAGTGATCCAAATGCCGTAATAGTAGGCCATAAGGCCCCCTTAGCCGATTTTACACCCTTTTCGGCGCTTTTTAAACGCAAGTCATACGCTTTAACCAATGCAAGGTCATTAAGTGCTTTAGTATAGATCTCATCCGGTTTTTTATCATAGGTACCGGGCAATTGATCTGCAGATAGTCGTGCAAGTTTAATGTCTTTATCCAAAGGCACGTTCATGATCTGCAACAGGTTGATCCTGGAGATGCCCATTGCCGCCTTGGTATTAACCGCACCTATCTTGCTGGTGGCCAGCGTGCCTTTCAAATCATACAATGTAGCGGGAGGCGTGGCACCGTCTTTATTCAATACTACAAGTCTGTCTACCTGTCTCTGAGCTTGTTCAACCTGTATATCAGTTGCCTTTAGCAGGTCCTCGTTGTCAAGCACCTGCAAATAAGCAGTAATAACATTTAAAGTAACAAGGTCTTTAGCTTGTTGAAAATCCATTTTACCGGCTTGGTACGCCAATGAGTAACGTTTGATATTGTTGATGAGGCTCATACCGTTAAACAATGTCAGGTTACTGTTCAGATTATACTGCGCATAGGTAATTTGCTGTGTAACGTAGTTATAATTTGTAGGGTCCTGGCTACGGCCGTTACTTATATTGTGGCTCACGTTGCCATTAATTGTAGGCAGCAAATTTTCACGAGCCTGGTTATAGGCAATTTCCTGTGATTGCATTTGCAATTCGCTCTTTTTTACATCGAGGTTATTTTTAATTGCAAGATCAATACATTGCTGTAACGTAAGCACAGAATCTGCCGGGGCCTGGCTGTAAGCCTTTAAGTTTCCAAATACAACAAGACCGAGAAATAGTAATTTATAGTATCGCATTTTATTATTGAGTTCAGAGTTTTCTTGATGAATCGATCCTGCCATCCAACAGATCGATAATGCGCGAACCGTATTCGGCATTTTTTTCGGAGTGGGTAACCTGTATAATAGTCACGCCATCTTCCTTATTCAGCTTGCGGAACAGCTCCATGATCTCCTCCCCTTGTTTTGAATTAAGGTTACCGGTTGGTTCATCGGCTAATAACAATTTAGGTTTGGCAATAAGCGCACGGGCTATACCCACCAGCTGCTGCTGCCCGCCTGATAACTGGGCTGGGAAAAGATCTTTTTTACCAACGATGCTAAAGCGGTCGAGCATATCGGCAACCATGGCTTTACGCTCGGCACTTTTAAAATCCTGGTAAATAAGCGGGGTCTCGATGTTTTCGTAAACAGTAAGCTCGTCAATTAAGTGATAAGCCTGGAAAACGAAACCGATGTACTGTTTATACAAAGCCGAGCGCTGTTTTTCTTTAAGCTGATGCACTGCATGGCCCTCAAAGTAATGGTAACCGTCTGATGGTTCGTCGAGCATACCGATGATATTGAGCAATGTTGATTTGCCCGAACCTGACGGGCCCATGATCGAAATAAATTCGCCTTCGTCAACCTCAAGGCTAAGATCATTAAGGATGATGTTTCTGTTGCCCCCTACCTGGAAATACTTTGAAATATGCTGCAGTGATAACATTTTTAATTATTGAATTAGTTTGTTAGTAAATAAATGAGTTAAACAATAATACTCATCATTTTGCGATTAACATATCAATAACATACCAAAGTTATATCTAACTAATTATCA
>Ga0163162_10002921_pt1 | contig 16292 bp, 14 predicted proteins | sample S55metaG_FD_115310 | JGI IMG/M metagenome (GOLD analysis project Ga0163162, IMG submission 115310) | Switchgrass rhizosphere microbial communities from Kellogg Biological Station, Michigan, USA - S5-5 metaG | ecosystem: Host-associated > Plants > Roots > Rhizosphere > Soil | place: USA...
CAGGGCTTTACCGGCTGCGGCTCTTTCCAGCGCAAATCCCCAATCGGTGGGGCAGCAAAGGGAATGCCTTTATAAATATGTACATCGCCGCGCTGGTTAGCAAAGCCAGAAACTTTACCGGCATCGGTAACAACAACATCAAGGTTTTTATTTTGGGCGAAAACAGAACTTACCAGCAGCAAAAGCGGCAATAAACAGATTCGTTTCATTAGTTACAGGTTTATTTATTGGTTTGTTAAACTTACGAAGTTTTGGACATGTTATAAGCCTTTACGGAAAGAAACGAGTCTATACCGGCCAAAGATCCGCCTCCTCTAAATCTCCCCTGGAAGAGGATGCTTTTTAAGCCCTCCCTTCCGGGGAGGGTTTGGGTGGGGTACTTTGTAACAATCCCCATATTTAACAAAAACATCACATTGCATTTTAAATGCTTTGCTGATATTTGGCGCAATTAAATTTATTTTTTCGCGATGAAGTTTAAACATCTGCTGCTTATTTCCCTCTCTTTCGCTACTGTTTCAGTATCGGCACAAAAAAAGAAAACTACAACAGCCCCCGCGGCATCTGCATCAATTCCCCGTCCAAAACTGGTAGTGGGTTTGGTAGTTGACCAAATGCGTTGGGATTACCTGTACCGCTATTATGACCGTTACCAAAGCGGTGGTTTTAAGCGTATGCTTAATGAAGGCTTCACCTGCGAAAATACCAATATTGACTACATCCCTACAGTGACCGCCGCTGGCCATACTTGTATCTATACCGGCTCCATCCCGGCTATCCACGGTATAGTAGGTAATGATTTCATTATCCAGGCTACAGGCCAATCCATGTATTGTACTGATGACAGCACCGTTGTTGCAGTTGGCAGCACTTCAAAAGCCGGGCAAATGTCGCCCCGCAACTTGCTGGTTAGCACAGTTACCGACGAATTGAGGCTGGCTACCAACTTCCGCTCAAAAGTTATTGGCATAGCGTTGAAAGACCGCGGCGGTATCCTTCCTGCTGGTCACTCGGCCAATGCTGCTTACTGGTTTGACGATGCCAGCGGTAACTGGATCACCAGTACTTACTATATGAACAACCTGCCTGCCTGGGTTAAAACATTCAACGATCAAAAGATTGCCGAAAAATATCTGAAACAGGATTGGAACCCCTTATACCCAGTTGATACTTACATACAAAGCGCACCTGACAATAGCGATCGTTATGAAGGTAAGTTCGCCGGTGCCGCTACACCAACCTTGCCGGTTAAAACTTCTGAACTTTACAAAGGCCGCATCGGCATGATCCGTTCAACACCTTTCGGTAATACCATGACGCTTGATTTGGCCAAAGCAGCTATTGAAGGCGAAAAACTGGGTAAAAATACCGTAACCGACTTTTTAGCCGTGAGCCTTTCTTCAACAGATTATGTTGGTCACCAGTTTGGCCCTAACTCGGTTGAGGTTGAGGATACTTATTTAAGGCTTGACCAGGACCTGGCAGCATTTTTCAATTATTTAGATGCAACTGTAGGCAAAGGCAACTATTCGGTTTTCCTTAGTGCCGACCATGGCGCCGCCCATAACCCTAACTTCCTGAAAGACCATAACATCCCTGCCGGTGTTTGGGATGATGCCAAAGCTGCAAAAGAAATGAATACGATGATCAGTGATAAATACAAGGTGAATAACCTGATCATCAGCATGGATAATTACCAGGTGAACTTTAATAATGCAGCCCTTGCAAAAGCCGGCGTTAGCGAAGATGCCGTAAAATTGGATTGCATCGCATACCTGAAAAAACAGCCGGGCATTGCGTATGCTATCGACCTGCAAAAAGTACAGGAAGCTAATATTCCTGATGATTTGCGCAGCATGATCATCAACGGTTATAATGCCGAGCATAGCGGCGCTATCCAGATCATCCTGAAACCGGCATGGTATACCGGTCATGGCACAAATGATCGCGGCCCAACAGGTACTACACATGGTACCTGGAACCCTTATGATTCGCATATTCCGTTGGTGTTTATGGGCTGGGGTATTAAACATGGCAGCCTTACCCGCCAAACACACATGACAGATATTTCGGCTACCATATCATCGCTATTGCATATCCAGGCACCTAACGGCAACGTGGGTAAAACTATCAGCGAAGCGTTGAAGAACTAAGTTGTAAGTTTTTCGTACAAAGTCCTGAGTTAAAGCAAGCCATACGGCCATGTTTGGCTCAGGACTTTTAAATTTGGACAAAAGGCAATGAAAAAATATATCTCCAGATTTCATTATATAACGCAGGATATGCCGGGCAGGAGCCATGTGCAGCAGGTACAAATTGCCTGCAGTGCTGGAGCAAACTGGGTGCAATACCATTGCATGAGCAAACCCGAAGACGAACTGATTGATGAGATAAACGAGATAGCCGAAATTTGCGACGATTGGGGCGCAACCCTCATTATTGCCAACCACTACGACCTGATTGACCGCGTTGATGCACAGGGTGTACATATAGATGACGTTGATGCCGATCTGCCCAGCATTCGCAAGGTTATCGGTCCGGATAAAACCCTTGGTGCATCAGTAGGGCATGCTGATGAATTATTAAAATTACAAAGTACGGGAGTGGTTGATTATTATACCTACGGGCCTTTTGCTTCCATATCAACTGATGGCCCGAGCGGTGTTGGCCCGCTTGGTTTTAACGGCTATCGCCAGTTGGAGAAGCTACACATCAGTATTCCGGTAATAGCCGCCGGGGGCATTCAATTAAATGATGTGGAACCATTGCTGCAATCAGGTATCGATGGTATTGCAATATCATCGGCCATAAACCTTGTTGCCGACCCGGCCGCGAGTGTTAAGGAGTTTTATAGAAAGATGTATTAAGCCTCCCGATGCATATTTTATATAAAGAGGATATCGTCTATCTCAATAACCTGTTAAACCTCCCAGCAAAAGGTGATGAACAAGATTGGGATATTGAAATGGCAGATCCGGCAAGATTGAGCGAATTTTTAGCAACTTTTAAAGCATATTATTTAACCTTATCTGTTAAAAAAGCTTTTTTGGCTTTAATAATTGCCTCCTATGATCAGCTCCTGCAATATGATCCTGATGACGACGATTTTTATTGGACTTCTATAAAAGGATTAATGTCCCTTGAAAAACATGAACATATTGCATTGTTAAAATACTGGTCATTAGAGGATTCTTTATATAATGAAGATGATGTTTTTTCTGTTACGCCCCGCATAAGGGCCTATCTAAGTGAGGCCTAATTGTAAATTGTGGGTTTTGATATTAATGGCAGAGCTTATTGGTATTTTATCTCCCAATTGCTCTTGGTTAATTCATCAAGCGAATAATCCAACCGCTTAAGGTATTTTTTGTTCCCGAGTAAATAACTCATATCGGCACCGCCTTTTTCATATTTATTTAGACTATCGAGATCAAAAAAATATACATATAAAGTTTTGGCTTTACCTTTATTGATATACTCGAGCCATGCGTTTTCCCCCGGTTTTTTTATAAAGGCGCTATCATAAGATGCTATTTCATTTGACTGGTAGGATGTGATGTTGCTTTCTGTCCATTTGACTGTATCGTTAACTATCTCCACAGCAACACGAACCGGCGATTTATTAACAACAGACAACGGCCGGTCATAATAATAGTCCATGATACAGCCGGAAAACAACACAGGCACGAGCAATAAAATTTTCCTTTTCATGATTAGGTTCATTTACTGTTAATACCTAATAAATAAAAAGGTGACCGTTAATACTATTCTACCGTCATAAAAGCTCGTCACCGTCTCATATCAGCCATAAAAACCTCATCTTTATATTTTCATTTATTATTCATCTAATCCATCTACATTAGCAATGTCATCACACCATATTGTACGCGAAAAACAGGAACCTGCTTTACTGGTTTTAAGTATGGATACTTTTGATGAGGAAATGCTGGGACAGTTGCTGGAGTGGAGCCCGACCGTGATCTGCACCACCAATACCGCCGAAAAGCTGGATGCCTCTGGCATAAAGGTTGACTGGATAATATGTGATGGTGACGCGGGTGATTTGCAGTCGGACGTAAAACATATGCCTTTGGGAGAGGATAATGCGGCGGGTGCAGCTTTAAAATACCTGGTAACGCATAACTACCCTGCGGTTAATGTCATTACAGACGTGCTGGAGCTGAAAGATTTTTTGTTTTATGCTGATAAAATAAACCTGGTGATTTTCAGGGAGCGGCAAAAGATCTACCCCGTTAACCCGGGATTCAGCAAGTGGAAACCGGCAGGCGAGTACATTGAATTACTTTCGCACCCATCAGGCTTGCAATTGAGCGGACTTGAAGCCACGGGTAATAACAGGTATAAAACTACCTACGATGGTTTTTTTACGCTGCAGTTTGAGCAATCTTTTTTGTTCATTGCCGAGGATATTGAGTAGCGAAACCGATAGTTGGTGCGTATAGATAGTATTGGTTCGCTTTTTGAGTAAAAAATAATTAAAAACGCGTTAAACCGTTTAAACATTTAATAGTCTATATATTTATATCAGCAAAAAATACCATGCTGATCAGTTAAAAAATCTTTCATCATGAAAAGGACATATAAAAATCTATTAACAATTGCATTAGGGGGCTTGTTGAGCTTATCCCTGGCATTCAATGCTGATGCACAACGTGGCGGCGGTTCTCGTGGCGGCGGTGGTGGAGGCGGCGGAGGCGGTTCAAGATCGTCAGGCGGCGGTGGTGGCGGAGGCGGTAGCTTTTCCCGTCCTTCTGGTGGCAGTTTTTCCCGTCCTTCAACTTCATTTAACGGTAGCACACGTAATGCTATAGCTGCTCCTCAACGGAGCTATGGTACTGATTCGCGTGGTAGCGTAGGCACTCCGCAACAACGTAGTTATGGCGGTATAAGACCAAATGGTTCATCAATTGCACCGCAACGCAGCTATGGTAACACTGCACGTGTTTATAATGGCAGCCGTGGTTATGCAACTGTCGACAGGCGGGTGTATAATGGTGGTCGTGGTACTTATTACAGGGGGGGGGCATACGCTTATGGCGGCCGCAGGGTTTATCCAGGCACATATGCTTACGGTGGCCGTGGCGGTTACTTTGGTAACCACTATTATTACCCATATCGCAACTATTACAATTCATTCTACTACCCACGTTTAGGATTTAGCATTGGTTTCTTGCCATATGGTTACTATCCTTTCTGGTGGGGCGATTATCAGTATTACTACAGCGATGGTTTATACTACCGTCAATACAATGACCAGTATACTGTTGTTGAGCCACCAATTGGTGCTGAGATCAAAAGTTTGCCATCAGGTGCTGAATCAATCATGATCAATGGCGAACAGTACTACGAGTTAAACGGTGTTTACTATCAGCCATATACCAAAGATGACGGTTCAACTGTTTATGTAATTGCCGGTAAAGACGGTCAGTTAAATACCGACCAGGGTAACGGCGATGGCAGCAGTGTTGATCAGGGCCCGCAAATCGGCGACATTGTAACTCAATTGCCAGCCGATTGCAGGAAGATCAAGATCAATGGCGAAAAGCTGTTTGTATCTCCTGATGGCTACTACTACCAGGAAACTCAAAATGGCGACAACAAAGCTTACAAAATTGTAGGCACCCCGTCAGATGATCCTGAAGATAACAACAGCGATCAAAACCCTAACCAACAGTAATTAATAAAAATTCAATATATATTATGAAGGTTGCTTCCGTAATGGAGGCAGCCTTTTTTGTTATGTCCCCTGCCGGTCTGTTGAAGCTGCGAAATCCTTTCCGATGATAAATTTAAATTACAACGGTTTCCGTCAGCAGGTAAGCTTCGGGCGAAAGCGGGCAGAACAATGGTGGGTTGTGCGGTTGCAGGGGCATAGCAAGTTTTTGCAGAAGCCAGGGTGCGAGCGAGCGCAGCCGGGCAAAATAATTGCGGCCCGTGGTTCTGACCGTTTGCAGGGCAATGGCCCGTGCGGCAAAGAAGCCTCCCTGCTGACTTGACTTTTTGGTTACTTTTGTGTCAAGACAAAAGTAACAGCCAACCCGCGGCGATTGAGCGGGACGATGTTTGTCAGATACAAAGAAGCATGTTACCTGCCTATTGGGGATTGCTTCGTACCTCGCAATGACGGGTGGAAATTTTATATTTTACTAATTTTTTTAGGATTTAGCGTTTTCTTTTCTGAATTTTACTTTTATGAATAACCTCCCTCCATTAGCCGAACGTATGCGCCCCAAATCGCTTGACGATTATGTTGGGCAAAAACATCTTGTTGGGCCGGGGGCGGTGCTGCGTAAAGCCATTGAGTCAGGTTCTTTACCCTCGATGATATTCTGGGGACCGCCCGGAGTGGGTAAAACAACGCTGGCTTATATTATTTCCCAATCATTATTCCGCCCGTTCTTTGCTTTGAGTGCTATCAATTCGGGTGTGAAAGATGTACGGGAGGTGATAGAAAAAGCGTCGCTGTTAAAACAACAGGGCGAAATACTGCCAATATTGTTTATTGATGAGATCCATCGCTTCTCCAAATCCCAGCAGGATTCATTATTGGGGGCTGTTGAGCGGGGGATAGTTACACTGATAGGTGCTACTACCGAAAACCCTTCATTTGAAGTGATCTCGGCTTTGCTGTCTCGCTGCCAGGTATATATTTTGCAATCCCTTTCCGAAACCGATCTGGTCGACCTGCTGAACAAAGCCATGAAAGAGGATGTGGTTTTGAAGGATAAAAACATCACCATAAAAGATCATGAGGCTTTACTACGTCTTTCGGGAGGGGATGCCCGCAAACTGCTCAACATTTTTGAGCTGCTGGTAAACGCTTTCGATACGCCGGAAATAGTATTAACCGATGAGGTTGTACTGGAGCATGTGCAGCAAAACATGGCCCTGTATGATAAAACCGGCGAGCAGCATTACGATATCATTTCGGCCTTTATTAAATCCATGCGGGGCTCTGATCCTAACGGGGCTATTTATTGGTTAGCACGGATGATAGTAGGCGGCGAAGACCCGCTTTTCATCGCCAGGCGTATGCTGATCCTGGCATCGGAGGATATCGGCAACGCCAACCCTAACGCTTTGCTGTTGGCTCAAAGTTGCTTTGAGGCCGTAAATAAGATAGGTATGCCCGAATCGCAGCTTATTTTATCGCAAACAGCTATTTATTTGGCAACATCGCCCAAAAGTAATTCGGCAACTACCGCTATTGGAGCGGCTATTGCGCTGGTGCGCCAAACCGGCGATTTACCCGTGCCCCTGCATTTGCGCAATGCGCCAACCAAATTCATGAAAAACATAGGTTATGGCAAGGACTACAAATATGCGCACAGCTACGAGGGCAATTTTACCGATCTCGATTTTCTGCCCGATGCCATCCGCGGAACAAAAATTTACGATCCCGGTAACAATGCGCGCGAAAACGAATCAAAAGAAAAGTTAAGAAAACTTTGGGGCGACAGGTATAAATACTAATTTAAGCTTCGCTTTCAAAAGGTATATCTTAAACTAAGCCTATACCTTAACCCTTAACTGTCTATATCTATGATCACTACCTTCCTCGGGCACGAACTCAAAGCTTTCTGGCGGTCAAAAAATACAGGTAAAAGTATTGCTATCCGCGTGGTAATGGCTTTGCTTATCCTTTATCTGTTTGGATTGATTTTGCTTGCCGGACTATTTTTAGATAAAATTCTTGCCGGAACTTTTCCCCACGATGATGTGGTGATCTCATTCTGCGGCATTATCCTGCTTTACTTTTTGTTTGATCTGGTAACGCGCATGCAGCTGCAGGAACTGCCTACTTTAAGGGTACAGCCATACCTGCATCTACCAGTAAAGCGCAATAAGCTTGTTGGCTATTTGGCCTTCACAGCTATGCTTTCGGTTTTTAACCTTTGGCCTATTATACTTTTTGTACCATTTGTTTTAAAGGTGGTCCTTACGGATTCGGGTACTTTACCTGCGCTTGCTTTTATAGCGGCCATTTTGGGCTTTATGCTTTTCAACAATTACCTGGCGCTGTTTATTAAACGCAAGGCTAATTTAAACGGCTGGATTTTCCTGGTATTTGTAGCGGTGCTGGCCCTTATTATCACCGGCGATTTTCGTTTTCACCTGTACTCGGTACGCAATATCTCTTATTTATACTTCGGCCATTTGCTTAACAAACCCGTGTTGGCATTGCTACCTGTTGTGCTTGCTGTTGCCATGTATTACATCAATTTTGCATACTTAAAGCAAAACCTTTACCTCGAAGAACTAAGTTCACGCAAGGCATCAGCTTATAAAAGCAGTACGGAATTTCCGCTGTTAAGCAGGTTCGGTAAAGTTGGCGATCTGGTGGCTAATGAGCTCAAATTGATCTTTCGTAACAAACGGCCTCGCTCGGCCCTGGTTATGGGGTTGTTCTTTATGTTTTACGGGCTCATATTTTATACCAACAGTCACTACGGTGAAGCCTGGTATATTTTTGTGGGGATGTTCATGACCGGCATCTTTATCATTAGCTATGGGCAGTTTATGTATAGCTGGCAGGGGGCTCATTTTGACGGTCTGCTGGTAAGCAAGATCAACTTCCGTGATTTTTTGAAGGCAAAATACCTGTTGTTCACCATGGTATCAACTGTCGCCTTTATTCTCACTACACCTTACGCTTATTTTGGCTGGCGTATAGTGTTGGTACATTTTGTCATGTATCTGTGGAACATCGGTATTAATACAACCATCGTATTGTTTTTTGCCAACCGCAACGCGAAAAGAATTGATCTTTCAAAAGGAGCATCATTTAACTGGGAAGGAGTAGGTGCTACGCAAATGTTGATCTCGTTCCCGCTGATGATCACGCCATATATCATTTACCTTCCATTCTCCCTGTTTAAACACGCAGATATTGGCCTGGCTATGCTGGCTGGTACCGGGATCATATTCATTTTAACCCGCGATTTTTGGGTTAAAAAACTGGAAGAGGATTTTATGCAAAAACGTTATACCGTTGCCGAAGGCTTCAGAAATAAATAACCTATGATTGAAGTAAAAAATCTTAAGAAGATCTATAACGGAATTACCGTTGTAGATGTACCCACCCTGCAAATTAACAAAGGCGAAAGCGTAGGCCTTGTGGGCAACAACGGCGCGGGCAAAACCACGCTGTTCCGTATGGTGCTCGATCTGATCCGCGCCGAAAGCGGCGAGATCCTATCCAATGGCGAAGTTGTAGCCGGTCATGAAAAATGGAAGGATTATACCGCAGCATATCTTGACGAAGGCTTCCTGATAGACTATCTCACCCCCGAAGAATATTTTTATTTCATAGGAGGATTGCACAGCCTCAACCGGGCGCATGTTGACGAGGTATTGACCGGTCTAACCGATTTCTTTAACGGCGAGATCCTGAAAAAAGGTAAATACATCCGCGATCTGTCAAAAGGGAACCAGTGCAAAGTTGGTGTAGCGGCGTGTTTGTTACAGGAGCCTCAATTATTGATGCTGGACGAGCCTTTTGCCAATATCGACCCCAGCACCCAGTTCAGGCTTAAAAACCTGCTTAAAGATCTGAACAAGAACAAAGGCGTAACCACCATAGTATCCAGCCATGACCTTAACCACATCACCGATGTGTGCGACCGTATATTGTTGATGGAAAAAGGTGTGATCATTAAAGATATTGCCACAAGCTCATCAACTTTGAATGAGTTGGAAGCGTATTTTGGGGTACAAATCGCCCCCCCCGCCCCCTAAAGGCGGAGCTTTTGATTTGCAGGGTTTCTCTTCCCTGTATAACAAAAAACGCATTGCCGAGAGCAATGCGTTTTTTGTTTATGCGTAAAAAGAGAGGCTTGAAGGTAGGCTCCCCCTTTAGGGGGCGGGGGGGGCTGTAAGTAAATCATCCGTCAACTTCTCAAACTCACTGATAAACTCGGTATAATGCTCGCCGGTACCCGGGCCGCTGAAGCCAGTGTGGATCTTTTGTACATCGCCACTTTTGTCAATAATAATAGTGGTAGGGAAACCAACTACTTTTGATAACATAGGCAGGCTTTGGGCTGTTTGTTTTTTATCGCTGGTATAACCTGTTATCAGTAATGGATAGGTTACTTTAAACCTGTCTTTTACCTGCTGTAGTGCTTTCTTTGATTTTTCAAAATCAGTAGTTCGCTCATAAGCCAAACCAATCACTTCAACACCTTTATCGTGATACTTTTTATAGTAGTTAACCATGTAAGCGGTTTCGTCCATACAGTTTGGGCACCATGAACCCAGGATCTGTACAATCACTACTTTATTTTTGAAGCGGGCATCATCAAGCGAAACATTTTTGCCATCAAGGTCTTTAAAGCTGAAGGCTAATTTTTTGTAACCAGGTTTTAGTGATGTAAGGGAATATGCATCGGGCAGTTTGGCATTTTCATCCTTTAGGGCAGCCCATGCCTGCACTGAAGAATACCCGGCGTAAAATTTACCATCGGTTAGCGTTTTATCATCGTTAATAGTAGCGGTGAATGTATAAGCATGGCCACTGTCAAAAGTAGACAGGTAGAGTTTATTGCCACTAACCGAACCTTCTAAATAGCGGTAATCGCCGGTAGTAGTTAAGAAGGTTCCGGTAAGTTTGTTACCCTCCTGTTTAAATTCGCCAACTGTTGTATCGCGCCCTTCGCCCTCACCAAACACTGCCGACCAGCGGCCGCCGATATTAAATGCCGGTTTTTCGGGACTTTTGAAAAAGCGCCACGAAGTGTTGGGAACAGCACTAAACGGAACCAAAAGATCATTATCCGCCAGGTGCCTTACCCAATTGCCGTTAAGACTGTCACCATTAAGTTTTAGTTTAAACTCCGAATTGAACAGCGGCATATGGATAAATACCGAATCGCCTTTGGTGGCAACATCCGTTACTTTGAAATGCTCGGCACCGTTAATGATAGCTAATTGTTGTTTGCCACCGGTATTGTTAACCTCGAAATTAAAAGGGATTTCGGTGCCTGATTTGGTTTTGAGAGCACCGCGCCATTCGCCGGTTTTGAGTTTAGTTTGAGCAAAGCCGGTTTGCAGAAATAATAATCCGCAAATACCGGCTGCGATATTTTTGAAAGTCATACTTAAATATATAGTCTACTAATTCTATATACTTTCAAAGGTATGAAAACGGCGTTGTTATTTCAACAATCCGCGCGAAATGACAATTCTTTGAATTTCAGATGTCCCCTCGTAAATCTGCGTTATTTTGGCGTCCCGCATCAGGCGCTCAACGTGATATTCCTTCACATACCCATATCCGCCGTGAATCTGTACCGCTTCGGTTGTGGTACGCATAGCCACTTCAGATGCATACAGTTTGGCCATGGACGAGGCCTGTGCATAAGGCTTACCATGGTCTTTAAGCCAGGCCGCTTTAAGGCACATGAGGCGGGCAGCTTCAATTTCGGTAGCCATATCGGCCAGCTTAAACTGGATAGCCTGGTGGTCGGCCAGTGGTTTACCAAAAGTTTTGCGGTCCTTAGCGTATTGTTTAGCCAGTTCATAAGCCCCGGATGCAATACCCAGTGCCTGCGAAGCAATACCTATACGGCCACCATCCAGCACGTTCATGGCAAACTTAAATCCAAAGCCATCCTCACCAATGCGGTTTTCTTTGGGCACTTTAACGTCGGTAAACATCAGTGAATGAGTATCCGAACCGCGAATGCCCATTTTGTTTTCTTTTGGCCCAACAGTAAAGCCGGGCATCCCTTTTTCAACAATAAAAGCGTTAATACCATGGTGTTTCTTTGCTGCATCGGTTTGGGCTATGACAATATAGGTAGATGCCGAGCCGCCGCTGGTGATCCAGTTTTTGGTACCATTGAGCAGGTAATGATCGCCCATATCAATAGCTGTGGTGCTTTGTGATGTGGCATCAGATCCGGCTTCCGGTTCCGAAAGGCAAAAAGCGCCAATACATTCGCCTTTAGCCAATGGTGCGAGGTATTTTTGCTTTTGCTCTTCACTGCCATATTTTTCGAGGCCATAACATACCAGCGAATTATTGACAGACACAACTACTGAGGTAGATGCATCAATTTTTGAAAGCTCTTCCATCACCAGCACGTATGATATGGCATCCATACCGGCACCGCCATAATCGGGGGATACCATCATGCCCAGGAAGCCAAGCTCGCCAAGTTTCTTTACCTGTTCGGCAGGGAATTTTTGCAATTCGTCGCGTTCAATAACACCAGGCTTCAATTCTGTTAGCGCAAAATCACGCGCAGCCTGGCGAATCATTTTTTGTTCTTCGGTCAGTTCAAAATACATGGGTATAATTAAAGCATAAATATATAAATTACTATGCATGCATAGTAAAATTTGTAAATAAAAAAAGAGAGCTTTTTTTGAAGCTCCCTTTCCCCTAATTAATTTAAACTATTGATTAAACCCAAAACAAAGAACAAAAAATCTCAACTTGGGCGTCTGAGAATTCAATTTTAATTTTTCACAGGTAGATGTTACTAAATCTTTTATTTTTTCACAGATGATACAGGGCGAATATCTCTATACAAATCTTTTGCCATAATTATAAAATTGTGGCATTAATATTTCATGTTTAAACGTTAGTTGCCAATTTTTATAAAAGAATAATATCTGCATATAAAATGTATTGATGTTATTTTATTTTTAGCTTACACAAAAAACATAAAATATTAAATAAGCCGATCCACCCATGCTTTTAACTGATTTTGAATACCTTAACGACACAGATAGCGCGTTTAAACGAAAAGTTGCCTTACAGATAAAAACTTTGCGTAAACAAAACAGGGTTACCCAGGAGCGTTTTTTTAACGAAACACGCATAAATATTGCCCGGCTCGAATCAGGTATTATTGATATCAGGTTGGAAACACTTCGTAAAATTTGTTATTATTTTGATGTTTCTTTAGCAGGTTTCTTCCAGGGGATATATTAAATTATCATATTTAGAAAAAAACGCTGTCCTAAATTCTATTTTACCATACAGTCGTTGTATTTTAATTCATACACACACCTAAAAAATGAACAAACAAATCCGTTCCTTATCCCTAATCACTGCAGCGCTTGGCACTTTACTCAGCGCCTGTAACCATGAAGACAAAACAAAAACCTACGAAGCAGGCGACCCGGTGATCCATAACATGGACACTACCGTAAAACCTGGCGACGATTTTTTTAAATATGCCAACGGCACCTGGCTGCGTAAAAATCCTATTCCCGCAGCATACGCCTCCTGGGGCATTGGTAATGTTGTGCAGGAAGAGCTGCGCGACAGGATGAAGAAGATCAACGAAGATGCACTGAAAGCTAACGCATCCAAAGGCAGCAACACCCAAAAGATAGGCGATTTCTATTTCAGCGGGATGGATACCGTTAATATCGAAAAGCAGGGGCTTGCACCGCTGAAGGAGGAGCTGGATAAAATTGACCGGATAACAGATATTAAAAGCCTGGTTGAAGAGTTTGCACACCTGCAGAGGATTGGCGTAACGCAACCCATTGGTGCCTATGTTGGTCAGGATGCCAAAAATAGCTCGAAAATGGCTTTGAGCCTATACCAATCGGGCATAGGCATGCCTAATCGCGATTATTATTTTAATAAGGACGAGCATAGTGTGGCTATCCGTACAGATTATCAAAATAAATACCTGCCGACGATGTTTAAACTGGCCGGCTTACCTGCTGATAAAGCAGTAGCAGCGGCCAAAAAGACTTACTCGCTTGAATCTTTTTTGGCAGACAGCAGCCGCAAGCTGGAAGATTTGCGCGATCCTTACCACAACTACAACAAGATGACGCTTGCCGCGCTGAGCAAGCTGGCCCCGGATATTGACTGGAAACCCACCTTTGAAAAGATGGACTACAAAAATTCCGATACCGTAATTGTTGGCCAGCCGGAGTATTACAGGGCGCTGAATAAAGCGCTAAAAGTCTATTCGATAGATGATTGGAAAAATTACCTGCGCAATAACTTGATCACTGCTTTCGGCTCGTACCTGAGCAAGCCTTTTGACCAGGAGATCTTCCGTTTTTATGAGAAAGTAATTGAGGGCAGTACCGCCCAGCTTCCACGTTGGAAAAGAGTGCTCGATACCGAAAATGGCCTGATGGGCGAGGTGTTAGGACAGATCTTTGTAAAAGAGTATTTCCCCGAAAAAACAAAAGAGCGCTATGTAAAACTGGTTGAAGAAATGCGTGCCAGCTTTAAAGAGCATATTGAAAAACTGGATTGGATGAGCCCTGAGACTAAGGAAAAGGCTTACTACAAACTATCAAAAGTAAACCCGAAAGTTGGCTATCCGGATAAATGGAAGGATTTTTCGACGTTGGAGATCAATCGTGCCCCTTACGCGCTCAACGTATTACGGGCAAACGAGTGGTGGCATAATTTCAGTGCGGCCAAGCTGGGCAAACCTGTCGACCGTACAGAGTGGGATATTACCCCGCAAACCTACAATGCCTACTATAATCCGTCAAACAACGAAATTGTTTTACCCGCCGGAATCTTCACTATCCCCGGTTATAAGGATGAGAATATCGACGATGCCATTATTTACGGCTATGCTGCCGCATCAACCATAGGCCATGAAATGACCCACGGTTTTGACGACCAGGGCCGCCAGTTTGATGCTGCCGGAAACCTGAAAGCCTGGTGGAAACCGCAGGATTCGGTAAAATTCAGTCAGCGTGCCAAAATGCTTATCGAGCAGTTTAACGGTTACAGTATTTATGGTTTGCATGTAAACGGTAAAGCCACCCAGGGCGAAAACATTGCCGATCTGGGTGGGATTGTAATAGGCCTTGATGCCTTCAAGAAAACCCAACAATATAAAGAAGGTAAACTTATTAACGGCCTAACCCCGCTGCAGCGTTACTTTTTAGGCTACTCATTAGGTTGGCTTACTCAGGACAGGAAAGAATCGCTATCAAGCCAGATCCTCACCAATGAACATGCTCCCGGTTTTATGCGGGTTAACGGGCCGTTTACCGATGTGCCTGAATTTTATGAGGCTTTTCATATTAAGAAAGGCGATAAGATGTGGATAGATCCAGATAAGAGGGTGAAGATATGGTAGATGTTATTTTTTTAAAATGTCATACGAGGAGGAACGACGAAGCAATCTCGTAGCTCTTTAAGTCGACATGCATTGGCTACGAGATTGCCGCGCTACGCTCGCAATGACATAATTAATAAAAAGGAAAAGCGATGGCAACTAATGCCTATCGCTTTTCCTTTTTAAGCTCTCTCCCTTTGGGGAGGGTTTGGGAGGGCTTACCCCAATATCTCCTTAATATCCTCGGCCGTAAGCGATTTAATAAAGCTTTCTTCTGTTGTGATCAAGGCTCTTGATAGGCTTAGCTTACGTTGCTGCAGGGCCAGGATCTTTTCTTCAACCGAATCTTTGGTGATAAATTTATAAATGAATACGTTTTTGGTTTGTCCGATGCGGTGGGTGCGGTCAATGGCCTGCTGTTCAACGGCAGGGTTCCACCATGGGTCAAGGATGAATACATAGTCGGCTTCGGTAAGGTTAAGGCCTACGCCCCCTGCTTTTATCGAGATCAGGAATACACGTGTCTTTTCATCTTCCTGGAATTGTTTAACTACATCGCCGCGGTTTTGAGTACTGCCATCAAGATATACGTAAGGAATACCAACGCGCTCGAAATGCTCGCGGTAAATGCTCAGCTGTTTTACAAACTGCGAAAATATCAGCACTTTATGACCGCCATCCAGCACGTTGCCCAAGGTATGTACCACATCCTCAAATTTGCCGCTGTCGCCTTCGTAATCCTTATCGATCATGATAGGGTGGTTGGCAATTTGGCGTAGCTTGATGAGCCCCTGTAATACCTGGATCTGTGTTTTGGCGAAAGTGCCGTCCTCCAGGCTTTTCAGCAATTCGTTCCGGTATTCGGACTTTATCTCTTCATAAACCGATGATTGCTCTTCGGTCATTTGCGAATAGAAAAGGTTTTCTGTTTTAGGCGGAAGCTCTGTTGCCACCTGCTCCTTGGTACGGCGTAACACAAAGGGTTTGATCAGGGCCTGCAGCTTGCGGGCTTTATCCTCGTCCTTTTTCTTTTCTATCGGAGTTACAAACTCGTTTTGGAAAAACTGTTGTGCACCCAGCAAGCCAGGGTTAATGAACGACATTTGTGTCCATAAATCGTTAACCGAGTTTTCTACCGGGGTACCGCTCAAGATCAGCTTAAAGCGCGATTTGAGTTGCTTAACCGCCTGGTATGATTTTGACGACGGA
>Ga0163162_10002922_pt1 | contig 16292 bp, 13 predicted proteins | sample S55metaG_FD_115310 | JGI IMG/M metagenome (GOLD analysis project Ga0163162, IMG submission 115310) | Switchgrass rhizosphere microbial communities from Kellogg Biological Station, Michigan, USA - S5-5 metaG | ecosystem: Host-associated > Plants > Roots > Rhizosphere > Soil | place: USA...
GCACTCCTGAAAACGCGTGGGATTGAGACGAGCAAAGACGCCGCCAAAGGTATCGTGGGAAGGGATACCGTGCGGTAAAGCCAGGAAGGTTTGGAGCCATTGGCGCTTACTCTTGCCAAAGAGTTCCATATCCTGAAACCCTGATCTATCCCGAACATATCCCTGGAAGACTCTTGAAGGGTAATAACTTTGAGAGAGGCATCGTCTCTCAAGAACTCGCAAGCCACCCAGAAGAGGCATATACTGCCTCAAAGTGAGAGAATGCCTCTCATAAAGTGAGCGAGCATCTCCCATGTAAAAGTCCCCCGGAGCATGCCTGGCCCCGATTGCTGTGGCACAGGATGTGCAGAGATGTCCCCCGAAGTTGTCCTCTCAGCAGCAACGCTCCCCCTCGACAGTACACGCATATGTCGAAAGGCAGCTTGCTCGATGCGCCTATGATCCTGAGGTTTCCGTGAGGCAGATACGATGACCGAACCCGTTGAGAGATCGCATATCGGCCCGTACACAGTCCCACCAGCCCCTCCCACAGAGGAGCCTCCATCCGTCCCCGTTGATATGCCGCTAGCCGTGCAGCAGTTACACGCCGCCGGCTTTTCTGCGGACCAACAGGCTGCCCTGAGCACCGCGCTGATGCAGGTCCTGGCCCTGTGGACCCAGCAGGCAACACGGGGTGATCTGCAAAACGAGCTGCAGGCAGGGGAACAGCGTCTGGCACAGCAGCTTGACACCTTACGCGAGGAGATAGGGCGCGAGGTCGCCAGGCACGCCGATGCATTGCGGGAGGAGATACGCGGCGAGTTCACCCGGCAAGCTGATCTCATGCACACCACACGTGCTGAGCCCTCCCGCCGGAGGGACGTGTCCCGGTGGCTTATCCCAGCACTGCTCGTCCTGACGTGTGCTGGGGTCTTTTTCTTGGTGGCGCATAGTGTACTGGGTTGGTAGTTGGCGAGGGCTTTCTCCGCGGGGGCGCTCCACGCGCCCCCACTGCGACAGCCTCAGCAACCGCAGGGCTGTCTTGCTGCTGGCTATGCCTCACCCCCACGGCACAGGCCTACGAGATGACCAGCTCGACGCGCCGGTTTTGCTGCCGTCCCTCCGCTGTGTCATTCGAGGCGACTGGCGACGCCTTCCCATAGCCGCGGGTCGTGATTTGCGCCGCATTCACCCCATTCTGAAGCAGGAAGTCCCGCACCGCGTCGGCACGGCGCTGGGAGAGGTCCAGGTTGTAGGTCTCCGAGCCCACACTATCGGTATGGCCTTCGATCAGCGCCCGGTGCTCAGGATACTTCTGGAGGAAGGTCACCAGCGGATACAGATTGCGCAATGCGCCAGGGCGGAGTTCGGCTTTACCAGTCTCAAACAGGACATCGCCGAGGGTCAGCACTAAGCCCCGGTCCGTCTGTTTAGCCTGGAGGGCGGCCAGCTCCTGTTGTAACTGCTGGACCTGGCTCGTGGCAGCTTGGGCCTGGCTCGTAGCGACTTGGGCCTGCTGAGTGGCGCGCACCGCCTCGCGTTGTGCCTGCTGGGCTGCACGGGTCCGTGTATCAAGGAGGACTCGGTCACGCTCCTCAGTGGCCTGCTGAATCTGTGCCTCAGCCAGATGCTTCTGCGCCGCCGCCTTGGCAATTTCTACACGTTGGGAGGCGAGGGAGGCGAGGTGTTGCACTTCCTCTGCATCGTGGTCGTTGGCCCACACACGCTCCGCCCGCTGCAGGGCCTTGTCCGCCTCCTGTAAGGGCACAGGGGCATGGGCGACTACCTCGGGCGTTTGCTGCGCTTGCGCATAGGCGGTGCGGGCTTGCTCCAGCGCCACCGGGGGACTACCAGCCGTACAGCCGCCTCCCACCAGGGTACCGACCACCAGGAAGCCTCCCCAGAGACTACACCAGGCATGTTCCCAAGTATACTTGTTCATTGTGCACTCTCCGTAGTGGATGTACTCGCGCGCCGTGGGGTAGACACCCGTGAGGCTGGCGTGCCGAGCCTGGCGGTGTGGCAGGTCCCTCTAGGCATCCTTGACTTTCTCTACGGCCCGATCCGTTTTGTCCTTCACCTTCTCCGCGCCCCGTACCACCGCCGCCTTGCCCTTGTTCACAGCCCGCACAGCGGCATCCTTGCCCTTCTCTGCGGCCTGTTTCACCGCACCCGCCGCGTCTTTGATGCCCTTTTTCATCTTATCGGTAGTGTTCGCCATGGCTGTGCTCCTTGCCATTCTCGTTTCACCCATGTTGCACCCAGGCCCCGCGCTATGCCTGTACTCGTGGCCTCCTCAGCCCGAGCGTGCAGGAAATTTCTATACGGGGGGCTAGGCGACGGTTCCGTCTCGTCCGTCTCTGGCCATAACGCGGTAGCAAAAACGATGCCACTGGTCTGCCACGAGGAGTAAAAAAAGGCCGTTTATCGCATGTGTCCTCAACTTCTAACTTAAGCATAAGGCGCCCTATGATGGGGGTGGGTGCCTGACGCGCCATTCCCGTTGTGCGCGCGTTCGCCCAGGTTAAGTGTGAAAGGCACTCAAAGGCAACAATCTGGAGAGAGGTGCACCGTCTCTCCAGACCTCGCAAGCTATTCAGAAGTGGTATACACTGCCTCAAAGTGAGCGAATGTCTCTCATAAAGTGAGTCAGCATCTCTCATTTTGAGGCAACAGTGCAGATGGGGAGCCAGCATATCGATGTATGCTTATAGTACTCAAGAAGAGTGAAGACTGGCTGGGCCGGGACTGAGCGGTGTCGTGCGGCTGCAGACGCGCCCTCGTATTCACGCCCTGAGCCCATCCGATGCCATCTCCCGGCGCAACGTTTGACAAGCGTGCGTCGTGGCGTTAGCCTAGCCGTCCGCAGGCCGGTACGGTTCAACTGCCTACTGCGCCCGTATTCGATGGCGCGGTGTACAACCCCATCACTGGTTTGGCCACCCCTCAGGCTGCCTGAGCATACAGCAGCCTGAAGGGTGCGAGGGCGTGCTTACGTTGTTGTAGGCTTACAATTCACTACATTCCCTGTATCAACACAGCTCATGCGGACACCTTTTTCCAACCCTTTCCCGACAACCACCATTTCTTTGCCGTCTGCTCCTGCTGCCGCCGTACAGTTCCCCTTCCCGTCATCTTTGGTACACACCATATTCCGCGTCTGGTCTTCAGATGGATTCTGAGTTTGCTCGAGGTTCACGGCGGGGTTCTGAGCCTGGGGTATGGGTGGGGCCGAGCTCTGGGATTGGGCCAGCGCCAGCGTTGAGACGAGACACAGTACAGTCATAGCACTGCTAGCAGTCTTTCTGATATTTCGTAGCATGGGCTTACTCCTCATCGTTTTGTTTGTGCCCACGGCTGTATTGCGTGAGCTTCTCCGCGAGAGAGCAATTTTTATGCCTAGGACCTTATCCTACAAGGAGACGATCCGATTTCCTACAAACTGGCACAGGGTTTGCACTAGTAAGAGGGCAGTTGGTCCAAACGCTAATGCGGCTCCTCCTTCTTGCAGCCTCTTAAAGAAGGAACGCCGCTTCTAGATATATATGCTTCTATGGACATCTCTCCTTGGGCTCCCTGTACCTGCTGAGGGTGCAGGGACTCCTCTCTGAAGATATTGTACTGCTCTCAAATTGAGACCTGGTCTCAATTTGAGACAACGCAGATAAGGAGAAATAGAATCCTACCAGGATTGATTATGTGGCTGTTAGGAGTGCCGCTTGTGGTGGTCGTCCTATTGTTCATCTTTCGTGTTATCTAGCCTACCTGAGCTGCATTTGTAGCGCCACCTTTACAGTGGCGCTACAAATGCGGTCACAATCACAAATACTCTGCGTGACAGCATACACGGGCGGGAGACGGAGAACGATGGGGCAAAAGTCCTGGTACATGCAAGGGATGCGTCACGGCCTGCCTCGTCTTCCAAGTCTGTGCGCGCTTGCAGGCGCGTATGCTGACGTGCTGTGTTGGGGCCTTCCGTCGCGACCTCTCGGGCGTCCGGCTGCGATGTTACGGATGCGTTGGGGGCGCGATGCGGTCCCAGTACCGCTGTGCGAGGATGGAGCCACAACAGTGCGGCGCACCGCAATGGCAGGGCTCTATGGGCTCCTCATTGATCCCATAGCCATAGTTGTAGGTGAGTTCCTCCCCACTCTGAATATCCCGTAACGCGACAATCCAGATAGTGTTGCCAAACTGTTCCGTGTGGCAGTTGGGATCACACGCATGGTTGATATAGCGGGCCGTGTTCCTGGGTATATCGCCATCAATAGAATAGCGTTCATTCAGTCCGAAGATATAGACATTGCCGGCGGCTAAACGCCGGTCACTCTCCTCGCGGGAAATTTTTTCCCCGATGTAGCGTATGATCTTGGCCCCGGTCTGAATATCCTGTCCTGCAAAGAGTCCTTGGCCCGCAATACGGGATGGCCCAACACATACTCGAATCTTCACCTCAGTATCCTCAATACGCACCCTATCATGTGGGGTGCCTACTCGGCTCGATCTTCTCACCTGAAGAGACGTTTGCCTGACCGGCGCAATGTACCACAGCAGAACCTGAAACGCGATCATGCGGCACGCCTAAGCACTATCTTGCCACGAGTGCGCTTGATGGCCGAGACCATGCCTGGGGAGGCGTCCGGTCATCACCAAGAACGTGCACTATGCGGCTGCATTGGCGCGGGACGGTTGCTGGTACGTGGGGTTGCAGGCAGTACAAAAGTGTTACAATGTCCATGGTAGGCTTTTCTAGGGTGAGGGTGACATCAACGCCTCTCTCCTCTAGAAGCCCATAGACTTTCGTCAATGTTGGCGAGTGCACAATATTTTGCTAGAGCATCAAATGGGCTGCTATGCTGGACCCTATAACTACGTCCAGATGCAATTATATGGAGGCAATGCATGATCTCAAAGGTCCCACACACGTCCACGGCACTGACGCGCCGTGGCTTGCTCCAAGGAACGCTATCTGGCATAGCCGGATTTGCCGCATGGCAGGGCGGGCCACACCTGCACAGCGCCATGGCGCAGAAAGGTGAATCTGCTGGACAGATGACGTGGGCGATGCACATCACCCTGGCTCCAACGTGGTTTGATCCGGCGGAGACCGGGGGGTTAATTACACCTTTTATATGCCTCTATGCCATACATGATGCGCTGGTGAAACCCATGCCCGACGGTCAGATGTCACCCTGCCTTGCGACCAAGTGGAGCGAGAGCGAGGATGGGTTGACCTACGATTTTGAGCTGCGGCAGGGTGTCAAGTTTCACAATGGCGACCCCTTTACCGCTGAAGATGTCAAATTTAGCTTTGAGCGTTACAAAGGGACAGGCGCCGCAGAACTGAAGAAGCAAGTCAAGGCTATCGAGATAGTCCAACCGCACCATATCCGTTTTGTCCTGCATGCCCCCTGGCCGGATTTTTTGACGTTCTACGCCACCCCAGCCACGGGAGCAGCTTGGATTGCCCCGAAGACCTATACGGAGAAGATCGGCAACGATGCCTTTAAAAATGCTCCCGTGGGTCTAGGACCATACCGTTTCGTGAGTTACCAACCTGGCATCGAACTCGTGCTGGAGGCCTACCAAGACTATTGGCGCAAGACGCCCTTCGTGAAGCGGCTGGTCTTCAAGAGCGTGCCGGAACCAGCGACGCGCCTGGCCATGCTCAAAAAACAGGAAGCCGACGTGACCTACGCCATCTATAGTACGCTCGGGGAAGAAGTCCAACGCGATAAGACCCTGAAGTTGGAACCCACGCTCGCTGGCACCGAATGGGGCATCTTCGTCGATATGTATGATCCCAAGTCCCCGTGGCATGATAAGCGGGTTCGACTGGCGGCAAATCATGCCATCAATCGCCAGGCCATCAACGAGTCGGAGACGCTGGGGTATTCGAAGCTGCTGGGAGGCATTATTCCCGAGACGTATGACTTTGCCCTGAAGTTGGAGCCGTATGCGTATGATCCCAAGAAGGCAAAAACCTTGCTCAAAGAAGCCGGCTTTCCCAATGGTTTCGACGCCGGGGAGTACTCGTGTGATGCGGTGTATGCCAGCGTGGTTGAGGGAATCGTCAACGATCTGGGGGCAATAGGGATACGGACCAAGGTGCAGCCGCTCGAACGTGCGGCTATGCAAGCTGCCCAGAAAGACAAAAAGGTGAAAAACTTGACCCGGATGGGCAGTGGTGCTCCTGGAAACGCAGCCACGCGTGTCGAAGCGTTTATGTATAGTCAAGGAGCACAGTCGTTCCTCAAGGACCCCGACATCGATCAGTGGTTCGAGCAGCAGTCACGAGAACGCGACCACAAGAAGCGTGAGGTGCTGCTGCACAAGATTCAACAGAAGGTGTATGATGAAGCCTATTTCCTCCCGGTCTGGCAACTGGGCTTCCTGTGTGTCACCGGGCCTCGGGTGGCGGTCTCAGGGTTGGGACTGATTCCCGGCCATATCTACTCAGCTCCCTATGAAGATGTACGGCTGAAGTCCTAAATGCTTGAGGCATATTGCCCCTTACTCACTGGACAGGAGCGGAAGGTTTCGGCGAGAATCGACAGCCATGTCGACCCTTGCTCCAAAGGACATGACTCTAGATCTCACTCTCGAAACCTTCCTTATGACTCAGTGCCTAGTGAGCAATTTATCGTTGTACGCGTTTCCCTCTTTTGTCGGTGTTTTGGGTTTCGCGCTGCCTGGTGTGGGATGCTTCGTATTTTTGCACAGATTGCCGGAGAATCGCGTTGACTTTCTCGAGATGTTGGACACGTTCACGGAGTTTTTTCTCTTCTCCCATCAGCATAGCGTTGCGTCTTTGCAGTTCCTGAAAGCGCAGGCGCAGCGTTTCCTCCTCGCGGCTCCGGTGCGTGTTCGGGGCAGAGCCATGGTGTCGCTGCCCCTGGAACTCTGCGATCGCCGCATGAAACACCTGGCGGTCTTTGAGCAGATCAAACGCCTCTGAGAAGTGCAGTGCCTCTGGTCGTTGCGTGCCGTGATTCCGGTCAGGATGGACGCACGCAAACAAGGCGCGCGCTATCCTTGTACAGTATTCATACAACTCATCCTGAGTCAGGCCAAGACCAAGAATCGCTGGCGTCAGGCCGATCATAGTGAGTGGATTCTTGGTCACACCTCCTCCTCATGCACGGGCTTTGCCTCACCCGCAGCAAAGGTATCGCCTACCATTTTATACCGTCCGTCCACACCTGGGGTGTACCAACGCATACAGGCGTGTTCGCCTCATCCGGCAAGAGGTCCGGACCATGTGAAAATCTCACAATCAGTGACATGACAATCATATCAAGAGCGCAGATACCGCTGCTGCAATTGCAGAAACTCCTCGGTCCGGTTCACCGCCCGCAGCAGGTCAGAAGAGGCGTACTTGTCGGACAGGTCCTCCAGTGCACCGCCGTCCTTCAAGTGCTTGAAGCAATCGTACAGAGCTTTGACTACCACGGCGAAGGCCGGATTGCCCAGCATCAGGACCCGTATCCCGTTGGCGGCGAGGAACGTCCTATCGTTCACCAGGGCCGGGGGCGGGCTCAAGACGGTCAAAGGTAGGGACGTCGCCTGGTGCACCGCCTCCAGTTGCTCACGGGTCCGCAGGCCCACCAGCCGGATGGCCTCTACGCCCGTCTGGGCGTAGGCATGCATCCGGTCCAAGGCTTCGTCCAGAGGGCAATAGGTCAGGGCGGCAGTGCGAGCGACGATAACGGTCGTAGGATCGGTGCGCGCGGCAACCGCCGCCTCCAGCTTGCCCACCTGCTCTGCCTTGGAATACAGCCCGGGGTCTGCGGCGTTGAAGCGCACGGGGGCGATATTGTCCTCGATTTCGATGGCCGAAACGCCGGCCGCCTCCAGCTCCTTGACCGTGCGCACGACGTTGACGGCGTTCCCGAAGCCATCCTCGCCGTCCACCATCAAGCTTACATCGGCCATGCGGGTAATACGGCGGCAATGGTCCACCGCATCGGACATATTGTACATGACGATGTCCGGGACCCCCAAGTTCGCTACCTTCCCCACCGAGCCGGACAAAAAGCAGACTTCGTAGTCCAGCATATGGGCGATACGCGCTGACAGGGGATCAAAGATGTTGGCTGCCACGGTGCAGGTGGGTCGTGCAATCACGTGGCGGAACCGTTCCCGGGCTTGTGACATAATAGATCCTCCCTTGCCCCTCGGGGCATGCCTTCAGTCTAACCTAACTTCAAACTGCTTTCCTAGGGACCAGCCCAGCGTGATTTTTCGCCCAGAAACCTCGTTCGATGTTCGCGGCGATTGTGCAATCCATTGCTCTCCCACCAGCGCTTCGGCGTCCACCACGGCGAGCCGAAGGGGGGAACGGAAGGGACAAAGTGGCCGGTTCTGTGATCAACCTCGCTTCGTGGTATTTTGCCTTAGCGCTATCACCGACCCTTCTGTGGCTCTGGGAGCTTTAAGGGATTGCCTCTTGACTTTGACGACGCTGCATTCTATCGTCGTTTCGACTGCTTCAGCAAGAGCGATGGCGCGATTGTGCAAGGATGAGGTCGTCGTATGAGGGGACCAGTTCCTGTCATGACAACCGGACCTGTGAAAAGCTCTGAAGGATAGTTCTATGGGAAAGTCCCTACAGCGGATGTCGCCAGTCAGGAAAGACACGAGTGCAGTTGAACAGTTCGATGTGATTATCATCGGTGCTGGGGTGACAGGATTGTATGCGTTGTACCGTTTGCGTGCGCTCGGGCTCTCGGTCCGAGTTTTCGAAGATGGAGATGGCGTGGGCGGCACCTGGTATTGGAACCGCTACCCCGGGGCGCGCTTCGATTCCGAGAGTTATACCTACGGGTATTCGTTCTCGGAGGAACTCCTGCAGGAATGGGACTGGAAAGAACATTATGCTGGTCAGCCGGAGACTGAGCGCTACCTCAACTATGTGGCGGACAAGTTCGACCTGCGCCAGGACATCCGGTTCCACGCCCACGTGACCTCGGTCGTTTGGGATGAGGGTACTGACCGCTGGCAGGTCCACTTGGAGAACGGCCACCGGGCGCGAGCCCAATTTGTGATCACGGCCGTTGGGAGCCTGTCTGCGTACTACATACCGGACTTCGCGGGCCTCGAAAGCTTCCAGGGCGCCTGGTGTCACACCGGGAGATGGCCGGCAGAGGGCATGGACCTGGCTGGTAAGCGGGTGGGTGTCATCGGCACTGGGGCCACCGGGGTCCAACTCATCACGGCGATTGCCCAGGACGTCGGCCATCTGACGGTGTTCCAGCGCACGGCCAATTACTGCGCGCCGCTCCGCAATGGGCCTATCGATCCCGAAACCCAGCGCCAGATCAAGGCGAGCTACCCGGACATCTTTAAAAAGTGTCGTGAAACTGCGGGCTCGTTTGTGCATCAATTCGACCCACGATCAGCTCTGGACGTCTCCCCGGACGAGCGGCTGGAGCAGTACGAGCGGCTGTGGGCCGAACCGGGGTTCAAGAAATGGCTCGCCAATTTCTATGACATCATGCTCCCCGGGCCAGCGAACGAGGACTACGCTGCCTTCGTCCGGCAGAAGATCCGTGAGCGTGTTAAGGATCCCGTGGTGGCGGAAAAACTCGTGCCTAAGGACCATATGTTCGGCTCCAAGCGCCTCCCCTGTGAGAGCGGGTATTATGAAGTGTACAACCAGGACAATGTCCTCCTGGTGGACGTGCGCGAGGCCCCCATCGAGCGCATCACGCCCACCGGCGTCAAGACCCGTGATGCCGAGTACGACCTGGATGTCATTATCTTTGCCACCGGCTACGACGCCGTGACGGGGGCGTTGAACCGGATCGAGATCCGCGGCGAAGGTGGGCAGACGTTGAAGGACAAGTTTGCCGAGGGTCCGCGCACCTATATGGGCATCCAGAGCGCGGGCTTCCCGAACCTCTTCACCATCAATGCCGCTTCGGTCGGCAACTTCGTCAGAGCCGCCGAGCCGCTCGTGGACTGGGTGAGCGACTGTATAGGCTATGTGCGCGACCATCAGTTGACGCGTATTGTGCCCACGCCCGAGGCGGAAGCGGCCTGGACCCAGCACGTCGCTGAGGCGGGCGCGAAGATTCTCCGGACCCAGGCCAACTCGTGGTTCGTGGGGGCGAACATTCCCGGGAAAGCTCGGTTTTTGCTCACCAGTCCGGACAGCGCCCCCGTGATGCGGGCCAAGCGGGCGGAGGTGGCGGCTCAGGGCTATGCAGGGTTTCTGCTGCAATAGAGGTCTCTCCTGCCAACGCATGGATCGCATCCGCGAGTGTCATGGACGCCTGTGGTTGCGGCGCGCTGACGCAGGAACGTCTGCCGCAGTACGTGTGGGGACACGGCAACGTTGTCCTCGTCTGAGTGTCGCTCGCGTGGGAGCACAAGGAGAGAAAAGCATGGACACCTCGTCGGGTGCACCCCAGGTGTATCCCTCGACACCGGGCATCTATAATCTGACGACACAGGCAGATGGGGACACTGTCTATTACACCCTCCGCATTCCGGCAGGCTACGATGGGCACACGGCGCTCCCAGTGATCCTCTGCCTGCACTTTGGGGGGCAGCCGAGCGAGTTTTATGGCGGCCGCTTTCTGACTCTGATTCCCATCCCCGGCTTAGGCAGCCTCGCCGCCCTGCTGGTGGCGCCCACGACCGAGCAGAGCGGCTGGGCCACGCCCACCGGGGAAGCCGCGGCCTTTGCGGCCCTGGCGGAGGTGGAGCAGCACCTCAGGGTCGATACCCGTCGTCGCGTGGTGATGGGCTACAGCCTGGGCGGCAGGGGGACCTGGCATATGGCCGCCAAGTTTCGCCCGCACTTTGTGGCGGCGATTCCTATTGCGGGCACGCCCCGAGAGATAGAGCTCGATAACCTGTCGGACCTGCCTCTGTATGTGATGCACAGCGAGGCCGACCAGCGGGTGCCCATCGCGGACGATGCCAAGGCGGTCGAGCGTCTCCAAGCCATGCGCGCCCCCGTCGAGTTTGCCCGACTGCCCAGCGGGGATCACTTTGATTACCGCCTGGTCATTGCCGAACTGCGCCACAAGGTGTGTCCCTGGCTGGAGACCGTGTGGCAGCACCCTTGAGGTCTCTTCCTATCAACCCCTCCGGTGTGCTGTGCACGGCGCCTGGCGTTCCGAGCGCAGGCTCGAAAGGATAACTCCTCATGGATATCGCCGTTGCCCAGCAATTCCTGCGTGAGCATGAAAATGCCGTGCTCGCGACCTGGCGGCGGGATGGACGCCTGCAAATGTCGCCCGTGACCGTGGGCCTGGATGCCGCCGGGCGGGCGATCATCGCCAGTCGAGAAACTACCTACAAAGTCCGGAATCTCCGCCGCAATCCGCGCGCCACGTTGTGCGTCTTTGTTGAGGCCTTTATCGGCCCGTGGGTGCAGATTGAAGGCACGGCCGAGGTGGTGACATTACCGGAAGCGATGGAACCGCTCGTGGACTATTACCGGCGTCTGGCCGGCGAGCATCCGGATTGGGACGACTATCGCCGGGCAATGACAGCCGACCGGCGCGCGTTGATCCGCATCACCATCGAGCGCGCTGGTCCGGATCGTCAGGGCTAAGGAGACGGGAGGTCAGAGGCTTGGTCACCGCAGCCATGCTGCGCGTGCGTTGTGCCTGTCTTCCCTCCCCGCCCTTGTCGCGTGGGCACGGTGTGCGGGCTTCTATGGTATGATACCCCCGACCATGGTGGTCCTAGAGAGGAGCCTCGTGCTCTACGTGATTGATGCGGGCGCCGCTGTCACGTGGTTCATACCAGAAGAAATGTCTCTCAGGGGAATCAGTTCAATCTGAGCAATCCCAGCTGAGAAGACTAGCATGTAGGGAGGATCCATGAAATATGATGTTGTGATCGTCGGCGGGGGAGCGGCGGGATCGGTGTTGGCCAGCCGATTGGCTGCAGACGCGCATACCTCCGTGCTGTTACTGGAAGCTGGGCCGGATTACCCTGATCCAACCGATCTTCCGGACGACATCAAGTTCGGCCACACACGATTTGCCGAAGCCCCAGACTCGAAACACAACTGGGCCCTGCGGGGCACCATCACCGAGGAGCAAGGCGAGATCCACGTGGCGCAGGGCAAGGTGATCGGGGGCGGGTCGTCCATCAACGGGCAGGCTATGCAACGGGGCTTCCCGGAGGATTTTGACGCCTGGGCGGCGCTCGGCAACGAGGAATGGTCGTATGCCAAGGTTCTGCCGTACTTTCGCAAATCGGAGCATGATCTTGATATTCAGGATGATTGCCATGGCACGGACGGCCCCCTGCCCGTCCGGCGCCGGCAGGCCGGGCCCTGGCCGGCCATCCAACAGGCCTTCCATGCCGCCTGTGTGCAGGCGGGGTTCGGCACCACGGCGGATACGAATGGCCTCCACCCCGCTGGTATTGGCGTGGCGCCCTCGAACAACCTGGATGGCATGCGCATGAGCGTGGCGCTCACGCATCTTCATCCGATGCGCCACTATCTGAACCTGACGGTGCGGGGCGGGGTGTTCGTCCGGAAGATCGTGATCAAGGATGGCAAGGCCGTCGGCGTGGAAGCCGAAAGCGGGGGGAAGGTGTTCACCGTCGAAGCCGAGCGGGTGGTGCTGAGCGCCGGGGCGATCAAATCGCCGCACCTGCTCATGCTCTCGGGCATCGGTCCCGAGGACCATCTGCAGCAATGTGGGATCCCCACAGTTCATCATCTCCCCGGCGTAGGACAGAACCTCTGGAACCACCTCAGCGCTCAGATAACCTTCAAGGTCAAAGACGGCATCGCCCTCGCGGCTCATGCCGATGCGGTGCACTTTAGTTTACACTACACCTCTCATGGGTCCAGCGCCAGCAACGACATGGTACTGCGGACCAGCTCAGTCGTGGACCCACGACAGGAGCGCGTCCCTGGGGTACGGACCAAGTACCTGAACGGTGACGTGCCCCCGGACCGGGTGGCACGCATCTCGTGTACGCTCGGGTTGCCCGACGGCGCCGGCTACGTCAGGTTGGCCTCGGCTGAGCCCAGCGTACAGCCGTCCTTTCACTACCGATATCTCCAGCATCCCAACGACATGCGCCGGGTGCGGGACGGCCTGCGCTTGGCGAGTAGGCTGCTGGCCTCCGACGCGTATAAAGACGTGGCTGATTACCGGATTCACCCCACGGATGCCATTCTGGCCGACGACGACACGTTGGATCGCTGGATACGCCAAACCGTGGGCACCGCCCGGCACGTGTCCGGGACCTGTAAGATGGGACCGGATTCAGACCCGATGGCGGTCGTGGATCAATACTGCAGGGTCAAGGGCGTCCAAGGGTTGTGGGTGGTGGATGCGTCGGTGATGCCGCGCATTCCAAGGTCAGGTGGTGCCCATGCCACAGTGGTCATGATCGGGGAACGGGTCGTTGACTGGATTGCGGCGAGTGAACCCCGCCTTCCCGCGGTCTGAAATCTAGGGTTATAGATAAATGACAAGACAGGATTAGTGACTTATATACCCAAAACTCTCACATGTTCTTCTGTCGCCGACGGATGTATGCGGAACGCCGTCAAGTTGGCCCTCCAGGAGGGAAGCTGTGCGACACGAGGGGTTCTAGGAGCGAGCGCTGGAAAATGGCACATGTTACATTAGCCGCCTTATAGTACAGCCGGGATTATGTAACGCCAGCAGTGATAGACTACGGGAGTTGACCAAAAATCAAATGTTTGTGGTCAAGGTCGCTACCGTAAATTTTTCCGTCCTCGCTCCTGGAACCCATCACAGAATCCTCTTGGATCAAGCAAAGACTGCAGCGATAGTCCGTCGGCGGAACCCCTTACGGGGGGTACCCCACACAATGTCATGCCCCCAACGGCATCGTGCAGCCCGGGTGGGGCGATCACGCCCCGCCCAGGGTCTACGGGCGCCGGCACCGCCTCAGGTGACCGGCAGCTCCCGGCCCGTCTCCGACGCCTGCTTGAGCGTATCGATGAAGCGGTGCAGGTCCACCGCGGTATCGAACGTCGGCAGGCAGTTCTGCCCGGTGCGGATCGCCGCGGCGAACAGGGCATACATCTGCCCGACGTTGAACGGATCGCCGCGAGGGAAATCGGTCGGGACATACACAAAGCGCTCAGGGACCGCCAGGTCCCTGAGCTCGTGGTTGCCACGCGCGCCCTGCAGGCGCAGCGTCTCGCCGCGCTGCGACGAGACAGTACCGGTGGCGACTAGCGTGCCTTCCCGCCCGTAGATCTCCATCCGAAAGCCGCTGCCGGCCCAGGGGACGGCACCGACGTGGACCGAAGCCACCGCACCGCTCGCCAGTTGTCCGCTGACCAGCACGTTGTCGGGCGAGGTGACGTCCACCATCTGCCTCGTGTCGGTCTCGTACCATTGCCGGGCCTGGGTCGTGACCAGGCACGCCACCCGCGCGAAATTGCCCGCGATGAAGCGCAGGGCGTCGATGACGTGTCCGTTGGCGATGGTGAGGGTGTGCGCCCCGAGGCTGGCATCGCGCTGCCAGGTGCGGCTCGATGGGCGCTCCAATGCGCCATCACGCATGGTGGTGACGTGACAGGACAGCACCTCGCCCACATACCAGGACTCGATCTGCTCCTTCATATACATGAGCGTGGGGCTGACGCGCGATTGCAGTCCGACCGCCGTCTGCACACCCTTGGACCGAGCAAGCGCCGCGAGTTCTTCGGCTTCGGCGGTGGTCCGTCCCAGCGGCCACTCGGTATAGACGTGCTTGCCGGCTTCCAGGGCTGCCTTGGTCGGCCCATAGTGCTCCGGCACCTTCACTACCACGGCCACCGCGTTGATCTCCGGCGAGGCCACCATCGCCCGGACATCGTGGAAGGCGAGCTTCGCTCCAAACGCTCGGCGCGCCTCTTCTGCGCTCTCGGGCCTGGTGGTGCAGACCGCCGTCATCTCGACATCCGGGCTGGCCAGCAGCGCCGGGAAGTGCGACTGGGAGGCCCAGGTCGCGCGCACGTTGGCTCCCACAAACCCCAGGCGAATCTTGTCTGCCATATAGCATGCTCCTCAGCGTGGTGACGTCCTGCCTTCTTCCAGCGATCGCGCGTGCCGGTGCCGGCCGCGCCGGCCTGGCAGCGGCGGGCCGCCGTTGCTCCCGGGCCGGTCCCCATTGGCCCGCGTGACCCGTGACGTTCTGAAGGGCTCGGTTGTAGGGCGTAGAGGATGTGAAGCGCATTGTAGCATATCGCCGTCCCTGCCGGAGCGCAACTCGGACCCGCTCGTGTGCTTACCGTAGAGAGAGATGGTGGAAGATGGCTCACAGGTGTTGATGTGCTCTTCTGGGGGTTTTTACACAACCCCCTTCATGCGGCGCACGGCATGAGAGGGGATGGGTAAAAACCCATGTTGGATTCAGGGGCGCCATGGGTCAATACTGCGCGTAACCGATGGTTTTTACAGGCTTTCTACCGTAGCCGTGCCCGAGGGATATTCTGGCACAAGGTTCTTTCATATCAAGTACGTAGTCATTTGCTGGGTCTGTAAGACCCTGGCATCCAATAAGAGCGGGTCGCGTACCTGCTGGCTGCGGATAATTTCATCGGGGTTGTGTCGCAAATTTTCATTTGAGGTGATTTGGGGTATGCTCTCTCCCTGGGACGCAGAGTGAGAGAGAGGAGAGCAACAATGGCGATCAGCTTCAAGGGGGCGCATTTTCCTCAGGATATCATTCTCATGGGTGTCCGTTGGTATGTCGCCTATCCCTTGAGCACGCGCCACGTCGAAGAACTCATGCTGGAACGTGGGGTCCATGTGGATCACTCGACCATCAACCGGTGGGTGGGCAAATACAGCCCGCAGCTGGAAGAAGCTTTTCACCGCCGCAAGCGGCCGGTGTGGATCAGCTGGCGGATGGACGAGACGTACATCAAGGTCAAAGGCCAATGGCGCTCTCTGTATCGGGCGGTCGATAAGCACGGCCAGACCATTGACTTTCTGCTCACGGAACACCGGGACACAGAGGCCGCCTTACGGTTTCTGAAGAAAGCCATCCGCCGCAACGGGCTCCCCGAGACGATGACGATTGATGGTAGTGACGCCAATGCAGCCGCCATTAAGCGCTACAACGAGGAGCAGGGGACCAACATTATCATTCGGCAAATGAAATATTTGAATAATGTGGTCGAACAGGACCACCGAGGGGTGAAACGGATCACCCGCCCCATGCTCGGGTTCAAGTCGTTTGCGGCCGCCCAAGACACGCTGGTCGGCATCGAGCTGATGCACATGATCAAGAAACGGCAGCTGATAGTCGAAGAGGGAGACGAGGGCCACACTGCGGCCGAACTGTTCTACTCCCTGGCCGCC
>Ga0163162_10002925_pt1 | contig 16285 bp, 15 predicted proteins | sample S55metaG_FD_115310 | JGI IMG/M metagenome (GOLD analysis project Ga0163162, IMG submission 115310) | Switchgrass rhizosphere microbial communities from Kellogg Biological Station, Michigan, USA - S5-5 metaG | ecosystem: Host-associated > Plants > Roots > Rhizosphere > Soil | place: USA...
ATGGGCGTCCGCGCCACCGTTGACGCCGTGAAAGTCATCGCCGGAAACCGCAAACTGATGGACAATTCCGGCGTAGATGTCAGCGCCGCGCACACGGAGGTTAACTCTGTGATGTTCGTCGCAGTGAACGGCAAGTTCGCGGGTTTGCTGACCGTGGCAGATCCGATCAAACAAACCACTCCGGAAGCGATTCGCCAACTACACCAGGAAGGAATCCGCATCGTGATGCTGACCGGTGATAGCCGCACGACCGCGGAGGCAGTGGCGAAATCCCTGGCCATCGACGAAGTAATCGCCGAAGTGCTGCCGCAAGACAAGATCGCTCACGTGAAGCGGTTGCAGCAGGAAGGCCGCTTTGTCGCGATGGCCGGCGACGGCATCAACGACGCTCCGGCGCTGGTGCAGGCGCAGGTGGGGATCGCCATGGGCACCGGCACGGATGTCGCGATGGAGAGCGCGGGCGTGACGCTGGTCAAAGGCGACCTGCGCGGAATCGTGCGCGCACGGGCGCTGAGCCGCGCGACCATGCGCAACATCAAACAAAACCTCTTCTGGGCGTTCATCTATAACTCAGTGGGCGTTCCGATCGCGGCCGGGGTCCTGTACCCGTTCTTCGGAATCCTGTTAAGCCCGATGATCGCCGCCGCCGCGATGAGCTTCAGCTCGGTGTCGGTGGTCGGGAATGCATTAAGGCTGAGGAGTGTGAGGTTGTAGCAAGTACCGACGATTTCATTCAATCGTCGGTGGGAAGCTTTCGATTATCGTTCTGGTCGACGCTGGAATGCCTTCACAACTCTTGATCTTTTCGTCCTCCGACCATTCGGGCGCCGGCTCCTGCCCTGCCACCGAAACGATAACGCGCTCCTCGAAGGGATTTTCGGGTGCCGGGCCCCAAATCACCTTGCCTGCCTCATTCACATAGCCGAAGCGGTGGTCTTCGGTCCAAAAGTGTGCGACGTCGCCATTCGTAAATCCTGCCGTGTAGCTGTACGGAAGCAGAAACTTGAATTTGCCTGTTCTGTCAACGAATCCAGTTCTTCCATTGACCTTCGCCGCCGCTAGTTTACCTCCATAAAACGGGCCAGCTTCACCGAACTTAAAAGGGATTTTCACTTTGCCCCATCGATCGACATATCCCCATTTGCCGTCCTTAGAAAGTGCTGTGATACCACCTTGGAATCCGTAGACCGCACCGTCATAAATAAGCGGTATTACTACTTTTCCTGCGAAATCGATGAAGCCGTCATTTCGGCCAACAGACACCTGGACACGGCCTTCGGCAATATCCCCGAATCGATCGAACCCACTTGCGACCACTTCCCCTTTTCGATTTATTAGGACGCTTCGCTTTTCAATCTCAGCAACGGCAACTCCTTCGAAGAAATAGTAGGCTTGTTCAAACTGGGGCGTTATCGCCATGGCGCCGCTCTTGTCGATGAAGCCCCACTTCTCGCCAACTTTCACCGCCGCCATGCCTTCCGAGAAAGGCAATGCTTCATCGAACGTCGGCGGAATTCTGAACTGCCCTGAGGAGTCAACGAATCCCACTCGTGACTGCCTTGAACGCGTCATCAACCCTTCATCGCGCGTGATCCGATACGGTCCAAGCTTTCCAGATGGATCTATTGAGAGCCGGCGGCCGCATACATACACCGTTGCAAATCCGGCCGAAAAATCGGAAGCCCAATAGAATTGGGGTTTAATAACGAAGTTCCCTTGATGATCGATGTAGCCGTACTTGCCACGCTGCACGACAACGAGCGGCTGGTTGCGAGTAATCTCCTGATGTTGGCCATGTGCAAGTGTTCCCACTGCGAGCCCGAGGATAGCGATGCGATAAAGCATTGCGAATGGCGTATTCAGTTTATTGCAAAACGGTGGCTCCGCTATTCCGTCAACCGGCTTAGCGCTGCCATCGCCGGTGCATCCAGAAGCCAGTCACCATCGCCGCCCTTCTGGTTGAAATACAGGAATCCCGCCAGATGGTATTTTCTTGCCCCTGCAAACGTGTCCGCGATAAATTGAGCCTTGCTCTGCACCGTGGCTTCGGAGAGAATCCACAGCGGCTTGTGGAATTGGCTCAGGATCGAGAGCGCGCTGCCGAAGACCCGTTCCCAGGTTTCGCTGCCGAGATTAGATCCGCTCACTCCGACCACGTCGACGAAGTTGTCGCCGGGATAATAACTGGTGAGTGAATTGGCGGCGCTATCGGGAACAGAGCGATGGCTCACGCTGTAGGCGAATTTAATATTGGGTGCGAGCGGCTTAATGATGTTCTCTTCGTGTTGAAAAGCCGCGATCGCTTTGGCCGGCGTGTTGTCTCTCACCGTGCCGGACCAAATGTTCGAATTGCCGTTGACCTCTTCATTCAAAGCCAGGATGACCTGCCCGCTATACTTCGCCGCACCTTGCGCGAAGAACTTCAAGTCCGCATCCTGTGAGCCGTCCAAAATAGCGTCGTCATCCACTGGAATTTCAAGGAAGATGGCGAGATTGCCGGCGGATCCTCTCGGAAAGCCGTCGGCCACATTGACGAAGATCATCTGCCAAGGAGGCGTCTTGCCAAGCTTCGTTGCGAAGTCGCGGGCGGATTCCTGGGTATTGCCGGTGTACGCGCCCCACTGCACGGTCGGCGCTTGCGATCTTCCGTCTCTCGGCAGCAGCAATGCTGCGAGCAGAATCAGGAAGCTTTTCATAAGGTCTAGCGCTTCCGCAGCCCCGACGCATCGACTCGATCGCCGAGCTTCTTCATCCATTGGCGCTGGATGGCGAGCAACGAGTCGCGCTTCAATTGTTGGGCGGAGACGTTCGCGAGATTGGTCATCTCGTAGGGATCATCGGCCAGATTAAAAAGATGCGTCACAGTGCCTTCCATGTCGACCACCAGCTTGTCGAAACCCCGCACCAGAATGCGCCATTCGTCTTTGCGCCCCAAGCGGCCTTCCGCATAGACGGCGTCAGGTCTCTCGCCGGGACGCCCCGTGAGCAGCGCTGAAAGATCGCGGCCCTGCACCGCCTGCGGAATGGTGACCCCGCACCACGTGAGTAGGGTCGGCATGATGTCGACCTGCGATACCAGCATGTCGTTCTGCGCAGCGCCGCCGAGTACCCGGGGATAGCGGATCGCCAACGGCATGCGCATGGTCTCTTCGTACACGTAATCATCGCCCTGACCCGTGTGGGAGCCGAATTGCTCGCCGTGATTGGAAGTGAAAATGACGATGGTGTCGGCGGCGATGCCATTGGCGTTGCCCCGCAACGGGCGATCGAGCGCCTCCAGCACCACGCCGATGTCGCGGTCGCGGGTTCGTGCGCGGGCATAGAACACCGCCAGGTCCTCGCGGGCCCGCGATTGCTCTTCCCGCGGAACGTTGTCGCGCACATGAAGCAGGTCCGGGCTCTCGCGCTCCATCAGGCCGTTGCCGATGTTCTCCATGCTCCAGTCAAGGAAAAACGGATCAGTGTCAGGCGAGTGTACGAAGGAAATAATCTGATCCGCATCGCGCGTCTTGAACGTTCCGATGCGGTACCCAGCGCCGCGCAGCACGGTGGCGAGCGCAGGAGCCTCGCGCGTCCCTGGCTCGTCCGCGGATGACACGGCAGGTGCAACCGGCGATGCGTCCAGCTCGCTCAGGGTATGGGGGAAAACGCCCTTGAGCAAACACTGGCGCGATCGATCGGAGCGTCCATAGCCGGCGTAAGCCCGCGAAAACGTTATGGCTTGCGTAGCAAACCGCGCGAGGTTGGGCGCGATCGCGTCGGGATCGCCGGCCCAAGGAACTGCCTGTGCCCTCCACGTGCCACCATCGATCAGTAGGATATGGGGCTTGCGGTCCGCGGCGCCAAGGACGCGCGAGGCGGCGAGCACGACCGGCGTGGCAAAGAAGGAGCGTCGGCTGATTCCGTGTGACAACCCTACAGCCATCATAACCGGGATATCGGCACTTTTTTTGAACACCACACTGCTAGCATGTTCTTGTGCCTAAACCCAGCGGGGCAACCACGCTCAGTAAAACGAAGGTGCCTGCGGCGCGGCCCAAACGCGAAATGCTCGCCATCACGCGGGCTCTCTCCGATCCACGCCGCTTCGAAATTCTCCAGCGTATTGCGGCGAAGTCCTGTGCAGCCTGCTCGGATCTCCGGACCACATTCCCCATCACTGCGGCCACACTCTCGCATCACCTGAAGGAATTGGAATCTTGCGGGCTGATCGAGATCTCCCGCCGCGGCAAATTCATCGACGTCACGTTTTGCCGCCCCACGTGGGAAGCGTATCTGGCGGAGCTAAAGAACATCTGACCGCTGGTAAATCCCTGAATCCTGCCTGGGCCCAGCCTCATCAATTAGACGGTTGTCAAACTATCATAAAGTGAGGATCGCAGCATCATGAGCAGACTCAAAGGAAAAGTAGCCGTAGTTACCGGAGCTTCCAAGGGCATCGGCGCGTCTATTGCCGAGCACTTTGGCGCGGAGGGTGCGTCGGTAGTGGTCAACTACGCGAGCAGCAAATCCGGAGCCGACGCCGTGGTTAAACGCATCACCGCCAAGGGCGGAAAGGCCATTGCGGTCCAAGCCGACGTTTCCCAGCCGAAGGACATTACGCGCCTGTTCGCCGAGACCAAGGCCGCCTATGGGACGGTGGACATTCTGGTGAACAACGCGGGCATCTATGAGTTCGCGCCGCTGGAGTCCATCACGCCTGAGCACTTCCACAAACAATTCAACCTGAATGTATTGGGCCTGCTGCTCACTACTCAGGAAGCCGTCAAACACTTCAACGGCAACGGCGGCTCCATCATCAACATTGGCTCTATTGTCGGTTCAATGCCGGTGGCGACGGGCACGGTTTATAGCGCGACCAAAGGCGCAGTGGACAACATTACGATCTCGCTATCGAAGGAGCTCGGGCCCAAGAAAATCCGTGTGAACTCGCTCAATCCAGGAATGGTCGAGACCGAAGGAATCCATGCAGCGGGCTATGCCGAGAGCGACTTTCGCAAGATGATTGAGTCGCAGACTCCGCTCGAAGGGCGCATTGCCCAACCGGAGGACATCGGACGCGCTGCTGTGTTCTTCGCCTCCAACGATGCTGGTTGGGTGACGGGACAAGCGGTTATTGCCGCCGGCGGACAGCGTCAATAAGACCCGCCGTCGGCTATACCCAGGTTTTCTCGACCGGCACTCCCTGCTCGCACAGGTCACAGGACTTCGCGTCCTTGTAATAGGTGGCGTCGAGGTGGGCCAGGGAATAAAACGGCAAAGTACCGAAGGTGGCCGCTCCCGGCTCGGGCTGGTGGATCAAGACGGCGATCGCGACCACTTCGCCGCCGTGGCTCTCGACCAGTTTCTTGAGTTCCGTCAATTTTGAGCCGGTGCGGAGGATGTCATCCACCAGGAGAACCTTCTCGCCGGGTGTGATCTCCAGAAACTGACGGAAGCGCATACCCTGGCAGCCGGCGTCCTGCTCAGCCCAATACACCTGATGAGCACGCAGCGCCTCGCACACGCCGTAGGCCACCGGCAGGCCGCCGGTGGCTGGTGTGACAATCGACAACTCCGGAATCATGGCGCGCAGATCGGAATGCGCGCGGATTAATCGGCTCAACCCCACGCTCAGGATCTTGGCGGATTGGTAATGGCGCATGGTGAGCGCCACTTGCAAATACTCATTGGTATGCAGGCCGTTGGGATATTCGAAATGTCCTTTGCGCAGGCCGCCGGTCTGGCGCAGCAGATCCATGACTTCGGCTTGGGTGGGCACCAGATGCATGTCAGTGCGCTCCCCGGCCGCTCAACACCTGCGGAATGGTCCGCAGCATAATCTTCCAGTCGAGCCCCAGCGACCACGTGTCGATATATTGCATGTCCATTCGCATCCAGGTTTCAAAGTCGATGTGATCGCGGCCGCTGATCACCCACAGGCAGGTAAGCCCGGGACGCATGCGCAGGCGGCGGCGCTGCCATCGCTTATATTGTTCCACTTCCTCCGGCAGGGGCGGGCGCGGGCCCACCAGGCTCATGTCTCCTTTGAGTACGTTCCACAACTGCGGCCATTCGTCGATGGAGAACTTGCGCAGCCAGCGGCCGACGGAGGTGAGACGCGGGTCATTAGGAATCTTGAAAGCGGTGCTCTTGGAGTTCAGATGTTCGAGCGCGGCGCGCTGGCCCTCGGCATCCTCGCACATCGAGCGGAATTTATAGAACACGAAACGCCGGCCATTCAAGCCGCAGCGGATCTGCCGAAAGATGACAGGACCGGGCGAGGTCATGCGGATCAGCAGAGCGATCAATAGCATGATGGGGAACACCAGGATCAGGGCGGCTCCCGCCAGCACAATATCGGTGGCGCGCTTGACTAACAAGCGGATCTCATCGTGCGGCGTCGCCGAAAATGTCAGCAGAGGCGATACGCCCAGGCGGTCGAGATAAACCTGGCTGTTGATGTGCGGGAAGAAATCGACGGCTACGCGGGTGCGGACGCCTTCCTCATCGCACAGCAGGAACACTTCTTCGAGCTCGGCGAGGCGGCGGCTGTCGACCGCAAATATGATTTCATCGATGACGTGCTGGCGCAGCAGGTCCGGGAGCTCCGCCAAGGGCCGGACAGGATATTTCGCGGCGAGTTCCACTTCCTGCGGCGCGGCCTCGCCCGGCTCCGCCAGAAAGGCGCTGAGCTGGATACCGTAGGGGGCGGCCTCCTCGATCTGCCGTCCGATGCGCAGCGCGGCTTCGCCCAGCCCCACCACCATCACATAACTGGGGACTCCAAACTCGCGTCGCATCATGCCCAGGATGCGGCCGGCGTTTAAACGGAACACGCACAGCAGCGCCCAGTTGAACCCCGCGAACATGGCGAGGAAAGAGCGGCTCAAATCCAAGCGCAGGGCGAACTCAAACAGCACGATGGCAACGGCGCCCAGCAGGCACTGGCGGAAGGTGTCGCGCAGAATAATGCGGGGATGCGCGGCGTCAATGCGGTCATAAATCTGCCACCACGTGCCGATCGCGACCCACGTTATCATCGACCCGCCCAGCAGAAGGACCAGAACCTCCGCGGATAAATGGAAATCGTGCTCGAGGGGAACGTGATCCAGCAGAACGCGCGTGCGGTAAGCCAACAGAAAGGCAAGAGCGGTCAGGAGAATATCGGAGATGCCGAACAGCAGGCGGACTTTGCGATGGTGACCTCGAAACACGTGCGATGTCAGAATACCACTAATTAAAAAAGGGGACAGACGAGGACAGACGACATTTTCGCGATTCATGGAAATGTCGTCTGTACCCTTTTTGAGCAAATAAGTACTACGAAAGTGGTAGTGTCCTAACAGATCGTTGCTGACTCGGTGGCGGCCTGGGTAAAGCAGGCCGCCAGTGGATCATGCGGTAGCATCCTCAAAAGGCAGCAATAGATTAGTGTTCATCTTGGGGAACGTGCGGCAGACCAGATCGTAGTATTTATCCCATTCCCCAAACGCAAAGGGTCGCGCCATGCCGATCAGTTCATAAAGGTGACGCATTAGTGCCGGATGCCCGATGTCTGCCGTAAGATGCTGGAAGTGTTTGTGCTCCCGGTAGCCTTTATCGGTGACCGGATTTCGCTTCCTTAGTTCGTCCAAGACTCCCGGCGCAAGGCGCGCATAAACCAGATCGTTTACGATATTGCCCATGATCGGAGACATGCGCCCGTCGTTCCAGTTCCAGCCCTTCAGCCGAAATACCTGTTTGTAGAAATCCATGGGGAAGGTCTTCGCCCACCCCAATAGCTCTTTGGAGATGTAACGCTTCAGGATCTCCTGTAGAGCCTCCCGATCTCTTATTTCTTGGTAGCCGGTAGCCTCATGGACAAGGGCGATGATCCCAACACGAGCGAAGGCGCGGACTAAGATGTCACATTGTTTGGCGATATGCTCCTGCTGATAATTGAGTTTATTCGCGTCACGCGCGGATAACACTGCTTCGCAAAGTTCCGGCAGGATCGTAGCTTCATACCCATACGCCAACTGGCCCATGTATTTGAACCGGATAGGATTGTTGATCATCTCGCTCAAGCTGCCGGAAATAAAGGGGCTGATTGATTTTGTGCCCGCAAAATTGGCGATTCGATCACCCCCGCCCTTAGTCGCCGTACCCTGGCTCATCTTTAGGGCAGACATCATTCCGCTCTGCGTGAGAACGCTTCGGCCATCATCAAGGACATAGCAGGGGATTTCCAAATCGCCAACTCTCAACGGACGATCTGGAGAGCCGAAGTCTGCCTTCGGAACATGGGCGCGATCTTTGCCTGTTTTACTCCAGCGTGCTTCTGCTGCTGCTGAAGCGATTGCGCTGCGATCTTCCTTGGAGAGTTTCTCTGCCCTGGCCTTCCCGCCCTGCGCCTGTATGCTTTCTTTTTCGCTAGCCATTCCCAATCTCCTATGCTTGCAGGATTACTAAACGAGACCATCATAGCACACGATCCAAAGCAAGCACAAGTATTTTCTTGACTTGCTTGCTAAGCAAGCATATACTTAACCATGAAGCAAAAAGCCCCGGCCAGTGCTGAAACACCGACCAGGGCCGTAAATCCAACACAGCCTAAGCCGCATCGGACCTGCAAACCCATTATCCGGCGATTGGCTGTGGAACTCAATAGGAGATTCCATGACCTGCCACAATTGCCGAACCGAATGTAAGAAGTTTGGAAAGCATCCTGGTGGACGGCAACGCTTTCAATGCCGCTCCTGCAAAAAGACGTTTACCGAGCAAGGGCCGCTGGACGAAATGCGGCTGCCATTGGCTAAGGCCGAAACGATCCTGAAGATGATGGTTGAAGGTTGTTCCATTCGGACTATCGAACGACTGACCGACGTTCACCGCGATACCATCATGCGCCTACTGGAACTCGCTGGCGAACGCTGTGAACGGTTGCTTTCCGAAAAGATTCGCGGTTTAGAAGTGGCCGACGTTTCTGCCGACGAGATTTGGGGCTACTGCTGGTGCAAGGAGAAGAATCGGCCTACCGACAGCCCGTTCATTGGCGACGCCTATTGTTTCGTCGGTATGGAAAACAATAGCAAGCTCATTTTGGCTTGGCATTTAGGACGCCGCACAGCGCAACACACGATGGAGTTCACAGAGAAACTTCGTGTCGCCACCACTGGACGGTTTCAAATCTCCACGGATGGTTGGCCGAGTTACAAAGATTGCATCCCGTACAGCCTGGGCAAGCGCGTAGACTTCGCAACCATCGTGAAGGTCTACCGTTCCGACCGCGAAGGCGAAGCGCGTTACGCGCCACCAGAAGTGGCTTCCACGGTCAGAACACCGATCCATGGCAAGCCTGATATGACTCGCGTTTCTACGTCGCATGTCGAGAGACAAAATCTTTCGATTCGCATGGGTATGCGCCGGATGACGCGATTAACAAACGGGTTCAGCAAGAAGTGGGAGAACCTTCGGGCGGCTTATGCGCTGTGGTTTGCGTTCTTCAATTTTTGCAGGGTCCACAAAACTCTACGGGTCACTCCTGCGATGGAATCGAATCTAACCGATCACGTCTGGACGATTGCGGAACTGTTAGCCTAGGAGCTATCAAACCCAAGCCGCCATCTACGAGCTTTCCGCGCACGTTTTTTGAAGAGGGAAACGTCGTTCTCAAATTTTGGCTACTCGTCATCGCTGGTTTGCTCGTTGGCTTCTGGGTAGCATCAACGGCGCGAAGCGGCTTATGGTACACGGTGGCGTTCTTCGGGGCTGTAGTTGTTATTGGCGCGCTGGGCCGCCGGTTCCGTTGTCCATATTGCCAATATCCAATTATCAAACGTGGCCCCTCGCGATGGAGTTTCGTGGGGCCTCCAGGTAAACGGTGCGCAAAGTGCCGTTCGGAACTCTAAGTTAGACACGATCTATTAGGACACTACCTACGAAAGTTTAGTACTTGCGCCACCTCGGGAGTTCGAGGTAGCATAGCTTTAATTCATCGGAGGAAAGCATGATCTGTCTGAAAAGATTTATCCCCACCAGTCTGCCTGCGGCCAAACTTCGAAATGCAGCGGTCTCCCTCGGCGTCCTCGCAATTTTATTGACCCCGCTGACCTTCACCCATGCGCAGCAAGGCAAGCCGACGGTACCTAACCTGGCCGGCTTTGCGGACCCCAGCGGCGTGGTTCGAACTTACAGCGAGGATGGCGACATTGATCTTACCGGCCCATTCTTCCAGAGTCTCGGCACCAATGGCCGCAGCTGCGGCACCTGCCATCAGCCGAGCGACGCCATGAGTGTTGCCGCCGTGCACATCCAGACACGCTTCGATCAGTCGCAAGGACTCGATCCAATTTTCCGCACCGTCGACGGCTCGAATTGCGATCACAACATTGATACTTCGACGTTGGCGGGCCGCGCCGCCGCGTATAGCCTGCTGCGGACCAGAGGAGTGATTCGTATCGCGCTGGACGTGCCCGCAACGCGCGATTTCGATATTGTCAGCGTGAGCAATCCGTATGGTTGTAGTGAAACCAATGTCATTTCGATGTATCGGCGTCCGCTACCGGCGGCCAATCTGATGTTTTTGAGCACGCTGATGTTCGACGGGCGCGAATCGTCGACGCAAACCGGCACCACGCCGATCACGTCAGTCAACTATCCGCAGTCGCTGTTGAGCGATCTGGCGCATCAATCGGTTGATGCCACCACGGGGCACGCGCAAGGGGTTGGACTGACCACCGCCCAGCAGCAAGCCATAGTGGCTTTCGAAACCGAATTGTACACAGCTCAAGCTCAGGACCACGGGGCCGGTGACCTGGCTGCTCAGGGCGCGACGGGAGCGCCACAAGCTATCAGCCAGCAAGAATATTACATCGGTATCAACGATCCGGTAGGACTAGACCCGGAGAACCCCGTCCCGCTTAATTTCAGCACCAAGATTTTCAATATTTACGATGCGTGGCAAAATGCCGGGAACCCTCAACGGCAGGCCATCGCGCGTGGACAGGCGATCTTCAACACCAAAACCTTTACGATTACTGGGGTCGCTGGTCTGAACGGGTTTACCTTCTCCAATGGCGTCACTGGGCCCACAACCATCGTCTCCACTTGCGGGATTTGCCACGACACCCCCAATGCAGGCAACCATTCGGTATCCGCCCCTCTCAATATTGGAGTCGCCGACCCGCCGGGCGGCAACAATGTGCTGGACACCAGCTATCTTCCCGTGATCACGATCTGCCCCAAGGACGGTGCCACTCCCTGCGTTCGGACGACCGACCCGGGACGCGCGATGATCACCGGCAAGTTTGCCGACGTCGGCAAGTTCAAGGGACCAATCCTGCGTGGCTTGGCCGCACGCGCGCCGTACTTCCACAACGGCAGCGCACAGACGCTCGAGGATGCAGTGGATTTCTATGACACTCGCTTCCATATCGGCTTCACGGCCCAGGAGAAGTCGGATCTGGCAGCGTTCCTCAATGCGCTATAGCCTCAACTTTGACGACTTCTTATTTGTGAGCCCGTTGTTCCCACTCCTGACGGACAGAGTCACCCGGCCGCGTTAGGATTAACCGTAATTTCAAAGGTGGGCCGTTCGGTTGAATTTCGACGGGTTCGGCGGAGAATGAGTCGAATGAGGAGATCGAGGATACGCCGCCGACCGCATGCAGCCGATACAGCGTCCCATCGAAACTATGCAACAGGAAGTGACCCTCGGCATCCGCGCCTCCGTGGGACGCATACCCCGGCCACCGTGGATCTTCCAGTGTCAACCCCGCTCGCGCCGGCCGGCCGTCGGGCCATACGACCACTCCTTCAATGATGCGGTCTTTCTGCGGCTCGGGGAGGATTAAATCAAACGTCTGCACGCCCGGAGTTTCCGGGAGATGAACGATAGTGGCGCCGGCCGGGTCTGCGGTGCCGGGGAAGTACCATTGCGCGTACGGCAGGTCTGGGGAGGAGGGGCGATCCAGGTTCACGCCCAAATAAAAGTCTCCGGTTCTTACGTATTCGAATTCATAAAGGCCGTCCACATCGCTGGTGGCTCGCTCGGCCTCTGAACCGTTGGGTCCGGGATGCACGGGAACCATTTCGAGCGTGACCTTCGTGGCGGGCAGTCCGGCCCGAGTCAGGACGCGGCCCAGAACCCGGCGATCGAGCATCATGAACACGGGTACTTCGGCACAGCCCTGGGCGTGAAGCTGAACCTTGCGATTTTCCGATTTGTAACCGTCAGAGGCCCACTGAAGGGTGTACTCTCCTGGCGGCAACCCTGCGAAGGTCGCCCTTCCCCGGCTATCCGTGAGAGCTTCCCTGAGTCCGTCCGGACCGGAAATGGTGGTTCGAACTTTTGGCAGCGGCCGACGGTTTGCTGAGCTGTTATCGGAGACGGAGACACGGACATCGGCAGTAGGCGGCAATTGGGGAACAGCGCGCAAATAAGCGAGGTCCTCGGCAGCCTGCGTGAGGGGCCGAGTACGCGAGCAGATGCCAGTTTACAGACGCCCATCCGAATTTTTGTACGCGTAGATAATGTAGTCCACACCGGATTGGAACGCGTAGCCGCAGTCGCCGCCACCCATGCCAGTGACGATCTCGATTTCCTGCTGCCCAGGGTCCACGCCGTTCAGTACTTCTGCGATCTGCATCCGCACGACACGCTTGCGCGAGGAAAAGGGCGGTCTACTCTTCGAGTCGTAATACATGGACGGGCGGGTGGACTTCGGCCCAGCGGTTTGTGGTTGAGGGGGCGGCGCAGGCTCAGCGATGTCAATCACCGTTCCAGTGAACACTGCCGTATAATTCCAGGCGGCTTGGCATGGCGGTTGGGATATCGGAGAGCAAGAACAAGCCCAGATCGGTGCGAGAGGCGCCACGACCAAGGCAATCAGCACGATCATGCGCATGTTTCTATTAGACACCGATTGCCGGGAAGGTGGCTGCACGCTACGCGTTCGCCGCGCCGGCCAACTTATGTAAGGTCACCCTCCCGCGGGGGTTCCAGCGACACCAAAACGCCGTTTCATCGCGCGCAGGATTTTTGGCGTCAGCCAAAAGAACGTCACTAAAAACAGAATTACAATCACCAGCATTACCACTGGAAACCAAGCGATCAGGAAGCTCGACCCGACTGCGACCGCATCTTCCGCCAGGCTCAGCGCAACGTTCGAAAAAGGTTCGGGACTCAGATTCGCCGTCGCGCGCACCGCGGCCTTGGTGCCGTGCGAACTGAAGGCCACTCCTCCGCCGACTAGCAAGGCGATGATCCGCACCGCGGGGTCGGCATGTGAAAACGCGGCTGACGCCATGACTGCTCCGGCCGGAACGCGAATAAAGGTGTGGACGGCATCCCAAGCGCTATCGACGGCTGGAATCTTGTCGGCGACAAACTCGACCACGTACATACCCGCAGCCACGCCGATCACCCACCAATTACCCAGCACACCCAGTTCGCCCGGCAGGTGCACCAGACCGAAGCGCTGCAACAATCCCAGAGTCGCCGCCGTGGCGTAGAGGTTGATTCCGGAGAGCCATGCCGACCCCATCGCCACTCCGAGCGTGCTCAGCCATTCGGTCATAACCATAGAAACGAAGATTCAACCGCCGGGGTTCCTGGCCTACAAACTGCAGTATCACCAAGAGTATGACAGCGCCCACAACCGACGTCGCGAATCCGGCGCCGGGGTGAGTTACAGCAACTCGATAAACTCGTCGGTCGACAAGTTTGCATCCCTAAGGATGCCTCGCAGCAAGTAGCTGCCTTTTTGCCGATCCTCAACGAATCCAGCGCGCTTTAACGCCCGAACAACTTGTCGCGCGGTCAGAGACGGCAGCTTAGACATTCATCAGGCGGGAACCGTTACGCGGCCCTGCAAGGAGGGCCCCTCTACGGGAATGGCATCTCCGTGAGCTGTCAGGCTCTCCAGATAGACGGCGATGGCCTCTTTGACGTTGCGCTCCGTCTCTTCTAGGGTCTCACCTTGAGTGTGGCAACCTGGCAGTGCAGGAACGAATGCCACGTATCCGCCTTCAGGAGCCTGTTCGTAGAAGACCGAATAGGAAAAGGTCTTGGATCGCCCGCTTTTCATCACCTTTATTGTAGAAGGTGGTCGTCGAATCGGCAAAGTCCTGTCCCTTGCGTCCCGAGTGGATGCGCTGGGAACACCGCTGGGATGAGCGATTTCCGTTTGCTGGTAGTTTGCGTGATGCCAGGAGCGGCATTCGAACTTTCAGCGCCCTGGCATGGAAACGGATCCTCCGGCTCGCCGTTTTCGGCCCGTTTTAGGCGCATGATGATGATTTTCAGGTATTTCTCAAAAAACACGCCTCCCTTTCCGCACATCGAAATTCTGCGTGTGAAAAATCTGGTTCCGATCCGCCGCGAGACTTAACGCGCTCTCGAAACCGCGCCATAATTAGGGATATGCGTTTGGCGCCATTTGCGCTTTTCTGCCTTACGCTCGCCGGCCAGAGTCTCAATCAGGACAAAGAAGCGGCACTCGGCAGGGCACTCGCCGAAGATGTAGATCGTCACACAACGCCAGTACAAGCCCCAGAGGTTCAGAACTACGTGGCGCAGCTCGGAGCGAAGATTACAGCCCAGTTGCCCGCCCCCTCCCGCAGCTTCACATTTTCGGTTGTTTCGACTGGAGAGGACAACGCGTTACACGAGCCTCTCGCAATACCGGGCGGGTATATTTTCGTTCCGTCGAATCTGCTTCTTACTGCCCGCGACGAAGCCGAGTTCGCCGGCATGCTGGCACAGGCGATGGCGCGCGTGCCGGTTCTGATTCAGAGCAGCGCCGGAACAATACCTCTTGTTTACGTCGACAGTTTCGACAGCGGTCCGATGCCGATTGGCATGATCGATCGGCGGCGCGAAAGGGAACTGCAGGCTGACTCGTCTGCCATTCTGTTGCTGTCTCGCGCTGGGTTCGATCCGGCCGCGCTTCTTCGTTATGTGGAGCGAGTGCAGCCGCTCGACCGACCCCGCTCTCCGTTCCCCGCTCGAGCCGATCGTATCGCGGCGCTTCAGAAAGCCATCGGGGACCTCCCGCCCGCTTCCTATTCTGAAAGTGGCGAGTTTTATGCCATCCAGGAACAGGTGCGCGTGTTGCCTCCTCCTCCGCCGACGCCCCCACCGACGCTGTTCAGGAAATCCGATCCGCCCAAATAAATGGCCGCACCTATCGGAACTAGCCCGCCGCACTATCTCCGCATGGGGTTTGCCCTGCCAGCCACACTACTGCGGCCCCGGTTCCGTGGCGCGGTCACGAATGTTTGTCAGGACCATTTGATGGATTCCGTGAATAATATAGTCCGACCACCAGCGCCAGTATTGCTCGGGCCACAAATGGTGTTGATACCAAGTAGTGGCTTCCAGATGTGTACCGCCATTCGCCAAAGGAGTCAAACGGAATTCGCCCTGGCGAGTGATCAAGAATCCGTCCAGGTGCGGCGGGTGAAGATGGGCATACGGCGTCCATTCCTGCATCGGAATCGGACTGGAGGCCACCGTGAAGCGTAATTGGCGCGGCTCATTCCAAATTAGAACAGGTTCGACCAGCTTGCCGGTAGAGAAATCGCAATAACGAATGGCGGAAGCGCCAGCGCCCTCAATGTGCGATGCCTGGGGATATCCTACGCCTGCGCGAAGCAGCGGCTGCGTGGGCGCCGCCAGAGTGGCGGGCTCTAGCACCGTCTGCCAGACCCGTTCAGGCGAGGCGGGGAGATCTATCGACGTGGTCACTTGGAATAAGCTCGGGGGCGGTTCCAGGGCGCGCTCCACGGTGGACCCTAAAGGCATCAGGCCGACGAACAAAAGAAAAGTAACGGAGCTCTTGGCTCTTTCCGTGCCAGCGACCAACCAGCCCATGAACCCGCCGAGCATTGCCAGGACAATCGCAAGGGGAGCCGCCATGATGATGCAAATGAAGCCCTCAACCGCCGTCGCAATCAGCAACCCTGCCAGAAGCGTGGCGGAGAGAGCCGACACCGAAAACGCATTACCAAGGGTGATTCGCATTTTGCGCGATAGCAGAAACGTTGCATGGAAACCCGTCGAAAAAGGCACCAGGGCGAACATGACCCAGCCATAGCTTCGGTCGGCCGAGGCGCTGACCATCACTGCAAAAAGGCTGCCGATGGCGGCGGTGGTCATGCTCCAGAGGAGAATGGAGAGCACGGGTTTGGGTCCCGAATTCGGATCGCTGGGTCGTTCCCATTGCTTCCAAGCGATGATCAAGGCGATCCCCATCACCAGCAGTGCCACCGCGATCTCAATAAGGGCGGGCTTGTCCAGCTTGGGATGAAACGGATGCAA
>Ga0163162_10002926_pt1 | contig 16284 bp, 12 predicted proteins | sample S55metaG_FD_115310 | JGI IMG/M metagenome (GOLD analysis project Ga0163162, IMG submission 115310) | Switchgrass rhizosphere microbial communities from Kellogg Biological Station, Michigan, USA - S5-5 metaG | ecosystem: Host-associated > Plants > Roots > Rhizosphere > Soil | place: USA...
CATTTACAGGCAGCGGGAACGATCCTGATCGTAGCCGGGGTGGGTGTGCTGGCACTGAACGTGATCAATGGATTGTACACCGATGAACCTGCAGGTACCTGGGTGAAGACTTCGGGATGGATCACTGCCGGCGTCTTTATCATCGCAGGTATCATAATGAAAAGCGCTAAATATAGTAATTACCCTATTGGTAAAAAATATACTTTGCACTATTTAAATCTGCGCCCTCAAAAGGCGCCGGCAGATCTACCCATGAAACCCATTGAATCTCCAACGCAACCTGATGCCCATTAAAACGAAAGGAATTGTTCCGCGCATCTGGAGGTGGATCAAAAGAATCTTCCTGTTATTATTCCTCCTTCAGTTTTTTTATATCCTGATTTTAAAATGGGTCAATCCGCCCTTTACGCTTACCCAACTCAGTAGTTTTTTTCATGGTTACGGACTTAAAAGAAATTATGTTGCAATGGATGAAATTTCACCATATGCGAAACTTGCTGTGATCTCTTCAGAAGACCAGCTGTTTCCCGACCATGACGGGTTCGATTTTAAATCAATCGAGAAAGCGATGAAGCATAACCAGAAAAGCAAGTCGCTGCACGGAGCGAGTACCATTTCACAACAGGTGGCCAAAAATGTCTTTTTGTGGCAGGGCCGGAGCTGGCTCCGGAAAGCCCTCGAAGTCTATTTCACTTTTATGATTGAAAAATGCTGGAGCAAAAAAAGAATTCTTCAAATGTATCTGAATGTAAGTGAGATGGGAAAAGGGGTTTTTGGAATTGATGCAGCATCCATGAATTATTTTAATAAACATGCAAAATCACTTAGCCGGAGCGAAGCCGCTATGATTGCAGGCTGTTTGCCAAATCCTAAAGTTTTTACTGTCAGGCCACTTTCCAGACATGTAGCGGTCAGATACCCCTGGATACTGAATCAGATGCATCATTTACAGGATGATCCGGATGTTATTAAGTTACTTCAGTAAAGGGAACCCTGACTCCATTCAAAATAAATCTTACCTGAAAAGTATTTTTTGATCAAAGATTAATAATCAGCTTTACTGCTTCGTCTCCTTTCCGCAGTCTTTCTTCATAATTCCCTCTGATATCAAACCAGGGAGTCTTTTGATTTATCATTAGTTCCTTGTACATATGATAGAGGCGTTCACGAGATTCGAGGTCCGGGTATTCACGCAGTTCATCTGCTACCCAGGGCAGGTCAGTATTGCAAAGCAGATACGCGTCATATTTCCTTTTTACGATTTCATCCAATATAAAAGAGTGGCATTTTCCGAAAACAAATTCGCACCATACCTTCATTACATACATATCTGTATCAATAATGATAACCGGTGTACTTACTGAAGCAGCGAGTCGGTCTTCATCCTCAAGCTGTCCGCGGGCAATGATCAGCAGATCATCATAATTATAAGGACGTTCGATTGCCAATAAATATTGCCGGGCGAATTCAGGAACCCATTCCGTATTAAATTTTGCAGCCAGTTGTTCACTGAGGGTGCTCTTGCCGGTGGATTCGGGACCGATTACCACAATTTTTTTAGGCAATGGCATGGGAGATCTTTTTTCTCCAGGTAATATAGCCCATAACGGCAAGTATCAGAAATACCAGGTATTGGAAACTTGCGAAGACCAGGTGTTTGTAAAAGTTAAGTGGAATAGAAGCCAGATCGGTAATGATCCACCATGTCCAGTTTTCCAGTTTCTTTTTGTTCATCAGCCACATACCGGTAAACGCAGCCGCCGATGTGAAACTATCTGCCATAGGCACCGTACTGTCGGTAAACCGGCTTAACAATAAATACAATATAATCCAGCAGACTGAAAAGAAAATAACGGCATTTCGCCAGTCTTTTTTTGATGAAGGCGTGATGAGTAAAGTGGTTTTTCCGTTACTTTTTTTGGACCACATTGTCCAACCGACAATACTCATGACGGTATAATAGAAATTCACAGAAGCATCGGCATATAAACCATGAGTGAGGTAAAGCCAGATGAAAATACCGGTGCTGATCATGCCCACCGGATAAACCAGTATATTTTCCTTACGGGAAAAAATAACACTTGCGATACCAGTTACAACTGCAATAAACTCAAACCAGGAGGTTTGATGGATGTCGGTGTAGAATTGCGATATGATTTGATGCATTATTCGGCTTCAGCAACCACTTCCCTGACTTCGGGAATCATGCGTTTCATCATGCCCTCAATACCTGCTTTCAGGGTAATCATGGATGAAGGGCAACCGGAACAGGAACCCTGTAACATCAGATTTACTACACCTTCGTTATAACTTCTGAACTGGATGGCTCCTCCATCCATTTCAACAGCAGGCTTCACATAACTTTCCAGCAATTCCTTTATCCGTTTAACCACATCATCATCATCAGCGCCGATGGCGTTACCATCTGTGTGTGCGACGGTGATTTCTTCTTCATTGATCACCGGTTTGCCGTCTTCCAGGTAATCTTTGAGGAACTGGCGGATGGAAGGGATCACATCAGCCCAGTCTGTATCGGCGGTTTTCGTTAGTGTTACGAAATTGCTTGCGATGAAAATGCTTTTGATGAAAGGAAATCCAAATAACTCCGTTGCCAGCGGGGATGGTTTGCCGGACTCCACATCAGGAAAATCTATGCTCTTCCCCGGATATAAAAGTTTGTTTGCTACAAACTTCATGGTTTCGGGATTGGGGGTCATCTCGGTATATATACTGATGACTGGATTTCCTGTTTTTATCATATTAAGCTAATTTGAACTGCAAAATTAATCATTTTTAAGCCGAAAGCTTAAAGCCTAAAGCTTAAAGCCCCTCGTGGATATTACACTCCCACACTCCCATGCTCTCACCTTTTCTTCAATGCAAACAACCATTTTCCGCCAATTGTTCTCTTTTCCGGTCAAATTCCCGGGAGAACCGAAAATTAGAAATATGGGCAGAAATGATCAAAATAACCGCAAAAGGGAGCAAAAACAGCTCATAATTGTGCCAATATTGCTTGGCAAAGAGAAAAAGCATACCCCCGGTAAAGAGCAATAAAGGAACCGGACTGCGGTGATGGCGTTTAAATCCGTGCCGGAGAGAGAGTGTTCCCACTACAAAAGCCAACCCGATCATTCCCGATTCAAACCAGAAATTATGGATGATATTGATACCGAAAACTGATAGACCGGAAAGGAAAAGGGGTAAGACCGCACAATGTATTGCACAGGCGATTGATGCACCAATTCCCACTAAATCTATATTAATCCCTTTCATGAATGACCTGCAAAGATAGAAAATAAGACTATACTTTTTCCACCCGTTTTGTCAGCGTAATTTAGCGGCTATGTCAAAGAAATTCTGGTTCTATACCCTGTTTTTCCTCGTCCTTATCCTCTCTTTTTACTTTATGCTTACCAAACTCATTCCCGGTTATGGTAAGGTGGGCTTACCTCAACTGAATAAAGTCCAGGACTTCTCATTTCTTGACCAGCATGGAAACCGGATAACCAATAAAAATGTAGAAGGGAAAGTTTATCTGGCAGAATTTTTCTTTACAACATGCCCGGGCATTTGCCCGAAGATGAATTCAAATCTCCGTCCGGTATTCGAGAAATATAAAAATAATCCGGAGTTCTTAATTCTTTCCCACACAGTTAATCCTTCCACGGACAGCGTTGCGAGATTGAAAATTTATGCCGATTCTTTGGGTGTAGACGATGGTAACTGGCTTTTTCTAACAGGCAAAAAGGATTCCTTATATCTGGCGGCGAGGCTGAGCTATATGTTGGACGATCCTAAAAATACTGCCAATCCAATTGATGAGCAGTTTATCCATACGCAGTTTTTTGCCTTAGTAGATAAAAACGGGTATGTCAGATCCATAATTGACGGACTTAAGAAAGGTGAGATTACGGACATGGAAAAGGAAATTGATGGTCTCCTGAAAGAAGATTAGCGGATGTTAGCGATGAAGAAATCCTGTTATTTGAAGTAAAAAGAAAGCCCCGATGTGGAAACACCGGGACTTTTGGTTAAGGCTCTGATTAGTAGCTATTTTAAAAAAAATTGAGTTTAATCAATAGGTTCTATGCAAATATAATGGCCTGTATCCAATCACACAAGAAACTTCCCTACCATTTTCGTGGTATTTATACGTGCAAATATCCTAATTATCGTTCATCAGTAGCCTCATCTCATTTTCTATAAAATCCATCAATTCTTTAATATAGGCCCCTGAAAAATCAAATTTTAAGCCGGCCGCTTCATATAGTTCCGGTAAAGTTTTTGTTCCTCCCAATGAAAGCGCATGAACATAATGGTCCAATGCCTGCTCTTTATTCTTTTTGAATTGCATCCATAAGCCTATCGCGCCCAGCTGGGCAATTCCGTATTCAATATAGTAAAACGGCACTTCAAACAGGTGCAATTGCTTCTGCCAGATATTTTTTTGAAATTGTTCAAGTCCTTCCCAGTTTACTGTTTTGGAATTGAACTCGTTAAATACCCGGTACCAGTTTTCGGTCCGTTGTTCGGGTGAATGATTTGGATTTTCATATACCCAGTGCTGAAATTTGTCGATAGTTGCGATCCATGGAAATATGGTAATCACTCTTTCCAATTGCTGAATCTTTGCGCGGCGAAGATCTTCCGGATCCTGAAAATATATATCCCAGTTTTCCATGCTGAAGAGTTCCATGGCCATGCTCGCTACCTCTGCAATTTCCATGGGATATTCTTTGAATGCACTCAGTTCGAGGTGGTGGGAAAGAAATGAATGTACGGCATGTCCTCCTTCGTGAACCATGGTAGTGACATCGTGCATCTGACCCGCTGCATTCATGAAGATAAACGGCGCACCGGTTTCTGCCAGCGGACAGTTATATCCTCCGGGTGCCTTGCCAATCCTGCTTTCAAGATCAAAACGATCCATTTTTTTCATAGTCAGCAAACAGTCTGCAAAAAATGGCCTGAGTTCGCTGAAACACTTTACTGTTTTCTCCAATAGCTCTTCGCCGGTCTTGAATGGATTTAGTGGTTGCTGATTGGCTGGCTCTGCATCAAGGTCCCAGGGCTTTAATGTTTCCAGTCCCAGCTTACGTTTTTGATATTGATTGATGATTTCAACCAGTGGTAGTATATGTTGCTTGACGGAATCGTGAAAACGAAAGCAGTCTTCTTTAGTATAGTCGAAGCGTCCCATTTCCACGAACTTGTAATCACGATAGTTGGAAAATCCGGCGTTCCGTGCTATCTGATCACGTCGTTTGACCAGTTCGGTGTACAGATTGTTCAGTGTTTCTTTGTCCTGCAATCTCCTTTCCTGCACTTTGTGATAAACTTCTTCCCGTAAATTCCGGTCCGGGTTTTCCAGGAATTTCATGGCCTGTTGTAAGGTATATTCCTGGTCTTTTACTTTAACAGTCATTTTTCCGGAGATGGCGCCGAATTGCTGACTGAGCACACTCAGCTCAGACTGAATCGGAATATTTTCTTCGCGAAAAAGTTCAATGCTTTTTTTTACAGCACGCAGGTAAGTAAAATATTTTTGTTTATCGAGGGAAGCAGTGAGCGGAGAATCCACAAGTTTCCGATTCAGACGGTCAGCATAAGGTTGGATCTTCGGTTGAATTTCCATCATGAAATAAGTAAAGTTTTCCTGAAGCTTTTTATCTTCCGTATTACAGGTCATCCGGATATGACGCCAGGATACGTCTTCACTCACAACAGCCTCAAGCTCGCTCATGTCTTTTAACCATTTCTCTAAGTCCGCAGCATTTTTCAGGGGCCTATCAACCAGGTCTTCAAAAAATGAAGAAATGGAATTCCAATCGCTGATTACAAAATTTTCCGGTAGAAAAACGCGCACTGGTTTTTCAAGTTTTGCAGATAAGGTTTTCATCATAAAAGATTTTTGGGCAGGACTTATATTTAGTTCTAATGGAGGTCGGTTAGTTATTTCTTTTTCGCGGCAGATTTTTTAGCCGCTGGTTTGGCAGCGGATTTTTTCGCAGCAGGCTCCGCTTTTTTGGGCGCTGCTTTCTTTGCCGGTTTCGCTTCAGTCTGTTCTTTTTTCTCCGCTGCTTTTTTTACCGGTTTGGATTCGGCTACTTTGGGTTCAGCTTTTTTTGCCGGTTTTTTATCTTCCACCTGTTTTGTCTCCGCCTTTACAGCAGTTGTTTTCTTAACCGGTTTTTCTTCTTTAGACTCAGGAGGCAGGTTTTCTTCCGCTTCTTCAGCGACAGGTTCTGACAACTTAATTTCAACCTGGTTTTTGGAAAGTACCGAATACCATTTAACCATCTTCTTCAGATCGCTGGCATATACCCTATCAAAGTCCAGTTCGGGATAAACTTTTTCGAAATAAGATTTTAATGCGCCTGCGTCTTTGTCGTCAGGTAATTTTTCTTTACTGGTTTCCATGGCTTTTAGCACATCAACCAGATTCACATTAAGACGGGTAGTATAAACTTCAATGCTTTCCAGATGCGAAAACTGGTGTACCCGGCTGGAAACAAAGCGTGTGCTTTTATCATCCAGAGAGCGCACAATGCCACCATCTGATTTACTGCTTATCAATTCAAAAAGACCCGGAAGTCCGGTTATGGCAATGATCTTGGAATATTCCATAAAAAAAGGACAATTTTTTAAAGTGGTGCAAGTTAAACATAAAAAGGCAAAAGGCTTAAGGCAAAAACCGAGCGCAGAATTCCCTGGTAAGCTGCCCGTCTGCCCCTATCAATACCTGATTTCAGGTGGTATGGTTTTTACAGCAATAGAATAACTTAAAAAATTATTTTATGGAAAAATCTAAAGAAGTTGTTGAAGTATTGAATGATCTGGTGATGATAAACAATGATCGTATTACCGGCTACCAGCGTGCTATAAAGGAGTTAAAAGACGAGGACAAGGATCTAAGGAAATTATTTGATCAAATGATTGTTGAAAGCCAGAATATCAAATCTGACCTGGCCCATGAAATCCAGGTTTTGCATGGGGATGTAGAAAAAGGAACCACGGAAATGGGTAAAATTTACCGCGCCTGGATGGATGTGAAAGCGGTTTTCACAGGAGAAAGCAGGCATGCGGTACTTTCCAATTGTGAAGCGGGTGAGGATGCAGCTCAGAGAGCCTATAAAAAGGCGCTGGAAACAGACAGGCTTCCGGTTTTTTTAAGGGACCTGTTGAATCAGCAACAGGCGAAACTTAAAGAATCACATGATGAAATCAGGGATTTAAGAAATCAATATGCATAATAAGGGAAAGGTGGTTTTTTGAAAGGTGGTATTTAAGAAAAAACCACCACCATGGTCTCTGACCATACAAACGGTGGTTTTAAACGAAAGACCTGGTAATTTACCAGGTCTTTGTTTTTTTTATTAAATGCCACTGTTATCTGGGTCTTCCGCCACTGGATCTTGAACCGCCGCCTCCACCACCACCTCCTGAAGTTGACCGTGAACCGCCGCCACCTCCTCCCGAAGGGCGCGAACCACCACCGCCACCGGAAGATGGCCTGAACCCACCAGACGAGGGACTGGATGGAATTCTTTGAAAATTTTGAGCACGCATTTCACCGCGGCTGCGATCCATCTGCTGACGATTCAGGTTCTGTACTTCGGGACGGCTATTTGTTACCGGTGACCAGGATCTGTTTTGTCGTTGTTGCCAGTTACTGTTTGGCTGGGGACGCTGGTACACATTACCCTGCCTGTCAGAATATACGGAAGGTCGGGTTGATCCTGTTGATGGGCTATTTCCATTACCCGGCCGTCCATTCGAGTTGTTACCAGTCCGGTTATATGAACTATTATTTCCAGGCCTCGAGCCTGCATTACTTGGTCTCGGATTATTATTTCCCCCTGTACCTCCGTTGTTCACAGATGGGCGATTATAATTCATAGTCCTGGTTGCAATACCGCCGGCGCGGTAATAACTCTGAGAATATACTCCGCCACGGTTTCTATACACATTATTCGCATAGTTCACGTGGATATTATTATGTACATAAAAATTATTTCCATAGAAACCGTAAGGCCTTGCACCCCCATACCATCCACCCCAGCAGGCGGGATGATAAAAGGAAGGACCCCACCAGCCACAACCGGGGTAACCATAATAGCCGTAGCCATATCCATAACCAAATCCGATACTGAACCAGCTCTGGCTGTATCCCCATCCAAACCCCCAACCGAAATAAGGCGTGTAGCCAAAATTGAAGCCCCATGACCATGGTCTTGGATAGTAATAAGAGCCATACCAGGGTGAATAATAGTAACCGGTTCCGTAAACAACTGTCGGACCGTAAACATAACTATTCAGATAACCCGGTGTGTATCCCGTATAAACATAGTCCGGTTCTACATCGTAGATATTCACGTATTTTGAATTATATACAGGATAGTTAGGAGGGATCAGATCAACATCCACCGGCCTAACCGTACTCACTACGAATGGCCCGGATGCGTTGTCCGAAACAAACCATACGCCATTATCGACTACATAAAAACGACCATCTCCACCGTTTCTTAATACAGTGGAAGATGTGTTTACTGCATATTGCAGATTTGTACCGTCGATATCCGTGAATTTAGGGCGTCCATCATAGGTAACTGTTGTTGTTGTAGTATTGCGGTCCACTTTCGCAGTCTGCGGAATTTCGGCATCCATTACCGCATCCCTGGCTGCATCTGTTCCGGCAACGCTGGCCAGTACATTGTCTTTGGGAGAACCGGGGGGAATATTTGCGAAATCAGCGGGTAACTGATCCGCGGCAATATATTTCCAGTCGTTGGAGTTCAGATTTTTTGTCTGGAACCACCTGCCGGAAATCAGGACGAAATACTGCTGAGAGTTTTCATCCATAAAAATATCATTATCGGAGTTGCTCATATAGAGCAGATTCGTTCCCTGTATTGGCGTAAAATTCGGTTCGCCCCTGGATTGAATAAGTTCCGCCGGCACTGTGCTAACGATAATAGTCGGTATCACTTCAGAGGAATTTGGATCCGAAGAAGATCTGGTATTATCCGCATTACTCTTTTGGGATTTGCTGTTTATCAGTTGCTCTACCGTATAGAGATTATCGGGAACTACTCCATTTGTATAGGTGTAAGGACCCGTGGCTGAATGGGCAACATACCAGTGTTTTGATCCGTAGAGATAAAACCGGCCATCATTGTTTTTCACAATGGTGAAGGGTGTATTTACAACTGCCTCAAGTTTCAACTCTTTATTGGTCTGCAATTTCGGTTCCCCGTCAATCAGGACCAGCATGGACGGTCTGGATACGAACATTACTTTGGGCGGTTTATTGGATATGTTCTGTGATAGTTTAGTCTCCTGTTGATTCTGGTTTAAGGTTGCCACAATTTCATCCAGTGAAATCGCACCGGCAGCTTTGGGAAACCGGCTTTCCAATGCGTCATCGATATAGTCAATGGTATCCTGTCCTTCGATAGCGGGTACCCGGATGGAAGTGACATCGAGGGAATTGATTATCAGGGTCCGGTTGTCCCGATCGGTTTCGACTTTGGCGTTACCCCAAAAAGCACCAAATACCGGCTCGTTGGTTCCTTTTGCCAGAACGGAAATAGCAGACCGGAACATCAGGGTATTGCCTTTAAAAGACTCAGGTTCAGGTTGATAAACCTTTATCTGCATCCCATTTTCCGTTTTGATCAGTTTGGGCCAGTCATCTGAAGCACGGGTATAGCCAAAGATTAGTAACCAAACAGGGAGTAACAGCAGAATGTGTTTAATTTTTTTCATAATTATGCGTTTAGCAGGCTGTAAGCCCGGCCCTCTGGCCCGAGGCTGAATCATGATTAGTATGACTTATTTATTACCTCAAAGTTTAGCCCAACACCAAAAGAAAATGTTAATAAGCAATTTAATTCAGGCTTATATGGCATTGTATCCAAAGGGCTAACGTGTACCGCAGGATTATCGTATAAATAAAAATTAACAGACTGTTAATCAATGGATTGCCGACGGCAATTTCCGGCCGGTCACCCTATAACCTTTAATGTGCTTCCAGCCAGTTCACCCCGGAACCGATTTCGGCTTCGGCAGGAACTCCGTTGGGCAGGAGAAGGGCGGTCTGCATACAATCAATAATGATGGGTTTGATAATTTCAACTTCATCGCAATGGGCATCAAAAACCAGTTCATCATGCACCTGAAGTAACATTTTTGATTTGAACCGGTTCTTTTTAAAGCTGTCATGAATTTTGATCATTGCCAGCTTGATCATGTCCGCAGCTGTTCCCTGGATCGGGGAATTGATAGCATTTCTTTCAGCAAAACCCCGCACCGTGAAATTGCCGGAATTAATATCTCTGAGCCAGCGCTTACGACCCATTAGTGTTTCGACATACCCGTTTTCACGGGCAAACTGAATGGTGTCATCCATGTATTTCTGAATATTGACAAATTGTTTTTTATAATTGTCGATGATCTCCTTTGCTTCTGTCCTGGAAATACCGAGATTATCAGCCAGACCAAATGCGCCCTGGCCATAGATGATACCGAAATTCACACTTTTGGCGCGGTAGCGCATTTCTTTGGTTACGTTTTTTTCTTCCACACCAAAAACTTTGGCAGCAGTTGCGGTATGTATATCCTTTCTTTCCTTAAAGGCGAGACACATATTCGGATCGCCGCTGATCGCCGCTACAATACGCAATTCGATTTGTGAATAATCTGCTGACACCAGAAAGTAATTTTCATCACGGGGAATAAAAGCTTTCCGGATCTCCCTTCCCCTCTCCGTCCTGACAGGAATGTTCTGCAGGTTTGGATTATTGCTGGACAGACGGCCGGTTACGGCAACAGCCTGGGCATAGCTGGTATGTACACGACCTGTTTTTCGGTTGATGATGGCCGGTAGTGCATCCACATAAGTGGACTTTAATTTGGTGAGTTCACGGTATGCTAAAATATCATCCACGATTTTATTCTGATGAGCCAGTTTCAGCAACACATCTTCACCCGTGGCATATTGACCTGTTTTGGTTTTTTTGGCTTTCGGATCAAGTTTTAGTTTATCAAATAATACTTCACCCAATTGTTTTGGTGAAGAGAGATTAAAGCGAACGCCCGCATCACGATATACGTTGGATTCTGCCTGAATGGCTTCCCTTTCCAGTTCTTTGGAATACTCATTGAGGAAATTCATGTCTACACGAATACCTTCAAACTCCATATCAGTAAGCACTTTCACGAGTGGGTTCTCCACTTCCTCAAATACTTTCTGTACGGACTTTGCCTTAAGCAGGGGATGAAATTTATTTCTTAACTGCAGCGTAATATCCGCGTCTTCGGCCGCGTATTCCGTGATTTTCTCCAGTGCTACATCCCGCATGTTTCCCTGGCCCTTTCCTTTTTTTCCAATGAGGTCTTCGATAGGAACAGGTTCATAGCCGAGATATTGCGCGCTTAAAAGATCCATACTTCTTTTTCCTTCGGGATCAATCACATAATGCGCCAGCATAGTATCAAATATTTTCCCTTTGATCTCGATGCCGTACCATTTCAACACCAGCATATCGTATTTCACGTTTTGGCCGATCCACAGCCTGTCAGGGTTTTCAAATAAAGGGGTAAATTCGGCCAGGATCACTGCGACAACTTCCTGGTCGGCCGGCACCGGGACATAATAAGCTTCACCCGGCTTCCAGGAAAAACTGAGTCCGACCAGCTCGGCATTGTTGGCGTCAATACCCGTTGTTTCGGTATCAAAAGAAACCTCTTTTTCGCCAAGCAGCTGTGTGATCAGCGACATTCTTTTTTCCGCTGTATCAGCACAGATATACTGATGTTTTGTATTGGTTATATTTTTCTCCGCACGGGTAATCTCCGGTTCGGGTTCTTCTGGTTCTTTTCCCGCCGGTGCCGCAACAGCATTTCCGAACAGATCCTGTTGAACGCCTTCCGGAACAGGATTCAGACCATTAGCGCCGGGCAGTTCTTCTCCCAAAATTCTTTTCGCAACAGTTCTGAATTCCAGGTCGGTAAAAATTTCACGCAGCAGATCTTTATTCCAGTCTTTAAGTTTGAAATTCTCCTCATGGAACTGCAGGGGTACGTTTGTGATAATGGTAGCCAGTTTTTTACTCATGAGCGCGAGTTCTTTTCCGGCTTTTACTTTTTCACCTACGGCACCTTTTATTTTGTCTGCGTTAGCTAAAACATTTTCGAGACTTTCATATTCAGCAAGCAGTTTCGCTGCTGTCTTTTCGCCGATTCCTGGTATACCCGGAATATTGTCCACCGCATCTCCCATGAGTCCGAGTATATCAATGACCTGCGGGATGGTTTTGATATTCCATTTTTCAAGCACTTCACTGGGCCCAATGATTTCCACGGTGCCGCCCTGGTAACCGGGTTTATAAATTTTTACTTTTTCGCTGACAAGCTGGCCATAATCCTTATCCGGAGTAACCATAAAAACTTCGTAACCCGCTTCTGCTGCCTGTTTGCTCAGCGTGCCAATCACATCGTCTGCCTCATATCCGTCAAGCTCCATAATGGGTATATTGAAACCACGGATAATTTTTTTGATATCCGGAATAGCAATGACCAGATCTTCCGGCGCTTCCTGTCGGTTAGCTTTATAATCGGTGAAATCCACATGACGGTCTGTTGGGGCTTCCGTATCAAAGCAGACAGCCATATGCGAAGGCTTCTGATTGTTGATGAGTTCTACAAGGGTATTGGTAAAGCCAAATTGTGCATTGGTGTTTTTCCCCCTGGAAGTAATACGCGGGGCACGAATCAATGCATAATAAGCACGAAAAATCAAAGCCATCGCGTCTAACAGAAATAACTTCTTGTTCATATTCCGTCTTAGTTTTTCAATTCCGTTAATTTCTTCTGAAGTGTAAACATGCTATCTCTAAGCCGGGCTGCTTCCATAAAATCCAGATCCCTGGCCGCTTTTTCCATTTCCTTTTTTATTTTTGAAATGGCTTTTTCCATCTGCGGAATCGTCTGATATTCCACTTCTTCTTCAGCAGCAACCGCTACAAGATCCTGGTCCCGCGCAATAGCGTATGGATTTTTTTCATCAAATCCCTTTATGTCGAGCACGGAAGTTGAAGCAAATACATCCTGTCTTGATTTCAATATTGTTTTTGGCGTGATGCCATGTAGTTCATTGTACCTGACCTGTTTTTCACGGCGGCGGCTGGTTTCGTCAATTGTACGCTGCATACTTTCCGTCATTTTATCTGCATAAAAAATAACGAGGCCTTCAACATTCCGGGCCGCCCGTCCTGCGGTTTGCGTCAGAGATCGTTCATTGCGCAGAAATCCTTCTTTATCGGCGTCGAGAATGGCAACCAGGGAAACTTCCGGCAGGTCAAGCCCTTCCCTCAGCAGATTTACCCCCACCAGCACATCAATTTCGCCAAGTCGAAGCTGGCGGAGAATTTCAACTCTTTCGAGTGTGTCCACCTCACTATGTATATACTTGGATTTGATATTGAGTCGATGGAGATATTTATCCATTTCTTCTGCCATGCGTTTAGTCAGGGTGGTGACCAGTATACGGCCTCCTTTTGAAATGCGTTTATCCACTTCATCCAGTAAATCGTCAATCTGATTTACACTGGGTCTGATTTCAATCGGTGGATCCAGCAGACCTGTGGGTCTTACCACTTGTTCAACCACGATGCCACCGCATTTTTCCAGTTCGTAATCACCGGGAGTGGCGGAAACATAAATAGTTTGATCAGTCATGGTTTCGAATTCGTGGAAATTGAGCGGGCGGTTGTCCAGAGCAGATGGCAGGCGGAATCCATAATCCACCAGTATCAGCTTTCTGCTGCGGTCTCCACCGTACATACCGCTAACCTGTGGAATAGTCTGGTGACTTTCATCAATCACACATAAAAAATCCTTGGGAAAATAATCGAGCAGGCAGAATGGGCGGGTGCCTGGTTTTCTGCGATCGAAAAATCGCGAATAATTTTCAACTCCATTGCAATATCCTAACTCGCGGATCATTTCAACATCAAAATTTACCCGTTCACTCAAACGCTGGGCTTCAATAAACTTTCCTGTGCTTTTGAAATAACTTACCTGAGCAGCCATTTCATCCTGGATCTCCGCGAGTACCTGAGTGATCACATCTTTCGGAGCCAGATAAAGATTGGCCGGGAAAACAGCCGCATTGTCCATGGACATAATTCTTTTCCCTGTCTTCATTTCGAAACTCTCAATCTCTTCAATTTCGTCTCCGAAAAATGTAACCCGATAACCATAGTCCAGATAGGGCAGGTTGATATCAATGGTATCTCCCTGCACACGAAAGGAACCGCGCTTGAATTCGAATTGATCGCGTGTATATAATGAATTGACCAGTGAATGAAGAAAGCCCTGCCGGGACAGGGTCTGCCCGCGTTTTATGCGAACGATCCCGTTTTCAAATTCTTCCGGGTTACCAATTCCGTAAATGCAACTCACAGACGCAACGACGATAATATCCCGCCGGCCGCTGAGCAGTTGGGTGGTTGCCTGTAATCGAAGTTTGTCAAGTTCTTCATTGATGGAAAGATCTTTTTCAATATAGGTGTCGCTTACCGGCATATACGCTTCCGGCTGATAGTAATCGTAATAAGAAACAAAATAACCCACTGCATTATCGGGAAAGAATTGTTTGAACTCGCCGTATAGTTGGGCCACCAGTGTCTTATTATGGGTGAGTACCAGAGTTGGTCTTTGAACCTGTTCAATAACTTTAGCGATGGTGAAAGTCTTACCGGATCCCGTAACACCAAGCAGGGTCTGGTATTTTTCTCCTTCCATCAAACCCTTGGTAAGCTGGTGAATGGCATCCGGCTGATCGCCCGCAGGATCATATGCTGAATGGACCTTAAATTCCATTTTTCTTCAAATTTTTGGATCTGTAAGTTACGGATTTCAAAGCCCAAAGCCCAAGACAAGTGTGGAAGTGTGGAAGTGTGGAAGTGTGGAAATGGCCAATGAAATGTGAAGAATTTTAATCGTTTAACTCACAACACCACCACCCCCGCCCAACTGCCAACCGCCAACTGTCAACCGCTAACTTAACTCTTCGCCTTTTGACTCTCGGCTTTCTTCATTTGTTTTGTCGCCTTATTAAACGGATCCCAGCTTATTTTGACTTTGCCATCCTCCCCCCTTTGTGCGCGGAGCCTTGCACTGACGCCGGTTTTACTAAAAATGCCCTTATTTACGAGCACAGAATCTTTATTTTTTTTCAGATTACTAAGGGGTACCTGTATGCTGAGATCGGGGCCGGTTTTCATATTATACAAACCCTCCACGAACATGGTCATAACACTGGAGCGGATTTCCATCCGGTTGACTGTAATATTTTCTCCATTTATTTCCAGCAGATCATGCAGATCAGCAAACTGGATATCCGAGAAGTCCCGATTTTTAAAAACCGTTTGCTGGATTTTTTGAACGGGTTCAAAATTTATCAGTTTCCCATTCTCCAGGTTAAATTTTACAAAACCCTTTAACTCGGAGGGAATAAGCTGTGCCTTGGTAGTGAATCCCCCCTGCAGAGTAATATCTGCCGTTAGTGTGCCTTCAATGTTCTTGTCAGTAAGAGATTGCATGCCAAAATTATTGAAGGCATAAAAAACCTTGCTCACATTCACCTTTTTTAACTGGGATTTGAATGAAAAGGGATTGGAAGTTGGGTCATTGCGCAGGATTCCCTGTATCTCCATGCTTCCGCCCGCATGTTGAAGTTTGATATCTTTCAAATTGACAAAATTATCATTCATATCCATTTTTGCAAGAAGATTATTAGCATAGAATTTTTTATAGATCAATTGCTTTGCATTCAGCGTTAAATTAAAATTGGCTGTCTCCAACAGTCTGGTGAATTCTGTTAAGGTTTGAGCCAGGGAGGATTTCTTTTTACTGGAAACGCCGGAAGCCTTTTTCGGTTTCAGGTAGGAGATAAAATCATTTAGATTTAATTTGTTCGACCGGATATTCCAATCTAATGTCAGTTTATTGTTTTTCTGGTTAATGAGGTAGAACATACTCTTCACACTTCCATTCATGATTAAGTCGGTGCTTCCGGAATACAAATTCAGGTTATCGACTATCATGTCCTTTCCCGTAAAACGAACTACTCCGGTGCCATTGGTCAAAAGCAAATTTCTTGGTACATAGTTTATGGCAGCCGAATCCAGGTTAAAATTTCCGGTGAGCATTCTCAAACTGTCATAATTTTTTTCGAGCGAGCCATTGTAAATCAAATTTATCTTTCCCGAACCA
>Ga0163162_10002930_pt1 | contig 16282 bp, 14 predicted proteins | sample S55metaG_FD_115310 | JGI IMG/M metagenome (GOLD analysis project Ga0163162, IMG submission 115310) | Switchgrass rhizosphere microbial communities from Kellogg Biological Station, Michigan, USA - S5-5 metaG | ecosystem: Host-associated > Plants > Roots > Rhizosphere > Soil | place: USA...
CCGGGAATCCAGTTGGCGATCGGCAGCAGGCCAAAGATCAGGAGGATCGCGGCGGCAACCTGGGCCACCTAGCTCGCCTCGATCTCTTCGTAGCGCGAGAGCTTGCGATAGAGCGTGCTCGGATCGATGCCGAGCGCTTCGGCAGCGCGAGTCTTGTTGCCGCCCTCCGCCTGAAGCACGAACATGATGTAAGCGCGCTCGATCATCTCGAGCGGCGGATTGGGCTGCGCCCGCTCGGCCACGAGCGGCTCCTTCTTCTGGCGAGTGATCCGCTCGGGAAGGTGTTGCGGCTCGATCAGGTTGCCCTTGGTCAGCACCATCGCGTGCTCCAATGCATTCTGCAGCTCGCGCACGTTGCCGGGCCATTCGTACACCATCACCGCATCGAGCGCTTCGGAACTGAGCGCCTTGGGCTCCATGCCGCGCTCCGAGGCCATCTCGGTGAGGAAGTGGTCGATGAGGAGGAGGAGGTCGTCGCGACGATCGCGCAGCGGCGGCAAGTCCATCGCCAGCACGTTGAGGCGGTAGTAAAGATCGGAGCGGAAGTTGCCGCGCCGCACTTCTTCCTCGAGTTCGCGATTGGTGGCGGCGATGATCCGCACGTCAACCGGGAGCGCCTCGGTGGCGCCGACGGGAATCACCTCGCGCTGCTGCAAGACGCGCAACAACTTCACTTGCAATGACGGCGGCATCTCGACGACTTCATCGAGAAAGAATGTTCCACCGCGCGCCGCGGCGAAGAGTCCCTGCTTGTCGCGCACGGCACCGGTGAACGACCCCTTCACGTGACCGAAGAGCTCGCTTTCGAGCAGTGTTTCAGGAAGTGCGCCGCAGTTGATCGAGAGAAACGGTCCGTCGGCGCGAAGCGAGGCGTCGTGGATGTAGCGTGCCAGCACTTCCTTGCCGGTGCCGCTCTCGCCACCGATCAGCACGGTGGAATCCGTTGGCGCGACAATGTCCGCAAGGCGAAGGATATCAAGGAACCGGCGTGCCTTGCCGATCGGGCGAGTGACCACTGGGCGCGGGCCGCCGCCGGTGCGGCGAATTTCCTGCTTGAGCTGCTTGTTCTCCACCCGGATCTGGCGGAATTCGCAGGCGCGGCGGAGGATTGCGAGGAGCTCGTCATTGGCGAACGGCTTCTGGAGGTAATAGAACGCCCCGGCGTTCACCGCCTGGATCGCGCTCTGCAGCGAAGCCTGCGCCGTCATCAGCAACACCGGCGTCATCGGATCGGATTCCTTGACCGCCTGCAGGATATCGAGACCGGTTACCTGCGGCATCCGCACATCGGTGAGCACGATGTCGGGGGCATTGGCGCGAATCGCATCAAGCCCGGCCTTTCCGCCCTGCGCCGTACTTACCTCGAATCCCTCCTTCTTGAGGAGGATTCGCAGCGTGTCGAGAATGCCCGATTCGTCGTCGATCACCAGTACCGATGGCTGCTGGTTCATGTCCTGTCCTCTCTGTTCCACGTCGCGGGGAGAAATATCGAGAATGTCGTACCGGCGTCCTGCGCCGTATCCACCAGAATCACGCCGCGATGCGCGGCCACTGCACGCTGCACGATGGCCAGGCCCAGGCCGGTTCCACCCTGGCGCCCGGTCACGAACGGCTCGAAGAGCCGCTCGCGCACCGCTTCCGGAATGCCCGGCCCGTTGTCGCGGACCAGCAGCTTCACGGGCCGCTCGCCTGAGGCGGCCGATCCTTCACCGGGTGAAGCCATTCCCACCGTGATCACCACGCGGCCCCGCCCTTCGAGCGCCTGCACCGCGTTGAGCAGGAGGTTGCTCACCAGCCGGTTGAGCAGGTCGCTGTCGGCATCGAGCGAGACCGGATCGCCTTCCACCACGATCTCGACCGATCGCGCGTCGGGGCGCTCGCCGGTAATGCGCGCCACATCGCGCACTAGCGCCAGCAGGTCGAGTCGCTCGAACTTGGTGGCGCGCACCCGCGAGAAATCGAGAAACTCACTCAACAACCGGTTGAGCCGCTCGCTCTCACGCATCACCAGCCGCGCCAGCGTCTGATCGTCTTCATCATCGCTCACCGATCGCGCCAGCTGCTCCACCGCGCTCCGGATCGCCGCCAGCGGATTGCGGATCTCATGCGCGAGCGACGCACTCAGCGCAGCCACAGCCTCAAGTCGCTCGGCGCGCAGCCGGAATTCCTGCAGCCGCTTGAGATCGGAGATATCCGTAAATATCGCCGTCACCAGGCGCCGGTCGCTGCCCGGCCGCTTGAACGTGGTGGTGCTCAGGCCCACTGGAAAGAGCACGCCATCACCACGGCGCACCTGCACTTCGGCGCGGGCAACGCGCTCGCCGTCTGCGATGCCGCGGGTGATCGCTTCGTACAGGTCGCGCGAACGGGCCCGCAGCGATTCGAGCACGGGTTGACCAGGAATGAACGATGCTGCGTCGGCGCTGAGAATCGAGCGTCCCGGCGGATTGATGTAGCCGAGCTTCCCGTCGCCGTCCACGCTCAGCACGCCCGACTGGATGCTCCCGAGAATCTCGTCGGCTTCCAGGCGCGCCTGGTAAAGTGCGGCCGCGAGTGCCCGCTGCTCACGCGAGGCATCGGTGAGCCGATTGCCGAGGATCGCGATCAGCGCACCCACGAAGGCAATCACCACCACCTGATACCAGAAGAGTGAGTCGATTGCGCCGGGAGTGGTGGCCCAGGAATGAATCGTGATCGCCACATAGCAGGTACACGCAAGCGCCACGATGATCAGGCCACGACCCACGGGGAGCAGCAGCGTGTATACCGTCACCAGCAGCACGTAGAGTGCGGCGACCGATGTTGCCGCATTCGCCGTCTGGAACGAGACGAGGGTGGTCACCACCATCACGTCCACCGCTGCCTGGATCAGCAGCCCATCTCGCCCGGGAAGGCCGCCGTTACTGCGGATCTGCCAACCCAGCCAGGCGGCCGCGGCAATCGCGACCACGCCGACAATGGCGATCGAACCGAACGCCGCGTCGATGATCCCGGCGTGAGCACCGAGCTCCCGACCAAAGGCGAGGGCCACCAGCACGAGGCGGGCAACGATGACGCCGGCCAGGAGGACACGCGGCCCCGGGATCGCCAGGCGCTCGAGTCCCTTGGGCGGCGCCAGCGAGGGCGCGTTATCGACCGGAAAGGATCCGCTCCGTGGGTCCTTTGGGTCGAGGGTGGGCGGTGTAGGATTCAAGCCACAAATATGGCCTGCGGTGAGAGGTGGGAGAAGGAGACGGGGGGCCTAAGCCCTAAGGCCAAAGGACTTTGGGCTTGGGCCTTAGGCCCTAGGCCTTAGGCCTTAGGCCATGAGCATCTGAATGCGAGGCAAGATGACCGATCAGAAAGTACGACTCGACAAATGGCTCTGGGCGGCGCGCTTCTTCAAGACCCGCTCAGCGGCCACCGAGGCGGTTCAAGGCGGCAAGATCGAAGTCAACGGCGATGCGGCGAAGCCGGCGCGTCCAGTTCAGGCGGGTGACACCATCCGGATCCGGTTGGCGCCCCACGAGTGGACGGTCGTGGTGACCGGAATCGCCGAGCGGCGCGGCTCAGCGGCGGTGGCGGCGACGCTCTATCAGGAGACCGATGCGTCGCGCGCGGCGCGCGAGCGGCAACAGGAGCTCCTGCGGATGGCGCCGGGGTTCGAGTTTGCGGAGGGGAAGCCGTCGAAGCGGGACCGACGGGTGATGGATCGGTTCAGGGGGAAGAGGTGACGCTACAGTCCCCCGAACCATGGATAGCCTCGATCCTCCCAGTACCCGCCCGGCTTCTTGTCGGTGAAGGTCACCCTGGTCAGGTATTTCGTGAGCTTATAGCCGAGCTTGATCGGCGAGTAGAGGCGAAGCGGCGCGCCGTGAGCGGGGGTGATCGGCTTCCCTTCGAATGAATCGGCGAGGATCGTCTGCGGATGCATCGCGCTTTCGATGTCCCAGCCGTTCATGTAGTCACTGTCAAACGAATCGAACTGCACGTATTTCGCTTCGGGCTTCGGCTCCACTAACGCCCCGATCATCGTGAACGGCACGCCGCCCCAACGCTTCACCACCGACCATCCCTCGACGCAATGATGCGTGATCGAATAGTTGAGGTGCGGTAGTGCGGCGAGCATCTCTGGTGTGAACTGCGTTGGCTTGCGCACCAGCCCACCAACCTCCAGTCGCCATGCCGCCGGATCCTTGAGCAGCGGCATCCCTTCTGAAATGAAGTACGCCGGCATCTGGCCATGCTCGAGCTGCAGCGGATTGACCTCGGCATGGCGAATCGCCAGCAGCCGCTCGCCCGCGCGATTGTTGGCGTCGATCACCTTGTCGAAGAGTGGCTGCAAGCGCTTGCCGCCGTCCCAGCCGCAGGCGGCGAGGCCCAGCGGAATGACCGGGGCGGTGATTCTCAGGAATTCGCGACGGTGAATGATTCGTGACACGGCTGCACCTCGGTTCGGCTCATGCCTTGGGACTTGAACCTTAGGCCTTAGGCCCTAGGCCCTAGGCCTTTCAACAAACTTCCCGCGATAACGACCCGTGATGATCGCGCGAAACGACCCCGGATCGGCCACGAACACCATCACCACGTGCGCGATGATGAACGCCGTAAACGTCCAGACGGCCACCATGTGCCAATAGCGTGCCCATTCGTATCCACCGAACAGATCGGTCAGGAAGCCGAGCTGCACCGGCTTGGCGATCGCGAAGCCGCTGAGAATCGAGAGCACGGCGAGGACGATCGCGAAGGTGTATGCACTCTTCTGCAGCGGGTTGTGCTTGCCCTGCGGCGGATGATCCTTGCGGAGCCGGAGATAGTACCGCGTCATCTGCCATGCACCGGGTACGTCGCTGGGCCGGAAGAGGAGCGCGCGCCATTCACCGGAAAAAAGGAGAAAGAGCACGTACGCGAGCCCGGTGAGCACGAACGGCCAAGCCAGCGTGAAGTGCCAGCGGAGTCCGCCAGCGAGCCACCCGCCAAGCTTGATTGCGTGGGGAACCGCCATGCGCGAGCCGTCGATCGGATTCGGCACGTTGAACGTCTCGCCGTGATATCCGAAATGCGCGTACGCCGTGTAGATCTGGAGCCCGCTGCCGATCATCCCCGCGAGAAAAACTGCGTTGAGCCAGTGCGTGATGCGGACGAGGGGGCCGTGGCGTACGACAGCGGCTGGGGGCTGGGGGCTGGGGGCGTCCATGGAAGGAAAGCTATCTCCTCATCCGGAGCGCAGCGAGGGACCTCCGGGTTCCGTGCCGCGCCAGCACTGGAGGTCCCTCGTTGCGCTCAGGACGAAGCGAGTTGATTCTCCGCCGCTTCCCACTCGGCAAACGCTGCATCACGTGCGGCCTTGGCGGCATCGCGCGCCCTGGTGGCAACCCGGATGTGGTGCTTGGAATCGGCTTTCAGGTAGAGGCCGGGATCGGCAAGCTCGGCTTCCGCGCGCGCCAGCTCCGCATCACATCGATTCACCTTCGCCTCCGCCTCATCGCGCGCACGCTCTGCGGTACGCCGGAGAGACGCATCGGAACGGGGCTTCGTCTTTTCGGAGGCCTTGGCCGCCGCACGACTCGCCGCCTTCGCATCAGCGGCCTGCTGCTTCTTGCCGGCGAGCTCGAGCTGCCACTCGTCGAAGGTGCCGGGGTAGTCCGTCATATGGCCGTGATCGAGTGCCCAGATTCGCGTAGAGAGTGCGGTCAGGAGCGCGCGATCGTGGGTTACGAGGATGACGGTGCCCTCGTAATCCTCGAGCGCGTCTTCCAATGCCTCGATCGATTCGACATCGAGATGGTTGGTCGGTTCGTCGAAGACCAGCAGGTTGGCGTCGGCAAGCATCATCAGCGCGAGGGCCACCCGCGCGCGTTCGCCGCCGGAGAGTGATCCTGCCCGGCGCAACACCTCGGCACCCGAGAAATGGAAGCGGCCAAGATGACCCTGCACCTGGCCACGGTTCCACATCGGCCGGCGGTGCGCGATCAGGTCGTACAGCGTGGATGCTGGATCGACGTCACTCAGGTCCTGGCGATAGTACGAGACCCGAATCGATGGCATGATGCGCACTTCGCCACCGTCGGAGTGACGCTCGCCGATGATCGTCTTGAGCAGCGTCGACTTGCCGGCCCCGTTCGGTCCGATCAATCCGACCACGTCGCCACGCCGGAGGATCGCGGACCACGGCCTGAGCAGCTGCCGGTCACCGATCTTCACCGCCAGCTTCTCGGCCACCAGCACCTGGTCGCCACCACGATCGCCGGGATCGAATGCCACGGCCATTGCGCCCTGCTCGCCGGGCGGCGGCGAGATGCGCGGCATCCGGGCGATCCGTCGCTGGCGGCCACGCGCCTGGAATGAATTGTGTCCGGCGATATTGCGGCGAATGTATTCTTCCTCGGCCTTGTATTTGGCCTCCGCCTTGCTCGCCGCACGCGCTTGCGCCTCGCGCCGTTCGGTGCGCAACACCACGAAGCGCTGATAGTTCCCCTCGTACGCCACCGCGGAATTCTGCTCGAAGTGCAGCACGTGATCGGCGACGGCGTCAAGAAACGCACGGTCGTGCGAGATCAGAAGCACCGCTTCGTCGAGCTCGTGGAGATAGCCCTCGAGCCAGCGGGTGGTGGCGAGATCGAGATGGTTGGTCGGCTCGTCGAGAATGAGCAGGTCGGCCGGAGCGGCGAGCTGTCCGGCGAGCGCAAGACGACCGCGTTCACCGCCGGAAAGGGTGGCCGCTTCGCGAGTGCGCGCATCAACCGGATCGAAGCCGAGACCGGCGAGCACGGCATCAACTCGAGCCGAGGCCGCGTATCCGCCTTCGTGCTCAAAGCGCTCGAGGTCGTGAGAATACTTGTCGAGCATCTCGGGCGTGACCTTCTCGCCCGCGTCGCCGATGGCATGCGCCTGGCGCGCCAGTTCGTGCTCGAGTTCGAGGAGATCCTTGAAGCCGCGCGCCGCCGCATCCCAGACCGTGACCGCACCGCCGAGATCGCGATACTGGTCCATCACGGCGATGCGGAGGTTCGAGGCGCGCGCGACGACGCCGCGCGTGGGCTCGCGATCGCCCGTAATGAGCTGCATCAGCGTGGTCTTGCCGGTACCGTTCCGGCCGATCACGCCCCAGCGCTCACCGGGTTCGATCTGGAAAGTGATATTCGAGAAGAGCGTATCCGCGCCGAAGACCACGGCGAGGTCGCTGCAGGAGATCATGGCCATAGGGGCATGGGGCTTGGGGCGTGGGGCATGGGACCTGAGACTTGGGACATGGGACGTGGGACTTGGGGCTCAAGTTCCCGGCGCGTAACCTAGCGGGGTCCCCCCATGCCCCATGCCCCACGGCCAGTACCCCTATGGGTGCGCTGGCTTCGAACTCCCGTTCCCCGTCCCGTGGATATTCACGACCTTCTTCCCCTTGCCATCCATCACCTGCACCGAGCCGCCATTGCTGTCGCCGCTGATGTTGACGATCGGATTGCCATTGGCATCGCGAACGACCAGCGAGCCCCCGTTCGAATCGCCGTTGATGCGGACGACTTCCCGGCCGTTGACCGTGATCGAGAAGCTGCCATCGGCGGAGTTGATGTCCACATCACCGCTATCGGCGGACCCTGCACCGCGATAGGCGTGCTGGTGGGCATCCTCGATCGCATTCTGGGAGATGAAGAGGGTGACCTGCTTGCCGTCGGCAAGCCCCTCGACATGGCCGAACGGGACCAGGTTGAGCCGGGCCGAGTCGCGATGGGAGGTGCAGGCAAACCGGGTCGAGGAGCTGAAGGTGACAGCGCCGGTGGCTCGCAGGATGCATGACTCGATCCGCTGTACGTCGGCCGAATCATCGACCTTGATCGTCAGCACGGCGGAATCGACGCGCCCCGGAGTGGAGCGCATGAACTGCAGTCGCTGGATGTCACCGACCTGGTCGCCGTCGAGCCGGAAGCCCGACGACATGATCAGCGGGATCTGGGCTTCGACCTTGTCGACAACGAACGCCTTTCCTTTGTGGAAGCCGCTATTGATCATCATGCCGACCACGAAGATCCCCAGCATCCCGGCCACGATCTTGATCCAGTATTTCGGTGTCATCGACGCCCCCCGCCCCGCGTAAGCCAACCAGCTCGTGGTTGTTTCATTAGTAAACGTAAAACCGGCCCCAGAGGTTTCAACGGGCCGGGATAGCTTTGAGGGGTGCCGCGACCTCTCGATTCCCTGACCTGGGACAACTCCTTCGCCCGGCTGCCGGAATCATTCCGGCAGGCGGTTCGTCCCACGCCCCTCCCGAACCCCGCCTTGATCGCCTTCAACCCTGATGCCGCCGCCCTGATCGGACTGTCGCCGGACCAGGCCGCCGATCCGGCCTTTGTGGCGGCGCTCAATGGCGACCGCCCCATCCCGGGCGCTTCCCCGCTCGCCGCAATTTACGCAGGGCACCAGTTCGGGGTCTGGGTGTCGGAGCTGGGCGACGGGCGGGCGATCCTCCTCGGTGAAGTGGTCGGTCAGGGACACCGTCGCTGGGACATCCAGGTGAAGGGAGCGGGCCCGACCCGGTATTCGCGCATGGGAGACGGGCGGGCAGTCCTCCGCTCCACGATTCGCGAGTACCTCGGCGCCGAGGCGATGTATGGGCTCGGGATTCCGACCACGCGGTCGCTGGCGATCGTGGGGAGTGCGGCACCAGTCTATCGCGAGACCACCGAGACGGCAGCATTGCTCGTCCGCCTGGCGCCAACGCATGTGCGCTTCGGGAGTTTCGAGCTTTTCGCTTCGCGCGAAATGATCGGCGAGCTGACCCAACTGGCCGACTATGTGATCGACCTTCACTTCCCGCACCTGCTGATGTTGCCGGCCGCGCAGCGATATGTGGCGTGGTATCGCGAGGTGATCGATCGCACCGCGCGACTGATGGCGCAGTGGACCGCCACCGGCTTCACGCATGGCGTGATGAACACCGACAACATGTCGATTACCGGGCTCACGCTCGATTACGGCCCGTACGGCTGGATGGACAATTACGATCGCGGCTTCATCCCCAATCATTCCGACAACACCGGTCGCTACGCTTTTGACCAGCAGCCTCGGATCGGGATGTGGAATTGCGCGCGCCTGGGTGAAGCGTTGCACGAATTGATTGACGAGGCGGAAGCGGTCGCCGCGCTCGAATCGTATCGCACCACGTTCGAGCGCGAGATGGACCTGCTGATGCGCGCCAAGCTTGGGCTCGCCATGAGCGAAGCCGGTGACGTGGCGCTGGTGGGCGAGGCGCTGGCGATGCTGCACGAAGCTGGCGCCGACTACACGCGATTTTTCCGGGCGCTGTCGCGGTTTATGCCGGGGAATGCGGAGGAGCTGCGCGAGGAGATTGGAAAGAGTGAGCGGCTCGATGCATGGCTGGCGAAGTATGTGCCGCGGTTGATCCGCGATGGATCAGTGGATGCGGCGCGTCATGAGCGAATGCTGCGGGCGAATCCGAAGTTCGTGCTGCGTAACTGGATGGCGCAGGAAGCGATCACCGAGGCGCAGGCAGGGAAGTTCGGGCTGATTGAGGACTTGCGGGTGCTGCTGAAGACGCCGTTTGATGAGCATCCGGAGGCGGAGCGGTATGCGGCGAGGCCGCCGGCGTGGGCGAGGGAGATCAGCCTGAGCTGTAGCTCTTAGGAGAGAAGAGAGAGGAGAGAAGAGAGAAGAGAGAAGAGAGAAGAGAGAAGAGAGAGACCACATCGTTCTCTTCTTTCTTCTTTCTTCTCTCTTCTCTCTTCTCTCTTCTCTCTTGTGGCTACGGTGCGACCTCCAGAAACTCCAGCCCCGCTCCCTTCTCCACGCTGTGCCGCAGCGCCCATTCATCCTCGAACAACAGGATCGAACTCCCCTTCGCATCGAAGAGCCGCATCCGGGAGCGTCCTTCCACCAGCGCATCGATCACGGCGTCATCGCCACGCACCCAGCGCGCCAGCTTGAACGGCAGGTGCTCCAGCTTGCACGGCACGCCGTACTCGTTGTCGAGCCGGAAGAGGAGCACATCGAACTGCAGCATGCCAACGGCGCCAACGATTGGCACCGGCCCGGCGATCGATTCCTGGTAGAAGACCTGCACCGCGCCCTCTTCGGCGAGTTGGCGCAGGCCGGTGTCAAGATGCTTGCGGCGCAGTGGATCGCTGGTGATCACGCGGGCGAAGTACTGCGGCGCGAAGCGGGGAATTCCGGTGAACACCACGTCGCCGCGCACCGACAATGAATCCGACACGCGCAGCGTGCCGCGATCGTGAATGCCGATCACGTCGCCGGGCCAGGCCTCGTCCACTTCCACCCGTTCGCGAGCGAGGAACTGTTGCGGCTGCGCGAGGCGCAGCGTCTTGCCGGTGCGGGCAAGCGTGACGGTCATCCCGGCGAGGAAGTGCCCTGAGCAGATCCGCAGGAACGCGATCCGGTCGCGATGCTTCGGGTCCATGTTCGCCTGGATCTTGAAGACGAAGCCGGTGAACTCATCATCCGTCGGCTTCACTTCGTGCGGCTCGGCGGCGCGCGGCAGTGGTCCCGGTGCAAACTCGAGGAAGTCGTGCAGAAACGGCTCGACGCCGAAGTTGGAAAGCGCAGAACCGAAGAACATCGGCGACAGCGTGCCGTTGAGCACCGCTTCGTCATCCCACGTATGTCCAGCGTGATCGAGCAACTCGAGTTCATCGCGCAGCGTGGTCACCGCTTCGGTGCCAATCATGTCGCTCAGCGAGGCATCATCCAGCGGCACGCGACGGGTAGTCACCAGCGTGGCACCGTGATCGGCGCCCTTGCCGAAGAGGAGCACCTCGCGGCGACGCCGATCGGCCACGCCCACGAATCCGGTGCTGGTATGGATCGGCCAGGTGACCGGATAGATGCCGATGCCGAGATCGAATTCCACGTTGCTGATCAGCTCGAGCGAATGGCCGCCCGGACGATCACACTTGTTCACGAAAGTGAAGATCGGCATCCGGCGCAGCTTGCATACGTCGTACAATTGACGGGTGCGCGCTTCCACGCCGCGGCGATTGTCGAGGAGCATCACCGCACTATCAGCCGCGATCAACGTCCGGTAGGTGTCTTCCGAGAAGTCGGCGTGTCCGGGAGTATCAAGAAGATTGACCTGGTACCCCAGGTACTCGAACTGGAGCACGCTCGATGTGACCGAGATACCGCGCTGCTGTTCCAGCGCCATCCAGTCTGAGGTGGCGTGGCGGGCCGCGCGTCGCGCCTTGACCGAGCCGGCGAGATGAATCGCCCCACCATAAAGGAGGAGCTTTTCGGTCAGGGTCGTTTTGCCGGCATCCGGATGCGAGATGATCGCAAAGGTGCGGCGGGGGGTCGGGGACGCGGTCATTTCGTGGCGTAAAGTAGCGGGTTCCTTTAGAATCCCCCTGTGACTGAAACGAAGCCAGACGCCTTCACGCCTCGCCACTGGATTGCCTTCACGGCCCTCATCTCCGGCCTCGTGGCGCTCTATCTCCACCTCTGGAAGCTCGGCCTGATGGGGGCGCTCTCCTGCACCGCCGCCCATGGCTGCGAAATCGTCCAGCTCTCCCGCTGGGGCTACTTCTTTGGTGTCGACGTCGCCCTGATCGGCACCATCGGCTACACGCTGATCCTGATCACCGCGATGATCGGGATCCAGCCAAGCCGGATCAACGACCCCAGGATCACCAGGATCCTGATGCTGCTGATCATCCCGGCCTTCCTCTTCACGCTGCGCTTGAAGTATTACGAATTCTTCGTGATGAAGACGTTTTGTCCGTGGTGTGCGGTGAGTGCCGTGACGATTACGACGCATCTGATTGCGGTGTTCATTGATCGGAAGCGGGTGAGGTAATCGGAGAGAAGAGAGAAGAGAGAAGAGAGAAGAGAGCAGAGAGAGGGGAGAACGCACCGGGTCGATTCAAGTGGGACTGCGGCGCCAGAGGCGGAGTGTCAGCGCCTGGGTTTCCCGGGAAATGGCCGTAAGCTCCGCGAGGTCTTTTCCACCAGGAACATCGAGCTCAGTCAGGAAACTGAGGACTTCGGTTGTTTCGACGGCAGACCCGTACGCAATCCGAATGTGATTCCGGCATCGTGCGCCGGGGCCATGGGCAAATCCTTCCGCAATGTTGAGCTCGACCGATAGGGATGCGCGGCGAAGTTGCTCAATCGCTGCAGCGTATGGCGCGGACCAATGACGCGCGCCGTAACGGTGCACGCCGATTGCTACTGCATGCGCGCGCTGCCAGGCGATAAGGGCGTGGTGCGATTTCACGACGGAACAGTGGCGATTGCTGATTGCCGACAGGAGGCGGGAAAACGCGCACGGGGTCGCCACAACGCACCGTTCTTTCTTCTCTCTTCTCTCTTCTCTCTTCTCTCTTCTCTCTCACTTCACTTCATCCAGCCTCCCCACCGCCCTCAGCTTCGGCGCCGCAATCGCCGTTCCGCCTACAACGCCAAGCGTCAGTGCTCCGCCAAGCAACACCGCCGGCACAGCCCCGAACATCTTCGCAGTAACGCCGGACTCAAACGACCCAATTTCATTGCTCGATCCGATGAAGATCGCGTTGACACTGCTGACGCGTCCCATCAGGCGATCGGGTACGAGCAACTGCAGCAGCGTGGAGCGAACGACCACGGAGATCATGTCGGCTGCGCCACTGAGGGCGAGGCAGGCAAACGAGAGCCAGATCGAGCGCGACAGGCCGAAGCCGATCGTGAAGATGCCGAAGGCGGCAACGGCCATCAGCAGCGTGCGGCCGGCGCGGCGCATCGGCGGGCGCACCATCATCATTACCGAGACAATCAGTGCGCCAACAGCGGGCGCGGAGCGAAGAAGCCCAAGTCCCCACGGACCGGTGTGGAGGATCTCGACCACGAAAATCGGGAGCAGTGCGACAGCGCCACCGAAGAGCACCGAGAAGAGATCGAGCGTCATCGCGCCGAGGAGGATCTGCTGGGTGCGCAGGTAGCGGAAGCCGGTGCCGAGCGATTCCAGGATCGGCGTGTCGTCGGCGGCAGCGGCGGGAACGCTGCGATAGGTGATCGCGGCGAGCGCGAAGAGCGCCACCACCACGAGCACGGCATCAGCGAGATAACTCCCGCGTGGTCCCACCGCAGCATTGAAGAAGCCGCCGAGCGCGGGGCCGACCACGGCGCCGAGCTGCCAGGTGGTGCTGCGCCAGGTGATGGCGTTGGCCTGCAACTCGCGCGGAATCATTGCCGCCGCCAGCGCCGTGCGTGCCGGTTGGAGGAAGGCGCGCGCCACGCCGCTCACCGCCACCACCGAATAGGCGCCGATGATCCGATAGCGCACCGCATCGCCGTGCAGTCCCGCCAGCCCGGCCAGCACCAGCGCACAGCCGAGCAGCACCCAGGTGGCGATCAGCGCCAGCTTGCGGCGATCCATCCGGTCGGCAACGTGTCCGCCGAGCAGCGACATCGCGATGTTGGGGACTGCCTCTGCCAACCCGACCAATCCAAGCGAGAGCGGATCGTGGGTATCGAGGTACATCTGCCACGCCACGATGACGTCCTGAATCTGGACGCCGAGAGTAGTGGCGAGGTGCGTAGTGAGGAAACGGCGGTAGTTGACGTGCCGCAGCGCGGCCCAGGGGTCGTGCATCGGACCGAAAACTAAGGCTTCGGTGGCATCCTGAGCACTATCGAGTCGGTAGCAAGCCTGGCACGGGCTTCCCGCGGGATTTCGACGTGAAATTCCTTCCCGCCGGCGGCAAGCTTGTCGGGATAGCGGGCCCGATACGAACTGAGGGCCGCGAGCACGAGCAAGTCGGGAATTGCGAGGCCGCGAACGGTGATCCGCTCCAGCCGGAACACCATGATCCCATTCTCTGCCTGCGGCATGGAGATCTCGGCCACGAACACCGAGGTGGAATCAAGAAAGGAGAACATCGGCCCGAGTTCGGAGCGGAATTCAGGAGGAAAATCCATGATCCGGCCGGAAATCCGTACTCGCTGGGAGTCGGAAGTGACCTTGAAGGCGAGCGAGTCGTAGAGGGTGGATCCGCCGAGCTTGGCAAGGAGAAACGAGGCGAAGTCCGCGATGTTGACGGTGTCGACCGTGCGGGTCCGGGCCACGAAGACCGAGTCGGTTGCGGAACCCGCCCGCAGTACGCCGGCGTTCGAGAAGCGGTAGCCGGGAAGGGAGTCCTGGGCGTGCGCAACGGAGGCCGTGGTGATCGCGATCAGTGCTGCGCAAACCAGCCGACCCTTCATCCGCCCTCCCCGGTAATGCATTGGACTCGCTCAGAAGCTACAATGTTGGCCATATTGGGGCACTTTCACTGCCCGATCTCTCGACCCGGAACAACGCATGATCCGTCTTCCGAATGTCACCTGGCTTTTCGCCGCCGGCTCCCTGGCGATCGCTGCCGCCAAGCTCCCGCCGCGCTGGGGCCCAGACGGCCATCGCATCGTGGCCGACATCGCCCTCCAACGGTTGTCACCGGCGGCGGCCAACGAAGCGCGGCGGCTGCTTGGCGGCCAGAACATCAACGAAGTGGCCTCCTGGGCTGATGACGTGCGACGGGTGCGCCCCAACACGGCGCCGTGGCACTACATCGATATCGAGATCGGCGACACGAGCTATGTGCCTTCTCGCGACTGCAAGGAGAACGCCTGCGTGATCTGGGCGGTGGAGTCGCAACTGGCGGTCCTGGCCGACCGCACCAGGAGCGATTCGTTGCGCGCCGAGGCGCTCAAGTTCGTGGTGCACTTCGTGGGCGACCTGCACCAGCCACTGCACGCCGGCGAGCGCGCCGACAAGGGCGGCAACGACGTGAAGCTCCAGTTCCAGGGGAAGCTCTCCAACCTGCATTCGGTCTGGGACAGCGGGATACTGCTCTCGTTCGGCCAGAGCGACGCCGACATCGTGCACCAGCTCGATGCCGACATTGCGCGGCGCAGCGACATCGCGGCACTCAGTGGCGGCACCGTCACGCAGTGGGTGATGGAATCGCATGACATCGCACGAGATGTGGTGTACAGGAACCTTCCCAACTCACTGGAAATCACGCCGGCCTACATCGATGCAGCACGGCCAGTGATTTATGAGCGCCTGCTGCGCGGCGGGATTCGCCTCGGCGCCGTGCTGGACCACGCCCTCGGCGGCGCCTCGAAGTGACACTGGCCCTCGGCCTCTGCGGCTTCGTCCTCGTGGGGCTCGCGCTGGGGCTGCTCGGTGGCGGTGGATCGATCCTCGCGGTGCCGGTGCTGGTGAATCTTCTTGAAGTACCCGCGAAGACGGCGGTGCCGATGTCGCTGCCGGTGGTGGGAATCGCCGCAGCAGTTGGCGCATTCATGCGCTGGCGGCGCGGCCAGCTCCGGCTGCAGACGGTGGCGCTCTTTGCCGTGTGCGCGATGAGTGCCTCGTACCTTGCCGCACGACTCGGCGTCGGCATTCCGGATCGCACGCGACTCCTCTTCTTTGGTGCCATCATGCTGGTGGCGGCGATCATGATGTGGCGCCGTGGCTCGCGCCCACCCGCTGCGAACGCGGCAGCGGCAGTGGCGCGCCCCGCGATCCAGGTGATTCCCGTGGCGTTGGCGGTTGGTGCACTCACCGGCATCCTCGGTGTGGGCGGTGGCTTCCTGATCGTGCCGGCGCTGGCGGGAGTGCTGGCACTGCCGATGCCAGAGGCCACCGCCACTTCACTCGCAGTCATTGCGCTCAATACTGCGTCGGCCGGCGCCGGTTTCCTGTCGAAGCACGTCACGATCGACCTGCGTCTTACGGCCTATGTGACCTGCGCCGCTCTCGTCGGGATGGCCATCGGTTTGAAGATTGCTCCACGCTACAGCGCAGCATCGCTCGCGCGCGCCTTCGCCGTGCTGGTTGGCGCGCTCGCCCTCTTCACCATTGGAAAGGAACTGGTGAACTGAATGCTGGTCCGACGCTTCTACGACGACCGCCTCGCCCAGGCGAGCTACATGATCGGCTGCCAGAAAACCGGCGAAGCGATCGTGATCGATCCTGCCCGCGACATTTCCCTCTACCTCGCGGCGGCGAAGGAGGAAGGCGTCAGGATCACCAAGGTATCCGAGACGCACATTCATGCCGACTTCCTCTCAGGCATCCGCGAGCTCGCTGCCGCGACTGGTGCCACACCGTTGCTCTCCGCGGAGGGCGGCAAGGATTGGCAGTACGGATTTGCCGCCAGCGACCACGCGACGCTGCTTCACGATGGCGACACCATCACGCTCGGGAATGTGCGCATCGATGTGATGCACACGCCCGGCCACACGCCTGAACACATTGTCTTCGTCGTGATCGACGGCGCGCGCAGCAACGATCCGGTGGGAATGCTATCGGGAG
>Ga0163162_10002931_pt1 | contig 16277 bp, 8 predicted proteins | sample S55metaG_FD_115310 | JGI IMG/M metagenome (GOLD analysis project Ga0163162, IMG submission 115310) | Switchgrass rhizosphere microbial communities from Kellogg Biological Station, Michigan, USA - S5-5 metaG | ecosystem: Host-associated > Plants > Roots > Rhizosphere > Soil | place: USA: Michigan...
CGTTAGCGGGAATCACTTTGCAGTTGTTGCCCAGAATTCAAAAGATCGAGAGCTTCCGAAAGCATCACCGCCTCACAGTGTTGGAAAATGGACGGAGACAAAGCAATATTTTGTGACCGTCAACAGCCTTCGTGTCCATTACATCGAAAGTGGTGTGGGTCCCACAGTAGTGATGATCCATGGAAACGCGGGAGCCGTCGAAGACTTCGGATTCGGTGCGGTGGAGCTCTTATCTTGCGAGTACAGGGTCGTAGCAATCGACAGAGCCGGCCATGGAAAGAGCGACCGGCCGGGAGGAAAGGCCGCGACGCTTGAGTATCAGGCAAGCTTGCTACACCAAACTCTTGCACACCTCGGCATCACGCAACCAGTACTCGTCGGTCATTCGTGGGGCGCTGCATTGGCGCTCGCCTATGTCTTGAAATATCCAGGCGAAGTTTCAGCAATGGTGCTGCTCGCACCGGCCGCCTACGCGGATGATAGTGGCAACGGATTCCTGAGTGTCGTAACAAAAACACCTATGGTGGGGGACCTAAGCCTCTTGCTTGGAAAATTGATGCTGGGCCGGCACATGTTGAAACGAGTTCTGGCTAAAGCCTTTTATCCGCAAACTGTGCCAGATAGTTATTTGAAGCTCGCCAGCTCCTGGCTCTCGCAAAAACAACTGAGAGCATATCTCGAGGATGAATTTGCGCTGAACGACAGTTTGGAGAAGATCAGCAAGCGATATTCTGAGATAGATATTCCGGTCGTGATTGTAACTGGCGATGAAGACAAGATTGTATCGCCGAAAGAGAATGCCTATCGTCTTCACGCTGAGATCCATCAGTCGCGGCTGATTGAGCTCAGAGATGTCGGTCACGAGATCCCACAGACCCATCCAGAGAGCATATACACTGCATTAAAGTTGATTCCGCCCTCATCGGCGAGCAGTGTCAGAATCAGGAAACTACCGGCTTCAGCCGTGGTGATTCAGTTTTCGCCTAGCCCCGGAACATAAAAGCGTTTGATGACACCACCGACTTCAGTCGCGTGGAGCCTCAACTTCGACCTAAAGAAGTCAACAAAAGAGAGGGCTGAAATTCAATGACCACGCGGCTGAAGCCGGTGGTTTCCTGATTTTTACTACCGCGCTGTGGTACTTCATTCAACCACGCTTCCCGACTTTTGAAGCAAAGCCGTTTCGTCAGTGGCTTCATATCAAACTCTCGCAAAGAGCATGACGACGGAATGTGCTTCAGCTCGGTAGGCGTGGCCGGGAACGGACTCGGCTGCCTCCAACTGCGTTATGTCATGCGGCGAGTCGAGGGCCGTGTCGATCCAGCGGCGCCATCTGTTTTCGCCTGCCTTATCCACCAGTGGCAGCTCGAAATCGAGTGGCTCGGAGTAGGCGTTAAAGATCAGGTGATAAAGCAACCTTTCCTTGCGGATTTCCACGGTGAAGGCAATGGTGTGCGAAGAGTCGCTCCAGTCGGGTTGCCCCAACTTGATGCCGTGCCAGGTCAAATTCGTCCCGCGAAGGAGTTGATTCAGGCTTACGCTCGGGCCGTCAGATTCCAGGTCCCGCGAAAGCCGTTGCTCGTTGAGCTGGGCCACAAACCGATATACGTCTCTGTGGCTTGCGAGTAGCGCCCAGTCGAACCAGCTGGTTTCGTTGTCCTGACAATAGGCGTTATTGTTTCCCAGTTGCGTGCGACGCACTTCATCACCCATGAGGATCATGGGCATGCCAGCGGCGGTCATTGTGATGGTCAAAAAGTTCTTGACTTGCCGGTTTCTAAGTTTCTCGATGGCGAGATCTTCCGAGGGACCTTCAACGCCACAGTTCCAGCTGCGGTTGTCGTTTGTGCCGTCGTGGTTGTCTTCACCGTTTGCTTCGTTGTGCTTGTGTTCGTAAGAGACGAGGTCGTTGAGTGTGAAGCCGTCATGACACGTTACAAAGTTAACGCTTTGCTCAGCTTCACGTTCTTCATGGCCGTAAATTGCTGGGCTACCGAGCAAGCGGTCAGCAAAGCGTCCGACGAAACCATTTTCTCCACGAAAAAAGCTCCGAACATCGTCTCGGAACTGTCCGTTCCATTCTTTCCAACTGTCGCCGATGAAACTGCCTACCTGATAGAGACCACTCGCATCCCAGGCTTCTGCGATTAGCTTGGTCCCGGCGAGTGCAGGGTCTGAGTCAATGTCCCACAATACTGGCGGATTCGACAGCACCTGCCCTGACTCGTCGCGCCCAAGGATGGCCGCCAAATCGAATCGGAAGCCATCCACATGCATCTCCGCAACCCAATAACGGAGGCTATCTAAGATCATCCGACGAACTATCGAATTATTGGTGTTGAGCGTGTTTCCGGTGCCGCTGTAATTGGCATAGCGAGAACGATCTTCGTCGAGAATGTAGTAAGTGCTGTTGTCCAGGCCACGTAAACTCAGGGTGGGGCCGTTATGATCACCTTCTGTAGTGTGGTTGAATACCACGTCGAGAATCACCTCTATACCGGCGCGATGTAGCTCCTTCACCATGTCGCGAAATTCGTCTAATGGACCAAGCGGGTCCTGGCGTGAGCTGTATGCCCGGTGCGGTGCAAAAAATGAGACCGGCGCATACCCCCAGTAGTTGACCATCCCTGAGGGAGAATCCTGAGCATCGAACTGGAACACTGGCAGCAGTTCGACTGCGGTTACGTTGAGTGCTTGCAGATACGGGATCTTCTCAATCAGGCCGGCAAAGGTGCCGCGTTTCTTCTCGGCAACGCCAGAACTCGGATGGCGGGTAAAGCCCCGCACATGCATCTCATATACGATGGTCCGAGAGGAAGGCCGATTGAGCGGTATGTCGCCTTCCCAATCGTATGCACGCGAATCAACGACGACGCTCTTCATCGCCACCGAGGAATTATCACCTTCCCTTCGTGCCGCTTCGCGACTGTAGTTCTTGGGAATTATCGTGGCGCGTCCGTATGGATCGATTAGGACTTTGTCAGGATCGAAGCGCATTCCACTGGCAGGATCAAATGGCCCCTCAACTCGATAGCCGTAGATTTGACCTGCTGTCACACCGGGTACGAATACATGCCAGTAGTGATATGTGCGGTTGGTTGAGGGATTAATTCGAATCACACGCGCGGGCCGTGCATCATCAATGCAATCAAAGAGGAGCAACTCAATCCCGGTTGCGTGCTTTGAGTAGACGCTAAAATTTGCGCCTTCCAGAGAAAGGGTTGCTCCCAGCGGAGAACTCTTTCCTTCTTTGGTTTTTTCTACCACTTCAGATGGCCGCTTAAGTATTTTTTTCTGATGAAACCATAATCACTGATTCTCTGTGCAACCTTTGTGGTCTCTGTGTCTCTGTGGTTAGTTCTTCCGACGGATTTCCAACCACAGAGGCACAGAGAACACCTAGGTTGCACAGAGAAACCTCAATCTCATTATGCAACCTGAGTTGTCTTTGTGCCTTGCGAATCACTGCGTGCGATGCGACCTGAATTTTTTGTCAGCTCCAGCAGCGAATGAAAAGCATAAGTCGATAACATCTCCTCGGTGCATCGCCACGTCCAGTTGCCATTCGGACGGCCCGGAACATTCATCCGAGCTTCCGAGCCCAGGTTGAGCAAGTCTTGCAGAGGAGCGATGGCGAGCGCAGCTTTTGATGACCACGCAAGGCCCATCAAGTCCCAGGCAGCCGCGCTGCTGTCACCTTCGTCTGAGTTCAAATACCGCCAAAAGTTTTGCTGTTGATAAGGTGGTAGCTCTTCATACCATTCCCGAGTAGTGGGATTGTCGTGGGTACCGGTGTAAACAACTGTGTTGGAAACATAGTTGTGTGGCAAGTATGGATTGTTTTCGCTGCCGTCAAACGCAAACTGAAGGACACGTGTCCCGGGTATCTGGAACGCATCGCGAAGTTCGGAAACGTCCGGCGTGATTAGGCCCAGGTCTTCAGCAATGAACGGCAGGACGCCTAACTCACTCTTCACCGAGTTGAAGAAATCAGCGCCCGGAGCCGGTACCCATTGTCCTGATTTTGCTGTAGGTGCTTCAGCCGGTACATGCCAGGCGGCTGCGAACCCACGAAAGTGATCCAAACGAATCACATCCACGTGGGCCATCAGAGAACGGATGCGATCGATACTCCAGCGATAGCCAATCTGCCGCAGCGCGTCCCAGTTATAGACTGGGTTGCCCCAGAGTTGTCCCTCTGAGCTGAAATAGTCCGGTGGCACGCCGGCTACGAATCGCGGTCTGCGTTCTTGGTCCAGAAGAAACAGTTCCGGGTTGGCCCAAACGTCGCTCGAGTCAGGAGAAACGAAAAAGGGCAGGTCACCAATCAGACGCACTCCCTTAGCGCCGGCATGTCTTTTAAGCCGTTCGCCCTGGCGGAACAGCAGGAATTGAGCAAAGCGAACTTCTTCGATCTCAGTTGCCAACTCAGTCCGCGCCTGGGCCAGGGCTGACGGCACACGCTGGACCAACTCCATGGGCCACTCGAGGTAGTAGGCGCCGTTGTATTTGGCTTTCAATACTCGAAACAGGGCGTAATCTTCCACCCAGTGCGCCTGGTCGTGGCAGAACTGTTCAAAGTCGATCTTTAATCCTCGCGGCGCGCCAGTGGCGAAGTTAGTCCATGACGTCTCGAGTAAACGACGTTTGAACGGCATTACCGTGGAGTAATCGACAGCGGTCTCTGAAGACGGGGCTACCGTGAAGTCGTTTGTCCGTAATAATCCATCCTCGATTAGCCACTCCGGGCTGATCAGGAGTTCGTTACCTACAAACGACGACATCGATTGATACGGCGAGTTGCCGTATCCTGTCGGACCCAACGGCAAAGACTGCCACCAGCTTTGTCCTGCATCATGCAGTTGATCGATCCACCTCAATGCAGCTGGTCCAACATCGCCAATGCCGTATGGTGAGGGCAACGACGTGACGTGCAGCAGCAGACCGGAGGTGCGGTAATCACCAGGAAACGGAGGCGAGCTTATAGACGCACTCATTAGCCACCCCCGACTGTTGGTGAAATGAGGGCAGCGTTTACAATCTCTTGGGCTTCGATCAAGATCGCGTCCAGGTGGGCTTGATCCTTAAAACTCTCCGCATAAATCTTGTAGATGTTTTCAGTGCCGGAGGGTCGGGCGGCGAACCAACCATTGTCAGTTATTACCTTAAGACCGCCGATGGGTGAGCCATCACCCGGGGCCGCCGTGAGTTTTGCTGTAATCGGGTCGCCAGCGAGTTCAGCAGTTGCAACGCCGTCGGGCGACAATTGTTTGAGTCTCGTCTTCTGTTCGGGCGTCGCCGGGGCATCGATGCGTGTGTAGTAAGGCGTGCCAAAGTCGGCTGTCATTTCCTGGTAATGCTCTCCCGGGTCTTTGCCTGTCCGCGCAGTAATCTCTGCGGCCAACAAGTTGGGAACCAGCCCATCTTTATCAGTGGTCCAGACCGTGCCATCACGACGCAAGAATGTTGCGCCTGAACTTTCCTCGCCACCGAATCCGAGTGAGCCGTCGATTAGTCCTTTTACGAACCATTTGAAACCCACCGGGACTTCAAACAACCGTCGGCCCAACCTTTTCACCACGCGATCGATCATGCTGCTGCTGACGACGGTCTTGCCTACGGCAACCGTTGGCGACCATTGCGGACGATTCGCGAACAGGTAAGAGATGGCGACCGAAAGATACTGGTTCGGATTCAGCAGCCCGTGGCTGTGGCTTACTATTCCGTGCCGATCGGCATCGGTGTCGCTGGCGAACGCTACATCGAATTGCTCCTTGAGGCCGACCATACGCGCCATCGCATACACTGACGAAGGGTCCATACGAATTTGGCCGTCCCAATCGACGGTCATGAAACTGAACGTAGGATCAATGACGTGGTTCACAACCTCCATATTGAGTCCGTAGCGGTCGCCAATTGCATCCCAGTAAGCCACGCTCGCGCCGCCCAATGGATCCACGCCGATGCGAACTTTGCTTTCGCGGATTACCTCAAGATCGATCACGGAGGGAAGATCGCGCACGTATGAATCAAGGTACTGAAAGCTATGTACGGTTGAAGCGTTCCTGGCACGTTCGAAGGGTACTCTCGCTACTCCGCGCAGGTCATCCGCAATAAAAGCGTTTGCCTTTTGCTCTATCCATTCGGTGACCTTGGCGTCTGCTGGTCCACCGTGGGGCGGATCGTATTTGAAGCCTCCGTATCGCGGGGGATTATGTGACGGTGTGATGACGATGCCGTCGGCTAGACCGCGCTGGCGCCCGCGATTGTAGTTAAGAATCGCGTGCGAGACTACAGGTGTAGGAGTGTAGCCATTGTCAGCATCTATCATCACGTCGACACCATTTGCTGCAAGTACTTCCAACGCGCTCGCAAAGGCGGGCTCCGAAAGCGCGTGCGTGTCGATGGCGATGTAGAGCGGTCCGTCGATGTTCTGCTGCTTGCGATAGAGGCAGATCGCCTGTGTCATTGCGAGGATGTGTGTCTCGTTGAAGGCGTTATCGAATGCGGAACCGCGATGCCCGGACGTTCCAAATACGACACGTTGCGCAGGTACTGAAGGATCCGGTTGTCCCGTGTAATACGCAGTAACCAACCGAGGCACGTTGATCAGCAGCGATTGGTCGGCAGGCTTTCCTGCAAGTGGAGAAATACCCATATTGCTTACCTTCCTTATATGCGACTGTCAAACTCGACTGACCTTGCACGAAAAATATCTTGTATCTTGATTTTCTCTGTGCAACCACTGTGGACTCAGGGTCTCGGTGGCGACTTTTTGCGACTTAGTTAACCACAGAGACACAGAAAACACCGAGGTTGCACAGAGAAGAAGATCCAATGATTTTTCGCGCAAAGCCATCTTTACTCTATTGCACCGGTGATGGTCCTACCTTCCAGATGTCAGCTGCATATTCGGCAATCGTCCGATCGCTGGAGAATTTTCCAGAGCCGGCCACATTTAAGATCGCTTTGCGGGACCATGTAGCTGAGTCGGCATAAGCCTCGCATAGCTGCTGGTCCGCTGCCAGATACGACTTGAGATCAGCCAGGTGCATGTAGTAGTCGCCATGCGTTAGCAGCGCATCACGCAGCGGACCAAAAACCCCCGGTTCATCACCACTGAAGTGATCTGAGAAGATCAGGTCTAATGCAGCACGCGTCTCCGGTTCGTTGTCGTAGTGCCACTGTGGGCTGTACCAGCTGCGACTGCCCGTAACCTGATCTGCAGTGAGGCCGAAGAGAAAGAAGTTGTCTTCGCCTGCCTCTTCTGCCATCTCGATAGTCGCGCCGTCGCGAGTGCCGATGGTCAGCGCTCCATTCATCATGAATTTCATGTTGCTCGTGCCGCTGGCTTCATAGCCGGCAGTAGAAATCTGATTTGAAACATCGCTCGCAGGTATCAGCCGCTCAGCGAGAGAAACAGAGTAGTCAGGAAGGAAAAGAATCTTGAGTCGACCGCGCACCGCCGGGTCAGCGTCAATGGTGCCGGCGAGATTATTGATGAACTTGATAATGAGCTTAGCCAGTTGATACGCAGGCGCCGCCTTGCCCGAGAAGAAGAAGGTTCGCGGCGGCATGTCCAGATTCGGGTTGTCGCGCAGCCGGTTATAAAGCACAACGATCCGGAGCGCGTTTAGCAGTTGGCGCTTGTATTCATGAATGCGCTTGATCTGGCAATCGAAGATACTGTCGACGTCTACGGTTTGGCCGCTCGTCCGTTTCAGCCAATCGGCAAATTGCAACTTCGCCTCGCGTTTTGCCTTAAGAAAGGCGGTCTGCAAAGCCTGGTCGTTGGCCAGCGGCTTCAGCTTTTTCAACTGGCTGAGATCGGTGGTCCAACCGTCGCCGATTGCGTCTGTGATAGCGCGCGAAAGCGCCGGGTTCGACATCAGCAACCAGCGTCGCGGTGTGACTCCGTTGGTCTTGTTGCTGAAACGTTCGGGAAACACTTCGGCCAGGTCCTTGACCGTAACTGTGCGCAGCAGCTGGGAATGAATTGCAGCGACTCCGTTGGTACTATGCGAGCCGACGATAGCCAGGTTGGCCATGCGGACATGCCTGGTTGGACCTTCCTCAATTAGGCTAATGCGTTCAACCCGGTCCTCGTCACCGGGATACTGGGTCCGAACCTCATCAAGCAATCTGCGATTGATTTCGAGGATGATCTCCAAATGGCGGGGCAACATGAACTCGAACCAACTGAGCGGCCATTTCTCAAGAGCTTCGGGAAGTAGCGTGTGGTTGGTATAGGCCAGGGTCGTTCGTGTGAGGTCCCACGCCTCGTCCCAACCGAGATGGGCCTCGTCGAGCAGAATCCGCATCAACTCAGGGACCGCCAGCGTTGGATGTGTATCGTTGAGCTGAATGGCGACTTTATCGGGGAGCGCATTCCAATCGAGATTGTTTGTCCGGAACCGACGCACGAGATCAGCAAGCGAGCAGGCCACGAGAAAATACTCTTGCACAAAGCGTAATCCCTGGCCCTTGGTTGTGTGGTCATCTGGATACAGAACTCGAGTTAGCGATTCGGCATTGAGTGTCTGCGCCAGGGCCCCAACGAAATCGCCGCTGCTGAATTCTTTAAAGTCGAAATAATCATGCGCCGCCGCAGCCCAGAGCCGCAGTGTATTGATGGTTTTGCCGCCATAACCAATTACCGGGCGATCGAACGGCACACCGATCAGAGTCGATGGCCGACCAGGAACCGCCTGCAAGATACCGCCAACTATCTCGAATGAGCAGTTGAGCTTGACCTCCACTGTCTCGTTCGGGCGAGCAACTTCCCATGGATCAGGACGACGAAGCCAGTTGTCGGGGGATTCCTGCTGCCACCCGTCCTCGATTGACTGTTTGAAGATGCCGTATTCGTAGCGCAGGCCATACCCCATGGCCGGGATTTGCATCGTGGCCATTGAGTCAAGGAAGCACGCTGCCAAACGACCGAGGCCTCCATTACCAAGTCCCGCGTCAGGTTCCTGGTCCAACAACTCGAGCCAATCGAGGTTCTTTTGCTTGACGGCTTCTTTCGTGTACTCATCCAGAAGAAGATTTGTGACATTGTTGGCGAGCGAACGGCCGATGAGAAATTCCAATGAGAGGTAATAAACGCGTTTTGGGTTTTCACGCTGGTAAGTCTGCTCGGTACGCACCCAACGCTGCGAAAGAATATCGCGCACGGAACGGGCGATGGCCTCAAAACGCTCGCGAGCACCGATCGTCGTCTCTTCCATAACGTTGTCGAAGACAAGATGCCGCTCGTAAAGAGCATCCTCTGTGCCAGTAAACTTTACTGGCCCACCGTATTGCTCGAGCAGCTTCGATAAGTCGCCTGCCACGGAGGTTGCGGGAGTCGACTTGATTCTTTTTTCTACTTTCATTGCGTTAGTCCTTGTTGAGATCTCCATTGGCTAAATTTCTCTGTGCTACCGCTGTGTTCTATGTGCCTCTGTGGTTGAGTAATTCACGGCCAAACTTCACCACAGAGACACAGAGGACCACAGAGGTAGCACAGAGAAGACGATTTAGTTACTTTCGTACTTGCTCCATAAGATCAGATCTAAAATGGCCACTTCCAGTCGGTGATCTCCGGTTGATCGATGCCGAACTCATGTGCGTGTTCTTTGCATGCGATCTGCTGGTTCAGCAATGCTTCACGTACGCTGGCGCCTTTGACTCGGAAACGAGGCATTCGATCGATAGCATCAATTGCCAGGCTGAAGCGATCCGTCTGATTTTGGATTGCTAGTTCTAACGGCGTGTTGATATTGCCCTGTTCCTTGTAACCGCGTACATGCAGGTTTTGTTGGCCAGGTCTGCGATACGTCAGCCGATGAATCAACCACGGGTAGCCGTGAAAGTTAAAGATTACGGGTTTGTCTGGAGTGAAGATGGCCTCGAACTCAGAGTCAGTGAGACCGTGGGGATGTTCGGTATTTGGCACCAACCTGAATAGGTCGACGACGTTCACGAATCTGACCTTTACGCCGGGCAGGCGCTGGCGAAGCAAGGCTGTAGCGGCCAACGACTCCATCGTCGGTACATCGCCGCAACTTGCCATGACTACGTCTGGTTCTTCACCCTGGTCGTTGCTGGCCCAATCCCAAATACCGGCGCCTTTTTCGCAGTGTGCGATGGCCGCCTCCATATCGAGATACTGCCGATGCGGCTGTTTATCAGCAACCATAACGTTGACGTAGTTGGTGCTGTTCAGGCAGTGGTTGCCGACCGACAGCAGGCAATTGCCATCCGGCGGTAGATAGATCCGCACAACTTCGGGACTCTTATTGGCGACGACGTCGAGAAATCCCGGGTCCTGATGCGTGAAACCATTGTGATCCTGTCGCCACACCAGTCCCGTGATTAGCAAATTGAGCGATGATATGTTCGCTCGCCATGGGAGCTCGTTGCACTTTTCCAACCACTTGGCGTGCTGATTGAACATCGAGTCGACCACGTGAATGAACGGCTCATAGCTGTTGATAAGGCCGTGGCGACCACTGAGGAGATAGCCCTCCAACCATCCTTCCACGGTGTGCTCGCTAAGCATTTCCATGACGCGGCCGTTCGGGGATAACTCACCGCCGTCCGAGTCTTCCGGGAAATACTCGCCGAGCCAGGTCTTCTTGCTGACTTCATAAATAGCATCCAGCTTATTTGACTGAGTCTCATCCGGCCCGACTACACGGAAATTGCCCATGTTGCGCCGCATAACCTCGCGAAGAAAGGTGCCCAGGGTCGGAACATTGCCGGCCACAGTCTCGCCGGGTTTCTGAACGTCGATGGCGAACTCGCGAAAATCGGGCATGTCCAAAGGTCTGCGTATCAAACCACCGTTGGCGATGGGGTTGGCGCTCATTCGGCGCGGCCCTTTTGGAGCCAGTGCCTTTAATTCCGGTATCAGCCGACCCTCATCATCGAATAGGTTCTCTGGTTTGTAGCCGCGCATCCAGGTTTCGAGCACCTTGAGGTGACTCGGGTTGGTGGCGATGTCGCCCAGTGGGATCTGATGCGCCCGCCAGAAACCTTCAAGGTAATGGCCATCAACTTCACGCGGAGCGGTCCAACCTTTGGGGCTGCGAAGAACGATCATGGGCCAGCGAGGCCGGACCGCTTTCCCTGTACGCCGCGCCTCCTCCTGGATCTTGCGGATCTCCAGGACACAGTGTTCCAGGGTAGCCGCCATCGCCTGGTGCATGCTGTTTGGATCACTCCCTTCCACGAAATAAGGTGTGTATCCGTAGCCGACGAACAAAGCCTCGAGTTCTTCGTGACTGATGCGTGCGAGGACGGTAGGGTTATTGATCTTGTAGCCGTTGAGGTGCAACACCGGCAGCACCGCGCCATCGGTAATTGGATTGAGAAACTTGTTGCTATGCCAACTGGTGGCGAGCGGCCCGGTTTCGGACTCGCCGTCTCCCACCATGACCAGAGTGATCAGATCTGGATTGTCGTAAACCGTTCCGTAAGCGTGCGAAATGCTGTACCCAAGCTCGCCGCCCTCATGGATGCTGCCGGGCGTTTCCGGTGTTGCGTGGCTGCCAATCCCACCAGGAAAAGAAAACTGTTTAAAGAACCGCTGCATTCCTGCGAGATCTTCACTTTTGTCTGGATAGATCTCAGAATACGTGCCCTCGAGGTAGGCATTCGAGAGCACCGCAGGCGCGCCATGACCAGGCCCTGAGATATAAATTGCATTCAAGTCGTATTTGTTGATTAGCCGGTTGAAGTGAATATAGGTGAAGGACTGCCCTGCGTCCGAACCCCAGTGGCCCAGTAGTCTGGGCTTGGTGTGGTTCAACGTGAGCGGTTCACGCAGTAGAGGGTTGTCCTTAAGGTATAGCATGCCCAGGCTCAGATAGAGCGTTGCCCGCCAGTAAGCGTCGATATTATCCAATTCCTGGGGACTCAGCGGAGCTCCCTTAACTGTCGAGCGAGCCTTGCCATACGCCGAGATCGACTCGTCAATAGTACTAATGTCCTTTATTACTGTTGCCATGATTTCTAGAGCTCCTTTTGTTGTTTCTCAGCGATCGTCATTGCCATCTTGCCAACGGTTTGTGCTGTAACACCGCTAGATCGACCGCACCCACGGTTCGTTGTATTTCCAGTGGCGTTAGTCCGCTCGCAAGCTCGAGCTTGTCTAAACCGCAACTCACCGGCAGCCTGACGATCCACATCACTGGTGCTTGGCCGTACCTGGGTGAGTTCATGACGAGGTGTGTCGTGATTTGTTGCTTGTCTTTAGCGTCCATTCTCGTCTCTCCTTAAGCGCTCTAAGGTCAGGGCAATGGATGTACCAGATGCAGCGACGTGTGACTTTGCTGAGTAGCGAGGTATCTGAAAGAGTTGAGTGAAAGATTGTCGGAAATGTCGGCCTGATTGAGTCGGTTGTCGGCGTGTGTATCGGCATTCCATCAGATACCACCTGTAACGCAACGCGCCTCGTGCTGCTTTCATAATCGATTGTTATGTGAGGGCATCCGCCAAAGTGACTCAAAAATGCTCTTTCGACTCACTTAATGACAAAAGGTGCTGAATATTCGGCGAAGCTAGTCGGATTAAAGAAGTACTCAGGATTTTGACAGAACGGGTGATGTTGGGAATGAAAAGCTGACGGCGGCGAGCACCATATCCGGTTCGTTGTTGATGAGAGTACCGATCCCTTCACGTAAGAGGGGGGTCATCATCCACACAAAATACACTGATGCGCTTTTGGTCCCTCATACCTCGATCTCACTTGCGACTATCTCGTTCCATTTTGCGCGGATATAGTCTTGCCAACCATCTGATTGGTCCTTTTGAGTTTTGTAACTCGTAGGCAATTTGTCTGGGGATCAACAACTCAACTTCAGTGCCTGCGTTCTTGCGGCTCCAAAGCCTTAGACTAGCGCCTATTTCTTCCGCTCTCTCTCTCATTCCGGTGATTCCCCAGTGCCCATCCCGGCCTGAGCGAAGCACTTCCTGATCGATCCCTCGACCATCATCGCGAACCAGAATTCGCAGCTGTTTGAACCCATACTCGAGTTCCACCTCTATAGCTTTTGCACTAGCGTGGCGGAATGCATTAACTACTGCTTCACGTCCGATATGATAGATTTCATCGCGGATGACGGGGCGCAATGGTCTGGAGAATCCCCCCACAGTGACACGGTAATCAACGGGTTCCTGTAACGTTATTTCATCTTGAATTCGAGAAAATGACTGTGCGAGATCAGGAGAGCCGGCATTTGATGAGCGAAGACCTTTGAGTGTGGTTCGGCCTTCGTCGATAACCTGTCCCATCAATGCGAGAACTCTACCGACTAAAGGTTTCGCGGGGGAATCTGACTGCAGTTGTTTATCCGCGACATGCAACTGGATTGAGGCGCTGAGAAAACCTTGCAAGAGCGTGTCGTGCAGGTCTTGAGCGATTCGAGTGCGCTCGGCCAGTCGTTCTTCAAATCGCATGTTCATTTGTCGGGTCAACTGGTGAAGCCTCAATCGGTATAAGAATAAAACGGTAAGCCCGATCGCCATTGCGCACGAGAGACGAAACCACCAGGTCTGCCAGAACAAAGGCTCGATCTTGAACTGCAGAGAGGATTCCTCGCCGTTCCAAAGGCCAGAGCTATTGCTTGCCATTACGCGGAAACGATATGACCCAGGGTCGAGGTTTGTGTATATAGCCTCTCGCGCCGCGCTTGGAACACTCCAACTCTGATCGTAATTATCCAACTTATATCTGTACCTAACGCGCTCGGGAACCGAAAGACTCAAACCCGTATAGCTAAAGGTAATTCGCTGACGACCTCCAGCAATACTAATCGGTCCCTGCAGAACGATCGGGTTCCCATCTCGCTCCACCTGTTCGATGTGAACTATAGCCGGCACTGTATTGTTCGCGACTTGTTTTGGATCAACGACGGAAAGCCCCTGGTGGGTCGAGAACCAGATCCGTCCAAAGGGATCCACAGAAACGCTTCTGTCCTGTCTGACACCTTCGACACTCCAAAGGCCGTCAGCTGGACCAAACTCTCTCACATCAACTTCACTGACATTCCCACTTAGTAATTTGTCTCGATAGACTCTTAAAACGTGATTGGCAGTCGAAAGCCAAAGACACCCATTGTTGTCTCCGGCGATTCCAAAAACTGGTTCATGCAAGGCATCCGGTACGTCAATAGGAAGGTGAATCTGCCCGGTATGGAGCATCGCGATCCCATTATCATTACCAATCCAGAGTGCACCATTACTGTCTTCAAACAGACAATTTATTCGTCCTGGTGGTAAGCCATCCACGCCGGCATAAGTCTTCCAGCGATCTTGCGACAGCGAACTCAGACCGTTGGCAGTCGCAAACCACATTGTTCCATCGGAGCCTTCGAGAATGGAAGTTACTGTATTAGACGCCAGACCATTAGCTGTGGTGAACGCCGTGAATTTCCCATCTTTGAACCTGGTTATCCCCTCACTTGGACCACCGGCCCACACAGTTCCATCGCGACTCTGATAAACCGCAGTTACGGTATTTTGGACGAGTCCTTGTGCCTGAGTATAAGTTGTAGCGCTGACTATATCCTGGTCATACTTCAGATGTGTGAGCCCGCCCCGCTGTCTTCCGATCCACAGCTCGTTTTTGCTGCCCGTTAACGAATAGACTACGTCATGGTCCAGACCATCGTTTCTTACATGGCCAACTTGCTGGTCTTTTTTCCAGTACAACCCGCCATCCGAAGGAGCAAACCACCTACGGCCCTGCGTATCAACATAAACTGTTCCGCTACCCTGACCTGATGCATCGACGGAGGCAGAATAGGTCATAAAAGAGCTGTCCCGAAGACGTTCAATGCCTCGACTGCTGCCTACCCAGAGATTCCTTTCTCGATCTTCAAAGGTGACATTTACATATCCTGATGATCGTTGAGTGCTGTCATCTAGTGAAGTAACTCCATCTTTGTTCAACCTGAGCAATCCTTTGGTGGTCCCTATCCAGATGTTCGAATCGGTGTCTCTGCTCAACGATAATACCTGTATGTTACTAAGCATCGCGGGTAGTCCGGTTTTCAAAATTTCGCGACCATTCCAATGTACCAGGCCATGATCGGTGCCGATCCAGAGGTCTCGATCAATGGATAACAGACTATTAACCTTTGTGTCGGGCAGGTTTTTCGTCATGGCAACGATCCATCCGTCCTGCAGGTAGAGAAGGCCCCCATCCCTTGTACCCATCCAGACCTTGCCGTCGCTGGTTTGCGCCATGGAGATGATAAGCGGGTTTGGCAACGAAACCACTTCAGAAAATTTTCTAGCGCGATATGTCTTCACACCGCTAATCCGTACCGAAAACAACCCTTGCCCATCTGTACTGCGACACATGGCAGTGATACCAGAATGGGCAGGATCCAGATCATCAATAACGTCCTGGAATTTACCGTCCCTGTAATAAAATAAACTGGCGCTCTGTGGCCGGATCCAGAGAGTCCCTTCACTATCAGTCATCAATTCCATCACTGGACCATCAGGAAGGTTCGAGTTCGCATGATTGAACAGTTGGAAGTTCAACCCGTCAAAGCGAACCAGTCCCTTTTCTGTGCCGAGCCAGAGGTATCCGTTTTGTGTTTGTGTGATGGAGTAAACCGCGCCACCAGGAAATCCCTGTTGGGCGTCCCAACGGTCCCGTTTGTATTCAGACGGAGTCTTATTCGAGTCTAGTGCATGTGCCCCGGATGTAAAACACACGATTGCCAGGCTTGCCAAAAACCACCTGCAGAAGCAGCGATAACTACTGCGGTTAGGGAAGGTACTGAAACTTCTCAATAACGACCTCGGTCCCCTTTTCTGCAGAATCGTCAGTGTTACCGAAGATGTAAAGGGCCATCCGGACAGTCTCTAACCCAGGCGCTGGCACTCCAGAAGTAAAGACATGCTCGCTGAGCGTTGCCGAGCCACTTACCGTTCTGAAGGTCAACTTCCCAGGCTCCCAACGAAACGAATGCGTGACCTGTCCTGCGGGCACACTGAATTTGGCGACATTTGCCGCAACGTAAAAAGGTTGGACCACGTATAAGCCGTTCGTGCTGTTAGGATCTCCCCTGTGACCGATCTCAATTGCCATCTCACGGTGGTTTGCAGTTGGTGCGACCCCCGGCTGCAGCGCATCGCCACCAGCGTAGTCCCAGGTGAACATAGAAAAAACGTCCCTGAGCCCAAGATTCGATGTGTCTCGGACTTCAAAAGAATACAGACCATATCCGAAACTACGCGTCAGCGTTACTTCAGCACACGTCCATTTATCAGAC
>Ga0163162_10002933_pt1 | contig 16276 bp, 20 predicted proteins | sample S55metaG_FD_115310 | JGI IMG/M metagenome (GOLD analysis project Ga0163162, IMG submission 115310) | Switchgrass rhizosphere microbial communities from Kellogg Biological Station, Michigan, USA - S5-5 metaG | ecosystem: Host-associated > Plants > Roots > Rhizosphere > Soil | place: USA...
AATTGGAACTGGAAATTTATACAAGCATTAAATAAGTAAACCGGGATAAATAAATATTATGTCAACGATTTTTCTCTTATTGATTTTGTTACTCGGCTTCCTGATCACTTTCCAGATTGCGAAAGCGAGTGAGTATGTAGGCATATTAAAAGGCGAGAAGAAAAATTTTGAACAGAACAATCGCGTGAATGGATTCCTCATGCTCGCTTTCCTGATACTCGGTTTGATCGGTGTGTATTGGTGCAATGAGTTATACAAAGGGAAAATCCTGGGCCAATCGGCTTCTGACCACGGAGAGAAAATTGATACGATGCTTCACATCACACTCGTGATTACCGGTGTCGTGTTTTTTATCACACAAATCCTGTTATTCTGGTTCGCATATAGATACCAGTATTCGGAAAAAAGAAAAGCATTTTACTTTCCGCACAATAATAAATTGGAATTAATCTGGACGGTAATCCCGGCAATTGCGCTGACAGTATTGGTCGGATTTGGATTGTTATACTGGTTCCGAATCACCGGCGATGCACCAAAAGATGCAATGCAAATTGAAGTAACCGGAAAGCAATTCAACTGGATTTTCCGCTATCCCGGAAAGGACAACATTTTTGGAAAAAAATATTATCGCAACATCAGTGATAAATCAGATAATCAACTGGGATTATTATGGGATGATCCTGCAACTCACGACGACATCGTTGTGAATACAACAATGTATCTCGTTGTAAATAAACCGGTCAAGTTAATTATCAACTCCAGGGATGTAATTCATGACGTAGGTCTTGTACATTTCCGTATGAAGATGGATGCTGTGCCAGGCACTCCGACAACAATGTGGTTCACTCCGAAATACACTACGGAGGAAATGAAGAAAATGACAAATGACCCCGACTTTGATTACGAACTTTCCTGCGATCAGATGTGCGGCAAAGGGCATTTCTCAATGAAAGGAATTGTAAAAGTGGTAACACCGGATGAATTTATTTTGTGGAGAGCGAAACAACAGCCCAACTATGCAAGAGTGATGGGTGGAGAAAAAGGACCTGCAGCACCAGCAGCTGATTCAACAAAAGCAACAACCACAAAAACGAATAGTGAAGCAGCTACCAAACTGGTAGCAGAAAAATAAGAGAAAGAGAAACTATTAATTAAAAATTTTCTGATGAGCAACGAAGCAACATTACATGGTCATACTGGCGTTGATACTTCACATGAAGTGCATCATGGCGAGCATGACGTTCATCACCACAAAGAGACATTCATTACAAAATATGTTTTTAGCCAGGATCATAAAATGATATGCAAGCAATTCCTGATAACAGGAATGGTTTGGGCGATCCTCGGTGGATTGATGTCGGTATTGTTCCGTCTTCAACTCGGATATCCCGACGCAACTTTCCCGTGGCTCGAAGATATTCTTGGTAAATGGTGGGCAAAGGGTGGCCATATTCAACCTGAAGCTTATTATGCATTGGTGACAATGCATGGAACCGTACTCGTGTTTTTCGTGTTGACGGGTGGACTAAGCGGAACGTTCGCAAACTTCTTGATTCCGTTGCAGGTTGGTGCACGCGATATGGCTTCTCCATTCTTAAACATGCTTTCATATTGGTTCTTCTGGATGGCAAGTGTGGTTATACTTTGTTCCTTATTCCTGTCAACAGGGCCTGCAAGTGGCGGTTGGACTTCCTATCCACCACTGAGTGCATTGGGAGGGGCAAGTGAAGGATCAAAGGCTGGGATGGACTTCTGGATCATTGGTATGGCGCTTTTCGTGGTGTCGTCACTGTTAGGAGGCTTGAATTATATCACAACGATTTTGAATATGCGCACAAAAGGAATGAGCATGACGCGTCTTCCGTTGACGATCTGGGCTCTTTTCTTTACAGCCATTTTAGGCGTGCTGTCATTCCCTGTACTGCTCTCCGGTTTGATCTTATTATTATTCGATCGTCACGCTGGAACGAGCTTTTATCTTTCTGATATTTTTATTGCATCAACAAATACAGCGTTACCAAGCGAAGGAGGAAGTGCAATCCTGTTCCAGCACCTCTTCTGGTTCCTTGGTCACCCGGAAGTATATATTATTATCCTGCCGGCGATGGGACTGGTTTCTGAAGTCATGTCCGTCAATGCACGCAAACCGATCTTTGGTTATATGGCGATGGTAGGATCATTGTTTGCGATCGCAATTCTCGCGTTCCTCGTTTGGGCACACCATATGTTCGTGACGGGTTTGAATCCATTCCTCGGATCTGTATTTGTGTTGTTGACCTTGCTGATTGCCGTTCCCTCAGCGATCAAAGTGTTCAACTGGCTAACGACAATATGGAAAGGAAATATCCGGTTCACACCGGCGATGTTATTCGCGATAGGTTTTGTGAGTTTGTTTATTTCCGGTGGTTTGACTGGTATCTGGCTTGGTAACTCAACACTCGATATACATCTGCATGACACGCTCTTTGTGGTTGCACACTTTCATATCGTGATGGGTGTATCAGCATTCTTTGGAATGTTCTGCGGAATCTATCATTGGTTCCCGAAGATGTATGGCCGTTACATGAACAACACGATGGCGTATATCCATTTCTGGGTAACGCTTGCGGGAGCTTACCTGATCTTTTGGCCCATGCACTACGAAGGCTTAGCGGGTATGCCTCGCCGTTATCTTGATACAAGCGGATGGCATTCGTTCAATAATTTTATCGGATTGAACCGTTTCATCTCAACCGTCGCGATGATCGTGTTCTCTGTCCAAATCATGTTCGTGTTTAATTTCTTCTATTCAATATTTAAAGGAAGAAAAGTAACGTCAACTAATCCATGGGGTGCAAACACGCTCGAGTGGACCACGCCAATACATCCGGGACACGGTAACTGGCCTGGAGAAATTCCTGAAGTTCATCGTTGGGCGTATGATTATGCAAAGGATGGAAGAGAGTTCATCCAGCAAACTGAGCCAATCAGTGCAAATGAGAGCAAGCACTAATGCGAATATGAGAATGTGGAGATGTGAAAATGTGAAAATGTGAGAATGTAGTTGTGGGAATTATAACTCTTGCTTCGTGCAGAGTAAAAATAAATTAAATGTTGATGCAGCAGGAAACCGTGAAGCAATCCAGTTCTTTTAAGATAGCGAGCAAAATGCAGGATTACAAACTGCTGATCAAATTCAATTTGAGCTTCATGGTAGTGTTTTCTGCAGTGATCAGCTATTTGCTCGCGCCTAAGGTAATCGAGTACGATTGGAAAGCGATATTGATTTTGTTTGCAGGTGGAATGTTGGTTACCGGAAGTGCGAATGCTATCAACCAGGCAGTAGAAAAAGACACGGACGCTGTAATGAAAAGAACAGCGAACAGGCCGGTGGCGGCAGGAAGAATGAGTGTTCAGGAAGCAATTACATTTGCCATTATCGCTGGATTAATTGGCGTGTGGCTTCTCTCCCACTTCAACTTTCTTACCGCAGCACTGGCGGCATTCAGTTTGTTTATTTACGCCTTTGTATACACGCCACTAAAAAAAATTAGTGCGACTGCTGTTATCGTAGGCGCTATTCCCGGTGCATTGCCTTGCCTCATCGGGTGGGCGGCAGGGAACGACAACCTGGATGCGGGAGGATGGATATTATTTGGGTTACAATTTTTCTGGCAGTTTCCGCATTTCTGGGCAATCGCATGGATTGCGCATAAGGATTACAGTAAGGCCGGATTTAAATTGTTGCCGTCAGATGAAGGACAAACAAAATATTCAGCTATCCAGTCCATAATTTATTCGCTGTTGCTGATCCCTGTTGGTGTCCTTCCATATTTTTTTGACATGAGCGGTATCATAAGTTTGTTCATCGTGTTGATCGCAAATGTTTTTATGGTATGGCAATGCGTAAGATTATATAGAGAAATGACAGTGCAGGCAGCAAGAAGGGTTATGTTCAGCAGTTATATTTATTTGCCGATAGTGTTGTTGGCATTGTTGATTGATAAGGTAAGAATATAAAGAAAATCCATACATGCTAAAATCGATTGAGGTAAATCCTGTGAGTGAGCAACAAAAAAGAATACATCCCCACAAATTCACTTTGTGGGTAGCGATTGGTAGCATCCTCATGATGTTTGCAGGATTGACAAGTGCGTATATTGTTAAACGTGAGCAACCCGGATGGACAACCTTTGAAATCCCGCGGACCTTTTGGTTTTCAACGGCAGTTATACTGGTGAGCAGCGTTACAATACAAATGGCCTTGAAGGCATTCAGGGATAGACAAATGAGACGATATAAAAATCTCATTACGCTTACAGCTCTTTTAGGAATTGTATTCGTGGTGCTTCAATGGATCGGATTCTCCCAGATATGGGACAGTGGGATTACTTTTCACGGATCCGGGGCGGCGCAGTTTCTGTATGTCATTGCAGGGTTGCATGCGCTGCACGTGATTGGAGGGGTGATTGCACTACTGGTAATGTTCCGCAAGGCATTCAATAAAAAAATCCGGGTCTATAATAGCATTCCGGTAGAGATCGTTAATACATATTGGCATTTCGTAGATATACTCTGGATCTATCTGTTTGTTTTCTTTTTATGGATCCAGTGATTTGAGATTTGATAAAATAAATTTGCGAACCAGACTAAAAAAATAACATGGCACAAACTGTTCCGGTTGGACAAAAATGGTGGAGTGGAGGAAAAAGTCCTTTCAACGTAGAATACGGCAAACTCATGATGTGGTATTTTTTGATGAGTGACGCATTTACGTTTGGAGCTTTTCTGATCTCTTATGGAACCATTCGTTTTTCCAGCAATTCATGGCCGGATCCGAACTTCGTTTTTCGTTCATTTCCGATCATTGGTGAAATGCACGTGCCTTTGGCCTTCGTGAGCTTAATGACTTTTATCTTGATCATGAGCTCCGTTACAATGGTTTTAGCCGTTGGCGCGGGACATAATAATGATAAGAAGGCTGTGATGAAATGGATGTTCTTTACGATTCTGGGCGGACTAGCATTTCTTGGTTGCCAGGCTTGGGAATGGACACATCTTCATCACGAAGGTGCTTGGTGGGGAAGAAATCCATTTCCGAATATTAACGGGAGTGAATCATCAACTAATTTTACTAATTTCTTTTTTACAATAACAGGTTTCCACGGCTTCCACGTATTTTCCGGTGTTATCATCAATATTATTATGTTGATCATGACATGGAAAGGCGTTTTTGAAAGAAGAGGTCATTACCTGATGATTGAAAAAGCAGGTTTATACTGGCACTTTGTGGATCTTGTTTGGGTATTCGTGTTCACTTGCTTTTATTTACTTTAATTGTTGAACTGATCAATGCATAATATGGAAAACGTACATACATCGGCATCAGAAGGACACCATGAACCCAGTTTTAATGTCAAGTTGATCTGGAGAACATTTTGGATTTTGCTGATCATCACCGTGGTGGAGCTTGTAATGGCAATCGCTTACTACGAGACGCATTTTATAAGTAAGCATTTGCTGAATGGTTTGTTTGTTATTGGTACTCTCGCCAAAGCATTTTTTATCATTGCAGAATTTATGCATTTACGCCACGAAATCCGCAACCTGATTATGACGATCGCAATTCCAGCGATGTTATTCATTTGGTTCCTTGCGGCGTTTTTGTGGGATGGCAATTCGTATAAGCATCTTAGAAATAAATACGACCCTTATCACGTCCAACAAGATTCAATCAAAGCTCCTGTAAAAGAAGTCGAACATGAACAGGGCAAGAAGCCTGGTGTGGAATAGACTAATGTCAATGTGAAAATGTGAAAATATGGAAATGTGAAAATGTGAAAATTCGGTGGCGCGTCAGATCTAGCGAATTTTCACATTTTCACATTTCCACATTTTCACATTTGTTTTTCGGACCTTTGTACAAATAAATTTATACGCAGTGAGCGGCAAAGCTTTCTTGGCAATATGCATCGCAGTGTTTATACCACTGGTCAGTTACCTGATCGTAAATAGTGCCAGCAAGGACGCGGTGGCAATGCCGTCGAGACATTATTACGATACAGTTATCTCAAAAATCAAAGACGGGAAGGAAGTTACTGATACCGTGTGGCATCCCGTTAATAATATTACTCTCACTAATCAGCTCAATCAAAAAGTTTCGCTCGGCCAGTTAAGAGGCAAAGTAATTGTAGTGGATTTTTTCTTTACTCATTGTCCGAGTATTTGTCCCACGCTGACCGCGAACATGCGCAAATTGCAAGATGCGCTAAGAAAAAAAGATGAAATGAGATTGCTCGATACGAGTTTCGTCCAATTCGTGTCATTTACTGTCGATCCGGAAAGAGACACCGCTGAAGCGCTGAAAAGATATGCCGACAAGTTTGGCGTGAACCCGGATATCTGGTGGCTGCTTACCGGTCCCAAAAAAGATATTTATGATTTCGCATTAAATGAAGTGAAATTAGGTATCGCCGATGGAGAAGGAGTGGATTCCAATTTTATTCATTCACAAAAAATGGTCGTGTTGGATAAGGAGCATGTCGTGCGTGGATATTATGACGGACTTGACAGCGTTTCCCTTGAAAAGCTTGCAAAGGATATTGTTTTTATTATGCTGGAGAAAGATAAAAATAGTCCTTCACCACTTCGTGAATTCAAGGCAATAATTCCCATTATTATTTTCTCTTTTATCGCAACAATTGTTGCTGTTTATTTTTTTAGTAGAAAGTCGCGCAATCCGATCGTTAAAAGCTCAAATGTTGTATGAAAGAACGAAGCCTGACCCTGCCTATCATCATTGTTTCTATCGCAATTCCAGTCGCAGTTGCATTTTTGATCATGATACCTCAGGCAAAAATTGATTTGGGGCTAAACACAAAAATGCTTCCTCTGTTTCATGCGATTTTGAATTCAACAACTGCTATTTTGTTACTCGCCAGTTTGTATTTCATAAAGAATGGACGGATACGCGCCCATCGCGCAGCTAACCTCACTGCTGTTGTACTCAGCGCAATTTTCCTGGTGTCTTACATAATATATCATGCAACCAATCCTTCGGTTCGGTTTGGTGACATTGATCACAACGGAATTTTGAGTGATGATGAAAAATTAAAAGCGGGATCACTTCGATATGTCTATTATTTTATTTTAAGTTCACACATCATCCTTTCCGGAATCATTGTCCCATTTGTATTATTCACATTGCAAAGAGCCTTCCAGGAAAAATTTGAAAAGCATAAAAAACTCGCGCGCATTACTTGGCCAATCTGGTTTTACGTTGCGGTCACAGGTGTCGTCGTGTATCTAATGGTTAGTCCATATTATTAATATGCGGCGAGAACTAATCTATGTACCTATGGTCCTATGTGGTAAATTCTTTTTACCACATAGGACCATAGGTACATAGGTAGATAGGCAGTACGTTCTTATAATTGCAGCTCCTTTACGGGATCCCAAAACACCTCCTGAAAATTTACAATCTTATCGTTCTTCACTTTTATTCCTTCTTTCTTCAACAGTTTTTCCATGAGCCCGGTGGGTTTGAAATGATGTTTTCCGCTAAGTAACCCCACGCGATTTACCACGCGATGTGCTGGCACTTTTGGCTTTACTCTTCCCGCTCCATTCATCGCCCATCCAACCATCCGTGCAGATAGCCTTGTCCCTAAACACGCCGCAATTGCACCATATGATGTAACCCGTCCCTTTGGAATTTGACGCGCGACTTCATACACCAATTCAAAAAAAGAGTCTTCTCTTTTTCCTGAAGGCTTGACTGTCGCCAGTTTTTGTCTTGCCATAAATTCTTTATTGATCCTTACTTAATCCGGTTTTTTTTCTTTCAACTCACTCCTTCTCGGTTCAGGTACGTTTTCATAATCGTATGGACAATGTTTGCAGCCATTGCCACAACAATATCCTTTTTCCAAATGATATTTTTCTGTGAGCACCATGAGTCCTTGCTCATTGTAATAAAAATCTTCGCCTTCAATCAACTGTTGCTTCATTTTCTTTGACTCTTTCCTGTAATATGTGGTCTATAAAAGGCAATTCATTTTGAGACAATGAAAAGCTGATATAATAAACCTGTTTACTTTTCGCTATATCGAGACTTTCATAGTAAGTTATGATCTGTAGCTCCGGTTCAACAACCGGACCAGCATAAATGTTTTCCGAATGATTGTGTAATGACAATCCATACATATCAATAACCATCTTCGTAAACGAATACAACACCGGTGAGTCGGTTTTTAAATGAATCTTTCCATTGTGAGCCAGGATGCGTTGGTACAATCTTAAAAATCTTGGATGCGTCAGTCTTTTTTTTGCCCGTGATTTACGTAATTGGGGATCGGGAAAAGTGAGCCATATTTCTTCTACTTCGCCCTTTACAAAATACTGATCGATCTTGTCGATTTGCGTTCTCAAAAAACCTGCGTTTGAAATATTTTCGTCAAGACATTTTTTCGCTCCGATATAAATACGGTTACCTTTCAGATCCACTCCGATAAAATTTCTTTCCGCGTATAATTTTGCGAGTCCAACCGTGTATTCGCCTTTGCCGCAAGCCAGCTCCAGCGTTATCGGGTAATTATTTTTGAAGAATTCATTCCATGTGCCTGCTATTCCTTCAGGGTATTGCAATACATTTGGAAAGGATTTGATTGCCTCGAATCGCTCTAGTTTTTTCTGTGCCATCGTCGCAAAAATAAAGGTTGTTATCAAATCCTGTTGAATACTCTTATTTTGTTGATGAAATACATGTAAGATGCTTTTATCCCGCCAAACAATCGGTCAAATTAAATCGGACGCAGCGGAAGTTCCGGCTGACAATTATTTTGAACTGCCAGAAAAAGTTTTACAGTTTGGAACAGGTGTGTTGTTGCGCGGACTGACCGATTATTTTATTGACAAGGCAAACAAGCAGGGAATCTTCAATGGAAGAATTGTCGTCGTGAAGTCGACCGACTCCGGCGATACCGAAGCCTTTTCAAAGCAGGATAATTTGTATACGATTTGTATGAAAGGAATTGTCGACGGCAAAAAGGTTGAAGAAAATATTATCAACGCTTCTATCAGCCGGGTTTTATCAGCCAAAAAAAATTGGGGAGCGATTTTGAATTGCGCGACGAACCCTGAGATCCAATTGGTGATATCCAATACAACAGAAGTCGGGATCGTATTGGTAAAAGAAAGCATACACGATTCGCCGCCATTATCCTTTCCGGCAAAATTGCTTTCTGTATTATACGAAAGATATAATTTTTTTAAAGGTGATCCGGAAAAAGGGATGGTCATCATCCCAACGGAACTGTTGCCAAACAATGGCGAAAAACTTTTGAATATCTTAGTAGAGCTAGCTTCCTTCAATCAACTCGAAGAACCGTTCGTCAAGTGGATGAAGGAACATAACAGTTTTTGCAACTCCCTGGTTGATCGCATCGTTCCCGGGAAACTTTCACCCACACATCAATCGGAAACAGAAAATATTTTGGGTTATCATGACGAGCTGATGTTCATGTCGGAAGTATATCGACTTTGGGCGATTGATCCCGATACTGAAAGAGTAAAAGATGTTTTGTCATTTAGCAAAGTTGATCCCGGTTTAATCATTGCTCCCGATATTCATCTTTACCGCGAATTAAAATTGCGGTTACTGAACGGTTCACATACGCTCAGTTGTGGACTGGCACATCTGGCCGGATTTACATTTGTGAAGGAAGCAATGCAAGACAAATTCTTTTCGTCATATGTAAAGACATTGATGATGGAAGAAATTACACCTGCGATTACGGGTAAAGAAATCACCACACAAGTCGCAATCGATTTTGCAAATAAAGTGCTCGACCGTTATCGCAATCCATTTCTCGAACACAAATGGTTGAGCATAACCTTGCAATATTCATCAAAAATCAAAATGCGGGACGTGCCAATCTTATTAAACTATTTCGAACGTTTTGGTAAGCCGCCTTCATTGATATCACTCGGATTTGCCGCACATATTTTATTTATGCGTGCCGAAAAAAAAGATGACGGAAATTATTATGGAAATGCAAATGGAAAAAATTATTTGATTGAAGACGCAAACGTGGCATGGTATGCGGAAAAATGGAAGAGTGCAGAGACAATTGTAAAAACAGTCTTATCAAACGCTGATTTGTGGGGAAGAGATTTATCGAATCTGACCGGCTTCGAGGAAGCTGTGGCGACGAACTTGAAATTGATGGAACAAAAAGGTGCGGCGACAGTTGTAAGAGAATTTGCATACGAGGGATCGAGCGAGGCTTGATTTCAACTATAAATTGGTAATGAGTAAGATACTTTGTTTTGGTGAATTGTTATTGCGAATGTCGCCGGTATTACAGGGAAACTGGCTGAAGGAAGCGAATATGCCCGTCTATATTGGGGGAGCTGAGCTAAATGTAGCAACAGCGCTTGCGTGTTGGAACTTGCCTGTTAAATATTTTTCCGCTGCGCCCGACAATTATTTATCAAAAGAAATAAAAGAAGATCTCTCAAAAAGAAATATAGATGTTAGCGATATGCAAGTTTCCGGAAATCGGATTGGTATTTATTTTTTACCACAAGGAGCCGATCTAAAACATGCCGGTGTTATTTACGATCGCGCACATTCATCATTTGGAGAGTTAAAACCGGGAATGATTAATTGGGATCAATTACTGCGCGATGTTTCCTGGTTTCATTTTAGCGCTATTAGTCCGGGGTTGAATGAAAATCTTGCGGCAGTTTGCGAGGAAGGATTGAAAATCGCTTCTCAAAAAAATATTCGAATTTCTGTTGATCTCAATTATCGTTCGCTGCTTTGGAAATACACAGGCAACATCCATGAAATCATGCATCGGCTTGTTAAGCATTGTGACCTGGTGATGGGAAATATTTGGTCCGCCAATACTTTATTAGGAACCGAATTGGATAAGACCGTCGAAGCAAAAAAAAGCAAATTGGATTTCGTCGCGCATGCGGAACGAACTTCAAGTGAAATCATTCACAAATTCCCGAAATGTAAAGCCGTAGCAAATACGTTCCGTTTCAATAAAGAAGAAGAAAATATTTTGTATTATGGAACTTTGTATAATCAGGGCCGATTATTCAGTTCACGGGAATTTGCGGTAGAAAAAATAGTTGATAAGGTTGGGACCGGGGATTGTTTTATGGCCGGGTTGATCAACGGATTCTATAACAACCACTCTCCACAAGAAATTATTGACTTCGCCGCATCGGCAGCCGTCGGTAAATTTTTTGAGAAGGGGGACACAACGAAGCAGAATATTCAAACTATTCAAGCCAGAATTAACGATCATGGATAAGCGAATTGAAATTATATCGGTAATAAAAGAGCAGGGACTTGTTCCCCTGTTCTTTCATCCATCGGAGCAAGTCAGCATTGCGACTGTTCAATCTCTTTATGAAGGCGGCTGCAGGGTGATCGAATACACTAATCGCGGAACCGAAGCACTGCGAAATTTTTTGGCACTGAGAAAAATTGCCGATGCAGATTTGCCCGGGATGTATCTCGGCGCGGGAACGATTAAGGACGAATCAGCAGCCAATGCCTTTATTAACGCAGGTGCAGATTTTTTGATAAGCCCGGGGTTGGCAGAAGATGTTTTTGACGCTGCATATTCAGATAAAATTCTGTGGATACCCGGTTGTATGACAATTACTGAAATTATGAAGGCAGAGCAATTCGGAATTCAGCTAATCAAACTCTTCCCTGGAAATTTATTGGGCCCATCGTATGTACAATCGATTAAAGAAGTTTTCCCAAATCTTTTGTTTATGCCAACCGGTGGCGTTGAATTGGAAAAAGAAAATTTGAGTGCTTGGTTTAAGTCCGGTGTTTGTGCAGTAGGAATGGGAAGTAAGTTGATATCAAAAGAAATTTTGGAGAAGCAAGACTACCAGAAAATAATAAAGTTGTCGACTGAGGCACTCCAAATGATCAAAGCGATCCGATTGAATTGAACGGTCTGCTTTGCAGGTCAGAGCTTGTATTAAAACAGAAAGCCCGAAATTGTAAAAGAAAGAATAGGCTGTCTTTACATTTGCACTACATCAATAATTTATCAAGAAGGGTCTGTTATTAGTCAATTGAATGCTAAAAATGAAGACTTATTTGATTTTACTATTTATGCTCATACATCTGAATCTTAAGTCCCAACCTCGTTACATTGATCCGCTAAAATTAACTTGGAGGGACTATAGAGGTTTTGTTCAGCCCGATTCGGGATTTGCCGCATATACACGTTCCAATGTATCCATGTCCGTTGATACGAGTCTAAAAAGCAAATCAGCGTTGCAATTCAAAGTTACATTCCTTCCGGACTCTTCCTGGGTTGACTGGCATGCCTTAAGTAAGCATTCCACAGCCGAGGTTGATTCTTTATTTAGACACGAGCTTTTACATTATTATATTTCCATTATCGTGTTTAAAAAGATAAAGAAGGCTTTTAAAGATTTTAGGTTTGTTAATCATCACGATTTTAAAAAAAATTTGCAGGAGGCATTGAATTTTTATATACCATTTGCAAAAGAACAACAAGAGATGAATATAAGATACGACTTCGAGACGAAACATGGAAGAGAAGGTGCAAAGCAGAAATATTGGGATGCATTCATATCGAGAAGCACAGACTCCCTAAAAAATATAAATATCAGTCCCGCGGGAGAGTAGATATTCTGAACTTTAATCTCTTAGTTGCATCAAGACCCGGTGCAAGCAGCATCAATACTTTATTTTATTATTTATAGTTAATAATTTATAAATAATAATTATTAATTGTTGGCCGGCCGGTTGGCTATAATATTTATTTTCATTGAATCATCACCTATATCAGACCAAATGATTTCAGGAGAGCTACCAGTGAAATCAATAATGTTCCTATTGAAATAATAACAGTAATCTTATTCCACTTTTTATTTTTCAACGCAATTGTATTCGCTGTATGGGCTAATCGATTTGCTTCCGCTGCAACAGAAACCGCTTCAGCGGTAGCCGACATGCTTTCAAGCTGAAGTTGTTCCTTTTCCTTGGCCTTTTTGTATTCTTGATGTTTCGCTACATGAAGCGCCAAAAAACCCCCTCGAGAAATAAACTCGCTTAGGTAAGATCCTCTTCTGAACTGATGTCGGTACATATTGTTTTTCCCGAGATCGTTGATTATTGACGAATCAAATTGCGCGATGTCTATTAAGATTCCTTCAATCTGATCATCCGATAGGTCTGACATTAAGCGTCTCAACTTATCAGGAAAAATAAAATCTGTTGAGCGAGTATTTTGAAAAAAAGCGATCACTTTGTCCAGTAATTCGGGATTGTATTTATCTGTTATAAAACGCATCTTTTAGTCGCGGGAAATAGCCGTGGAAATAATTAAGTAAAAGCAATACTAATATAAGAAAGATTGCGTGGTCAGTACTTTGTCGTGTTATTTGCGGTTCCACTAAATCTCTTTCCAAAATGCCGTGTGATTAGCCTCTATCCATTCTCGAATGTCTTTGTGTGTTCTTATACTGGATGGGACTTTTGTCCGTATAGTTTTTTCGAGCTTTTGTCTGGATGCAACATTGTCATCGGCCCAATTCCATTTGTAAGCGAGGTAGTCAATGAAATCAATCATTTCATAACCCTCGGTTCTGTTTAATTCAGCGCTCTCCTGATGGTTTTTAAAATCGGGATCATCATTGTCAGATCGCGCGGTCCATTTGTAGTCAAAATAGACCATGTCAGATTTTTTGTATGACATAGAAAAGTAGTTTTGATTGTTGAAAGGATGCCAAACCAAAGCTACTTTAGTGAACCGCCTTAACCCACGGTGTTTTCACCGTTTTATAACCGACGTTTTCACGGTATTTTGTTTGCGCGCCCAATCTTTGTGAATTTTTTATACATAAGTATTCTATATTCGCATATCGAATTTTAGCCTAAACTTATCGAATGTCGAACGAACCCATTCACAGTTCGTATAAAAATGCGCCAATTTCTGAATTTATTTGCGGCGTAATTTTTCAGAATAATATCCTTAGCAGCATAATCCACCGGTTAATCACTGAATTGAAGAAAGACTACAAACACTATCAGGTGTTACCGGCCATTTTCGAAGAAGAATTACAAGGCGTCAAGGTTTTTCAGAATATGAATTACGATGCTGCTGGATTTACCCTCTATCGGTTATATTCTCAAGAGCGTAGAATAATTGTTCAGCTACAAAATAATTTACTTCTCGTTAACTGGGTTCGGCAGGATGATGAAAAGGTTGGTTCGTATCCAGGGTTTCATAATATTTTTTCGACTTTCCAAAGCATCTATGATCGCGTGGTTGAAATGATCAATGAGGTAAGGCCTGAACTTGACCTACATAGTCATATTAAATCGTTCACTTTACATTATCAGGACAGGGTTATTTGGAAGGAATACGTTGAGTCTTTTGCATCAATAGATGAAATAGTAAATCTCCAAATTCCCAGTATTCGAGGCGAGAATGGCGAATTTAATCCCGTAAATAATATTGCCTCCAAGTATACGTTACCGATAGAAGAAATTGGTGGCTATGCCATAATCACTGTCTCTACCGGAACGGATCCAAGGAATAAACATCTACTGGTTGTTGAATGTAGAATGAAAGGAAAATCTGAATCCAAGGCTTTAAATTCTTGGTTCGAAAAAGCACACAATTTGCAGTTAAATTTTTTCGACGATATTTTTACTGAGCGTATTCGAGAAACCTGGAAACTATAAATTATGCAAGAATCAATTGTAAGCTCGTTCTCTGTTTTCAATCAAGAATTAAGAGGACACGTCAGAAATATTGAAACTGGAAATAATGCATCAAATATCTTGACAGACTATGCGTCATCTCCAGCATCAGATTTTTTGAATGGCAAGGAACAAAACGTGAGGGAATTGGAATTGCATGCGTTCGACAATTTCATCAAGTCACGAATTCAATATTTGACAACACTTACCTATTTGGGGGCTGATTGGATATCAGAAAAAAGCGAACCTCCGCAAATACAGATCATCGACGCGGCCAAGTCTTTATTGAGATCTATTTACAATTGGTTTTCCTCTGAAGAAGGAAGGGTCTTATTTACTCCAGATATTATCATGGGACCTATTCCATCAGGCGGGATATCTTTTGAAATTAAGACGAATCAGGCAACAATTTACCTCAGCTTATTGAATGACGGATCATACACACTGGAAGTCTCTCAGGACGGATTTTACTATGAATGGGATAATACGGATAATAATTATTTAGATGGTATTATAAAACTATTATCGTTTTATGGCATTAGGAGAGATCATTCCGGATGGGGAAATTTTATTTAAATATGTAAAGCCCGAGGCCTTCCCACCAGGTCAAACAGAAGTCAACGCTGCAATTTTTCAAGACGGTGAACTATCTTGCGATTGGAAACGATATCGCTTCAATCCATTCACGTCAAAACACATTTCAAAAGGAAGATCATTGGTTATAGCGATCACAGTTTGTGATGAAATAAGAAATCCAAGAAACCCACGCAATTTTGGTCTCCTCGAACCAGGGTGGCATCAAGAAATCATTCACGATCCTACGACAGCAGAAAATGATCCTGATTTTGGGCCTAATGAGGCCCATTCTCTTATTAAAGGGAAAAAGAAGGCTGCCATTATCGAGGCAATAAAAAGAAATTCACGGTTGATCAGCCATCCAAATCCCAATTGAGCCAACAATTGGCCAACTCACCAAAACAAAAAAAGCCTCAAACCCAGTGCTGTACTGGATCTGAGGCTTTTCTTCTGCTGTAGAGGGAGGATTCGAACCTCCACGGGGCAGTTAGCTGTAGTACAATGTTGTGGTGGTCAACCCCAGTCGATCCCGGTATTAGCCGGAACCGGCATTATGCTACGTTTATCCTGTATCCCCACCCCCGAGACAAGAGGGCATGTCTGCCAAGATTTCATCACTCCACAGTATAGTCTAAGAACTTTGACACCGCAATATTAAAGAAATTGATTTGTTTCTTATATTAATTTTAAAATAAATTTGGAAATATTCGAGAATGTCCAAATATTTGTATAAAATCGTAGAAATATTTAAAAAAACGTCTCTAAAATGCACGGAAAATTGAACCTTGATAAACTCGACCTCCAGATCATTCATGAAATGATGGAGAACGCGGAAATATCCTACGCCGACCTTGGAAAAAAATTATTCGTATCCGGCGGAACAATTCATGTTCGTATCAAAAAGCTTCAGGAGTTTGGCATTGTCAAAGGTACCAGATTGAA
>Ga0163162_10002934_pt1 | contig 16272 bp, 18 predicted proteins | sample S55metaG_FD_115310 | JGI IMG/M metagenome (GOLD analysis project Ga0163162, IMG submission 115310) | Switchgrass rhizosphere microbial communities from Kellogg Biological Station, Michigan, USA - S5-5 metaG | ecosystem: Host-associated > Plants > Roots > Rhizosphere > Soil | place: USA...
AGCGTGTGGACGATGAAGTTGACGGGTGTGCGGAGCGTCCTGGTGATCGAGAGTTCCCGGATCAGCCGCTCATCGGCTTTTGCCCAATAGGCGACGCGATCGGTCAACGGCTTCTGGTTGACGATGATCAGCAGGTCAAAGTCCGACTGATAGCCCTTGGCGGTATGCGGCTCATCGACCCAGCCGCCTCTCGCATAGCTGCCATAGAGGATGATCTTGAGGATACGGCCGAGCTTCTTCCTGCCCGCGGTCGCGTCGCCAAACTCCTCGAACAGGATCTCGACCACGCGCTCGAGCTCGCGCTGCTTGTTCGCCGGCAGATGATCGAGATCGGTGCGCATGTGGCCCTAGCTCCTATCAACATGTGGCGCGGGATGCGGCCGGGCTGTTGCCGGTCGCACCAGACATGCGGATCATGCCTGCCCGCTCTGATAGCCAAGCAGATAATCGGCTGCCTTGCTGGCGGCACTTGCGACGCGGAAGATCGCCTTCTCATCCTCGCGCAGCACCGACAGCCAGCTGCCGACATAGTAACCCCGCGAGGGCGGCGAGAGGGGTGCGTGTCGCGGCGCCGCGCTGTTGAGAATAAGCCGGAGGGCGGGCGCTGCGAGCATCGCGACGCCATAGGACGCGGTTTCACGCCGGACAATGGGGATCGGAACGACCCGGTGCCGGATCGCCCCGCCTCTCCGACGCTGATAATCTGGATCGAACGAGAGCTAGCGGCGTTCCGCGTTCCGTCCGCATTGCGGAAAGGAGAAGAACAATGGGACGTAAAACAACGAAGGCGCTTGGCGCCGCGGTAGCTATTGCTTCCGGTTCAGCCCTCAGCATGCCGGCCATGGCGGAGCAGCCTATACCTCGAGCCGCTTCCTACGCCGATTTGTTTGAACAAGTGCCAGATGCACAGCTCCGCCTTGCGCAGGACGATCATGTGCGGATGGAGCGAGCTTCGGGCCTGAACGGCGCACAGCTCGCGGATAATGATGATCATCATCACCACGACCATCATCATCACCACCACCACCATCACCACGCACATGATCGGCAATGGTATCGTTCGCATGGCTATTATTGGAGCGGCGGAGCGTGGCGCCTACGCGATGCCGACCGTCACCACCACCATCATCACCACCACCACCACCACAACCACGATCACTATTAAGCATCGCGGTTCGACGGGGCCTAACCTGGCCCGCCAGTCCTACGCGCTGCGCGGTACATGTTGCGATAGGTCCCGTCGAACACAGTGTTGGTGGTCGATACCCAACGTGTCCCTTCGGCTAGATTGTCCCGGCTTGCCGCAAGGCGGCGCGAGCGCATCTCACGCTGGGCGGCTTCGTCGCCATCCATTTTCACTAGCTCAAGCTCGGGATCGGCTGGTAAAGCGATCATACTGATAAATGGCTCGCCTTTCCGGAAGACATGAACGCTGCCCTTCGGCGGAACCTTGAAAATGCAAAAGAACATCATCGGCCACCAGTCGCTTCGAATAAGGGCAGGCACAGCAAGCGGCGTGCTGTTCGTCTTATCGGTAAAGTAGCGGGGGTGAGGCTCGGTTCGTATTGCCCAGCCGGCCGGAACCTGGAGATCCAGCGATAGCTGGTAGGAATAATAATCGGCTCCGAAGGGGCGGAATGGCGGCCACATCATGTCCCGGTCGATGGGATCGCCCCACTCCGCCTCAAGACGCACCTTGCCACGATGGGTACTCACGTGCAGCTCTTCCTCGAACGGATAGAGCAGTTCGATCCCATAACGCGCATATTCTGAAAATGGCATGCAATGCCATGGCTGCTCATGGCTTCCGGTAACGCGTGGCTGGCGTTCGCCGGCCCATCCGGGAACAGCAAACTCGGTAGGTTGCGGCGGGGGACGATGGCCGTGGATGCGGTATTTGACGATGGGCATGCTGCCTCCATTGCGCTGACACGGCGCAATCGACCGAGAATGCTGATGGTTCCATCCAGCGTCATCCAATTGCGGTCCTTAAATGCGGCGCTCGTCGTAGCTCCTTCGGATTGTCAGGCCCGAAAGGCATTTTGAACCAGACCATTGCGGGGAGCCGAGCTACCCTGACCCTCGTCGAGCTCGCCCTGTCCTTCGGTCCGTAGTCGGCATCGGAGATCCGGCACCCGGGTCCGAGTTCACACCCCAGTTCACGCGCGCGTGGGGAATGCGTGCTGCCGGCGCACCAACAATAACGGCCGGCGACGAATATCGGTCGGCCGCGTTCGAGGCGCCGCGCCTTACGCCTCGTTGCTATGGAAATGGCGGGAGCAGGAAGATCGCGCACGCAGTACCGGTCCTATTCTGGCATTTCGTTGTGACTTTAAGCGTAGGTACAAACGGGCGATCCCGACCGATTTACCGGATCGAATTGCGCTGATTGCCGAAGGACGGGCCCAGCCGGTCACTGTCCACCCGATCATATTCTTGCTGAAGCCACGCCGGCGGATCCGAATAGCTCGTCCACGGCAAATCCCTGTGAAGTTCGAGCGACCATCGCTCGAGCCATTCTATTCCGTCCTCGCCGACATAGGGATCAGGCGTCCGATAGGCGGGGTCATTCATTGCCTCCTCCAAACTGACGGGGCGCAGCTTCTGGCGTTTCAGAATCGCTGCAATATCGTCGAGACAGTCGGCATTGAGACGGGTTGCGTGCAAAAGCATCACGTAAGAGATGTCGCGGCCGAAGAGAGCCTTTGCAGCCTGTCGATACCAGTCGATCGTCCGTTCCGTATAAGCAAGATATTCGGATTTCAGCCGCAGGCGACGCGGTTCGTCACGACGTGCTATGGCATCGTCATAGGGCTCAGCCCATTCCCAATCCTCAGCATCAATTGTAACCGGCGCGATACGATAATGGTGGTCGGCAAGCCAGGTTGCGATCTCATCTTTCACCGCACCCGGGCTACCGGTTTCCAGATAGGGGTAACGAAACCAACGCATTTGCTTGTGATGCTTGGCAAGAAGTGCCTTCGTCACGGGCTCCCCCCGAGCAATGTCTGCAATGTAACCCTTGGCGCCCAATTCGTTGGGTGATCCGTGACTGAAGGTGTGGTTACCCAAATCCATCTTTCGGTTGAGCCACTTGTTCAGATTGCCAATTTGCTGTTTCCGGTCGAGCTGGTCGAGCTTGCCCTCGTTGACGAAGCCGATGGCGGGAAAATGGTGGCGCTTGAGGCCCCGTAAGATTTTGTCATTGAGATAATTCACATATCGCTGATCATTGAGGATGGTTAGTGTAGGCAGATCATCAAAGGTCAGAGCGATCCTGCCCTCTGCTCCAGGCGAGGGCGTCGAAGCAGCGAGCGGCGTGATGGCCAGTGTTAGACTGAGCCACCTAAATTTGAGAACCCGCAGCAATGAGCTCCAGCGGCTAGAGAACACTCGACCCACAGCTGACGGTATCGCGACGGCATTGAGCAATTCAAGTCACGCAGTTCGCCTCCAGACATATGTCGGGGCATTCATGCCAGGACCTTACCGGCGCGAAGTGGCGCGGAGGGACATAACATAAGTTGGCTACCATGCGGGAACGATCGCCAGAATTTGCCGTTTCGCCAGCACAATAAGTGCGCATTACTAAGCTTGGGCTGACCAGCTTACATTCCAACGCGCGGAGAATGGAACAAGCCGCCTATGCTGCATCTCCGGAGGAGGGCCCGCTCGATCGCGCTGCTGGAGCAGTTAGGTCCGGGATTGATCACGGGGGCGGCGGACGATGATCCAAGCGGGATCGCGACCTATAGCCAGGCCGGCGCGCAGTTTGGGTTCCACCTTTTGTGGACCATGGTGCTTACCTATCCCTTGATGACGGCAGTTCAGCTTATCAGCGCCCATATCGGCCGCGTGACGGGAGGCGGTCTTGCCAAAAACCTTGGCAAATTGCTGCCACTCTGGGCGGTGACCATTCTTGTTGCGCTGCTGTTTTTGGCCAATGTCATCAATATCGGAGCCGATCTGGCTGCCATGGGTGATGCCACCGAGCTTGTCGTCGGCACTGGCGCGCATATTTTCACCGTCGCGTTCGCATTGTTATCGCTGCTGTTGCAGCTTTTCCTGCCGTACCGCCGCTACGCCAACATCTTGAAATGGATAACGCTGTGCCTGTTTGCATATGTGGCCGTGCTGTTCATGGTGAAGCTGCCCTGGATCGAGGTCTTGAAAGGTCTCGTCTGGCCTAGGGTGGACGGCAACGAGGGGGTGACGACCATCGTCGCCATCTTCGGAACGACCATCAGCCCGTACCTCTTCTTTTGGCAGAGCGCGCAGGAGGTGGAGGAGGTCCGCAAAGAGCCGGACGCCGAACCGCTGAAGAAGGCGCCAGAGCAGGCTCGCCGCGAATTTGTGCGCATGAGAATCGATACCTTTGCTGGCATGGCGCTGTCGAACTTCGTCGCACTGGCCATCATGATCGGTACGGCTGCCACACTGAATGCCGCTGGCAATGGCGGGATCAAGACCGCTGCGGATGCCGCGAAGGCGCTGGAGCCCGTTGCCGGCAAATTTGCATTTCTGCTATTTGCGCTTGGCATCATCGGAACTGGTCTCCTTGCGGTCCCTGTCCTGGCCGGATCGGCAGCTTATGCGATCGGCGAGAGCCGGGGCTGGAAATGCGGGTTGGATAATAAGCCTTGGGAGGCGGTCGGCTTTTATCTGATCATCGGCGCGGCCACCCTCCTGGGCATAGGGATCGATTGGTCTTCGCTCGATCCGATCAAGGCATTGTTCTATAGTGCGGTCATCAACGGCATCGTGGCTGTCCCGATCATGATCGCAATGATGCTCGTCGTCAGCCGGCGTGACACCATGGGGAAGTTCACCGCGAGGCCTGGTCTTCTGTTTTTCGGATGGGCTGCCACTGGTGTCATGGCTGTCGCTGCGATCGCCATGGTCGTTCTCCAGTGAAGCGCCGGCTTTTGCTGGGCATCACGCTTGCAGCCGCAGCGCCGTCAATCGCCAACGCCCAAGAAGTCCCCGCTGTTTTGTCTCTATCGGCACGCGACACGCTCGATCTCTGGGCCAATGTCTCTGGTGGCAAAAGGACGGGTTTCACTGAGCTCAACAAACTTCAGCTGGGAGGTACGTTAGCGACCGACCGGCTCGGCCTCAACGGTTTCAGCGTGCACGTTCAGCTGTTCCGCACCGACGGGTCGAGCCTGAGTGAAAAAGTGGGCGATATTCAGACCGTCGACAGCATTGATGCTCGACCGGTGACGCGTCTGTTCGAAAGCTGGGTTGAGCAGAAAGTCGGGGACGACAATCGTTCCTTTGCCGTTCGTGTCGGCCTCATGGACCTCAACGCTGACTATGATTCAATTCAGACGTCGAGCCTCTTCGTCAACTCATCGCAAGGGATCGGTGCCGACGTGGCACGAAGCGGTCTGAACGGTCCCTCCATCTATCCCGTCAGTTCGCTTGGTGTCCGCATAAGTTGGCTTCCCAATAAGAGATGGACATTCAGGATTGCCGCTTTCGACGGAGTGCCAGGCGATCTCGATCATCCTCGTGCCTTCGTGAGTGCCAAGCTGTCGAGCCGTGATGGAGCGCTCTTGATTGGGCAGACGGATTATCATCTCTCCGAGAAGGCCAAGATCGAAGCGGGGGCGTGGCGCTATAGCACATTCTTGGCCGCGGTCAGCAGGAAGGCCCTGACCTATCCTGATCAAGGCGCCTACATCTCTGTCGAAGGCCCTTTGCCACACCTCGATAAGTTAAGTGCATGGATGAGGCTTGGCGTGGCCGACAGCCGAGCGCAGAGCGTTACCACTTATCTGGGCGCGGGCCTCGTCGCGCAGGATATTGTTCCTGGCCGCCCGAACGATCGACTTGGGCTTGCGGTCGCAAGAGCAATGATTGGAGAGCCAGCACGGCGAGCGGCTCGTCTACCATCAGCTGAGACCGATTTCGAGCTCAGCTACCAGCTCAAAATTCAGGGCACATTCGCCGTGCAGCCGGACCTGCAATATGTCGTCCACCCTGCATCCGAACCACATATTGGAAACGCTCTGGTATTTGGCATTCGGTTCGTTCTGACTGCAGGCTATCCGAAGAAGGCGCCCGCTACGGAGGCAACCGATCCCACCGTGCCTCCTGATGGACCTCAACCCACCGATGACACTGGCGCAGCCGATAATTCGTAATCAATCGATAAGCTGTCCAGAAGGCTGTCTCGTTCGCAAACCAGTCGATGTGTTTCAAACTATAGCTCTTTAAATTGGCCTTAAAGGTCCGTGTCCTAATTGAGAGGACGTCGCACCATCTAAGTTGCCGTCATCGACGCCAGTGTCGAAGCAGGCGGGGGCTCAAAGCGATGAGAAGGACGGCCGCGCCTGCCGCGACAATCGCGAGCGTCGCCGACTTGAACGCGTGAAGCCACGGATTGATCGCCTTACCGAACATGAAGCCGGCCCAAACCATCAGAATGCCCCACACGGCCGCCGAGATCGCGTTCAGCAGCACAAAAGTCCGGGAGCTGATGTGGGAGGCCGATACGGTAAGACCTACGAGGTCGGCGTCGATGCCAAAACGGGTAAAGTCCTGGAAAACGGTGCCGAAGTCCCCAACCCAGACTGATCATTTGGGATGAACCAGAAGTCGCCGCCTCATTCGGGGCGGTGACTTCTCAGCGCTTAAGCCTCTTTTCCGCGGGCACAGACGCTTTCAGATCTCGGCACCCATGCTGCCTATACCCGGAGCGGGCTCAAACCGCCTCTGTCCTCAGTCGCTGACCAAGGCCAAAAGAACAGTATAAGTGCCAGACCCACACCGGTAACGATCGTGCTAGTCGAAAGCGAAAGGAGGTGAGCGAGAATATCGCCCAGATTGGTACCCCACCATCTGACGGCTACGATAGCGATCCAATAACTTGCGGCGGATATCTGAATGAAGCGCCGCCAGAGACCGAGGATCAGCGCCAGGGCGGCGGTAGCCATTGCTGCCGAAACAAACAAACCGATCCGAATCGAGCAAATTGAATGAACTCCGTGAACGGCATGAAACTCGTGGCCGAAACCATCACCGATGACGGTTCCGAGCGATCCGGCAGTCAGCATGGTGATCCAGTAAAGTCCACGTGTCGGTGGCAATTCAGCCGCCGGCGCGACCGGGCTCCACCGAACATGTAACCCGATTAGGCCTGCCAGTAGCGCGGCCAATGCCGCAGAAACATCAATATAGCTCAGGTGCGCGGAAATGATCGAGAAGTCAGCGATATTGGTCGCGGCGCCGCGAACTACCAAAATTGCCAGCCAATAGAAGGCTTCGCTCCCCCGGCGGGTCATTCTCTCGATCCCTACGACCGCCGAAAATAACAAAACCCAGATTACAAGGCTAAAACCGGTGCCGAGTTTAAGGGCGCCAAGCATGAAGTCGCCCATGTTCGTACCACACATGCTCGCAACCAAGATGGCCGTCCAGTAACGAGCACCAATCTCCGGAGTAACCTTCAAATGCATTGGATTATAGTCACCTAAGGCCGCCCGCGCGTGTGTTCGCGTTTGTCCGAACCGCGACGTCGTTCATATGGTGCTGCGAAGCTGATTAACCACCTCAGCGCTCCTTATCGCCAGCGTTGCGGGAAGCCCAGCATCAACCATCTGCCTATCCAGGCCATTTGGATCATCTCCTCTCGAAACGATTCTTCGAGATCGAACGGGGACGGGCGCTGGTCGCGCTTGTGCCTTAAGCGGAGCAACATCGCTACGAACAATGTCTGTGGTCGTCATACCGGCGAGACGGAGTTGGGTGATTCAAACCGCAGTGCCCAAAAAGCTGTAAAAGCCTCATTCGATCATTTTGGGGGATACTCAGCTTGCAGGAGCAGCGGCTTCCATATTTTTTGAACATCCTCGCGCAAACGAGTCCCCGAGGATCTGAATCCAGCCCAATGCGGTGAACCACCTGCCATGGCGTCATATCCGGGGCAGGAGATAACATATATTCAACGATCACATGGGCCGGGCAGATACGGCCGTCATTAATCCGTCAAATTTGCGGACACCCTTACTACGTGCCGTGAGAGACCGGGAGGTTTGCGGGCCAGGCCAAATCAATCCGCCGCTTTCCATCCTGCTCTTTCTTCACAGCTACGAAGCCGGGGGTGTCGAAAGGGTTGCATTGCGCCTCGCCGGCGCGTGGCAGGATGCCGGATACGAAGTCCATATAGCGATGGGTCGTCGCAGCGGCCCGCTAACGGCCGAGCAGCCACGCAACGTCACCATGCACTTTGCCCGGCCGAGCAAGCTGGCCGCGCCGTTTGAATCGCTGTGGCTCGTTCCGCATCTCATCAATGTCGTGCGGAAACAACGGCCGGCAGTTCTGTTCTGCGCTGGGAATACCTATGCGATCGTGGCCATATTGGCGCGTTTGCTGCTAGGCCGCGAATGTCCTCCCATTCTGTGCAAGATCAGCAACACGCTTATGCGCACGGATATGCCCTATGCCGGGCAACTGCTGTATCGCATATGGTTGAAAGTTCAGGGGTGCCTGATCGATCACTTCGTGGCCATGGCCGACAGCCTTCGCGCGGAAATCCAGACGGAAATGAGCGTCAGCGAGGATCGGATCTCCATCATATCCGATCCGGCAATATCGGAGAACATGATCAAGTTCGTCCGTCGGGATAATCGAGCAGGCGGACGGCATTTTCTGGGTGCCGGTCGCTTGGTCGCGCAAAAGAATTATCCCCTTCTGCTGCGTGCTTTCGCTTCGATCGCAAAGCCCGACGATCGGTTGACGGTCATCGGAGAGGGCATCGAAAGACGCCGGCTCGAACGGCTTGCCCAGCATCTGGGCATCCGGGAGCAATTGGAGCTTCCCGGCCATGTTGCCGATCCGCTGGTTTGGATCGCGCGTGCGGATGCGCTTATTCTGTCGTCGGAATATGAGGGTTTGCCTGCTGTCTTGGTAGAAGCACTCGCAGTAGGTACGCCGATCGTCGCCACCCATTGCAGCTCCGGTATCGATGAGCTTTTGAATGGCGGGGAGTTGGGAATCATCGTGCCCGGCGGGGATCAGTGGGCGCTGGCGACAGCAATGGAGCGCATCTGCGAGCGGGATTGGGACCGGAATGCGATGGCGGCGAAAGCGGCCTGCTTCACCGTCGAGCGATCGGCACGGAAATATGCGGAACAGATGCGGAGCATGGCCGGCCTCGTTGAGCCGGACCAATCCTCTATCCAAGGGGGCAAGGCTAAAAGCCCCAACGCAGACAAAGCGATTGCCGCTGTAATGGAAGCAGCATGAAAGCGAGAGGATGCATGACTCATTGACCGGCTCTTTCCAATGCGCGCGGTGACGATAGGCCCTCGCATCTTGTCGTCGTCGCCATGGGCAAGTGGAAGTCATTTCCCGCGTTAGCTCAGCAGCGTTGATGCCATCGCCCACAACCCGTGCGCCGCCATTTCGTCGCTGGCATATCCGGGAAGCATCGAAGGGGTAGAAAATGGACGCGGCCAGGGGCTCTGCTTATAAAGCGGCGCTTGCGAGCACCGTTCTCGTAGTTCTGGGCGGCATGCTTCTTATCGAGATGCCGGCCAAGCAAGCCACCACCGATTGCGCCAAACAGGGTGCCGAGGGTGTCGCCACCGAGCGCTTTGCCCAGAATTGCACCGCCAGCGCCGCCAGCGATCAATCCAGTGGTGCCACTAAGAGCGCAGCCGATGTTGCCGTTCTCACGCTCGACGTAACTTGCATCGCGACCGCCGATCCAGCACTTTGTAATAAGCTTCTTCCACTTGCGCAGAAGCTGTGTTCCAGTCACGCTTCAGGCTCGCCTCACGTGCGGCTTTCCCAAGCGCGTTCCGATATTTGGGATCGTCGATGAGCGAAGAAATGGCCGCAGCATAGGCCGCGACCGAAGGCTCGGCACATAGCAGGCCAGTCTGTCCGTCTGTAAGAAGGTGGGCTGCGCTCGGCGTGTCGGGACTCACTATCGCGAGGCCAGAGGCCATGCCCTCCAACACGACATTACCGAATGCTTCCGTCAGACTGGGGTTGAGCATGATGTCAGCGCTCGCTGCCGCCCGGCCAAGATCGGTGCCGTCTAGATAGCCCGTAAAGACCGCGCCTTGCAGCTCGGCCAGTGCCGATGCCGCCGGCCCCGCGCCCACGATCAGCGCGCGCACCCGTGCGCCTTTCGCCACCAGCATAGCGAGCGTCCGTGCGAAAGCTTCAACCCCTTTCTCCTTTACCAGCCGCCCGAAGAAGAGAACAACCGTCTCGTCATCGCCGAAGCCTTGCGCCCGCCGCCAGCCCATGTCGCGCCGGGCAGGATCAAAGCGTGCCGTGTCCACGCCTCGCCCCCATAGACTTACAGCATCGTCTCCCCGCACCGCGACCATGTCGTCGGCGAGCGCCGTCGTCGGGGCGAGCACATGGTCAACGCGGCGATAGAGGCGGTGGAGATGCGCCGCAATGAGGGGCTTCGCCCAGCCGAAGCCATAATAGGCGGCGTAGGTCTCATAGCGCGTATGGACACTCGCCACGCTGGCAATGCTATGCGCGCGTGCGAAGCTGACCGCGCGGCAGTTCAATATGTCAGGCGCGGTCACATGAACGATCTCGGGTGCGAAGGCGCACAGGTCACGCCTGACCCGCCCCGCTAATCCCAGCCCCAGGCGAAACTCAGTGCGCCCCGGCAGCGGTATCGACGGCACGGAGATGAGCGTTCCCGTTGGCTCGAAGGCAGGCGTGTCGGTTGTCGGCGAATAGATGCGAACCTGATGACCCCGTCGTTCCAGATAGCCGACGAGCTGGTTCATCGCCTGGTTCGCGCCTTCACGCAGATAATTGTAATTGCCGGAGAAGAGCGCGATCCTCATCAAACCCTTCTGAAGTTCAGCGTGGCATTCAGGAAAAACACTGTCAGCCCAGCGATCACCGACACCAGCACGCGCGCGATGAGGTAGTTGAGCGAGGTCCATTGCAAGAAGGCAGCGTAAAGCAACATCGTCACTATCATCCCGATGCCGGCATTGATCAGGAAGTAGGTGTAGCCGAGCACCACGCCGCGCTTCGTGCCCTTGAAGATCCACGTCCGGCCCAGCGCATAATGGAGTGTGTTGGCAGCTATGAGGCCCAGCGCGGCGGCGCTCAGCTTGTCCAGCCCCGAATAGGCGACGAACAGCCAGAGGATGGCGAGATCAACCGCGAAAACGCTTGTGCTTACGACGGTGTTACGCGCGAGCATCGCGCCAACGCGCCGCGAAAAGAGCCGGCGCAGGAAGGGTGGCTCGCCTGCCATGCTCAGCGGGCGAGCGGGCGAGCGGCTGAATTGATTACGTGAGTGCCGGCCGGATCGCTAATGTCCGGCCACGTGAGGCGACGGCGCAGCAGTGGATTCACAAACAGGGCAGGTAGCTTAAGCAGCACGAGTTCGGCATGCACGGCCGTATCGACAAGGCGCTCCCAGAGCTTGGGCGGCCGGAGACCCTGTCTTTCCAGCCACGCGTCATAGGGTTGCCAATGGCTCGGCTCGTCTTTCTCGATAATTCGGAACATGCGCGTCAGCACCTTGTCTGCCTGGACGATAGGGTGATCGAGGAGGATATGAACCTGCCGGTACCCACGTTGCTCGGTGAGCGAGATGACGCGGGCGAGGCGTGCGAAAAGCTCGTCGCTCTCAATCACCATCTCCGTATCCAGCGCGTCAATGCCGCGCCCAAACATGATCTCGACGAAACGATCGATATGGCCATAAGCACGGTCAAGCGCGAAAGGCATGACCCCACGCAATTCGAACCAGCGGCGGAACATAAGGTAATGCTTGCGCTCATCCGCCCGATGCTTCTCGATCGCGGCGATGAGCGTGCTGTCATGCGGCGCACGCGCACGCACGGCCTCCAGCACCCGATCGACTGCCGTATAACCGCGATGCTCGTTATAGATGTAGATAGACCCTAACAGGTCCAGATATCGCCGCCGGAACCATGATTGCATCGCATTAGAACTGTTACGGCTCTTATATGTTTCAAGTACACCCGTGCGGGGAAAATCTCCGTTTGAAGCCAAGCTATGCCATAGCGGACGCTCGCAAAATGGGTCCAGCGCAGTGAAACTGAGTCCATGATTGTTCGAGCCATGTTCAAGGGGAGCAACCGCGCCGATTAGGCTGGATTTCGTCCAGGAACGACGCTGCCAGGCAACATCCCCGCGAAAGCACACCGTGTCCGTCGAGCCTTAACTGCTCGAGGAAAATACGCGCATCGAAATCGGCCAAGCGGAACATCTGATCTCCATGGGGCATTGGAACAGGCATCGTGCCGAGATTTGGGTGTCGAGATTTGGAGGAACAGTAGGTAGCTTATGTTCAGGCTCATAATCGCGCTTATCATAGCAACACTGATGGCACCGGCTCCTGGACTCGCCAAAGGTTGTATCCGAGGCGCGCTCGCGGGTGGCGTGGTGGGCCACTATGCCCATCACCATGCCATCGCCGGTGCGGTAGCGGGCTGTGCTGCCGGGCATTATTACTACAAGCACAAGGCTACGACCGCGTCGCGCCAGCCATCCACGGCTAGGACGCCAGCGGTGCCTGCCACGCAGTGAGTTCATCTAGCAGTCAGTTGGGCTCCCAAGCACAAGAGCGGAGTGGACGTTTCACTCGACACTAATAATTCGCCAGGGCCTCCGATATTCCAGCGCCTTTCATCGCACGGGCAACACGCGCCGGCGCAAGCATCGGCCTTGCTAGCTCCGGCCAATCCACATTCAACTGCGCTTCTTCGCCTACCGCAACGTCAGAGAGTTGGTGGGGCAATAGTTCTGAGGAGTTCAGTGCGATGCCCTTGCGTTCCTCAACAATTCTCGATTGGGTCGGCCAGGAGCCCGGGTCGCCGTTTTCGTTAGCTTGCAAACCATTCCTCTCCGTAAGGCTGCGTTGCTCGAACGTTCGTGCACTTCGAGGCATGAGCAATGCTGTTTGATCTCTCACACGGCAGGTATCGCTCTGCGATTTGAGATCGGCCGATGGGCGAGATGCATTCGCCAGCACGTCATCGTTCGGATATCGATGGGTTGCGCGCGCTCGCTGTCCTGCCGATCCTTCTGTTTCATGTCGGGGTTCCGCATTTTTGGGCGGCTTTGTAGGCGTCGATATCTTCTTCGTCATCTCGGGCTATCTGATCACGCTCGGCATAGTGGTCGACATCGAACAAGGCCGATTTTCGTTCACGGGGTTTTATGACCGTCGTATCCGACGCATTTTTCCGGCGTTGTTCGGCCTGCTGGTCTTCACCACCATCGCAGCTTGCGCCGTCCTATTGCCAAGCGAATTTCGTGCCTTCACCCCGACATTGATCGGCACGTTGTTGTTCGTTTCCAACATCGTCTTTTTCAATCAGGCCGGTTATTTCGATGAAAGCGCTCGCGACAAGCCGCTTCTTCATACTTGGTCGCTCGGCCTTGAGGAACAGTTTTATCTTTTTGCTCCGCTTTTGATCCTGTTCAGCCTTAAACGCTGGCGGCATGGTGGCCGCTACATTATCGTATTGGTCGCTGGTGTGTCGTTCCTGCTGTGCGTTTTTTGCACGTCGCTGTTTCCAACCGCTGCCTTCTATCTGACACCCTTTCGAGCTTGGGAGTTCTTCGGTGGGTCGATGATTGCAATGGACATGATGCCGACAGCGCGCTCCTCCGCCGAGCGGGAGATTTTGGCCGGCGCCGGCCTCGCGCTCATTGGCATCGCAATCAAGCAACTGACCACATATTCGTCCTTTCCGGGCAGTTCCGCACTTTTGCCAGTTGCCGGTACGGCGCTCATCATCGCCTATGGAGAGAATACGCTGGTCGGCAGAATGCTGAGTTTGAGACCGCTCGCTTTCATTGGTTTGATTTCATACTCGTTGTATCTCTGGCATTGGCCGCTGATCGTTTTTGCGCATGATCTCGGCTGGAAGAGCGGTGCATTCGTTCCTGCAGCCGGCTTAATAACTCTGTCGATAAGTGCCGCCTATCTATCTTGGCGACATATCGAGCAGCCCTTTCGAGATCGTGCCAAGGTTCCTCGATCGAAGATCTTCGATTACAGCATTGCCGCTAGCGGCGTCATGCTGATGCTTGCAGCCATCCTATCCGCTATGAATGGCTGGCCCGCTCGCTATGCTCCGTCAACGGTTGCCCTAGATCGCGCCCAATGGGACTTCAGTAGCAAACGCGACCAATGCTTGATTAGAAAAGGCGATCCTGCTCCCGGCCGGTTTTGCACATTTGGTGTCGGGCAGCCCACTGTTGCGGTTTGGGCCGACAGTCATGGCCTTGAGCTGGCGGATGCTTTAGGCTCGGAAAAACGGCCCGTGCAGGCAATGACCTATATCGCATGTCCTCCTGTCATCGGTTACAACTTGGCCGCGCATCCACGATGCAAATCGCACAACGAGCGGGTCTTGACTTACCTCGACCACACGCCCCGACTGTCGACCGTCATAATGACTGCTTATTACGCGCGTAGCATCAATGCGCCGGACTTTCCCAATGAGCTGACCCAGACAATTGATGACCTGCGCCGGAACCATAAGAAGGTGGTGTTGATTGGCCCCGTTCCTGCCGAGGGTTCGGAAAACCTACCTAAACTTCTGGCACGTCATCGAGAGCCTTCAATTCCAGAGTCGGTCTATATTTCGCATAATTTCAAAACCATAAATCTTCTCGCCAATCTTCAAAGGAAAGGGACAAGGGTAATTTGGCCTAGCGATTACCTATGCCATAATGGCGTATGCGATACCATGGTGAACGGCAATCCTGTCCTGTTCGATTCTCATCATTTAAGCATGTCAGGAGCGCGGTTCCTGGTGGCAAAAACGCAAATTTGAACAGAAGACCTTAAGCTTCATCCATGGCAGCTATACGAACGTCAGCGGCTGATCGACCAAATCTGGGTTTCGCAATTCTTTTTCGGGATCTCGGTTTGTTCATTCGAGCTGTTCGATCATGGTCGGAACTTTCGGATCGTTGCGCGGAAGAGGGCACGGTCGGCGCGGGAGAAGTAAAGCCATATGTGCCCGCCGGCGAGCACCACAGAAGCGGCAAAGGCGATGTCGGTCGCCATGCGGTTTGGCGAGGGTGGCGGTGCGATCAGAGGCTCGATGCAGCGATCGACGATCTTGTTATATTCGGCATCGAACGCGATCCAGCCGATGCGCCAGCGCGCATCCTGGGTGGCGCCGTTGTAGAACATGACCGGCTCCTCCTTGTCGTCGGTGAGCAACGGCCCGGTCGAAAGGTGGAAATTGTCCCAGGCGCCCGCGCGCGGGGCGAAGGGCTGCCGCTCATGCTCCCAGGGCCCGTCCACATCCTGACCGATCGCCAGCCCGACCAGCGACGCATCGTTCGCCGCATATTCGTAAAACATGCGCCAGCCGCCGGCCTTAGTGCGATCCACGGTCGCTTCCTTGACATTGCCCTGCGAGGGCGTGGACGCCATCGCTACGCCTTTCTTCTCGAGCCTGTCGATGCTCGGCCCCGCAGCGTAAAGCATCTCGCCATGCGCGCGGGCGGCATCCACGCCGGTATAATAGACCACATAGCTGCCGTCGGGCAGCTCGATCACAGTCGGGTCCTCGCATCCGCCCGCATCCTCTGCGGCCGGCCCAGGCGAAATCACTGGCCGATCGGTCGCGGTGAATGCGAGGCCGTCCTTGCTCGTGGCGTACCAGATGGTGCCGGTGTCTGCCTCGTCGCCCATCTTCGGCACCGCGCGCACCATCATCTGATATTCGCCTCCCTTGCCCGAATTCCAGACATAGGGGCTCATCAGATCGCGTTGGGCGAGGGCGTCCGGGCCGTGCAGCACGACCGGCTCGATCTTCTCGACGTTGAAATCAAGCTGGGCCACCTTATGCGCCCAACGCTTCTTCGAGGGTGAGGCCGCCGTCGATCGTGATGATTGCGCCCGTGATATATTGCGACTTGTCGGAGCAGAGATAGACGGCGAGATCCGCGACTTCTTCCGGCCTGCCGGCGCGGCCCCACGGGATATGTTTCTCCGCTTCGGCGAGATAATTGGGATCGCTTTGCGCGCGCTGGTTCATCGGCGTCAGGATCATGCCAGGGGCAATCGCGTTGACGCCGATCCGCAGCGGCGCGCATTCGACCGCCATCGTCCGCGTCAGATTGTCGAGACCGGCCTTCGCCGAGCAATAATCCGCGCCGCCATAGCGCACCGCGGTTGAATGGATCGATCCGATATTGACGATCCGGCCTGGCTTCCTGGCTTCGCGCAGGCCGCGTACGAAGGCCCGCGATGTGAGGAAGGCGCCGGTCAGGTCG
>Ga0163162_10002936_pt1 | contig 16266 bp, 15 predicted proteins | sample S55metaG_FD_115310 | JGI IMG/M metagenome (GOLD analysis project Ga0163162, IMG submission 115310) | Switchgrass rhizosphere microbial communities from Kellogg Biological Station, Michigan, USA - S5-5 metaG | ecosystem: Host-associated > Plants > Roots > Rhizosphere > Soil | place: USA...
CTGCCATCCCGCATCAATTTGTTATTGGCGAATTCCGCAATGGCCCTGTAAAAAATCAGGGGATCATCGTTACTTACAAAAAGTGCCTGTGCCGGTTCAAATCCCACAACGTGTTGTGCCATCACCGACCTTTCTTTTTCGGCGATGTAGGGCGGGTTACTAACGATCAGGTTTACCTGCGGAAGTTTGTCCCGTTGTTGTGGGGAAAGAAAATCCACAATTGAAAATGGCACGTCAAAATGTAAAGCGGCTGCATTTTTTTGTGCCACAGCCAGCGCACCCTCGCTTACATCAATACCAATTACCTCTGCATGGGGCCATTTCTTTTTTAATGCAATGGCAATACAACCACTGCCTGTGCCGATATCGAGCACTTTTAGCGGGTTTGCAGACTGGCTGAATTCAGCGACCATCCATTCCACCAATTCTTCTGTTTCCGGTCGCGGTATCAACACGTGTTCGTCTACATAAAAAGGCATGCCGGCAAACCAGGCCTCACCCAATACATACTGCACGGGTCTTTGGCGGCGCAATTCCTGTTCAAACCCGGTAAAGGTTTGAACTTCGATGGCCGTCAATGGCCGGTGACGATTCAAAATCATTTCCATGCGACTGCTGTCGGTTACTTTCTCCAGCACCAGCCGGGCAATATTTTCACTCTCGCGCTTGTCGTACATGTGTGCGAGGGATGATTGCAATCGTTGAATGGCTTCCGTCAGCGTCATGATCCAAATTTGTTGCAGAAAATTAAGCTCCGCATCGGAAGGCAAAATTAGCAAATCCCGCGCTTGATGGCCGGTTTGCGGCCAATGGCCTATTTTTGGCGCTATGGTTCCCCAGGCGAATTACATGGAAAGGTGCATTCAGCTTGCGCAGCAAGCGGCGGGATGGGTTGCGCCCAATCCAATGGTAGGTGCGGTGCTGGTGCACCAGGACAGGATAATCGGGGAAGGATATCATGAAAGATATGGTCAGTCACACGCTGAGGTGAATTGTCTAAATGCCGTGGCGGATGAAGATCGTCACCTGATTCGGGAAAGTGATTTGTATGTTTCCCTGGAACCCTGCGCACACCACGGCAAAACGCCGCCCTGCGCAGATCTTATCATCGCCCATAAAATTCCAAGGGTGATTGTGGGCTGCCGGGATCCTTTTCCGTTGGTAGACGGGAAAGGCATTGAGAAATTGAAATCTGCAGGTGTGGAAGTACAGGTGGGGATGTTGGAAGAGGCCTGCAAGAAACTGAACAAAAGATTTTTTCAATTCTATCAAAAGCACCGGCCCTATATCGTGCTGAAATGGGCACAAACCCGGGACGGAAAAATCGCCCATCCAGATTATAGCAGGGCGTTGATCAGCGGTCCGCTCACCAACCGGCTGGTGCACAAATGGCGCAGCGAGGAAGCCGCCATCCTGGTGGGTACGAATACCGCGCTTCACGACAATCCATCATTAACGGTTAGAGAATGGGAAGGCGCGCAGCCGATCCGCCTGGTGATCGACATGCAATTGCGCCTGCCGGCGAATTTGCATCTCCTCGACAAGCATCAGAGAACAATTGTGTTCAATGGTTTGAAACATGCGACAGAACACCAGTTGGAATATTATCAACTGGCAACGGATTCTGAAATCGTGCATCAGCTGGAAACGGCGCTTTACCAATTGAAGATCCAAAGCGTTTTGGTGGAAGGCGGCGCGAAATTGCTGCAATCATTTATTGATGATAGTGACTGGGACGAGGCGCGGGTAATCACCAATGTGAAAATGGATTTGCCGGATGGCATACCCGCACCGGTTTTGCACAACCAGGAGATGTTGGAAGAATTTAGCCTGGATGGCGACAGGATCCAGGTTTTCAGAAACAAAATAAGTTGAACAGTCGAATGGAAAGTGAAGCGGAATATTATTATACGATCGGGAAGGCCTCCACAGCCGAATTCAAAGACAGGGGTAGCCGTTTCCTGGCTTTCGCCAATCCCGTTGTTACGCGTGAGCAGTTCAAGATCCAATTGCAATTATTGAAGAAAGAACATCCCAAAGCCGCCCATCATTGTTTTGCCTATCGCATTGGGTGGCAGGGACTGGATTTCAGAATGAGCGATGATGGCGAGCCATCAGGTTCTGCGGGAAGGCCCATTATGGGGCAACTGGAAAGCCGTCAACTGGTGGATACTTCGGTTATTGTTGTCCGTTATTTTGGCGGCACCTTGCTGGGCGTACCCGGACTCATCAATGCCTATAAATCGGCAGCTGCCATGGCATTACAAACAGTACCAGTGATCAGGAAGCCCATTGAATGGGAATACGCGCTCGATTTTGATTACACGCTGACCAATGATGTGATGCGCATCATTCGCCAAAGCCAGGGACGCATGATTAGCCAGGAGCACCAATTGTTCTCGCAAATCAGGGTGGGATTGCCACGCGCGCAGGTGGCTTTGGCGCTTGAAAAATTCAGGGAATTACAGGGCCTGACGGTAAAGCGGATCAACGTGCAGCAAAACTAGCCGGTTTGCGAATAATCGCTGCAATTAGTAGATTTATGACCAATCTATACGATGGCTGCCGAAAAGAAGTATACCAGTTTCTGGAGCTTTTATCCTTACTACCTCACGGAACATCAAAATCCGGTGAGCAGGGGGCTGCATTTCGTGGGTACTGCGCTCATCATTGGATGCCTTATTGCCGGCATCATAACCGGGCGATGGTTTTGGTTCGTGGTAATTCCGCTTTGCGGTTATGGTTTCGCCTGGTTCGGTCATTTCTTCTTTGAAAAAAACAAACCCGCCACTTTCACCTATCCCCTGTGGAGCCTGGGCTCCGACTTCGTCATGTTCTGGCATATGCTCACTGGCCAAATCGGCAAAAAGCTGGAGGAGGCAAGGAGGAGCGTTGGGGGTAATAATAGATTGGGTTGATTGGGTTGATTAGGTTGATTAGGTTGATTAGGTGATCAGTTGACCGGTTAATAGGTTGATCAGTTGACCGGTTAATAGGTTGATCAGTTGACCGGTTGATCAGTTGATCGGTTGATCGGTTGATACGTGTTATCCTGATCAACTGATCAACTGATCAACTTAATCAACTTAATCAACCTAATCAACCTAATCAACCCAATCAACTAATTCTTCAAAATCCTTTGTGTAATCACCTTGTCACTGAAATATACCTTCACCACGTAAATTCCTGCGGCATATCGGCTCAGGTTATAGCTGTACAAATTGCTGCTGAATCCTTCAGGTACGGACTGGCTCACGAGCAGTTGCCCGGTCATACTCACGATTTCGATCTTGCGCAGGTTAAGCGGCTGCGGATAGAACTGCAGGTTCACAATGCCGCTGGTAGGATTCGGCGTAATCAGGAAACCGCGTGATTTCAAATTCGGATTCAATATCACCGAGCGAACATTGACGTCGTCGAGATAAATATTATTCTCAAATTCGGTTGTGTTCATGAAAGCCAGCATGAATTTGCCCGCTCCGATAAAGGCGCCCAGGTTTACGGAATCTTTTCTCCATTCGGTTGGGTTTGGCACGAAGGGCTGGTCGGTCGGTGTAGTGCGTGTAATTAAATTCGCGCCCCATTTTTTATACAGACTGGTATAACTAACACCGCAATCGAAACTTACCATTACCTGCAGGGTGTCCCAAACATTACCGGCTACACTCAAATCGGTCTGCACGGCGGCAGCTACCTGGAAGCTCATGAATGCCGAATCGACATTGTTAATCTCCAGCTCAGGCAGGCGCAGAAAATCTCTTTTATCATTATCCTGGTATTCCAAATTCTTTATTACTACCGATGCCGATCCCGTTTTTGCTGCGGCAGTGGTCCGTTCCCAGGTGAATGAGTGATCGGGATTAATAATATCCCATCCCGGTGGCGGGAAGGTGGTGGATTCGAAGCTTTCCGAAACCGAACTCACGGGCGCAAAATATTGGAAAGTGGTTTGAAGGGTGTCATTGCTTTTATCCTGGTCGTCTCCACCATTCGGTAGCGTAACAAATATTTTCAGGATCTGTGATCCCACGGAAGCCGTCATGGCGGGCAAACTAACGGTGTCGTATACCCCATAAGCCAGGGCGTGTGAGTAATGCAAGGTGTCGGTTTGACCATTGGCCAGCACTGCAACGATTTGCAAACTGGTGATGGTTTGTGAGCCCCTATTGCGGATCACCACCCTGGGAACGAAGTTCTGGTCGCACACGCGCGTATCGGGCAACAGAATTGATCTCAGCTGTGCGTCGAGGTTTTGCACCACAACTGGCTGGCAACCATTCGAAGTAAATAGCCCGTTTCGAAAAGTAGTCAGCGAAGTTTGTATGCGGGCCACTTGTCCCAACGTAAACATCAGCAGCTGATCGTCATTGGTATAATCCATGTAGTCCTGGTACAAAATTCCGGGAGGCAGTGGTGAGCACGCGTCAACCTTGATGCCGGTGGGACTGCCTGATGTGGCGTCGGCCTGGTTGGGTGTGTCGGCTACCTGGTCGCTGCCTGTGCAGGCGCCGTTATCGTCGCCCCAAATGTGAAAAAGGTCGAAATAGTGGCCTGTTTCATGCGTGAGCGTTTTGCCCTCATCGTACGCGGGAAGGTTGCTGCCGGGCAGGGCTCCGATATCAATTACGGCGCCATCGTCAGACGGATCGCCGCTTTGTGGAAAAGTGCCATACCCCAGGATACCATTCGAGAGCACGCAGATCCACACGTTATAATATTTTTCGGTGTTCCAGGCGTTGTCACCACCTGATTCAGCGTGTTTCATTTTATCGTCGGTAGTGAATGAAGCCACCCGGGTGGTGGTTCTTACAATACCATTGGTGGGATCACCTTCAGGTGTGCGTTGCGCAAGGCAAAACTGGATGCTTGTTTTGCCGAACAGGGCCTTAAAGGGTGCAAGTATTTTAACGGCACCACCGTTGGTGCCGGAATAATCTTTGTTCAGGGTATCCAGTTGGGCCTGTACCTGCTGATCGGTGACCTGGGAGGTATTTTGTAAAACGATGTGGAAAACGATGGGCACCACGACGGGCGTTTCATCGGCCCTCAACAAGGGTGTTACGCCCGATTTGGCGGCAATGCGCCTTGAAAGATCAGCCGTTCTTTCTTCCCATCTTTGCCTGAGTTCCGGAGATCGCGCGAGTTTTTTTTGCAGCACATCCATGGTGGCGCACCTGGCGTTTTTCTGTTGGGCAGAAACTGTGTTAATTAATAAGAGGCATAGCACCAGGGATGCTAGATGAAGGGTAGTTGTTGATCGCATTCTCTCCATTTTAGTTTAGTACGGAATATGTGTCCTTTCCGTTTGCCACACGTAGTTAAAATATACGAATACTGGAATTTAATGGATATAGATAGTGCAGGAGATGGTCTGGATGCAATTCTGTAGATTCCGGCCAGGAATAGGGCTATAGGAATTGCAGGTGTAATAATAAGAAATTCCGTGATCTTTTGGGGGAATTTAACAGGGGAGGTTTCACGCTAAGGTGCAAAGGCTTAGGGCCTTTGCGTAAAGCCCGACACTACCAATTCTTTGGAACCGGGGGTATACACGTAAAATCCTTCTCCCGATTTGACCCCCAATTTACCGGCATTCACCATATTGGACAGTAATGGACATGGCGCGTATTTTGGATTTCCGAAGCCCTTATACAGCACGTGCATAATGCTTAAACAAACGTCCAAACCAATAAAATCGGCCAGTTGCAGCGGACCCATCGGATGTGCCATGCCCAGCTTCATAATGGTATCAATTTCCTGCACACCCGCCACGCCCTCATGTAAACTATAAATGGCTTCATTGATCATGGGCATCAGAATCCGATTGGCAATAAATCCGGGATAATCCTTCACCACACAGGGGGTTTTTCCAAGTTCCACACTCAGGGTTACAACCGTTTTACTCACCTGGGGGGAAGTGGCGTATCCATTGATCACTTCAACCAGTTTCATAACCGGAACGGGATTCATGAAGTGCATGCCGATTACCCATTCCGGACGAGTGGTAACTGCGGCCAGTGCGGTGATGGAAATGGAAGAAGTATTGGTTGCCAAAATGCAATCCTTATCGGCCCACTCATCCATTTGCCGGAAAATTTTCATTTTCAGTTCCTGGTTTTCAGTCGCGGCTTCTACAACCAGGCCCGAACCGGCCAAACCTTCCTGCATCGATTCCACTATGCGCAGGTTGGCGAGCGTATTCTTTTTTATTTCTTCCGTAATAACGGCTTTGGCTACCTGCTTGTCGAGATTCTTGGAAATGGTTTGAAGTGCCTTCTCAAGCTGAACACTGTTCACATCGATGAGGTTCACTGAAAATCCGTGCTGTGCAAACACATGCGCAATCCCATTGCCCATGGTTCCTGCGCCTATTACCGAAACCTGACGGTTCATGTATTAAATTGATAGGTGGAAGATAGGAACCAAAATTAGTGTAGTTCGCATCTGTAATCAAAGAATAGTCAGAAGAAAATCAATTGTGATTTTTGAAATCGCCCCTTTTCCAGGCTTTCACAAATTCATTCCAGGCAAAGGGATTGAATAGGTTAATGGGGGGAGCCTGTCCGGCATAGTAATAATTGCGGGCGTTCTTGCTCAGGTTCAGGTTGGCATTTTCCTTGCCATCCGCGGGCAACGAGCGGGCCAGCACCCTTCGTGTCGCTTCATCCGTATTCTTTCTTGCGATTTCAATATCGTCGTCAGGAACGGGTGTGTTGATAAAATCCCGCTCAAACTGTGCGCGTGTGGGTCTGGGATTGATGATGGTGGCGGGCATATACACCGTGTCTACCACCATCAGTTGAATCATGCTGTGCTGATTGCCCTTTAAATCGAGTGGAATTTTTGCGTCAACAGGTTTATAGCTTACGTGGGTGAACTCTACGATATCTCCTTTCAAAACAACGATTGAAAAAACGCCCTGCTCATTGGTAATCGTTCCTCTTCCCTGGCCTTTCACCATTACACTCACACCCGGAATACCCCTCAGGCTATCGGCTGTCATCACCACGCCATACAGTTGCACCACCGAATCTTTCACGGTTTCAAACTGTGCTTTGGCAGCGAAAGGGGTAGCAAAAACAAGTAAAAGAAGGTATCGTAATAAATGTTTCATGCAGTCGTGTCAGGCCTTGCAAAATACTTGAATTGAACGGAATAAACAAAGTAAGATGATGAATAGCTAACTTTGCATTTTGATTGGGAATTTAACAAAATGTTTCACGAATGAAAGTTGATGAGATATTAAAAGCATTGAGCAATGTACAAGAGCCGGACCTGGGTCAGGATATCGTTACGCTGAATATGGTGAAGGATATTCAGATTGACGGCGACAACTTGTCTTTTACGGTTATACTCACTACGCCCGCATGCCCCATGAAAGACATGATCAAAAATGCGTGCATCAATGCCATCCACCTGCTGGTAAATAAATCGGCGAACGTGCAGGTGAAATTTGTTGCGCAAACCACCAGCAACAGGCAGGACGGCAAATCTGTTTTACCCGGCGTGAAAAATATCATCGCCGTCGTTAGTGGAAAAGGTGGCGTTGGAAAATCAACTGTTGCGGCCAACCTGGCCATCGCGCTTGCGCAAGGCGGCGCATCTGTTGGCCTGATGGACGCAGATATTTATGGTCCCAGTGTACCGATTATGTTTGGCGTGCGCGGAGAGCGCCCATTGATGAAGGAAGTTGCAGGCAAAGGAATGATTGTTCCGCTTGAAAAATATGGGATCAAATTGATGAGCATCGGATTGCTCGTAGATGAAAAGCAGGCCGTTGTTTGGCGCGGCCCCATGGCCAGCAGCGCCATCCGCCAGTTTAGCACAGATGTGGAATGGGGAAACCTCGACTATCTCGTTATTGATATGCCACCTGGCACCGGAGATATACACCTTACATTGGTGCAAACCATTCCGGTTACGGGCGTTGTGGTGGTGACAACGCCACAAACAGTAGCACTGGCCGACGCGAAGAAAGCCATTGCCATGTTTGGACAAGCACAAATTAAAGTGCCCATCATTGGGTTGGTTGAAAACATGAGTTATTTTACGCCGGCTGAATTGCCGCAAAACAAATATTATATTTTCGGGAAAGAAGGTGGTAAGCGCATGGCGGAAGAATTTGACCTGGCTTTGCTCGGACAAATTCCCCTGGTGCAATCCATTCGCGAGGGTGGTGATGACGGAATACCAGCCATGGTAGGGGACGACGAAATTACTCAAAACGCTTTCCGTGCATTTGCTGCAAATACTGTTCGAAACATCGCCATGCGCAATGCAAACATGGAACCGACCAAAGTGGTTGAAGTGTTGGCATAATCTAATATTGAATCATGTACAATCTCCCGCATTTTGCTGAATCTGACCGGAACAAATTAATGGACTTTGTAAGAAGTCATCCTTTTGCATTCATTGCCGGCAGCGACGCCAATCACCATCCTGTAGCAACGCAAATTCCCGTTTTTATTGATGAGCGGGATGGAAAATTGTTGCTCACGGGTCACATGATGCGCAACACGGATCACCATTTGGCATTCCTGCAAAATCCGCAGGCACTCGTTGTTTTCACCGGTCCTCACACCTACGTGAGTGCCAGTTGGTATAAAGACCAACAGCAAGCTTCCACCTGGAATTATATGAGTGTGCACGCAAGGGGGCCGCTTCGTTTTCTTGACGAGAACGCGTTGCTGGAAGTGTTGAAAAGAACAACCAATCATTTCGAGAATAATCCTGAATCGCCTTCTTTGTACGAACACTTGTCTTCCGACTACGTGGGTAAGCTGGTAAAAGCCATTGTTGCATTTGAAATTGAAGTGAAGGACATGGAGGGCATTTTCAAACTTAGTCAAAACAGGGATGCGACCAGTTATCACCAAATCATAGATAAACTGGACGCGAAAGACGACGATGATTCGAAAGCGATCGCACAAAGAATGAAAGACAGAATACAACATCTATGAACCTTTCCCTACAACATAAAAAAGCACTGGTTTGCGGAAGCACACAGGGCATCGGTTTGGCCATTGCAAAAGAACTGAGTTTATTGGGTGCGCAGTGCACACTGCTGGCCCGCAATGAGGACGCGTTGAAAACGGCAGTGGCGCAGTTAGACCGATCGCAGGGTCAGCAACACAATTGGCTGGTGGCGGATTTTTCGAAGCTCGACCACCTGAAAGAAATTGCGCAGGCATTCGCTGCCCGCGAAACCATTCATATCCTGGTAAACAATACCGGCGGTCCACCGCCAGGACCGATTGTTAAGGCCAGTGCGCAGGATTTCATCAATGCCTTCACGCAGCACATCGTTGCCAGCCAGGAATTGGTGCAATTGTTTTTACCGGGTATGAAGCGGGAACAATATGGTCGCATCATCAATGTGATATCAACTTCTGTACGGATTCCTATTGCCAACCTTGGCGTATCCAATACTATTCGCGCCGCGATGGCTTCCTGGGCAAAGACGATGTCGAATGAATTGGGTGCATTTGGAATTACGGTGAATAATATTTTGCCTGGGTTAACGCGTACCCAAAGGTTGGAATCGCTGATAGAGCATATTTCGAAAGCCAAACAGGAAGAGGTGGCGAAAGTGGAAGCCGATATGCAAAAGGAAATTCCTGCGCGTCGTTTTGGCGAGGCGGCAGAAATAGCCGCCATGGCGGCTTTCCTGGCAACGCCTGCGGCTTCTTACGTGAATGGCGCCACCATTCCGGTAGATGGCGGAAAAACCGGCAGCATCTGATGGGTATCACAATTTTGAATTCCGCGCATGCAATTTGAGAACAGCCGCTCCTTTGCGATTTCAATGGATGAAGCCGATGAACTGGCTTCTTTCCGCGATCGATTCCTGCAGCCCGCTCACGGCAACGGACAAGCGATTTATTTACTGGGCAACTCACTCGGATTGCAACCCCGCCAAACCCAGGTTTACATCAATGAAATTTTAAAGTCATGGCAGGATTTTGGGGTAGAAGGATTCTTCATGGGAAAGGAACCATGGCTGGAATACCATGAAAAACTGGCCGCACCGCTGGCAGCGATGGTGGGGGCAGAACCTGACGAAATAGTGGTGATGAACCAGTTGACGGTAAACCTGCACCTGATGATGGCGAGTTTTTATAAGCCGCAGGGAAAAAGAAGGAAAATTATATGCGAAGCGAAAGCATTCCCCAGTGACCAATATTTACTGGAATCGCAATGCCGGTTTCACGGACTGGATCCGGATGATACCATTGTGGAAGTGAAGCCGCGCGCCGGAACAGATTTGATAGCAGAAGAAGACATTGAAAATGCCATCAGGCAATGCGGCGATGAGCTGGCACTCGTGTTGTGGGGAGGCGTAAATTATTACACCGGCCAGTATTTCGACCTGAAGCGTCTTGCCGTAGCCACGCACGCTGCTGGGGCATTGCTGGGGCTGGATCTGGCACACGCGGTAGGGAACTTGCCATTGCAGCTGGATAAATGGGATCCTGATTTCGCCTGCTGGTGCAATTACAAATATGTGAATGCAGGTCCGGGTTCAATCGCTGCAGCGTTTATTCCCCGCCGTTATCACAAAAGCGGCCGGGTTCGACTGGCCGGCTGGTGGGGTTACGACAAAGCCGCCCGGTTTAAAATGGAGAAAGGATTTGTGCCGGTGCAATCTGCCGAGGGCTGGCAATTGAGTACGCCTTCGCCGATTTTATATGCGGCACTTCGGGCATCGTTGGAAATTTTTGAAGAAGCGGGTATGCAGAAATTGCGTGAGAAATCTTTGCAATTAACAGGCTACCTGTATTTCCTGTTGGACGAATTAAAAATGCACCCCGCCGGGGCGCGAGTTAAAATACTCACTCCGGCTGATCCCGAAAAAAGGGGATGCCAGGTTTCCCTGTTATTTGAGCAGCAGGGCCGCGCAATTTTTGACGCGCTGATGAAGGAAGGGATTTTTGTGGATTGGCGTGAACCCAATGTGATCCGCCTGGCACCGGTTCCCCTGTACAATCAATTTGAGGAAGTATGGAAGTTTTGTGATTTGCTGAAAAGAATTGGCTGAATCCTGATTACCTTTGTGGGCCATGACACGGCCCCAGCTCATCCGCCAAATCCGGGAAAAAGAATCTTATCTCTGCGTTGGACTTGATCCTGATTTAACGAAAATTCCCAGGCACCTGCTCTCTACAGAAGATCCCATTTTTGAATTCAACAAACAAATCATTGATGCAACGCAAGACCTCTGCGTGGCATATAAGCTGAACACGGCTTTTTACGAATCATTGGGTGTTGCAGGCTGGACATCGCTGCACAAAACAATCCGCCATATTCCAAAGGATCAATTTATCATCGCTGATGCAAAAAGGGGCGATATCGGCAATACTTCAACGCAGTATGCAAAAGCCTTTTTTGATACGCTGGGTTGTGATGCCATCACTGTTGCGCCCTATATGGGAGAAGACAGTGTGAAACCCTTCCTGGAATTTCCGGAAAAATGGGCCATCGTGCTCGGATTAACTTCCAATCCCGGTGCGAAAGATTTTGAAATGCTTCAAACAGGCGATGAAAAACTGTTCGAAAAAGTATTGAGAAAAGTGCAGGAATGGGGAACGCCGGATAGCCTGATGTTTGTGATCGGAGCAACCCAGCCTGAAGAGTTTGTTAAAATCAGGCAAATCGTGCCCGATCATTTCTTCCTCGTACCCGGTGTGGGATTCCAGGGCGGCAGTTTGGAAGAGATCTCGAAAAAGGCCATGAACAAGGATTGTGGCCTATTGGTGAATGTTTCCCGCGCCATCATTTTTGCGGGGGAAAAAGAAGATTTTGCATCAGAAGCGCGAGCCATCGCGACGCAATATCAGACCGAAATGAAAGGATATCTTGATTAAGTTTCAAGATTCAGGTTTCAGGTTTCAAGATTCAGGATTCAAGTTTATAGTTAAATTTTGAAAACTGCATCTTGAAACCTGTAACCTGAATCTTGCTTATTATCCCAAAATATTTTTGATTTGACGCGACAGCAGTTGTGACCACTTCGCATACTGTTTGCCGGAAGGATGAAGTCGATCGGCGCTGAGTAAATTATTGTCGTTGGCGGCTTCCTGTGAGAGTGGCGTGATGTTGATGTAGTTCGTATCGCAGCGCCGGCTGATGGTCATGTTAGCCTGGTTGAATAGCCTGATTTCCGCCGCAATTTTCGCTTTGTCGCGTCCGTCGGCAAAGGGCGTTACACTCCAATCCGGAATCGACAATACAAACACATGGCGGCTATGCTTCCCTGAAAGTTCGATGCTACGTTTTAACAGCCGCTCAAACTCTTTTTCGTAGGCTTTCAATGGGAGTTCCCGGAATTGATTGTTGACGCCGATCAGTAGGCTCACCACATCATAATAAGGTCTTAATTCAGACTGCTGGATGGCTTCTTCCAATTCGCCGGTGGTCCAGCCGGTTTTGGCAATCACAAACGGCGGATCCAGGGGGATGCCGTCTTTCCGGAGAATAGCGGCAGTCTGGAAGGGATAGGTCATGGGTTGCTCCACCCCCTCGCCAATGGTGTATGAATCTCCTAGTGCCAGCCAACTGAACATGCCTGAAGATACTGATTCAATCGCTTTCCCCCCAAAAGTAAACCGGGATAAAAGGTTGCCCCCTTATCCCGAATTTACAAGCCTTGGAACTGGCTATTATTTTGTCGTCGCTTGGCAGTTGCCGTTGGCTGATTGGTTGACCAGTTGACCAGTTGATCAGTAAGACTCTAATATTACGGATCACCTGTTCAACCGATCAACTGAACAACTAGATTGAATCGTCATCATCCTCATCATCCTTCATCGATACTTCCTTCTTCTTATCCTTGTCCTTATCTTTTTCGTCAACAATCAGTCCGTGACCGGCTACGACCTTGCCGAATTCAGACTTGATCTTAATCTTCGCCGCGCCTGTACCTGAAGAACCATTATACTGGTGATCGAACTTTGGTCCGTAATGATCGCGGTCGTCGTCTTTTTCTTCCGTGATCTTAAAGTCGCTGCGGTTTTTGAAATCGCCGAAACTGGTGCGGATATCAAAATTGGCCGAAATGTCTTTGCTCATATCCAGGTACACGGAAGAATAGGAATTCTTCATGGTCAGGTCTTTGAGGGTATTGTCGATGCTCAATTTAATCACGTCGCAAAATTCGAATTGGGTGTTAACAGACCCGCTGATCTTGGTGATGCTGGCTTTGGAAAACTTGATGGTAATCCTGCCGCCGCCTACGAAGTCGATGTTGGCTTTGCCAAATTCCACGTCGATGCTTTTGTTATTCGAAATCTTGCCGGCGGTGAGGCTGCCAAATTTGCTTTCCAGTTCAGCGGGTCCCTTATAATCGGGAACAATCATTCCTCCAAAAGAGTTGGAAGCTTCCAGCGGGTTGCCCGAGGGCAGGTAAACCACATAATTCACTTCCATGCCTTCATTCTTGCCGTCCTTGTCGCCTTTTTTCCAGTTCTTGTCGTCGTTCTTAAAATTGGTTTTGAAATAGACCCCGCTGGAATTCTTCCCGTCTTCAATTGTTATGCGATCAATGATATCCTGTGCGCGTTCGTCCGTACTGCCTTTGCCGGTAATCGTAACATCCACTTTTACTTCATTTTTATCCCAGGTATTGATCTTCATCTCGCCAAAGGAATTGGTGAGTGAAATTTTATCGCTGCCTGAAACGGGATAGGATTTGCTGTAAGATTTTTTCTTTTCCGACTGGTCGCCATCCGCCTTTGCTGAAGCTCCGGCGGACAAGCCCGCCTTTGCTGAAGCTCCGGCAGGCAAGCCTGCCATCACCTGCAAACTAAGGCATGCTGCCAGCAGAAATAGACTAAATCTTTGTATCCGTTTTTTCATTGCCTGATTTTTTAGATTGTTTGATTTGATGTATGATATTTAACTGTTGGTTTAACAGATCGATCTGCAATTGTAAATTCTGGATCATTGCCTGCAGCAGCATCTCTTTGTTGGGATTCACCGGAAGTTGCGACCGAAGCGCCTTGTACGAGGCATCCAGTTTAGAAATATCCCCCGCAAACTGGCTGTACAAAGCGGGCTGTTCTTTTTCAATCTTCTTCAGTTCCACATAACGCGCTTCAATGATTTGATTGAATTGCGTCACTTCCTTCGCGTATTCCGGATCAATACCCGCGATGTCGGCATCATTGCTATTGGCCTTTGGTTGCGCAGGGACTGTTTTTGCTGTTGCGCCAGGATCCAGTTGCGCCGAATCTTTCTTTACAAGGAAAATAATACCGGTGGAAACAAAAATCAGAACGGCTGCTGCCGCTGCCCACTTCCGCCATGACATGGACCTGATGAGGCCTTTGGCCGGCACGGCACCGAATTCTTTTTCCAGGTTATTCCAAACGCCATCTGATGGTTTGTAAGCGTCGAAGTTTTCCCGGTTGTCACGGATGAATTTCTCTAAGTTGTTCATGATGTGGTATGTTTTAAAATACCCAGTAATCGTTCTTTGGCTCTTATATACTGTGTTCTCACGGTGGAATGGCTGATGCCGAGAATCTCAGAAATTTCTTCATGATCATATCCTTCCAGCAAATACAAACTCAACACCGTTCTGTAACCATTGGGCAATTGTTGTATGCCTTTCAACACCTGGTTCACCTGGAATCTGATCTCAGATTCGTCAACCATGTCTTCTTCTTTTATTTCCGGTAATGCAGCCGATTCAATGTCGATCCAATCCTGTTTTTTTCTTCTTAAATGCGTAACCGATTTATTCACCACAATCTGTTTCAGCCAGGCTCCGAAACTGGAGCGGTTTTCAAAATCGCGAATATGTCGGAACGCATCCATGAAAGCTTCCTGCAGTACATCCTCTGCTTCGGCGGTGTTGTTCACAATTCGCAGTGCAGTGTTGTACATGGCCTTCGAATATTGGTGGTAGAGCGCTTTGAAGCCCAAGGCATCGCCCTGCTTGCAGCGGTCAACCAGATCGCTATGCATTATCGTTGCAGCCAGTTCCAAGAAAACAGTATTTAGTAGTAAAGACTATGGTTTGAAAAGCATGTTGCATGAAAGGAGATTTTTTTGAAAATTTCCGCATGAACAAATGAGTTGAATTCCTGTGGTACGTTTCAGAACAGGGTTAAGTTACCCGATTTAGATGGCCCTGCAGCCAAACACGGGCTGCCGCAAACCTCGCCAAAACCCTCTTAAGGCCTTATTACCAATTTGTTAAGCCTAATTGGGTGAAATCATTACTTTCGCAGATAAATTTAATACGGCGGCCCGCCAGTGGGTGACCGTTCGCCAAACTTTAAACAATATTTATGGCAGTGCGCAGCGACCAGTTTGTTAGTCCGGACTATTTCCAGGTAGATGAATTGCTTACCGAAGAACAACTGCATGTGCGTGATGCCGTGCGCAGTTATGTGAAAAAAGAGATATCGCCGATTATTGAAGATTACGCGCAGCGCGCCGAATTTCCGCAACAAATTGTAAAACAACTGGGCGATATCGGATGCTTTGGTCCAACCATTCCGGCTACTTACGGCGGTGGTGGATTGGATTATATCAGTTATGGATTGATGATGCAGGAACTGGAAAGAGGCGATAGTGGTGTTCGATCCACCGCTTCTGTGCAGGGTTCGCTGGTGATGTTTCCCATTTATGAATATGGCAGCGAGGAGCAGCGGAAAAAATTTCTACCTAAGCTGGCGAGCGGCGAATGGCTGGGTTGTTTCGGATTAACAGAACCGAATCACGGCAGCGATCCGTCGAGTATGCTCAGCAATTTTAAGGATGCCGGCGACCATGTTGTTTTAAATGGTGCGAAAATGTGGATCAGCAACGCACCGTTTTCCCAAGTGGCCGTTGTTTGGGCAAAAGATGAAGAGGGTGAGATCAGGGGATTGATCCTTGAAAGAGGGATGGCGGGCTTCAGTACTCCCACCACGCATGGTAAATGGAGTTTGCGTGCATCTGCAACCGGTGAGTTGGTGTTTGATCATGTAAAAGTTCCCAAAGAAAATATTCTGCCGAACGTAAAAGGACTCAAAGGTCCGTTGAGTTGTTTAACCAAAGCCCGGTACGGCATCGCGTGGGGCGCGGTTGGCGCAGCAATGGATTGTTACGACACTGCGCTTAGATATAGCCAGGAGCGCGTGCAGTTCGACCGGCCCATTGGCGGCTTCCAGTTACAACAAAAGAAGTTGGCTGAAATGATTACGGAAATCACAAAGGCACAGCTGCTGAACTGGCGATTGGGCACCTTGATGAACGATAAGAAAGCTACCCCACAGC
>Ga0163162_10002938_pt1 | contig 16264 bp, 13 predicted proteins | sample S55metaG_FD_115310 | JGI IMG/M metagenome (GOLD analysis project Ga0163162, IMG submission 115310) | Switchgrass rhizosphere microbial communities from Kellogg Biological Station, Michigan, USA - S5-5 metaG | ecosystem: Host-associated > Plants > Roots > Rhizosphere > Soil | place: USA...
GCCCCGATGCTCTTGCACCATGCGCACAGCACGCTCGCGGACTTCAGCAGAAAATTTGTTCGACTTGTTCATAGCTCCATTTTCTCAAGAATTGGAGCCTCCACCAAATCCGGGGCGGTTCAGAATGTGGAAGTTCAAGATGTCACGCTGACTTTTTTTCGTTCCTTCGCACGCGGCACATATGTTTTCCGGAGCCAACCCGAATTGGCAAGCGCATGGGCGGCGACCCCATTTGAGTTTTATCCAATTGGAATCGTCACAGTCGAGCCGGCAATGCCGACATACAACTTCTCAAAGTACACGGTGGTTGGCCTCTCACATGGCATTGGAAAATGGTGCTTCGCACCAAGGATTACCAGAGCCTTGTCCGATGGCAACAACCTGGTCGTCCACTATTTTGTTCCCACCGCGGGAACACTGGCATGTATGTTTAACGCGCCACTCATTGCTTTTGCCGTGGTACCGCATGTCACGGGAACTGTCGGATTTGTGCAGGACCCTGCGCCCTTTTGATGCTCTATGAAGTGAAGGAGATGGCAAGCACAACGGTCCGGCCCATCGATGGATGCTGGCATGCGGATTCACATTGTCATTCGAACGCCGGCTCCGCCACTTGGAAGCCCCGTCATTCACATAGCGCCTGGTCCAGTGGCCGGGCAGGGTCGTGAGTACGCAGTCGCAGGAGGCGGGACCGGTCACTCGCAAGCGCCGAGGTCCGAACGGCCGGAAAGCAGCGTGTAGCTGCCCGACGAAAGCCGATACTTGAATGTCGCCTATGGTCGATTCGTGCGCATACCTCGTTCGGCAGGTTCCGGAGTCTTCCTGCCGACGAGGTTGCAAGGGCGAGCCATACGCACAGGCTCCGGAAAAGCGCTCTAAAGAATACTGTTCAACGCCTTGGCGAGCCTCGCGACCGTGCCTTCGACGTCATGCAGTTTGTCCAGTCCGAATAATCCGATGCGGAAGGTCTTGAAATCTCCAGGCTCGTCGCATTCGAGAGGAACGCCGGCCGCGGTCTGCAAGCCGGCGTCGACGAATTTCTTCCCGGATCGTATGCCGTCGTCGTCCGTATAGCAGACCACGACGCCCGGAGCCTGAAAGCCTTCGGCCGCCACGCTTTTGAAACCTGCGCCAGTCAAGAGTGAGCGAATACGCTTGCCGAGTTCAAGCTGCTCCGCTCTCACTTTGTCGAAGCCGTATGACTCGGTTTCCTTCATGACGTCGCGCAGCGTCACGAGACCGTCCGTGGGCATCGTGGCGTGGTACGCGAACCCACCGTTCTCGTAGGCTTCCATGATCTGTAGCCATTTGCGAAGATCGCACGCGAAACTGGTGCTAGTCGTGAAGTCGATCCTTTCGCGGGCGAGAGGACTGAGCATGACCAGTGCGCAGCCGGGTGACGCGCTCCATCCCTTTTGCGGTGCGCTGATCAGGACATCGACGCCACTGGCCTGCATGTCCACCCAGACCGTACCAGAGGCGATGCAATCCAGTACGAACATGCCGCCGACGGCATGAACAGCGTCAGAAACCGCGCGCAAATAGGCATCAGGCAGCATCATTCCGGATGCGGTTTCGACATGCGGCGCAAAGACCAGATCCGGCTTGTTTTCCTTGATCGCAGCCACCACTTCTTCGATCGGAGCGGGTGCATATGCGGCCTGCCTTCCTTGTTCGACCGGTCGCGCCTTCAACACTATCGATTCAGACGGAATGCTGCCCATGTCGAAAATCTGCGACCAGCGGAAACTGAACCAGCCATTGCGGATGACCAGACACTTCCTGTTCGTCGCGAACTGCCGGGCAACGGCTTCCATGCCGAACGTTCCGCTGCCCGGGACGACAACGGCCGCCTTCGCGTTGTAGACTTTTTTCAGGGTGGCGGAAATATCGCGCAAGACTCCTTGAAAGAGCTGCGACATATGATTGATTGATCGATCGGTGTAGACGACAGAATATTCGAGGAGTCCCTCGCGGTCGACATTGGGGAGTAAACCTGGCACGTCCGCCTCCGGTAATAGATGAATAAACGACCCGAAAGCAGATTCTAACGAAAGCCACCTGCAACGGCTTCGTCCGGGACACCCCTGTTACCTATCCAGCGAGTTTCGGGCATGGACCGGCCGGTTGGGAATGCTCCAGCGGCAACCATCGGCATGGTCGTGAACCTTCACCGGAGCGTGGTTTCAGAATGGAACGCCCATCTTTCTTGTTGGAGTGTGCCATAAAGACCTCACAATCCCGTGAGACCTGGAACAAAAACAAGCTGGTCGGCCAGAAGCCACCGCTCAGGCCCAAAGACGCTGTCCGCGATCGTTCCCTGTTTAACCTCGCAATCGGCACCACATTGCGCGGCTGTGACCCCAACCGATAACAGCTTCATCGATACATTCAATGGATCGTTCAGGGATGAGTGCCTGAACCTGCACTGGTTCGAATCGCTTGCCGAGGCCAGACGCGAGATCGAAGCATGGCTTCGCGGCTACAATGAGAGTCGGCCTTACATGGCGCTTAACGATTTGGCGCCGGGCACGTTCGCCCGGCAATTCAGCCTTCGGCCCAAGGCCGAAGGCTGATCCAAACGTCGAACACTAACTTCGGGACCTGTCCAGAAAGGCCGAGCGGTTCATCAAAAACATCGCTGTCCAACCTTTGGGGCCCAGTTCAATCTCCCTGGTCGCCGGGCCCATTCTCTTTCCGCCGATTTCACGTAGTTCAATGCCCCGCGCCACCGCCCGCATCGTTCAGTTGCTCCAATACCACGTCCAGGTTAAACGACGCAGCCTTCTGTCGCGGAGGAAACGCCTTGAAGTCTTCAATCTCCAATGCCACGATCGATTGCATTCCATAAATCAAATAGGCGTGGGATATCATCCAGTCATAGTAGGTGTTTGAGTTCTCGTCGGCACGCTCGAACGGATCCCGCCGCAGGTTGAACATCTTGGGAATCCGCAGTGGAACGAATGGCTCTGCCCAGCAAGCCAGTTGTTTGGCACGCTGCTCCCGCAATACTACCTTCCAGTCGTTCACGCGGATCGCCATGATGTCGCCGTCGTCGCTAATATAGAAAAACGACTCGCGTGGGCTTTCTTTCACCTCTCCGCTCAGATACGGCAGCATGTTGAAGCCATCAAGGTGAACCTTGAAAGTCTTCTCGCCGACCTTGTGTCCTTTAAGGAGCTTCTCCTTGATCTCCGGCTCGCCGGCAGCGGCCAGAAAAGTCGTCATCCAGTCCTGATGGGTGACGATCCCGTTGAGTACCGTACCGGCAGGAAATTTTCCTGGCCATCGGACGAACGCCGGAACGCGCCAACCGCCTTCCCAGTTGGTATTTTTTTCAGCACGGAACGGGGTGATGCCCGCGTCAGGCCAACTGTTGTAGTGCGGCCCGTTATCCGTCGAATACATGACGATGGTATCGTCGGCAATCCCCAGTTCGTCCAGCTTGGCGAGCATCTTGCCGATGTTCTCGTCATGCGCGACCATCACGTCGTTATAGTCGCCCTGTCCGCTCTTGCCCTTGTGCTTCTCGGCACAGTGGGTGCGAAAGTGCATCGCCGTCGTGTTGTACCAGAGGAAGAACGGTTTGCCATCCTTTTGTGCCTTATCGATGAATGTGCAGGCATGTGCGGTGGTTTCGTCGTCAATCGTTTCCATGCGCTTCTTGGTGAGCGCGCCGGTATCCTCGATCTTCTGACCGCCCTTGCCGTCCGACCAGCAGTGGAGTACGCCCCTCGGGCCGAAGCGCTTCCTGAACTCCGGATCGTTCGGGTAGTCGGGATCTTCAGGCTCCTCTTCCGCATTCAGGTGATAGAGATTGCCGAAGAACTCATCAAAGCCGTGCATGGTCGGCAGGAACTCATCCTTGTCGCCCAGATGGTTCTTCCCGAACTGGCCGGAGGTGTAACCCAACGGCTTCAGCATCTCCGCGATGGTCGGGTCTTCTGCAGACAAGCCGAGGTCCGCACCCGGCATGCCGACCTTGGTCAGCCCCGTGCGTATCGGGTTCTGTCCGGTAATGAACGCTGCGCGTCCCGCGGTACAACTCTGCTGGGCGTAGTAGTCGGTAAATGCCACGCCTTCGTTGGCAATGCGGTCGATATTCGGCGTTCGATAGCCCATCTGCCCGCGGCTGTTGAAGCTGATGTTCCACCATCCAATGTCATCGCCCCAAAGAATCAGGATATTCGGTTGCTTTGTCGCCATGATCGCTTCCACTCCTTTCAGATGAGGCCCGATCGGACTTGCGCAAACCGGGCGAAGAGGCTGCATCAATCACAGAACTGCAGCAGCAACGTGTCACGCGCCAGTCATTGCTCCGCTTGGCTCGCGCATCACGCGGCACTTGCGGGTACTGCCTGCGCATCATGAGACGTGCCGCTCCTCGCTCTTCGATCCATCGAATGAGGGACGCGGCGCGTTATTACCGTGGCAAAACTTGAATTTCCGGCCGCTGCCGCATGGACAGAGTGCATACGGGCCGCGTCGTTTATCTTCGCTAGCAGTGATCGCCATCACTTCAGACGGAGGCCGCCCGTCGTGAAGCAGTTTCGCCATCGTCTGCATCGCATGGCGCGAACGGGTGAAGAACAACTCGAGGCCGGGGCAGAGATAGTTCTGGCCCGCCTCGCCGTCCCGTGAAAGCGCGAAGCGGTCCTTTGGGCAACCGCCATTGCACTGCGCCCTGACTTCGCAACTCCTGCATTGAGCGGTAAGTGAGTCGCGCTTGTCGAGCCCGAACTTGCGCTGTTCGGGCGAAGCCATGAGCTTCAGCATGTGCGTTTCGTGAATGTTGCCGAGCCGGTATCCGGGTTCGACGAAGTGGTCGCAGGAATACAGATCACCGTTGTATTCGAGCGCGGGTCCGAGCCCGCAGGTAGGTGCGTGTATGCACAACAGATGGCGACCGAAGAGGGCTTCCAGCGTGACGTCGAATAATTGCACGAAGACGCGGCCTACATCGTGGCGCACCCATTCCTCGAAGATGTCCATCAGGAAGAGACCATACTGCTGCGCGCCCACTGAACGTTCGGTGACGAGATTGCCGGTCTGTGTGTACAGCACGCGCTTGTGGCCTGCCTGTTCGCTCCAGCCCCGGTTCGCCAGTTGAATGGTCTGTTCCGTTGCGCGCTCGATGATCGGGATGAACTGCACCCACTTTGCGCCGAGCTCATCGCGAAAGAAGCGATAGACCGACCGGCCATGGCACTGGTTCGCGGCGTTGACCGTGCACAGGATGTTGAACTCGACCCCGTGCTTGCGTAGCTGGTTCCACCCGCGCATCACCAGATCGAAAGTGCCCTTCCCGTGACGATCGACGCGAAATGCGTCGTGAAGCTCACGTGGTCCATCGACACTCAGCCCGACGAGAAAGTTGTGCTGCCTGAAGAACTCGCACCATTCGTCGTCGAGCAGAATCCCGTTGGTCTGAAAGGTATGCTTCACGACCTGTCCCGGCGTGCGGAACCTTTCGACGAATTCGACGGCGTGCCTGAAGAATTCGACCTTCATCAAAGTGGGCTCGCCCCCTTGCCACGCCACGGTGATCTCTGGTGTGCGATGCGACTCCAGCAACTGGCGGATGTACGTTTCGAGTGTCACCTGCGACATCCGGTGCTTCTCGTTCGGGTACAGCGCCTCCTTCGACAGGAAGAAGCAGTACTTGCAGTCGATATTGCAAGTGGACCCACTCGGCTTGGCCAGCAAATGGAAGCACGGCGGCGCATCGGATGGCGAGGCTTCGGCAGCCCGGGAATCATCTGAACTGGATGCTGTAGTGCGATGCAGCAACGTGGTCTCCATCGCCGTAATCCCCTGTTCTATCAGAGCGCCGGTATGTCGCTCGACGCAGTGTGCCGGACATTTTGAACATGACGTCGACACGTCAGTCGGCACGTCTCGCGAAAAGGCGAGTGGCAACACAAACGTGATTGGTATTTAACGCACCTTGCGTCAGGAAATCAAACGCAATTTCATGATTTCAGATCAAAAACTCATTGCGCGAATTCGGCGGCCCGGTTCGCGAAGCCAGTCCTATGGCTGGTGCGCGAATCAGCGCGATGCGCTCGAGGTTATCGACGACGATCACCAGCGCGCCGCCCCGCCGACAGATGAAGGCGGGGCGGATTCCGTCAGATGCCGCTTCAAAGCATGCTCCCGAAGATACTCAGGACATTTGATACAGACGCCCGAATGGTCATTCGAAAAGCCGCAACGATCGCGTGATTGCCCAACGTTTTGAAAAACTCGCACGGTCTCGCCACGGTTGATCGGCTTGTGTCGCGGCGTGCCTCGCAGGCCGCAGCCGACATTGGCGCAATTGCTTTTGTTGGACCTGATATTCCTTCCTACAATGAACTGATTGTTGGGTTTCGTCGGGTGTTTGACAGTCACTCAAGCCCCCGGACACCAGACGCCGTCGCGGTGAAATGCGGTGCTGGACGGATGAAAGTCGAATCGGACTGGCACGAGCAATGAACATTCCCGCTACGTTATCGAAAACAGCCGATGTCTTCTGCCCTCAACGTCATGCGCTAGCGCTCGAGCAACGCATCCTGTTCGACGGTGCCGCGGCAGCCGCTGTCGATCAGCACCACGCCGATCCGGCCCATCCCGCAGGAGCGGCCGAGCATCCGGCCGCGGCCGATCCTCGCGCCCCGCTTGCCGCGCTCACCGCGCCCCGGCCCGCGCCGACGAAGAATCTCGTCGTGATCGACAGCCGCGTGGAGCACGGCAATGAACTGCTCGCGCACCTTCCTGCGAATACCAGCGTGGTGTTGATCAAACCCGGAGAGGATGCGGTTTCCGCGGTCACGGCGGCACTCGCGAGCCTGGGCAAAGTCGATTCGATCCAGATCTTTTCGCACGGCGCGCCCGGGCAGTTCACGTTGGGCAACCAGAGCTTCACCAGTGCCACCATCGCGCAGATGACCGCCGTGCTCGCCAACTGGCGCGGCGAGCTGAACGCCGGCGCGGACATCGAATTGTACGGATGCGACATCGGCTCGGGCGCGTCGGGAAAAGCCCTCGTGCAGGAACTGGCGCGCGTCACGGGAGCCACGGTCGGCGCATCGAGCAACGACACCGGCAGTGCGGCCTACGGCGGCGACTGGACGCTCGAAGTGACGAGCGGCAAGCTCGACAAGCCGATTGCGCTGAGCGCCGAGGCGCTCGCCCGCTTCGACGGCCTGCTCGCCAACGCCAGCCCGACAACGACGTTTTCGGCGCCAGGCGGCAATGTCCTGCTCGGTGACCAGTTTTCGTTCAACGTGTCGCTGACCAATGCGTCGACTCAGGTCGGCTACGCGCCTTATATCGATCTGCTCGTGCCGAGTGGTGGCCGGCGGGCGTCTGGTGCGTGCCGCTGCACGACGCGCACTGCAGGCGGCTCGGCATGTTGCTCGTCCTGCTCGACGAACGGCCGCCCGAGACCTTGCCGCCGATGCTGCGTGGCGTCATCAAGACGTGGGCCTATTGCTGGGACACGCTCCTTCGCCGCCGGCGCCGCCTGCGCTGGCGGCCGACGCGCCGCCAGAGCATCGCCGCGCTCGCGGTCGTCGCGATGCTGTTGTTCGTTCCCGTTCGACAGACCGTCCTGGCTCCCGCCGAGATCGTGTCGAGGGACGCGCGCATCATCAGCTCGCCGATCGACGGCGTGATCGAGCGCATCGCGGTGCGACCCAACCAGGCCGTGAGTGCCGGCACGCTGCTGTTCACGCTCAACGAGACGTCGCTGAAAAGCCGCGTGGAAGTGTTGAGCAAGCAGGTCGCGGTGGCTGACGCCGAACTCATGGCCGCGAGCCAGCGCGCCTTCGACAACCCGCAAAGCAAGAACGAACTGACCGTGCTTGGCGGCGTCGCCGAGCAGCGCCGCGCCGAACTGGCGGCAGTGATCGCGCAACTCGGACGCACGCAGGTGTTCTCGCCCGAAGCCGGCGTCGCCGTGTTCAGCGACCCAAACGACTGGATCGGCAAGCCCGTCGTGACCGGCGAGCGCATCCTGCAACTCGCCGATCCGGCCAAGCCCGCGATGCTGATTCAACTCGCTGTCGCCGACGCCATCGCGCTTGATCCGGGTGCCGAAGTGACGCTCTATCTGACCGCCTATCCGCTTTCACCGTTGCACGGGCGCATCCTCGAAACGAGCTATCAGGCGAAGGCGAGCGAAGATGGCATCGTCGCGTACCGGCTGCTCGCGAGCGTCGATGGCGAGCGTATGCAGGCGCGTCTCGGGCTGCACGGCACCGCCAAGCTCTACGGCAAGGAGGTGAGCCTCGGCTACTACCTGCTGCGCCGGCCGATCGCAACGCTCAGAGCGTGGACGGGACTGTGATGCCGTTCGATCCGAACCTGCCATCGCCCGCGCTGCGCGAAGACCTTCGTCTTGGGGAGGCCGCCAATGGAAAAGACGGCCAGCCTTCGTGGATGATTCAGGATACCGTGCTCAACCGCTTTTATCGCGTGGGCTGGCTCGAATTCGAATGTCTCGTGCGCTGGGAAAAACCGCCCGCGCAGATCTGCAGGGAGATCAACGAACAGACTGCGCTGCGCCCGGACCTCGATCAGATTCTCGATTTCCGGCGCTTCCTCGAGCAGCACGAGCTGCTCCGGCCCACGCCCGAAACACTCGCTCGCCTTCAACAGCGCGACCGGCGCGGCGGCTGGCTGACGTGGCGTTGGTGGCTGCATCACTATCTGTTCTTTCGGATCCCGCTGCTGCGTCCGCAACGGTTTCTGAGACGCGCGGCGAACCGGCTCGACTGGCTGTTCAGTCCGGTCGCGGCGATCGTCGTCGTGTTGCTCAGTCTCGTGGGCATCGTGCTCGTCATGCAGCAATGGGACACCTTCACGGCCGCCGTGGTGGAGTCGTTCTCGACCGAGGGCCTCCTCAGCTTCGCGCTGGCGCTCGTCGTCGCGAAAACGATGCACGAACTGGCGCACGCGCTCGTCGCGACACGGCTGGGTTTGCGGGCCGCGCACATGGGCATCGCGTTCGTGGTGTTGTGGCCGATGCTCTACACCGATACCGGCGAAAGCTGGAAGCTGCGCAGTTCGCGCCAGCGCCTCGCCATCGCTTCGGCCGGCATTCTCTGCGAACTCTCGCTCGCCGGGCTCGCGACGCTCGGCTGGGCGCTCTGCGATCCCGGACCGCTGCGCAATGCGCTGCTCTATCTCGCAACGACGAGCTGGGTGCTGTCACTGGTGCTGAACGCGAGCCCCTTCATGCGTTTCGATGGCTACTTCATCCTGTCCGATCTGCTCGATTTCCCGAACCTGCATCAGCGCGCCTCCGCGCTCGCACGCGTGAGCATCCGGCGCACCGTGCTCGGCTTCGATGACGAATGGCCCGAGACATTCAGCCCATCGCATCGGCGGATGCTCGTTGCATTCGAGTTCCTCACGTGGCTGTATCGGCTGGTGCTGTTTCTCGGCATCGCGGTCACGGTGTACCTCTTCTTCTTCAAGCTGCTCGGGGCGTTCCTGTTCGTGGTCGAAGTGACGTGGTTCATCATGATGCCCATCGCGCGTGAACTGAGCGTCTGGTGGACTCAGCGCAGCCGCATCCGAGCAGGCCGGAAAGTCCTGTTATGCACGATCGCGGGACTCTTCCTTTTGCTCGTCGCGTTACCGTGGCGCACGCAGATTCACGCGGAAGGCGTGGCGCGCACCGAACGCCAGTTGCGCGTCTTCGTGCCGTTTCCCGCGCGCATCCAGACGATTCATCCGGTGGGCGATGTGCGCGCCGACGACACGCTGATGGTCATGGACGAGCCGGACATCGCTTCGCACATGATCGGCAGCGAGGCGGGGATACGGGGTTACGAAGCACGGTTGTCCGGGTTGATCGCGGATGCCGACGGACTCGATCAGCAGGCCGCCACGCGCGAGCGTCTCAGAGTGCAGTACGAGGAAGCACGGGCGGCCCGCACGGAGATTGCCCGGCTGATACTGCGCGCGCCCTTCGCGGGCAAGTGGATGGATGTCGATCCGCAATGGCGCTCCGGGCAGTGGATCAGTCCGAAGGAACCCGTGGGCGTGCTGGTCGATCCGGGTCGCTGGCAAGTGGACGCCTACGTCAGGCAGGATGACGTCCAGCGCCTGGCGGCGGGCGACGATGCGCGCTTCTATCCGGTCGGGCAGGCCGTGCCGATTCATGGCCGCGTCATCGCGATCGATACGACTCGCGCGCGAGAACTCGCCCATCCGATGCTGGCATCGCGCTATAAAGGTCCGGTGCCCGTGGCCGCGGATCGTGACACGCTGAGCCCGAACCCGCCGATGTTTCATGTGCTCATGCAACTGGATGGCGCCCCGCTCGGGTTGTGGGAAACGCGCGGCCAGTTGCAGATCGACGGCAAGCGGCGTAGCTGGCTGATCGAAGGCGCGACGCATCTGGCAGCGGTGCTGGTCCGCGAGAGCGGCTTCTGATCCAGTCAAAGGACATCGACAAAGTTACCGGTCGGACCCCTCGCCGGCAGCCGACACCATCGTGTTGAACAGATTGACGCCGCTCGTCTCGAGGCTCGCACAGGATAGTTCGCGATTGCGGCACTCGAACCGGGCGACGAGTTGGTACGACCCGTCGTTCAGCGGCTGCCTGGTCACGGTTCCGCTCATGGTCGTCGTGTCTTCCGGTGCGCGCAGGAACGTGGCGATCGAGTCTCGCGATACCCGCGCCACGCGCATTCCCCCCACGTGAGCCACCCAGTCCTGCGCGGCCGCCCACATTGCGTCGCATTGTCTTTCGCTCGTGCACACGGGCGAAGGAATCGCACTGACTGGCTCTGTCGGGGAGGTCAGACATCCCGAGAGAAGCAGTGCCGAGATTGCAGCCACCATCACCTTGGTCATGCCGATCTCCCGAGCAGTATTACATCGCATTGCTATCACGATTCGTCGAATGTGGCAATAGCCGGCGAAAGTGATCGCCCGCCTATGAGCGATCAGTGAATACTGGTTGGGGCGCTTCGGCATCGGTTTCCGATCCGGGCTCGAACGGCCGTTTTAGTTTGGGAGCTGCTGTAGCACCCGCGCCAGGTCGAAGAATTCCTGACGGTACATTCGATCAACATACGTCCAGTGCCTGCCCATCCATATTTCTCGCGCCTGACACGTTCCCGACCGAGCCACGATTCGACCGAGCCTGATCCGGCCACCCCCACCTTTCGACACAAGGTCCGCACAGCGCGAGTAATATATGCCGAGCCAACCAGCCACCTTTTCCTCGAATGTCCAACGATATTCCCGAATCGCAAGCTGTATGTCATCCCATCACGCGAAGCGCGATCTTCATCGTCGCGAAGGTCGAAAGCGGCAGCGCGCATGCTGACACCGTGCGCGCATGGTGCGCAGACATCGCCGCCCTCGTTCGCGCAGTGGGCATGCGCGCACCCGCCGCCAACCTCTCGTGCGTGTGCGGCTTTGGCTCCGACGCCTGGGACAGGCTGTTCGGCCCACCGCGTCCCGCTTCGCTGCATCCGTTTCGCGAGATACGTTCAGGCGCGCGCCACGCCGTCGCCACGCCCGGCGATATCCTGATGCACATTCGCGCGGACCACATGGACCTCTGCTTCGAGCTCGCCGCACAGATGCTGGAGCGGCTCGGCGGTGCGGTGTCGGTGGTCGACGAAGTGCATGGCTTCCGCTACTTCGACTTGCGCGACATCGTCGGCTTCGTCGACGGAACCGAAAATCCGGCCGGCCGCGAGGCCGTCGATTTCACGACGATCAGCGTCGAAGATCCCGCCTTCGCGGGCGGAAGCTATGTGATCGTTCAGAAGTATTTGCACGACATGGCGGCCTGGAACGCGCTGAGTGTCGAACAACAGGAACGCATCATCGGGCGCAAGAAGCTCTCGGACATCGAGCTCGACGCGTCGGTCAAACCGTCTTCGTCGCACAGCTCGCTCACCACCATCGAGGAGAACGGCGAGGAGGTGAAGATCCTGCGGCACAACATGGCCTTCGGCCGGCCGGGCGCGGGGGAATTCGGAACCTATTTCATCGGGTACGCCCGCACGCCCAGTCCGATCGAACAGATGCTGGAGAACATGTTCATCGGCCGGCCGCCGGGCAATTACGACCGGCTTCTGGACTATAGCCGCGCGGTGACGGGCGGCTTGTTCTTCATTCCATCGGCTTCGTTGCTCGAAGCGCTCGCCGATCGCGATCCGGCAAGCGCCGCGACCGGCGCTGACCCGCAGCCTGCCGGCACCGCGCCCGACGAGGCGCGCGGCGACGGCACACTGAACATCGGCTCTCTCAAAGGAACGTCCCAACATGAATAACCTGCATCGCGAGCTTGCCCCGATCTCCAGTTCCGCGTGGTCGCAGATCGAAGCGGAAGTGGCGCGCACCTTCAAGCGCTCCGTCGGCGGGCGCCGCGTGGTCGACGTCACGTCGCCCGGCGGCACCGATCTGCCCGGCGTGGGAACGGGGCATCAGACCACCATCACCGCGCCGAAGCAAGGCGTAGGCGCGAAACTGTATGAAGTGAAGTCGCTGGTTCAACTGACCGTGCCGTTCACGCTGGAACGCGAGTCCATCGACAGCGTCGAGCGCGGGTCGAATGACGGCGACTGGCAACCCGCGAAAGATGCTGCGAAAGCGCTGGCGCTGGCCGAAGACGGCGCGATCTTCGATGGCTACAAGGCCGCGGGCATCATCGGTATCCGCGACGGTTCGTCGAATCCGTCGCTCGCTTTGCCGGCGGACATCAGCAACTATCCGGACGCCATTGCCCAGGCGCTCGAAGCGCTGCGGCTTGCGGGCGTCGACGGTCCCTATTCCGTGGTGCTCGGCGCCGATGCTTACACGGCGCTCAGCGAGTCGAGCGATCAGGGCTATCCGATCATCGAGCACATCAAGCGAATCGTGAACGGCGACATCATTTGGGCGCCCGCAATCGAGGGCGGATGCGTGCTCTCGACGCGCGGCGGCGACTACGAGTTGCATATCGGACAGGACGTATCGATCGGATACTCGAGCCACACCGACACGACCGTGCAACTCTATCTGCGTGAGACGTTGACATTCCTGATGCTGACGAGCGAGGCGTCGGTGGCCGTGGTGGACCGATAGGCGGTGCCCCGTTCCTGAAGACCTTCGCATCGGGCACCGTGGCGGCCAGCCGCGCTGGAGGTAAGCGGGCTGGCTGCTACTGGACCGTCCGGAGTACCGCGGCACTGCGATGAAATTGGCGTAGACGATGGCGAGCAACCGTTCTACCGCCCCGGGAAACGCTCACATCCGGCACCGCACATTTCCGGCGCCCTCACTCCGGCTTTGCAGGCATGCGCCATTGCACGTTCAGCAGATGATCGCGCATGCGCGCCGCCGCCGTTTCGCCGTCTCGCTCCATCATCGCGTACACGATGGCCTGATGCTGTTGCGCGAAATGCCGCCGGGTATCCTGATCCGCGGTCTTCTCGCGAAGGTTCGGCTTCATGCGCATGCCGTTGACCACGTCCATCAGCGCGATGATCGCCGTGTTGCGCGTGGCCTGCGCGATCAGCAGATGAAAGCGGTGGTCCCACTGCTGCCACTCGTCATCGTCGCGCGCAATCGCATTGCGCTTCGCACACTTCTCCAGTTCGGCGAGTTCGTCGGGGCTCGCCTTACGGGTGGCGAGTTCGATGAGCGCCGGTTCGAGCATGAGCCGCATTTCAGCGATATCGGCGGGACTCGATCCCGTGCGCAAGCTGCGCAATGAAGGTGCGAACTTGAGCGGACGCGCACCGAGATAGGTGCCGCGTCCCACGCCGCGCCACACTCGACCAGACGCTTCCATCGAAGCCAACGCGCCTCGCAGGTCCCGTCGGCTGATGCCGAGCGTTTCTGCAAGCGTTCTTTCGGGCGGCAATGGGTCGCCGTCTCTCAGGTTGCACTGCGACACGTAATCGAGCAGCTTGTCGAGGGCGGGATTTTCCATGTCGCTAATCGAACCAATGATTAATTGGTTCAACTCTAGCAGAAGACCGGACACTCACGGGATGGATTGCACTGCATTTTATGGTGCAGTAATCTTGTGCCATTCCGACATTGGTCAGCCGCCAGCGGCGTAGCGGCTCTCTTCATCAATCCATCGAACCAATACTCAATGGTTCAGATTCTCGGCCGAAGCGAACCTGGCGACAGCATATGGCATTCACAACACGACCTGAACTGATCGGCACCTTCGGCATGGTGGCGTCCACCCACTGGCTGGCGAGCGCGTCCGCGATGGCGGTCCTCGAAAAAGGCGGCAATGCCTTCGACGCCGCGGCGGCGGCGGGCTTTGTGCTGCAGATCGTCGAGCCGCATTTGAACGGACCCGGAGGCGAACTGCCGGTAGTGTTCTATAGCGCAAAGGAAGAGCGGGTGCGTGTGGTGTGCGGGCAAGGCGTGACGCCGGCCACCATGACGACCGCACACATGCGGGAACTGGGGCTCACCGTCATGCCGGGCACCGGGTTGCTGCCGGCTGTCGTGCCCGGCGCGTTCGGCGGCTGGATGATGATGCTGCGCGACTACGGCCAGTTGCCGCTCGAAGACGTGCTGAGCTATGCGATCGGCTATGCGGAGCACGGCTATCCGGTGCTGCCGCGCATGACGGCTTCCATCCTGGCGATCAAGGACTTCTTCAAAACGGAATGGCATACGTCCGCCGAGCAATGGCTGCGCGACGGCGAAGCTCCGCTGCCCAACCACCTGTTCGCGAACCCGGCCATCGCCAACACATATCGGCGCATCCTGCGCGAGGCCAATACCCACGGCGACCGCGCGCAACAGTGTGAACGCGCGCGCATGGCGTTCTACCGGGGCTTCGTCGCCGATGCGATCGATCAGTATTTCCGCTCGACGGACGTGCTCGACACGTCGGGGCGGCGCAATCGCGGGCTGCTCGAAGCCTCCGATCTCGCGCGCTGGGAACCGACTTACGAGGACGCCGTCTCGTACGAATACGAAGGCTTCCGGGTCCACAAAACGGGACCGTGGGGGCAAGGGCCGATGTTCCTGCAACAGCTTGCCTTGCTCAAGGGTTTCGATCTCGGGAGCATGGATCCGTTGGGCCCGGATTTCGTGCATACGGTGATCGAATGTTCGAAGCTCGCGTTTGCCGATCGCGAGGTGTTTTACGGCGACCCGCGCTTCTCCGACGTGCCGATAGACGTGCTGCTGAGCGACGCCTACAATGACGCGCGACGTTGCCAGATCGACCCGATGCGCGCATCGTTTGAGTTCCGGCCTGGCCGTCTCGGCGATAGCGAGGCGCGCGCAGCGCGCATTCTCGCCAACGCGGGCCGGCAGCAACCGGGTGGCTTCGGCCAGGGCGAACCGACGTTTGCGCCGCTGCCCGAACTGCGTGGCGACACGGTGCATCTGGATGTCGTCGACCGGTGGGGCAATATGGTGTCAGCCACGCCGTCGGGCGGCTGGCTGCAGGCGTCGCCCGCCGTGCCGGGCCTCGGCTTCAACATCACCACGCGCGGCCAGATGTTCTGGATGGAAGAAGGCTTGCCGTCATCGCTCGGTCCGGGGCGGCGTCCGCGCACGACGCTGTCGCCTACCCTCGTTACGCGCGACGGCAAGCCATACGCCGCATTCGGCACGCCGGGTGGCGACCAGCAGGACCAGTGGTCGCTCCAGCTCTTCCTGCGGCACGTGCATGGCGGCATGAACCTGCAGGCCGCAGTGGATTCGCCTTCGTTCCAGACCGCGCATTTTCCCGGCTCGTTCTATCCGCGCGATATGCAGCTCGGCAAGATGTCCGCCGAAAACAGCTTCCCGCAGAGCACGCTCGATGCATTGCGCGCGCGCGGCCATGAGCTCACTGTCGCCGAGCCGTGGTCGCTCGGCCGCGTTTGCGCCGTGGGAATCCGAAACGGCCTGATGCGCGGGGCGGCCACGCCGCGCCAGATGCAGGCGTATGCGATTGGACGCTGACGCACGCTCCGCCTCCCCGCTCTGGAGAACCCTGACTATGTCCGCTGTCGCCGCGCGCCTCGAACGGCTGCCGCTTTCCGGTTTTCATCGCAAACTGCTCCTCATCGGCGGGCTGGGCTATATGTTCGATGGGCTGGATTCATCGTCGCTGGCCTTTCTGTTGCCCGTCGTCAGCAAGCTATGGCATCTGACGAGCGCCGAGACTGGCCTCGTGGCGAGCAGTACCTACATCGGCTATTTCTTCGGTGCGTTCCTTTCCGGTGTGCTGGCCGATGTGATCGGCCGCCGCAGGATCATGATGAGTGCGCTCGCCATCTATTGCCTCGCCTCGCTTGCCAGC
>Ga0163162_10002941_pt1 | contig 16253 bp, 11 predicted proteins | sample S55metaG_FD_115310 | JGI IMG/M metagenome (GOLD analysis project Ga0163162, IMG submission 115310) | Switchgrass rhizosphere microbial communities from Kellogg Biological Station, Michigan, USA - S5-5 metaG | ecosystem: Host-associated > Plants > Roots > Rhizosphere > Soil | place: USA...
ACTCCAACCTTTCGCGATGGCAAAGTCGATGATCATTTGCGTGCGACGTTCAGACTCCTTGGCAATTTGATCCATCCCGACGTTTTCAATGATCTCCATGCCGGGAATTGCAGAGTATAGTGCCGGAATACTGGGTGTACCTTGCGCAAACCTTCTTACTGAACCAGCGTAACGCATAGGTGCATGCGCAAAATCAAATGGTGCGTCATGGGCCACCCAGCCAGTTAGGCGCGGCCGTAAATCGCGTTGCAGTTCCGGTCGTACATATAAGTAGCCACATGATGGACCACCACAAAGCCATTTAATTGTTCCACCGATAAGAAAATCGACCTTCCAATCTGCAGCAAAGAGTGGCACGACGCCCGCCGATTGATAAACATCAAGCAGAACCAGGGCTCCTTTGGCGTGTGCCCGCTCTACAATGGCTGCCGCATCAACTCGGTGCGAACTGCGATACGAGGTGTGAGACAGCGCCACCAGGCAAGTTTGCTCATCGATGGCATCAAGAATTCTGTCGAGCGATATTGAAATGCCGTCGCTGGAGGGAACGACCTCGACGTTCGCGCCGATTTGTCGCTGGCCGTCCCAGATATATTCCATTGAGGGAAAGTCGAGTTCAGTAGTGACCACCTTTCGTCGTTTCCCAGACTTGAAATCAAAGCAGGAAGCAGCAGTAGCCAAGCCGATCGAGGCGTTGGGTTGCATCTGAACTGAGCCGGAGGCGCCACCAAGAATTCTCGCTATCCGATCTCCAACTCGACGAGAGAGTTCCCACCAACTTGTGGCCCACGCATCTTCGCCAGTGTGGTTCTCCCACGCATCGCAGTAAGCAAGCATCGACGATCGCACAGCGCGGGGCACTGGCCCAAGACTATGACTCAAAAGGTGAATTCCCAGTTTAAGCGTGGGAAATTCTTCGCGGTACCGCTTGATTTGTATATCAGTCATCGACTATTACCGGTATTGCATTAAAAACTTCTCAAGCCCGTGGGGATCCTGACCCAGGCGTTCAAGCACACCTCGCGCTTCATCGCCAATCGGTGGATCGTGCTTCTCCTCGCGAATCGCGGAAAGGATTTCGCGCGCTACGTACGCTGTCGTCATCTTTGGAACATCAGCGCCTTTACTCATATCGGTGTCGATAGTGGTCGGCATTACGGTTATAACACTTACACCGTAGTCAGCGAGATATGCTCGCAGCGACTGGCCCAGCGACAATAAGGCCGCTTTACTAGCGCAGTAAGTACCAATCATAGGCAGGTTGATCTTGGCGAACGCGGTAGCAATGTTCACGATCATACCTTGCCGTCGTTCGATCATTTTAGGAGCAACTACTCTTGATACGCGTAATGTACCAAAGTAATTTACTTCCATTTCTGTGCGGATCTCGTCGAAATTCTTTGTCAAAGGGTTACCAAAGCTTGCGACTCCCGCGTTGTTGACCAGAATATCAAACGGTTCTAGGAGGGCGAGATTGCTCAACTGTTCTTCATTCGTCACGTCCAGCAGCAGCGCAGTCACTCGAGCATCCTCAGCTTCGAGTTGTTCCAACTGAAGCTCATTCCGGACGCCGGCAAAAACTTGCTTCGCTTGAGCGCTCAGGAAGGCATTGACCAGTTCCCGACCAAGACCTCGCGCCGCTCCGGTTACTAAAACTCTTTTCCCTTCAATTTCCATTATCGTTCGCACTCGTTACTTCTGGAGTCGATTGAAATTCAGGTGCTCGATTCGAGCTTACGCGAGCGAGCCCATACAAGATGGCACCCACCACCCCCCAGATAGCGATTAGCTCAACGCTTGTCAAAGAATGTTCGGCTATGCGCTGACCGAAAGTAGTGGCACTCAAGACTCCAAAGTCCTGGAATAACTGAATAAATATCAAGATGCCCATTGAGACCACCGAAAAGGCCGCAGCTGTCTGAAAAAGCCAGCGAGGAATAGCGATTGCGACCTCACTTGCAAGTGCCGGATTCAACCGCCGTAAGAAAAGGAAAATCAAACTGTGAATGAAGTAAAGAACAACGAGTGCAAAGACTGCGACGTTTAAAGCGAGGGACAACTGCCCACTAACAAGCAATACGACACAGCCAAGCAGGGTCAAACTTAAAGCGCGAATTGGAGTCGCAGTTGATTCATTCACAAATCCCAGCCAGGTCGGGGCCAGCCCATCCTTGACAAACATCAAGGCCACTCGTGACGGAACAAACATAGTTCCATTCAGCGCCGTCATGATGGCAGCAATTGCACCGACCGTGACAAAAATTGCAGCGCCTGCCGGAAGATACAACGAAGCTACCTCCGCCATTGGGGCACTCATAGACTGAATCTTGCCGGCCGGCAAAACGCCGAATGAAACAATGGATGTGAGAACGTACAAAACTGCGGTGAAAGCAATCCCCTTCAACAGGATCCCCGGTAGTCGCTTGGTACTGTTCTTAACTTCACCCGCAGTTTGCGCGAGCGATTCAAAACCGGCATAAGCAAAAAACAGGGGCAACAGACTCCAGCTGAACCCACCGAGACCGTGCGTCAAGAACGGTGTGTAATTTGAAAGTTTGACAACAAACAGTCCGGGAACGATCAAAACGAGGAGCGCCAGCACTTTGAGCGCACCCATGATCACCTGGAAGCGCCCAAACCACTTAATCCCGATCACGTGTATTAAATAGAAGAGCAACAGTGCCGCGAGTGCGAGCGGTAACTGAAATGTCTTTGCGTCGAGTCGATCGCCACTCAGTGCAATGATATAACCTGCGAGCGCGTTGGCCAGGTAAGCACCGGCGCCGATGTAGGAGATGATCTTCAGCCACGCTCCGACATAGGCGATCCTGAAACCGTTCAAGCTGCGAGATATGTGCAGGTACTCGCCGCCCGGCTCCTTTCCCAGGGGAGTTGACAGATAAGCGGCATACGGTATCGAAGTGGCCAGGATAGCCGGGGTGAGCACGAGATAACCCAGGATCACACTTGGACCAGTTAACAACCAGGCTGTGCTGGTTACCTGAAAGATACCCGCGCCGATCAGAATGCCGATCAGGGTCGCGTATGATTCAAGAGTACCCAGATCGCGCCGCAAGCGACCAATTGAGCTCTGATTTATTTCTGAAATGGTGTGTAACCCGACTGCTTTCGCAGCTGTTGAACGTTTGTGACCACACCTGCTAGCGTCAGCGCGTCATCAAACTATTAGCAGGCAAAGAAGGATCTAGAACTTTCTCGGCACTTTCAACACCGGTAACTGGAAGCCTGGTTGCTTCAATGAGACCTAACTGAGCGAGCACCGACGCCTGGTCCCAATATATGTGTTCGTGGGCCAACTTGCCATCACGAAAGTGAACAATCACGACCAATGCGACCTTGACGTGCTTCCCGGTCGGCTCAACTCCCGGTAGCATCCAATCCATCTTGATCGTGTGCGTGAACTCAAAGACCATTTCGTCAACTACCTGATCGACTCCTATTGTGCGTGAAACGGGAGTCATGTTGGTGTCGGGAGGCATTTGTGGAATAAAGCGGGTGGAGTAGAACTCACGCAACTCATCATGGCCCACACCGCCTGTCATAACTGGTACATGGTTGACGTACGAATCGGGAACCATTGTGGCTAAAGTATCTTCAGTATGGCGCGTTGCGAACTCGTATTTGACGTGCTCGTCCCATTTTTCTGAGAGAGATTTGCGCGCGACTTCAAGGCCGGCGCCCGAAAGGCTGCGAGTTAGAAACTCGAGCGTCCTCAAGTTGGCAAGTTCCGCATCAGCAGGGTGGTAGCTTTCACCGCCGGGTCTCCCAAAAGCGTGACCTCTGCCGGGATAATCGTAAATCGTAACCATCGGATTTGGATCGAGCGCGCGATGGATTGCCGCTTGAGCTTCAGGAGAACACGATTGGTCCTGCTCGCCAATATGCAGCATCAGCGGAGACTTTAGTTTTGGCGCCTCGTCAAGAAAGTTCTCGATGGCGACACCGTAGTAACCCACGGCTGCGTCGGGGTTAAATCTGGTCGAGAGAAGGTACGCGAGATTTCCACCGAGACAAAAGCCGACCGCAGCTACTCGACCGTTGCATGAAGGATGTTGACGGAGAAATTCCACAGCCGCGGCTGAGTCCTCCACGGCTTTTGCGCGATCAAGTCCCTGATATAGCTTCATTGCCTGCACACGGCCGGCTTCATCGGCGGTGAGTTCGACTCCGGGCTGCTGGCGCCAGAACAAATCGGGGCAAATTGCTACAAAGCCATGGTCCGAATACCAGTCGACCACATTACGCATGTAGGCGTTCACACCAAAGATTTCCTGCAGGACAACTATTCCTGGTCCTGGTCCTGAGGCTGGTATTGACAGGTAACCTCCGAACTCTCCGCCGTCGAATGATTTGATTGTCACCATGGCCGAAGATGTTAAGACGGAACGAGAGAATTTGAAAGAAAAGAAATCCACCGATTACGGCGATTTCCCAGATTTCTTCAGAGACAGAAACGCAAAAGGCGTTCTAGCAAAGAGTCTGTGTAATCGGCGTAATCTGTGGAGTGTATTCTTTGAGTTTTCACACGGTCTCTTCAGGCCACATGGTGTCGGCGGATACTGGGATGCGACTTATAATGCAACCGCCAGCTAACACGACCACGATACTCAACCGGAGGCGAAATGATTCTGACCCAGGAACAACTCGACCAGTTCAACAGTAATGGATACCTGTTTGTCGAAAACCTTTTCGATGTGGAAGAGATGGACCTGCTCATCAGAATAGCGAAAAACGATCAGCAACTGGAACAACAGGCAATTCAGCGAAAGGATTCGAACTCCGGTACCAGTAAACTTTGGATCACGGACCAGCTGGATGACGACATCTACTGCGCTTTTGTCCGCTGCCTGCGGATTGTCGAACCGCTCGAACAACTACTAGGAGGAGAGGTTTATCACTATCACCACAAGATGATGCTGAAGGAACCTTTTGTCGGCGGCTCCTGGGAATGGCATCAAGACTATGGTTACTGGTATGCGAACGAGTGCTTGTTTCCTTACATGGCAAGTTGTTTGATAGCCGTGGACCAGGCCACGAGGGATAACGGCTGTCTACAAGTATTGAGGGGGTCGCACTTGATGGGCCGTATAGACCATGGTAAGACCGGGGATCAAACCGGCGCTGATATGGAACGTGTCAACGCGGCGATGAAACATCTCGAACTGGTTCATTGTGAGATGAAACCGGGCACCGCGCTTTTTTTTCATGCGAACCTATTGCATCGCTCAGATGCCAATCGCAGCCCAAATCCCCGTTGGTCCTTAATCTGTTGTTACAACGCTGCTCGAAATCCCTGCAAAGGCAGAGCTAATCATCCTGCCTATTCCAAACTCGAGAAGTGGTCTGACTCGCGAATAAAAGAGATTGGTGAGAAACAGCTAATCAACTTATCGTAACGTCAGCTCCATCTTGCCAGAACTGATTCGACTTTTTCTCGCACTTCGGCCCTGGCCTGACTGCGAAACCAACCCTTTGCGAGTAGAGAGTCGTACGCTGTTTCGCGGTGACGTATGTGCGCCAGCACGGCGAGCGTAATCATCTCATCTTCAAATCTCTTTGCAGCTGCTGACCGCCCAACACGCTCGCTGTACTTTCTGCATGCGTGTTCCGCGATCGCAATTTCTCTCTTCTCAGGACAATTCGGATAGAGCAGGCGGATTCGTTTCGCGAACTCCGTGACGTACTGAGCATCGAGTTCTGCTGAGCGTTGTCGTGCCCTCTCGTTGCGTCGCTCTCTAACCTCGCGGTCGGCAAAACATTCAGATTCAGCTTGTTGAAGGGCAGACTCGTCAACTAGCAGACCCTGCCGTTCATACCTTCCACGGCTTCTGCTGAACCTCAATACCACGGCCGAGAGCGTCGAATACTTTCTGGCCCTCCGTGTTAGCGCCGCATCACCAGAAGGAAGAAAGATAAGTTCATCGAGGTCGGAGCACGCCAAACAGAGCGCACCTTTCTCCCGTTCCAAAGTGATCCAGGCCTTTTTCCCCAGGTCCCGATCGCACTCTCCGCAACGCGAATCACGGTTAGAGATGATGACTTTGATTTCGTCAGGTGATGGCTGAGCGACTGACAGAAAGTTTTCCTCCGTTGCGGTGATGGGCTTGTCTTGTGGCATCATTTTACATTCCTTGCTTGAGGTCTTCCAGTCTTCCCCTAACGAATAACCACCAAGGTTTCGACAGGCGTCCTACCGACAATTCACCTGTCAGGCATTTACTGCGTCAGAAGACTGATGAAGACCAGGATATATTCTAAGTTCGTCGGTGCATGAGGATTGCCTAACAAGCAGCAACTAAACCTCAAGGAGAAAAAAAGTTGAAACCTCTACATCACGTTGCATTAGTAATCTTGTTCCTGGGAATAAACCTCACGCTGTCCTCCCATTTTTCTGTGTTTGCCGCCCCGGCCGAAGATGATTACGGCTTCGAGATAACACGACGACTTAACGCTCATGGCAACGAGTTCATGTCACTTGCCCTGACACGAGATTCGCGCCGGCTCATCATTGGAACTGAGTCTGGTAAATTGCTTGTCTGGGGAATCTCAGAGGGTCGCATCCTGAAGGAGTTAGACCAGGCTAGCCCCGTTCACTGCGTTGTCGGGTTGAGTGATCCGGACGTGTTTATTGCAGCCGGTGGTCCACATACCAATCAAATTAGGTTTGGCGTGGTCAGAAAATGGCGGATTAGCTCGGGCCAATCGGAAGACTGGCCCGTCCCTCATGTCGAAACGATCTTGTCATTGGCCATTGACCCTAAAACTGACGTTGTAGCCACTGGCACCGCAAGCGGTCATATTTCAGTGTGGAACGCAATGGATGGAAGAGTTCTCGCGAGACGACGAGTCGAGGGCGCAATCATGGGAATTGCTGTTAAGGGTCCTGAAGTCTGGCTCACCAAATTACAGTTGGCCGGTAAGGAATCGGAATCAAACGCGGTCGAGCACATAAAACTTGACCGACCTGCCCAAACTCCTGCGAAACTAACTAGAGATGACGAGGGCAAGGCCTGGAGCGATCTGGCGTTGTCTCCCGACTGCCAGGTCCTCGCTGCACACTTCGAGTCGGAAAGCGTAAACGGAATAGCATTGATTGATCCGACAACGGGTAAGCAGCTTGCCAGCTTCGAAGCAGTATCTTGCGCATGGTCCTCAAATGGCGAGCTAATCCTCTTCGATCATGAAGTTGCGACTGGTCGCGTCACAATGAATTCTGCAGGACAGACTTCACGCTCAGACCTGCTCAAAGGCGCCACCTTTCATGGTGCGGGTAGCCCGTCGAATATGACAGGTCATGTTGTCGCGCCGGACGGTTCGCAAGTTTGGCAAGTCTTCCAACTTGGTGCGACTCTCGTTGAATCCAATCTCAATTCGAAGAGTTTCGAGGTGCTCTATTCTCTTCCCGGTTATCTTTATGCTATGGAAGCCGATGATCATCTCGGTCTGATTGCGACGGGCGGTGATGATAAGTTTGTCCGGGTGCGAAAGCTTTCAGACTTGTCGCTGGTAAAAGAGTTTCGAGTTGAAGCTGGCGTACCTCAAGGCGTTGCGTTACTCGATGACGGCACCCACATCATTTTTTCCGCTAGCAGTAAAGACAGCCCAACACGAATAACCATTGGGGATCTTGTATCAGGGGAAATGCGAGTGGTTTTTGAGATACCCGAACCCTTTGTCCGCGTGAACTCGGCTCCAGGTGGCTTCATCTATTCGCGCGGCGGCCATATGTTTCTGGCCAATGCAAACGGTGCGACCATTCGAGAATTCATAATTGAGGGGAAATTAGATGGCTACGGAGTCTCGGAGAACGGACAATGGATTGTTGCCGCCAACGACAAGGGCCAACTTTTCTCGATTGAAGTTAAGACCGGTACGACGACTCGAGTGGGAGCCGAAACAATAGACAGCCTGACTGCGCTCACGATCACTAATGATGGTCGTTATATTTACACAACAGAGTTTCAAGCCTCTCTTAGAAAATGGGATGTGAAGACGAATGCGATGCAAGAGTTAGCGTCGATCCGCGGACAGGCCCGTACCTTGAGGTTGTCGCACAATGAGCGGGAGATATTGGTCGGCGGCAATCATCGGGACGTTGCGATTTACGAGATAGCCACTGGAGAAAGACGTTTCTACCTTCAGGTCGGCGCTTCAGACTTTTACATTACTAACGTTTGGCTTGGTGGAGATCGCCTTCTGTTTTCTACTGACGCCGGCATTCTCTTTGACGGTATGGTCCAACGTTGAAGTCGACCTATCGTTTCGGCACGACTCGGTCCGTGAACACGAGTTCGCCGAGTCGTGGTAGCACGTGAAAGTCATCCTGCAAGGTGGGGGACCAGGCCACTTCAGCGGCTGCAGGCTTACGTTCGACACGAAACAGATTCATTCGCCATCGATCACCTGCCTTCGGAGGATTATTTGGCGCAGTAACTACGTCTTCAAAGGGCAAGGCAATCTCACACGTCCATTCTCGATCGCCTTCTTTGCCGTCAACTGAGCCATCAACTTTGACGGCCCACTTCAGATTCTTACTGTTCCAACTTTCGTAAGGTATCGGCTTTCTTGTATCTAACAAGTAGATATCGAGCATCGTCCCCAGTGGATTCACTTCGAGTTCAATGTAGTTGGGAGGTTGCCGGCTTGCCTGAAGAAAGACTTCGACAACCTCTTCGAGCCAAAGATGTTCATCGCGACGTTTGAAGGTGGACCAGATGTTTGTATCGACAGAGCGAAACGCGAAGTAGATGTACTTGTCCGAATAGAGTATCCGCGCCTCGGTCTTAATGTTAGCTGGAGAGCCATCACGATTATTGACGAAATTTCCGACCGGCTGAGCTTCCCTCCAGGCCTGCTCATCGAGTCGCCCATCGATCTGTATCGGCTGAGTTACTCGAGCAACTTCGTACACGGGAAGTCGCGTATCCTGGCCCAACACACAGAATCCAGTAAACAGAAGAGTGATTGCCGACAGTAATGGTTTGGCGATCGGATAAATCAAGTTTCAACTCCTCAGTCGTTAAGCTTTGATCACGAACTCTGCGTCACTCTGCGTTAAGGCTGAACCCTAACAGATCGACTTAAAGAGACCGCATAAACCAAGCGAGTTAACTTGAGTTCTTCTCTGTGCGATCTCTGTGTTCTTTGTGACTCTGTGGTTAGAAAGACGGCCCAGGATATCCACCACAGAGGCACAAAGAACACAGAGATCGCACAGAGAAAATGCTAATCACGTAGGAGCAAACGGCCACTGTTTCGTCTGGCGCGACCAGAGCATGAACGACAACAAACCGAGAACCAGTGTCCCCAGACCAAACGCAATGATGATCCAGTTTGTCGTCGCAAACACGAATATCCATCCGAAAAGAGCTAACAGGTTAGGAATGGGATACAGCCAGATCCGATACGGCCGATTCATACCGGGCTCGTTTCTTCTGAGCAAAGACACGGCCAGAATCTGTCCAATGAACTGAATCAGAATACGCGTCGTTATCAACGCGTCGATTACCATGCCAAGAGAAAAGAAACTGCAGACGATTGCTATAACACCGATGACTATCAACGAGACATAAGGAAAGTTCTTGCGTGGATGAAGCCGCCCAAAGACTTTAAAGAAGTAACCATCAATAGCCGCCGCGTACGGAACACGCGAATAGCCAAGCAGCAAAGCGAATACTGAACCAAACGCGGTCCATAACACCATCGCTGTAAAGATAGTTGCAATCCCTCCACCGTAGATCTTTTCCATGAAGATTGAGACGATGAAACTGGATTCAGGATGCTTGTCAGCCGGAACGAATTCCCGCCATGGCACCACACCTATCACCGAAAAATTGATAGCGATGTAAATAAGCGCCACCGCAATGACACTAATGATGATTGAGCGTGGAATGGTACGACCGGGTTCTCGAACTTCGTCACCGATATAACAAATGTCGTAGTAGCCGAGGTAATCGAAAATCCCAATTCGCGTAGCAGCGCCGAGGCCGAAGAAAAAACCGAGCGAAAAATTGAAGGCCCCGGGTGGAAAGTCAAAAGCCAACCCTGAATTGAAATGAAATGCCCCCGTGATGATCACCACAAAAGTCGTCAGGATCGTTCCTACCCAGAGGCTAACGGTGAGTTTTCCGATGAAGGTTATTTTCCGATACAACAAAGCAATGTTGAGAAGTCCGAGTCCAATTATTACAGCCAGGTATTGAAACCGGCTCATATCTTTCCAGATGTACCCAAGGTATTGAGTAAAGCCCAGGTAGCCCGAGGCAATCTCTAACGGCCCACTGAGGATAAATTGCCAGATGAAGAGAAAGCCCATCATCCTCCCGTACGTTTCGCGCCCATAACCTTCACGCAGGTAGACGTAGGATCCACCTGAACCGGGCATTGCGGCTCCCAGTTCACTCCAAATCATGCCGTCAGAAATTGTGATAATAAGGGCCACCAGCCAACCAAGCATGGCTTGTGGACCACCGAGCGCCGTAAGCAGCAGAGGGATCGTGATAAATGGACCAATCCCAATCATGTTGGTCATATTCAAGGCCGTCGCCTCGAGTAGACCAAACCGGCGTATTAAGTGTGGTTGTTCCATCTTTGGAGTGCGCCGGCCTGGCGGCGCTCTGTCAAACTCACCTCTCTCTTAATCTTCAATTCAATCTAACGCCCCTTCCCACCGACATCGAACCTTGTCTCAGCTTCGCCGTGTCCATCCACGACCTATAGTCACTTCCAATTCCTCCCTTAAGTCCCGGATCATCTTTTCTAAACCCCGACTCTTTGTTCGGATCCACAATTCCACCGACGGGAACGTCATGGCCCGAATTGAAGAAGGTATTGTCACGATGAACAAAGCCCGATAACGACGTGCCAACACCTGACGTCTGATAAAGCATCGTTTCGTCGACCACTCCCGAAAGAACGAAAATGTTGTTCGTGAGTGTTAAGCCATCCGTCTTTACCAGGCGGACCGACCGACCACAATTCTTTCCGGGACTATCAACCTCATTACCTGGACGGACCAAAAGCACCCCGCGCTCGCCTATGCCCACAAACGTGTTATTAGTGACGACCGCGTTCTTTGCGGCCCAGATTGAAATCGGTTCGATCGGACGTTCGCCTGGACGTGTCGAGACAACCAGATTGTCGCGTGCGATTAAGTCGTAGGATTCAAAAACCGCAAAGGAACACGGATCACCATATTTTCCGTCTATGAATAGATCAGGATCCGTGGAACCTCCGGAAAAAGCGGAACCCGAATTGTCAACAAACACATTTGCTTCAATCAGGACCCGACTGCCTCCACCTTTTGAGACGACACCGCGATGACAGTTACGAATCAAGTTCCGCCGCACTGTAATGTCTTCACTACAAGGGAGATCGATGGCTGGCTTGCGCTGGTAATTCTTTCCGTCAAAGAGTTCGTTGTCCTCGATGGTGATGTGATGAGCTTGATTGAACTTGATTAGATATAACCGAGCGTCGTCCTGCATCGGATCGTACGCGGCGGTGCACCCACCTGGCGGGCATTCGTAGTGGACCTTGCAATTTCGCACCGTGATATAACTGGTCCATAACGAGCGTTCATACCACGCAGCCGTATAACTCCCGGGCGGATCGTTGGTCTTCACTATGTTGTATCGGTCATCAGGCTCGTAAACACTGTCGCCGTGAATCCCATCTCGCCGTGAGTTCAACTTTCGCCCTGAGGCATCTGTGTAATATGGATTAGGAATGATCTCGAAACCGTCTAACACGATGCCGCTCGCCAGATGAAAACGAACGTGGTCTAAGATGACTCCGTATTTGGATTCGGCGCGAATAGTTAGAGGTTTCTGTGGATCGTACCGATAGATACCAACAGCATCAGGGCGCGCTGTTGCCTTTGGATGTGGATCGTCACTTTCCAGTTGATCTTCGAGGGTTAAGGTTAAGTCGAGGCCTCCCCATTTACCTTCCCGACCTGCTTTTCGATAGTCACCATTCTTCGCAACGATCGTGTCTCCGCTACTCACATGTTGCAGCGCTTCGCGCCAGGTCTTGTAAGGCCGGCTGTAGCTTCCGTCACCAGCGCGATCATCACCGTCAAGTAGGTGCAGGTAGACGGTCTTCGCCGAGGTAGTGCCGCCGAGGGCATGGACCAGCAAGAACATGAAACAAGTGACTAGAACACGATTAAGAGTCATGGAGTCTCCGACTCGGCTTTGACCCAACTGCCATTCAGCATCACTCGTTTCACTTTGCGCATGTTGCTGATGTTCTTTAGAGGATCCCCCTCAACCATCAAGAGGTCAGCTGTTTTTCCGGTTTCCACGGTTCCCAGCCTGTCGTCGATGCGAAAGTAACGCGCGTTCTGCAATGTGCCTGCGACGAGAGCTTGCATAGGCGTAAGACCTGACTCTACGAGCAACTCGAGTTCGCGTTGATAGGCCCAGCCTCGCTTTGCATGCGGCACATCTGAATGCGAACCAACAACAATTTTTGCGCCTGCCTGCTGGGCCAGTTTTACAAACGTTTCCATCTGTTTGAAACCATGGACATGTAACTCGGTAGTGTCTTTATCGCCCGGTTGCCTTTCAAAAACAGCGAGTGTTGGAGAGACAAAAACCCCACGGTCGACAATCAATTTAAAGAGATCTCGCGCTTGCGGAGTGTCGAAATTGATATTGTTCCATACCTGGTACCGACCTTCCCGTCTCGCGTTATTATCGGCCAGCATCGCCTGGCGATATTTCTCAGCATCCCGCAATGGCAAGAGAGCGGTTCCGAATGAAGTGGCGTGCTCAATGCCGTCGATACCGGCACGTATCGCATCCCTGGCATCTACAATCTCGAGATGGCCCATCACCGGGATACCCCTGCCATGAGCAGTTTCAATCGCAACTTTGATCAGCGCGAGCGGAAGGCGAAAGTAAACCTTGATTGCTGACGCTCCATCGTCAGCGAAGCGATTTACTGCGAGACGCGTCTCCTCGGCATCTCTCACTATGTACGAGTCTGTCGGATAAGCGGGTGGTGGTGAGTCGAGATGTGGTCCACAAAGAAAGAGACGTGGAATTGGTCCGGGGCCTTTTCTGGCAACAGCGTAGGCTTCAATCCACTGCCCGGGATCGCGTAACGAGGTAATGCCATGGGAAAGGTAAAGACCTGGCAAACCGTCGTCACCATCAATATGAAAATGCGAATCGATTAATCCGGGAAGCAGCGTTAATCCTTTACCATCAACGACTTCCGCGTCTTTGGGAATCGAGAAAGAGGTGCCGGTGCCAACTCCAGTAATGCGATCGCCGCGGACCAGCACAACGGAATCAGAGACGACTGGTCCACCTCGCCCGTCGATAAGCGTTGCGCCGACGATTGCGGTGATATGGTCCACCCTGGGCTGCTCTGTTTGATTGACTTCGCGCACCTTGTTCTGAGGGTGAGCAACAGTAAAGGTGAAAAGAAATACGGTGATTAGAAGTGCTACGCGGAAATTGATTAGCTCATTTTTCATTGGTCTATTTCGTTAGGTTGCCTTCCATTCAACTTACAGTACCGCGAGCGAAGCGACCGGATGATGCACCCAATAAGATCATCAGGATTAGGGCGGCAAAGTTGTGTGTACCATCCGGTCGCTTCGCTCGCGGTCCTGTAACTATCATCGACACTCAAGCTATCTAAGATCGGTAAAACGGCCCGTTGATCAAAAACTGGCACCGGGTACTGACTCGTGTCCCAACTGCACTCAAGAGCCCAGCAAGCGAATACGCAGTCGGCCATCTTTTTGGCCACTAAACGAAACCCGAAGCACGCCTGAACCGTTAGCGGTTGCAACATAATTCGCACCCGGAACTCCGTTAAAGAGGCCGCCTCGCCAGTTTGCCCTACCACCAGTCATCTGCAACTCATATTTCGCATGCGGTTTTAGACCAGTAACTATCAGCGCGCTTGTCGCTACATCAGGAATTGTGACTTCGCCGTCAATAACTGGACCATCGATGGTTGAAAAAAGAACTACCGTTCCGCCTTCAATCAGCGCCCCGACAAGATTTGATCCGTCAACTAACTCGACGCGAGGTTTGCTTGAACTACTCTGATCGCCAATCTCCATTACGTGCAAAAAGAGGTCTTCCTTCGCAGGCTTAGCGGGTGAGACTTCAACACGCCAGGCCGCAGGAACAACCGCTCGTGTGTTAGACGGTAAAAGCTGGTCAAACTCGTCACCCCAGAAAGTTTTCCACATCTTCCGTAGGTATGGATCGGTCGGCAGTGGACCACCTGCTGCGGGATCAAGAGGCCAATTCTTTCCGCTTCCCCAATTACCTCCGAATTCATTCCCTGGCGTCCAGAATTCCCAATCTGGTCCTCCTCTGACGACCACGTCTCGCTCCCGAGGCAACAACGAATGAACTCGCAACCTTCCTTCGCCATTCAAGTAAGTAAAGGTTGAAGCATTGGGATAGTCTTTCCCTCCATTACCAACCACACGAGATTTCTCGGTGGCCTCAACCGCGGGTTCCGCCACACCATGCATCAGCCAAACCTTTTTATAGTCGGGATTAGTAGTGCGAACGCGATCAAAAACTACGAGTACATTGTTGTCCGGCGTGTAAGTCAATTCTCGAGTGAAACGCTCCATCTTTGATGGTTGATACGCCCGCGTCGCATTACCTTTTGCGTAGTTGTAAACTCCCGGCGCATAGTCTCTGACCTCCATGTTGCCGGTGGCCCAAAGATCCCGGGTCCTTTCAAAGTCCTCGCGGCTCCGCACTGTATTCCAGTAGCGTGAAGAGTCCATTCGTTGACCACCGTCGTTCGCAGCAGGCCATAGATTCTCAGCCCAGAAAAACTTTTCGCCAGTCTGATACACCAGCATCGAGTTGTGCGCGATCGTGCGCCGGTAATAATTCAAGTAGTGAGGGCTCTCAGTATCTGTGTAGTCGGCGCCACTTTCAGTTGCCAGGTAACCTTTGTGATAGATCACGAAATGGTTCTGATCAAGATGATCGTGTTTCGCCAGATATGGTCCAGAGTTGAACTCAATCCACGTTGAGTCCGGTCCAAATCCATCTCGCATGATGAGATGACCGATACCTCGAAAGAAGTGACTACGGGATATCTCCGCTTCAGTTGAGTCGGCCGGGTTACGTGGAGCAACGTCAGGATCGTCCCAGAGAAACTGAGTAATCGGCACTCGCCAGTTTCGTTGAGCGGGCCAACCACTCTTCCGCAACATCCAGGCTGCATAAGGATCCTTGAATCTATTGACGGCGTAGCCGAAACAAATATTGTCTTCCCATTGCAGATAAGGAAACTCGTTGTCGTCATCTCGTGCCGTAGTACCGTCGGGAAGTACTTTGTAGAGATAAGTGTCGGTGTAGTGACTGAAGACCGTATAGCGTAAGGCCGGATCAACGTTGGTCGTGGTGCGTAAGAGCTCTGAGATCATTGCCAGCGGTGCGTAAGTGATGCGCTGATAGTCCATCGACTCGTGATAACCACCATCAGGAGTGATGAAGTCCGTCAGATCCAAAATGTGATCGATCACATTGCGGGCATGTTTTCTTAACGGCGCAGCGCGAGTCTCCACGGAAAGCTGGCCCTCGATTGCAGTCAGGCAGAAGAAGGCGAGCGTAAGGTAACGAACCGGATAATTCTGATACATCGCAAGCTGTACTTCCTTGAGCGACTGATCAGCCATCATCTTCTCGGCAGCGTTGAACAACTCCGACGCAATGCGATCTTTCAATGGACCATCAAACTCTTTGTAGTTGTACAACCAGTCGAAAGCAAGGGACCACTTTACATATTCTGGATAGGTTCGTGAGCTCACAAGTTCCGGCGGATGAGTAGTCCGCATGCGCTCGACGGCACGTTTCGCGAAGCTGTCGTCCCTGGTTATCAAATAGCTTAAGGCCCACCCATCGATATCATCTGGGGGGCGCGCACCTGCAGCATAGCGAGCTCGCAAAACATTGTAGCCAGTCAGTGGATCTCGCTCTCCGATCAGCATGCGCGGTCTGCTTATTCCAGACTGTGCGTAGGTATTAAGAGATACGACGAGCATCGCCAGTAACAGTGCAACTGACGTGATAATTGACGGCAGTTTCGTGTAAAGGTCGCGGCTGAGTTTTTTCAAATGATCTCCTTAATCACTGTCTGGCAATCGTTGCACCTCGCGCGCCGGCGAGGTATTTGAGCCACTCTTTCGCCATGAGCCGGTGATAAGGCTCCGTCATGTGAATACCGTCGAGACA
>Ga0163162_10002942_pt1 | contig 16250 bp, 9 predicted proteins | sample S55metaG_FD_115310 | JGI IMG/M metagenome (GOLD analysis project Ga0163162, IMG submission 115310) | Switchgrass rhizosphere microbial communities from Kellogg Biological Station, Michigan, USA - S5-5 metaG | ecosystem: Host-associated > Plants > Roots > Rhizosphere > Soil | place: USA: Michigan...
AACATCCTGCCCGGCGTTCGCTTCAACGGAACGGGCCAATGGATGGGCGATTACGCGAACACCATAGCCGGCCAGGGTCTGAACTCGCTGAACGTTACCCTCGATGGTTTGCCTACGCGAGATGAGCGGTTCAGCGCGCAGGCGGGCACTTTTCAAGGAACCACTGTTAGCGGAGGAGATTCCGGGGGCGCTCAGAGCGGAGCGTTCTTCTCGGATTACACCGGCGGCAATCAGATGTTGTCAACGACAACGCTTAATCCTGATCTCGTGGGCGAAATCAAGCTGATCCTGTCGCCTGTGGATGCAGAGATGGGGAGAGGCAACTCTCAGGTCCAGATCACCACCCGGTCGGGAACGAACAAGTACTCTGGAGCCGCGGTGTGGAACATCCAGAACACGTCGCTGAATCCTAATACATGGAACAACAACAACGACGTGGGCACTGCACTTACAGGGTGCAAGATTAAGGGGCAGACTCCACCGTGCTGGCAGCCGACAGTGCCGGACTGGAGAAACACCAACCAGTACACGATCAGTTTCGGCGGCCCGATTGTCCGGAACAAAACATTTTTCTACGTGCTGTGGGACCAGCAGATGTCCAAGACGCGCGCGCTGCAAACTAATCCTGTATTGACCGACTCGGCCCGCAACGGAATCTTCCGATATTGGGAAGGATGGGTTCCGGGCAATGCGTCTACAGCCACGACGGCTTTTTCCGCGACGAGTACCAACCCCACAACAGCTGCGGTGGATTTCGGGGGTAATCCCCTGGCACCGCGGTTCTGGCCGGATGGCTCCCCTTACGATGGCTCTAAACCCGGGGTTCCCGCCGGTCGTCTGGTCTGTTTTAGCCTCTTTGGAAACGTGAAGGCGGATGGGAGTCCGTTCGGCGGCGGCGACTGCCCGGGTGGAGTCGACCAGAACGGGCGTGCTTATAATGGCCTTGCAATGGCGCCGCCGAACGGCGCGGTGTTGTGGGATCCTAAACGTCCCGACGCGGCTGGAGCATCGCTGGGCTACTTCGCCAAATTCATGGGGCAGATGCCGAGAGCAAGCGACTTCGGGGTGGGTACCAACGACGGCCTCAACGTTGCCGCTTTCCGATGGCTTCTGGCCCGCCGTGGGGAGGCTGGGACTACCGGTGCTGTCGTGGGCGCCGCAACATTTCAAGATCGGAAGCAGATCAATATCAAGATTGATCAGAACTTCAAATCGCACCGCATCTCTGTGGGCTGGACCCATCAGTTTGACAACAGCGTCAATCCCCAGGCGGATTGGCCCACCGGGGTCTCGGGAGAGTCTTTCCGGAAGCCGCACACTTTGACGGTAAACGTCACCTCCACTTTGAGTACGACCCTGCTCAACGAAGGTCGGTTTGGACTTAACTTAGACAACGCGTATAACACTCAGCCTTGGAACCTTTCCAATTCTGACATCCGGAACAAAGCTCGAAGCTTCATGCTACAGGGCGGGCCGTCCTATTCGGGGAATGGGAGTATCTACGACATATTGGTCTCGCCGGCTGCCGGAGCTTCTTTAGCCCCCGCCCCTAACGGCAACGTGAACTTTGACGGCGGGCTTATGGACACTGCGACCGCGACGCAACTTAGCTTCAGCAACCCGCTATACAACGTCGCGGATACGATCAGTTGGACCCACGGGAAGCACGCCTTCAAATTTGGCGGCGATTTCCGTTTTCCGCGGTCCGAGGGAAATTCTCTTCAGCCCATTCCCGTGGCAGCAAACGGCAACATGGGCGGAACAAACACGGAGAGTCCTTTCGCCAATGTAAGCAACTCGGGGTCTCTGGGGTCCACTGGAACTCCGAGCGCTGCCAGTCCGGCATGGACCTCAAACGTTTTTCCTCAAACCGCAAGGACGACAGCTGCGAATCTGGCCTACATCATGACCAACTCTCTCGGCAGCGTTAACACGCCGTATTGGGCAGAAAACTATACTCAGGTCTCCGCCGGCACTGCCGGGTGGCAGGACGTTACCACCCAGCCGGAACGAATTCGGCGAACTGTGTACGACGACTTCGCTTTGTTCGCAAAGGACGACTTTAAGATAACGCGCAATCTGACGCTGAACCTGGGGGTGCGTTATGAGTACTATGCGCCTCCCTACATCACGTCAGGTTTGACGTCGACTGTCTTGGATCAGGGATCGGGTTTATTGGGAGTCTCCCGGAGCGTTGGAGCTTTTAACAGTTTGCTGAGCCCGGGAGATCTCTACTTTACCGGTTACGGCACCAACGGCACGGGCCAATTCACCAACGGTCTGGGTTCGGGGGCGGTGTCGCTGAATTGTTCTACGACTGCTGTGGGAGCGAATGCGAGCCGGCTCCCGGCGCCGAATTGCGATCCGAACCAGCTCTCCAACATTGAGTTCATCGGTCCCAACTCGCCGAATCCGAACAAGACCATTATCCCGCGGGACCGAAACAACTTCGGCCCCGCCATTGGTTTTGCGTGGCAAGTCCCCTGGTTCGGGCAAGGGCGGACGACCGTGCGTGGTGGCTACCAACTCACGTATCAGCGCGTAAGCATCGGCGAGGGAACGCTCGCTTCCGCGTTGGGTGGTTTTCTCAACCAATCGGTAAGTGCAAACTCTCCGAATCCTACCTCTCAAAGCATTACCGAAATTACCGGGCAAAACCGGGCAGCGCTGCTTACTGACTTGCCAACGCTGGTTCCGGTCACGCCGACGCGCGCCCCCGGCCAGACGGTTCCCGTTTACGGCCGAAGCGCGTCCTTTACGGCTTTCGACCCGGATCTAGCCACCCCGTACTCGCAGAACATCACGCTGTCAGTGACTCGGGCACTCAGCCGTCAATTGACACCGGATGTCCGTTACGTGGGAAATCTGACCCGGAAGTCGCCGCGCAATCTCAATCTGAACTCGTCAACAGCGATGTACAACAAGGAGCTGTTCGATGCGTTCTCGGCAGCGCGCCGGGGTGAAAACCCAGCGGTGCTCGACCAGTTGCTCGCGGGAGTTGACATTGCGGGCACGGGTAACACCACCTGGACCTTCGGCAACAACACCGGGATTTACCCGACCGACAGGATGTATGGCCCCGTCGGTACCTGCACCGCGCTTGCGACCAACGTCCCACCTGCCGGCGGCGTCACATTCACAACCCCGACGGGATTTCCGGACGATCCCCACTGCGCGCCGGGCCAGATGTTCAACTATGGTGGAGATGCCCTCCGCCGCGCCGCCGCCTATGGCGCCAGCGGCCCGCTTGGGAACGGTAATTTCGCATCGTTGGCGAACGTTCTGGCGGGTGCCGCAGCTCCTACGGGTGGATTACAGCCGCTCGTGATTCCCGCTGGCGGCACGACTCCGCAACAGAGAGTTCTCCGCAATGGCTGCGACCGTCTCGCGAATGGTCTGTACAATCCCACGGCGGCACCTGATTACCCAACAGTGAACCCGGTAGCAGGAGCAAATGGCTTCAATGTCGTTACACAGGGGAATATTCCTACCCGCTGCTTCCCGGAAAACTATCTGATTGCCAATCCGCAACTGAACAACGCGACGTTCAATGGCAACTTCGGCAAGAATAACTTCCATTCGTTGCAGGTTCAGCTCAGTATGCGGCCCGTACACGGGTTTAGCTTCCAGAGTACCTATACATGGGCAAAGTCCATGACACTTCCTGGTACCGGTTACAACGATCCGCTGAACCGTGAATTTGATCGCCAACAGGGAAACGAGCGGGCGCACGACTTCCGCATGAACGGCACCGTGGAATTGCCCATGGGGCCCAACAAGCTGCTTTTCGCCAACTCTTCGGGATGGGTCGCACGGCTCATTGAACGATGGCAAGCCAGCTTCATCCTCGATCTGTCCACTGGTAGTCCGGTTAGTGCCACGGGCGCCGCAAACACGCGGTATGCGGCCAATGGAGGTTTTCAGCCCGTTGGTCTCTCCCGCTGGGTCCCCACGGAACACTGGAAGATTCCAAAAGGGCATGTGGATTTTGAAGACGCACCTGTCGGGACGGCAACCTACTATGGAAATAGCCGTGTGGGTAATATCGGCTCCTTCGTCAACGTGCGCGATCCGCAGTGCGACGATTCAGGCCAGGTCGCCCAAACCGACGGTAAGGGCTATGCATTTGCCTCGAACGCGTTCGGCTGTACCCTGCGTGCGTTGGGCGTGAGAGTTCCCGTCGGAACACCCGGGTCGTTCCTTTTGGATCCGGCGAACCCGAATGAGGTTGCAGCCGTGTATATGCTGGTTAATCCCAAACCTGGAGAATACGGCGTACTGTCGCCCAACGTCCTGACGAGTTTCGGAAATTGGTCCCTCGACGCCAACATGCAGAAGACATTCCAAATTACCGAATCCAAGTCGCTGACCGTTCGTATTGATGCCAGTAACGTGTTGAACCATCCCACGCCGTTCATTCCGTATATGCAACCCGGCGGCCAGACCGGCAGCGGCCAGTTCGGCGAAATTTTGTGCGGGTGCAACGACTCCAAGAGCGGCACACGGACATTTCAGGGACAGGTGCGTTTTCAGTTCTGAGGGTGAATAGACTCCCGTTTAGCGAATCCCCGGCAGGCTACTGAGGAGCCTGCCGGGGATTCTTGTTTGCGGTCTTCATTGCAAACATTTGGACCTTGCTAGCAGTGTTGCGTTAGAGTGCCCCTACTCTCAAACCACGGGCGGCCGCTCCGTTCAGGTCATATCGCCCGAATTAAGGATCCTTGTGAGAGGAATGGTTTCGTTCATCCTGCTGCCTTGTATCGTCACACTTGCGCTGTCGGCTCCTCCGCAGGTTGAGTCCCCGTCTGCCGGCGCCGAACGCTGGCGAGCCGCAAATGATGCCGGGCAGCGCGCACTCGAGCAGGGTCGATTTCCCGAAGCGGTTCGTGAATTCCAATCCGCCATTGGGGAGGCAGAAAAACTTGGATGGAACGACCCGCGACTCGCCGGCAGCATCATCGGTTTGGCCCAGGGCTATCTGCAGCAGGGCAACTACGCTGCGAGCGAGAGTCTCTTCCAGCGAGCTCTTGCCATCTTGGAGAAAGAGCTGGGCCCCGAGAATTCCGCCCTTGCGGGAGTTCTCAACAACCTGGCGACCGTCTATCGTCTCCGTGGAAACTATGCGGCCGCAACGCCGCCGGCGCGACGTTCGCTGGCGATTCTCGAGAAATCGTTTGGCCCGGACCATCAGAATGTCGCCATAGGACTGAACAATCTCGCTCTGATTTTGCGGTTAAAGGGAGACTACGACGGAGCGCGACCTCTCCTGCTGCGATCCCTTTTCATCCTCGAGAAAAATTTGGGGAAGGAACACCCCAACGTCGCGATCGGCCTCAACAACCTGGTTCTGGTACAGCGCCTGCAGGGCAAGAACGCCGAAGCTGAGCCGGTTGCCCGACGGTCTCTCTCGATTCTTGATAAGACGCCTGGAGCTGGGAGTTCCAATCTTGCGCAGAGTATCGAGAACCTCGCTGCGATCTGTCAGGAGCTGGGCAAGTATGACGAATCCGAACGGCTTTACCGGCGCTTGTTGTCTGTCCGCTGGAGCGCACCAGGCGCGAACGCCAACGTCGTCCCGATCCTTGACTCATTCGCTGTCGTCCTTAACTTCGCTTATTTCGGCATGGCGTTACAAGAAGCGGACCAGGCTCTTGAGAACACTCCGGGCTGGAATGAGGTAAGCGTCGAGCTTCTTGTTCTGATGGGACAACATTTGCAGGGACGCGGACTTCCTACCGAGGCCGAGACCGTTATGCTGCGTGCCATAAAAGCATTTCCGCGTTCCCTGATGGCCCGTTATGAACTCGCGCAAGTGTATGCGAACTCCGCCAGGTGGCGCGCGGCCTTGGAGAGGTATGAAGAGGCCAGCAAATTGGAAGGAACTGGTGATCCAGCTTTGGATCGTTTCAACCGCAGCCAGGTGTACGAGGGAATAGCTCGAATGCAATTGCTCCTTATCCGTTTTGATGAGGCAGTATCGAGTTTCAAAACGGCGCTGCAAATTGAACCCGGAAATCTGACGGCTCGCGTGTCTCTGGGCGACCTCTATCTGCAGACGGAGAAAACCGACGAAGCCGCCGGCGAGTACGCTCAGGCGATCCTCTATTCCGGTGGAAAAAATGTCGATGCGCACGTGGGCCTCGCGGAGGTGAACCTGAGGTTGGGCGATTTCCCCAAGGCCGTCGCGGCTGCGCAGCAAGCGCTTGGAATCGAGTCTGGAAACCTGAAGTCCCACTATGTGCTGGCGTTGGCGTTGCTGCGGTCTGGCCGTAGCGAGGAAGGTGAAGCGGAGATGGACCGCTTCCGTAAGCTCGAGGCCGACGAACGCGACCGAAACGATCCCGGCGGACCGAGTGGAGCTTCCTTAAAGAACGCCATGGCCAAACTCGAAAAGGGGCGAACCGAGGAAGCACTCGAAGAGATTCGCAACCACATTCGCTCCGATCCCAATTCGGCTGTCCTTCATTTGAATCTCGGCGTCGCGCAGAGCAGGGTCGGACGCCATGCCGATGCGATCAATACTTTTCAAACCTTGATCGACCGCGGGCTCGGAGATTCCTTTCTGGTCGACTTCAATCTGTCTCGAGAATACGAAACAGTCGGTGATAAATCGAAGAGCCAGCGCCACCGTGTCAATTACCTGCGCAAACTCGCCGACTCTCTGAAGAAGGCACGATGAAGAATCCGCTGACAATTCGAAGCGGAAGCCTGCTGTTGATGGCTGCGCTGCTGGGCGAGACGGCTGGCACGTTCGCTTTTCAACAGGACTCACCTGTGCAGTTTTCGAATATTGCCGCGAGCGTCGGGATCCAGTTCAGACACGAGAATGGAGCGACCCCTGAGAAGTATCTTCCGGAGACGATGAGTGCCGGAGCTTTGTTTTTTGACTACGACAACGACGGGTGGCTTGACATCCTCCTGGTCAACGGAGGTTCGTTCAGCGATGCAGCAAAGGCGGCGCGCGCTCAGCACCGGCTCTATCGGAACACCGGCGGCGGAAAGTACCGCGACGTGACCGCGTCATCGGCCATCGAGATCTCCGGCTTCGGCATGGGCGCCTGCTCGGCAGACTATGACAACGACGGATGGCCTGATCTGTATGTCACCAGCGTCGGTGGCAACAGGCTCTATCACAACACAGGCAAAAACGGTTTTGCCGACGTGACTCTTCAGGCCGGTGTCGCCGCAGGGATGTGGAGCTCGAGTTGCGCCTTCGGAGACATCGACAACGATGGGTATGTCGATCTCTACGTGACGCGATACGTGGATTTCACTCCCGAGAACAACAAGTACTGCAGCTTCGACAAGCTCACAGCTTATTGTCATCCCAACGTCTACAGCCCCATGCACAACATCCTTTATCGTAATAATGGCGATGGGACATTCACCGACATCAGCAAGGAGTCGGGTATCGGTAAGGTCACCGGGAACGGGCTTGGCGTTGTTTTCGGCGACTACGACAACGACGGATGGACCGACATCTATGTTGCCAACGATTCCAGTCCCAGCTTTCTCTTTCACAACAAGGGCGCCGGGGTCTTTGAAGAGGTGGGGTTGCGGGCAGGCGTCGCGGTTGGAACAAGTGGAAAGCCGCTGGCAGGCATGGGAACAGACATGGGAGACGTCGACGGAGATGGACTACTGGATATCTTCGTCACGAATCTCTCCGAGCAAACCCATAGTCTGTATCGCAACCTCGGAAAAGGATTGTTCGACAACATCACCTTTCCGAGCGGCATCGGCAAGGCGACGCTGCCGTTCGTGGGTTTCGGCGCCGCGTTTTTCGACTACGACAACGATACAGACCTCGATCTGGCGATTGTGAACGGAGACGTCATCGACAATATCGACGACCTGAAGGACCAACGAAGCTACAAGCAGGTCAATCTCTTGTTGCAAAACGACGGCTCGGGCAAGTTCAAGGGGGTCGGACCCGTGTCGGGTCCGGGATTCGCGTTGAAGAAGGCCAGCCGCGGTCTGGCCGTGGGAGACATCGATAACGACGGAGACCTCGACCTGCTGATCGCCAACGTGGGCGACACAACAGACTTGCTCCGCAACGACGGCGGCAATCGACAAAACTCTCTCCTCATCCGAACGGTCGGCACGAAAAGCAATCGTGACGGCATCGGCGCCCGGTTGAGACTCACGATCGGCAAGAAAGTTCTCTTGCGCTATGTGAAGGCTGGATCGAGTTACCTGTCACAGAACGACCTCCGAGTTCATTTTGGCCTGGGCAGCGCCACGCGCGCCGATCGCCTGGAAATTCTGTGGCCCAGCGGCGTCGTCGATGAGGTGCTCAACATTGACGCCAATCAGATCGTCACCGTGAGGGAAGGAGCAGGTGCGGTCAGCCAAAAAGAATTCTCGGTTGCGAGCGTTGCGCGTTGAATATTCGAAAACTAGACATCTTTTACGGTCCGACTTATCCTTTGCCTACACTCAAACGTTCAAAAGCTCGACGGGCGTGGAATTTCCAAACGAGAGGGAGGAACCACCATGGATTTTCGTCGAAGGCAGACTTGGATAAGGGCCGCGCTCGTCGTCGTCATCGTCATCGGCGGACCGTTGACCGCCTATGCGCAGGCCCCACGAGGCGCGGCGAACGCTGAACTCTACACACCTGCACCGAACGCCAAAGACTTGAAGGCTGTGCTCTTCAACTGGATGTGGGGCATGGGCATGCTGAAGGGCACCGACGAGCGCGACATGGTCGCGTCGCTCGAATATCAGTCCAAGGTGGGCACGATTCAGGTGGACGGGCAACCATGCGCGCTGACGAAATTCCGGGCAAGCACAAACTACCAGACGTACAGTCAGCGGATTCAATACACCTGCACGCGACCGAACGGACAAACCTACTCCAACATCGAGGTAGTCAGCGGTTTCTACGCCTGGAACGAAGACGTTGTCGGCAGCGAGATCGGTAAGACGAAAGGAAAGGCGACTCCGATGGCCGGCGCTGTCCAGGAGCGGCTCATTCGTCTCTGGGCGAGTCCCCAGGGTGCGGCGAAGGCAGCGCTGGCCGGCACGACGGAGACCTGGTGGTTGGGCGCCAATCCGGGCACGTTGTTCGCCGACGGCGTTGCGAAAGTGCGCGACACCTCAGTGTCGTGGGACACCGGTAAGCCGGTCGTGACGTTCCCGATTCCGGGCGTGCCCGCGGCGACCGCGACCGCAACTCTCGATGCGAAGTACATGACCGAACGCGTCGTGGTCACCCAGGGGGCGACCACCACGGAGTTTATTTACAGCAACTACAAGGACTGGAACAACCCGCTGAACAGGATTGAAGTGTTCTACGCCGGCAAGATGGTCGAGCGACGAAACGGCGCGGTCGTCCGAGACCTCACAACGGATGTGACGGAGACAGGCAATGTCTATGTCGTCGCCCCGGTGCCGGCAAGTGTGCAAGCCGCGATTAAACCGGCGGGGCAGATTCCGCGTGGCGTGTTCAACAAGCAGGAGGCTGCAGCAGACAAGACGGCATCCACACCGCGGTTGGGCGCGCATCCTGATCTCACCGGCAGCTGGCAGCACACGGACTGGATTGGAAACTACATGGGGAACGGCGGCCGCCGCTGCGGTCCCACGCAGGAGAAACCGTGTAACCGCAGTACCAATCAGACTCGAGATTTTGAACTCTACGCACCGTCGCGGTTTGGACAATTGAGTCGTCCGCTTTACAAGCCGGAGCACTGGGACAAAGTTCAGGAACTCGACATGTGGACGAACAAGTACGATCCTGTCATGACCTGTCAGCCTCTGGGAGTGCCCCGGCAGGGACCACCCCGACGCATCTACCAGACGGATAACGACGTCACCTTCATCTATCAGGGAGGCGATGCCGGCGGCGGGTATGGCGAATACCGCATTATCCCCACCGATAACCGCAAACGGAATGCAGATGCGGATTTCGATATCACGTACCTGGGAAATTCGGTGGGACGCTGGGAAGGCGACACGCTCGTCATTGATTCCATCGGATTCATCGATACGACATGGCTGGCTCGCGGCGGTTTCTTCCACTCGGATCGGATGCATGTCGTGGAGAAATTCACGCGTGTGGGCAATACAATCCTGTACGACGTTACGGTTGAAGACCCTGATGTGCTGCTGGAGCCGTGGGTGAACCCGACGCGAACGCTGGAGCGCAACGCGAACCCCAACGCGGGTCTTCTGCGAGAACGGGGCAACTGCGAGACAAGTCAGGAGACGGAAGCAGCAGCTTCGCAGATTCGGCACTAGGAGGAGGTGGACTCATGAATAAGTGGACTTTGCGATTCATTGTCTTGTGCGCTTGCCTCCTGGCGAGTGCATCGATGTACGCGCATCATTCCCTCGCAGGCGTGTACGCACTGGGAAAAGAAGCCAAGGTGACAGGCGAGTTCAAGGCATTCCGGCTTGTCAATCCGCACTCGTCGTTGAGAATCGACGTGAAGGACAAGGATGGAAAGACTGTCGAGTGGGCTATCGTCGGCGGCAGCGTCAACAGCATCGCGAGGCTTGGCCTCGGAAGGACCTCAGAGGGCCCGAATGCGCTCCACCCCGGCGATGAAATCACCGTCACCATCGTCCCGGCATTGGACGGCAAGAGCCCGGTTGGACTCCTGGTAGCGATCACCTACCCAGATGGGCACACGGTTCGTTTCCGGTCCCCGGATGAGTAACGGTGCTAGTTCACCGGTCCTCACCGCATTGCAAGGTAGTCCACAGCCTCGCGGCGTAACTCGGGATCGGGATCCGATTGTGCGATGGAAAACAGCTTCTGATTCACACGCGGATCTCCAGACATGCCCAGAAAGCCCAGGATGTACTTCCTGGTTTCACTGACTTTGCTGGTGTCATAGATCGAGACGAGCTGGTCGTAGGCGTTGGATCGGAACCCGACGTAGCCGATTGCCTCTCTCTGCATGTCCTTGTCGGCATCGGAGCGCGCGATTGCAAGCACCTTCTCGGCAGCCTGCGGATTGCCCGACATACCGAGGTATCCCAGGATGTGCTTTTTCATTTCGGCGTCGTTGCTGGTGTCGAACAGCTTGATCAACATACCGGTGCTTTCCCCGCTCGCGGCGGCAGTCTGATCCTGCGAACCGAAAACACCCGGCAGCGTACCCGGTCTTATGCTTTCAACAATCTTGTTCGCCTCCGCGATTATTCGTTCAATTTCGTCCTCTCTGAATTTCAGGCCGTTTCCTTTCGGCGCCTGTGAGACCAGTTGTTCGATATATTTTTCCAACTCGGCCTCGTTGTCGGGAAGGGCCTGGTCGGCCGGGAGGGGCCTTGCCTGCGGAAGCGGGCGCTGAACGGGCACTGACGTCCCAGGCGCGATCGCCGGCTGCGCGGGCTCCACACGCGTCTGCGAGGCAGGCTGCGGGGCCGCCGCGAAGGTTTTCATCGCCGGCAACGAAGCGGTGATGCAAAGGCCGAGGACCAACGTCAGCCGGCCTGCAAACGGTGTCAGAGGATTTCGATTGAGGTTAGGATTGAGCATCGCAGCGAATCTCCTTTCGAGTGTCGATGGTCGGGCCATGGTAAGCACGGCAGACCACGCGCGGTCCGTGGTATTCAGACTTCGCGCGAGGCTTAGCAGGTGGCGGGCGTAGTCATGGCCATGGATATTTGTGATGAGCACGGCGTCGTCCGCAGCTATTTCGGCTTCGAGGCGCAGGCGCCTGCATACGATCCAGATCAGAGGATTGAACCAATGCAGGATGCGGAGCGATTGCGCGATCATCTGAACAACCCAGTCGCGGCGGCGGATATGGGCGAGCTCGTGACGCAGCACGATGTTCGCAATCTCGGGAGACCAGGACTCAGCGCCTTTCGGAAGCAAAATCTTCGGTGGTGCCACGCCCCATGTGACGAGTACCGAGGGGTTCTGGCTTTGAAGCAGTTGAACGGGACGCGGGAGCGCGTAGTCGCGGGATACCTGATCTGCGAGGTTCCTCCATGGTTCACCGACGGGAGTGGAACGAGAGGCAAGGCGACGAAGCCGGAGCAAGCCGACGCAGAGAAACGCCAGTCCTCCGAGTGCGACGGCGAGCCAAATGGCGAGCATCAACTGGCGCGTGGAAATCACGCGCGGAGCGGCCTTGGGTTCTGCGAGCGCAACTGCACTCGATTGCCCCTCACTCGTCACGAGTGCCTCAGCGCCGGCCTTCCACGCTATTGGGCTTTGCGGGTGAGGGATGGCGCTTGCGATCCTCGCGGGCACGCTCCACGATGGCATCAGAAGATTGAATGCCGGCGTCGCTGCGGAGAATAGAAGTGCCGATGCGAGAACCCAGTGTCGAAGTGCCGCAGACCGCCTGCGGAGCAGAGGCAGAACGACGACGGCAATCAATAAAATCGCTGTTGTCTGAACCGCCGACATCCATAGCAGTGTCATCGTTTGGCCCCCTTTCGAGCCTTTTCGACCATCTCTGCAATTCGATCGAGCCGCTTTTGTGACAGCTTCGACCCCTCAGAGCCGAGGAGCGCGGCAACGACGTTTTCCATGGAGCCGTCGTAAAACGCGTCCATCAGCTGTTTGAGCGCAGAGCGGCCAACTTCGTGTTGCTGCACAACCGGAATGTAGACGTACCGGAGGCTTTCCTCTTCGTGACGGACGTAGCCCTTGCCTTCGAGAATGCGCAGCTGCGTTCGGACTGTGGAGTAGTGCGGGTTTCCGGAAAGATCGTTCATGACCTCGATAGCGGTTGCACGGCCCCGGGCGTACAGTATGTCCATGATGTTCCGCTCTCGTGGCGACAGATTTGGTCGTGCCATCTTCATGTGTTAGTCCTTATAACGATGTGTTATCTGATATAACATCAGACCGCTTCCTGTGTCAAAACTCTTTGTCTGTGGTTCGTTTCTGTTCCCGGATGAGTAGATCGCGGTCGCTGCCTTACGGCCCGTGGCTAAGACGATTTGGGTGTTCTTCCGGTCGTTTATCCGTTTGGAGGAAAGACTTCGTTTGCCTCCACTGGAGGGAGGCGACGGCGCATCAGCCAGCCGACCGCAATCATATCCACGAAGGGCCGCCAGAGCATGACCCACAAGCCATATTTGGACACTCCCGCCGTACGCGCTCGATGGGCGACCGGGCATTCGACAACTCGAAAGCCGCCACCTAACGCGAACGCGGGAATAAAGGAATAGAGGGTGCGAATGGGGAGAAAGCTTCGGAGCACCTCGCGCCGGAATACTCTGAGGGCGCATCCTGTGTCCCGCATATTGTCGCGCAGCCAGTACCGCCGCACTGCGTTCGCGACTTTGGACATGGCGAGTCTCAGCGAAGAGTCCTGCCTGTTCGCACGGAAGCCAATCACCATATCCGCGTCTTCCAAATGCTTCAGCAACACCGGTATATCGCGCGGATCATTCTGTCCATCGCCGTCAAGAGTAATCAGGATCGAACCGCGCGCCGCATGCAGTCCATTCCACAAGGCGGCCGCCTGCCCGAGATTGCGTGGATGATGCAGAACCCGGCATGATGGCGATCGCCGTTGCGCGAGCATCAACACTTCGCTGGTCGCATCAGAGCTTCCGTCATCCACCAGGACAATTTCAAAGGAACGGCCGAGCTGGTTCAAACAGGCGACGAGTTCATCGATAACACCGGTCGCGACTGCAGCTTCGTTGTAGAACGGGACGACTCCGGAGATTTCAGGGGCGGAAGTCATTGTTGTTTATCCGTGAGGCCGTCAATGAGACGCTCAAAGGACCCAGGCGCGCCCAGGTTCAAATCAGGTTGTGCCAGAACAGATTCCACAAGTGCCGGCGCTGCAGAATTGATGTTCACCATACCCGAAGGCGTCGTCGACACAATCCACGCGGCCCCAACATGTTCGCGCATGCGGGCAAAGGACGGGTTCTCGGACCACTTGTCCGGAAAGAAATAGACCGGTTGACGCTCGAGCACCACAAAATCCCGAGTCAGATCCCTTTGCTGAAATGGCGGCCGCAGAGCAAACGGGCTCGCCCAGGACCATATGAAGGCCGCGTCATTACGCTCGGGCACGTTCAGAAGCAGCAGGTCCCCGAGAGACGCTTTGTCTGCCACCTGGCCAATCGAGACGCTAACGTCTTTCGACAGCTTCGCGGCGCCGCGCCACGGTCCTTCCGCTACCCTCAATTGCCAGCCGCATGAGACGACAAGGATCGCCATGACGATCGCGAAGGCCACACGCTGTCCCAACAGTCGAGTGAAGCCAGCAGACAAGCCCACAGCAACTCCGGCAGAAGCCAGGTAAAGATGTCGTGCTGACGGGTACGTAATCATAAGGGGCATTGTTGCTGCCAAAAACCACACGACGCCAAAAAACACGGCCACCCGTGGCTCACGCGTGTTGCGACGCCGGTCCAGTGCGAGCCACAGGATCGATATCGTTATGGCGATGCCAAGTATCGCCAGCCATATCGGCAAGGCTCTGGCAGGTGCCGCGGCGGCGAATTCGAAAGCGCGCTGTGCCGGCCAAAGTAGTTGTCCCAGATAGTAAAGCTGTCGCTGTGCGGCCCCCTGCCAAAAGCCAAGTGTCGCGTACGGGATCGCTGGAGCTCCCAGCCCCGAACCGAGGGCTGTGGTGCGGCAATAGTAATAGACCAGTGCAACAGCCCCCCAGCCAAGATAGGGCGCGACAGCGCGAGCCATAGTCCATCGCGCGTTCTTCGGGACATAAAAAAGTTCACAGAGCAATGCCATCAGTGGAAGCGTAAGGGCAGCTTCCTTTGCAAAGATGCCGACACCGTAGGCGAGCCAGGAGACGGCCAGCCAGTACCACGCGGCATCCGACCTAAATCTGAGAAGGCCGTAGATACTCAACAGGTAAGCCAGAGTGGATATCGTATCTACTCGTCCGGTGATCCAGATGACAGGCTCCACGTGGACAGGATGCAGAGCAAATATCAGTCCCGCTGCCGCCGCGGGTAACCATGCCTCTGTGAGGACAGCGCGAGTAATCAGCATCACCAAACCCGAGCACCCCAGGTGAAGCAGGAGATTTGTAAGATGATAGCCTGTGGGGTTGGTGCCCCAAATTTCACCGTCGAGAATGAAAGACAATGCAGCTACGGGCCGAAGCTCGAGTAATGGAGCACCCCACATTCCTTCCGACCACTCATGTACGAAAAACCGCGGTAACGAAGCAAGAGAGGTCCCGAGGAACTTTCCGACGTAGGCAAAATCGTCGCCCACGAAATAACTTCGAACCGACCGACCGAACCCGAAAACGATGGCAACAACCAGGACGCCCCACCAGAAGTAACCAGCCCACCACTTTGGTTCCTGTGTCACGGGCGCAGATTCTAACCGGTTGGGTTACTGAAATCCATGCGTGCGGCTTCCTTCTATACTCAAGATTCGGTTTCGATGTGAATTGAAACGGACTATCGTTCGGGACCTGAAGTAAGGGGCACACGAAGGTATACAAATAATGGGGAAAACACGGCGCCGGAGTACACACTCTCAGAGAACACAATCCGATAATTTTCAAATGCGTCAGGCGCTTCAGTCGATCGAGGTGCGTCGCTCACGCATCCATGGCAGAGGATTGTTCGCACGCCGCGATATCGCCGCCGGAATGCGGCTGATCCAATACGTCGGGCGAAGAATTCCCAAAAAGGAGTCGGCCGACTTGTGTCTCAAGCAGAACGCCTACATCTTTGCGTTGAATGAACGGGAGGATGTGGACGGAAGAGTCAGCTGGAATCCGGCTCGGCTGATCAATCACAGCTGCGATCCGAACTGTGAAGCCGAGTTGGACGATCGGGAGCAGATTTGGATTCTTTCCCGGCGAGCGATAACGCGCAGCGAGGAACTGACTTTCAATTACGGATACGACCTCGAAGACTTCATGAACTACCCCTGTCACTGCGGGGCGGCAACATGTCTGGGATATATGGTTGCCGAAGAGTTTTTCCCCAAGGTTCGACAGGCGCTCTCGGCGCTTGCTACAGGTTCTCAATCGGAATGACTGTGATTTTGTCGGCTGGAACAAACCCGAATATCCGCGAATAGAAGTACAACTCCGCTTCGATCGCCCGCTGAATATTTGCGGCTTCTCGGAATCCGTGACCTTCGGTGGGAAAGGCGACATAGGCGAACGGCAGGTGCTTCTCTCTCAAAGCGTCGATCATGACTTCCGCCTGCGATGGCGGAACGACCTTGTCCTCCAGCCCCTGCAGGAGGATGACGGGACAAGACAGTCGATCCGCGAAGCGAACCGGGGACCGTTCCTTGTACAGATCGGCCGCCTGCGGATACG
>Ga0163162_10002946_pt1 | contig 16241 bp, 17 predicted proteins | sample S55metaG_FD_115310 | JGI IMG/M metagenome (GOLD analysis project Ga0163162, IMG submission 115310) | Switchgrass rhizosphere microbial communities from Kellogg Biological Station, Michigan, USA - S5-5 metaG | ecosystem: Host-associated > Plants > Roots > Rhizosphere > Soil | place: USA...
GGCCGCACATGGCGGATGACCTTAAAGCTCTCAGGAACATGCTCGAGCTGTTCAGAGACATCGTCACCGAAGTGGCGCAGACCGCCACCGCAATCCGGACAGCAATCGCAGTCGGGCTTGTGCATCTTCTCTTCGCGCTTGAGATGTTCAGGCAGTGGCTTGCGTTCAGAGCGAGGCTTGGCTTCCTTACGAGGCGAGACCCATTCGGTAATCGCTTCGGCTTCCGCATGCGTGGTCTCGTCCTCTTCGAGTTCGAACTCCACTGTTCGAGCTTGAGAACCAGCTTCTCGCTCTTCTTGCCGAAGATAATGTGGCGGAACTTCTCGACCATCAACTTCGGATGTTCGATACGCGTTTTGCGCGAGTCGAGTTCGTCGGCCTGCTCGGACAACGTCTGGCGCTGCGCATCGAGCTCTGCCTCGAGCCGCCGGATCTCCTCATCATGAGCCGCAACCAGCGATGCATGCTGTTGCTCTTGCGCACGAACCAGATCGAGCAGGCCTCGCGATCGAGTGCATCCAGATCCGGGCAGAGGTGTGCGATCCATGGACGCAGTATGCCATTAGTTCGAGTAAGTGCAAGCGTGGAAAACCCGCATCAATACAGGGGAATCACGATGATCATCAAACCGCGACTTCCGGTGTCCACGCGCGTTCGACTCGACGCCAATCGATGCCTTCCAGAAGCATCGACAGCTGTGCGCGGCTGAGTCGCACAACTCCGCTCTCCGCCTTCGGCCAGATGAAGCGGCCGCGCTCCAGACGTTTGGCGAACAGACAAAGGCCGTCGCCATCCCACCAAAGAAGTTTTACGATGTCGCCTCTTCGCCTGCGGAACACAAACACGTGTCCGGAGAATGGCTGATCGTGCAGAACGTTCTGCACCTGCGCACTCAGTCCATCGAACCCGCGGCGCAAATCCGTCACTCCCGCTGCAATCCATACCTTGGTCCCGACAGGAAGCTGGATCACTGGCCAAGGCTCTCCAGGATCGAACGCAACAGCGATGCATCAGCTCTGCTCTCTACGCTGATCAACGCTCGGCCTGGAAGCTCGATATGGATCGAACCGCCGGCAAACGGAGCAGCCGCTACTGGTTCTCGCTTCTCGTCTTCCGGGTTCGATACCGTCACCGGCATCAGCGCTTCGCTCGGCTCGCTCAGTTCGCCACGCTCGAAGCCCGCCGCCACGTGAACACACTGGTTCGCGTTCACACCGTGAGCGCGCCACTTCGGCCACACTGACGCCCGGTTGCAACGACAACTTTACGATCTTCAGCTTCTCCGAAATCGGATGCCAACGACGAACGCGACGCGGACTTACTTCCAAACCATCGGCCGTGTGCCGATCGGCCGCAAGAACCGGCCCAAAAGGCGCTCTTTGCTGCCAAATTTTCAACCGAGCTGGCAAGCGCCGATCAGTGCCCTGGATTCGACGGTCGACTGTGCAGAGATATCCCGGCTCGATGACCAAACCAACAGGACAGCTTTAGCGACTACGCGCAAGTTGCTTGAGCGGCTCATATTCTAGCCCAGGCTAACTCCCGGCTCCGCCGGGGTCTTTATTGCTCTCTCTAAACTCAAACTCCACTGTTCGCGCTAGAGCTTCAGCCAGAGTGAACTCGGGCCTGAAACCCAGCTGAGGTACCCGATCGGCCCTAAATTGAGTGGTCGCACAGAATTTTCGCACCCGAATTGCGCTAATTGGGAAAGTACGACCCGAGATTTGCGCAGCCACATCAAGCAAATGACCACCAGCCAAGGCAAGGCTCTTCGGTATCCTAGGCGCTTTCCGACGTCTGCCGAGACAATGGTTAATATGCGCGATGAGGTCTTGAGTGTTCATATCGGGACCGTCCACATAATTGGAAACGTGGACTCCAGGGCAAATCGCTAATGAATGAGCTAGGAAGGCAGCGACGTTTCCCACATACGCCATGGACTTGATGTTGGTACCGGAACCGACCATAAAGAACCTGCCGTTGGCGACTTGGCGCAACAAGTTATACACATTTCCGCGATTTGTCTCCCCAAAGACAACTGTCGGCCGGACAATTACCAGAGTGCGAGTTGGATCTTCTTCTGCCCACGCTCTATAAATGGCTTCGGCTTCCAACTTGGTCTTGCCGTATTCATTGAAGGGTTCAAACGGACCATTCTCACCGACGGCGTGCTGGTGAAACCCGTACACCGCGACGCTGCTGGTGAAGATGATTTTCTGAACTCCAGATGCCCGAGCAGCCTTGCATACTTCGATGGCACCTCCGACATTAACCTGATGATATCGAGATAATGGTCTTACGTCGTCACGATGCTCGGCAGCTAAGTTGACAATGGCTGACTTCGGCCTCAACAATCTTGCTATCGAAGCCGAATCCGTCACATCACATGATGCCCAGCGGTGTGGGAACGCAATACTCTGTGTCAAATCGCCAATCCGAACTTGAACCGCTCGTTCGATAAGCAATTCAGCGAGGCGGGTGCCTATGAATCCCGAACCGCCCAATATTAGGACTTGCTGACTGGAATCCATAGCTAAAGAAGAATCGTGGCTCACAGAACATATTTTAAGTCGACAATTTGTTGGTCGAATAGAGATATCACTCTTCTCTATGCACCACGGGCGGAATTTTAACGCCAATACATCGCGGGCCCTGAACAGTGATCCGGATCTGACTGATCGAGCCGAAGTTGGCCAGAGGCCTCGAAAGGCATAACTCTATATAAATGCATTAACTTAAGCACGCTGACGAGATATTGATCCAAACGAATACGCAAGAGTTTGAGTTGTCGAGGCAGCCGGGCAGTTAACTGTGATGATGTTGGTTTTCCCGTTATGATGTGATCAGGCATAGCGTGGCGAATGGATATTGCGCTTTGCCATATCCCCTGCAGCGTGAATACCTTGTTCGCGTTCACACGAGGTGCTCGCGCCACTTAGCCACGCTGGCGCCAGGTTCCAACGTCAACTGCACGGTCTGTCACTTTTCTGAAACGGACCGCCCCCGGCGAACTCGACGTGAGGCACTCGCTGCTGCCCCATCCAGCCATGAACCGATCTGCCAAAAAACACGCGATCGCCAGAGGGGAAAGTCAGGACGCTTACGCCGAAAGCTCGCCGCCTTTCGTCGGGCTCTTTTTTAGAAACACTGGGGCTGGCCGTAACGCCTGCGCGCGAGAGCCATGAGGTCGAGATCTAAGCCAGCGTCGGACTGCCCCGTACCCCTGGGCGCCACAAATTAAGCAAACTGACCGGATCAAACCGGTTCTTGCGGTTAGAGAAAACTATGACGCAGGTCAGCCAGAGTTTTGGCTATTGCGCCGCTGCTGAAAGGCTCTACCATAGCCACGCGACCGCGCGAAGATACGATACAAGAGCGATCTGAATGGGACGGGGACCAATCTCAGTGGTAGCCGCTGGCTAATGCTGCGCAGCGCGTCAAGCGTACTTAGAAAGCCCAAGGAGCGAAAATGCCAGAACAGCGATGCTTCGTTCCAAGCATAACTCCATCCGCCACGTCTTTGGTGCATGCCGTTCCCACACCTCGCAAACATGCACACAGTTTCCAGGTTGTGTAACTTAGACCCGTTCAATAACATTTGGACCCATAGGGCATAATCCTCAAACCCGGGTCGCGATGGATAGTTGCCAGCCGCAAGGACCGCTGATTTGCGAAATACAACAGCCATGTGGTTCAAGGGATTACGGCGCTTTGCGAAGACGACAATTGAAGCGTGCTCGCGTGGCAGGCGGCGTTCCGAAATCCATGCCTCTGGATCCGAATTGAACTCCCGGATTGTGCCGCTTAACACATCCACTTCGGGATGCGCTTCGAGGAAGCCGACCTCCAGTTCGAATCGCTCTTTAGTGCATATGTCATCGGCATCCATTCTGGCGATGACATCGAATCGACACTTTTCAACTCCAGCTTTTAGCGCTGGACCGAGTCCTCTATTCTCAGGCAGCTGAAGTGTCGTAACTGGTAGCTTGGCAGAATAAGTTTCTATGACGTCTTCAAGGGCCCTTCCAAGCGGGCCATCTTTGACAATTAGAATCTCTTCTGCAGGTCTAGTCTGAACTGCAAGGCTATTTAAACATTGCGCAAAGTATTCGGGAGAGTCTCTGTAGTATACGGGCAAGAGTACCGAGAACTTCGTCATGAGGCTAACATTCCCCAAGGATCGTAAAGAACCTGCGCGCTTGAGCATCAGGAGCAAACTTTGAAAGTTGCTCGTCGCGGCCATCCAGATACTTCCTGGGAGCAGCCGCGATATCCCGCATCGCCTTTGCCGCTTGCTCGCTATTCATGGGATCAACCTGAATTCCTGTCCTCCCCACAACCTCTGGAAGCGAAGACGTGTTGGACACGATCGATGGCTTGTTCCAACTCAATGCCTCCAGTGGCGGTATGCCAAATCCCTCGTACAGGCTCATAAGGATCAGGGCTTTGCATCCGGCGTAGAGTTTGTCTAACTCGCTATCCGATATGTATCCCGTGAAAGAAACTCGTGATCCTATCCCAAGTTCATTAATTAATGCATCGTAATTCTCGGCGCCCCAGCCAGGCGCGCCCGCAATAACGAGCCGGTGATCCGCGTTGTCATACTTTTCGCTGAAAAGCGAGAATGCTCGAATAACGCTAGGTAGATTCTTGCCTGGCTGGAGTGTCCCAACGAAAAGAAAGTAGTTTCCGTAGGAGGTCGTGGTCAGGTCTTTGAGAGAGCATGAGTTATACACGATGTCGATTTTGGAAGCATTTACCTTGAGTCGCTGGACTAGATCAGTGCGAGAGTTCTCAGAACACGTGATCACGCGGTTCGAGGTCAGGGCGAGGATTCGTGAAATCATTCGCACGTAGCTTTGTTGTACAAACCCGTATTTTTTTCGCACAAAGAACGGTGTCAGATCGTGGATGAAAGTAATCGTGCGAAAACCGGGATGAATCGCTGGATTTGCCACGCATGGGGAGTAAAGCACTTCCAGACCTTGCGCCTTAAACGGCAGCACCAATTGCTCGTAGCTGACTCGGGCAAGACGAGATTGGAAAGACGGACACTCCACCCGACGGTAGCGAAGTCCGGAGGGAATTCTGAAGTACCCTTCAAGATCAAAGTGCTTCTGACAGAAAAACAGGAACTCCGTATCCTCGATGGTCGGAGAATACTCAAGCAACTGTTTCAGCAAACGCCCTGTTCCCGTAATTTGGCTCGATCCAAGACTCAGCAGGTTGATCCCAATTTTTTTTAGGTCTTTAGGCATAGCGGCCGCCCCCGGCATAGCTGATCGGTTCGCACTCCCTAGATTTGATTTCTCTGCCGGAAAAAGCATGGCGGAGCGATTCGGCCGGATTATGTGCATGTTAGGTCAACTTTGTTTTTGATCGTGCCGGCCGCGCGATCAGGCCCAACCCAATTCCACGAAAAATCATTATGAAGTTTCCTATCTGTCCAGTCGCAAGCCTGTGCAGGGCACTCATCAACATTGCCAGGATGACGGTTACGAGAGCGACAGGATAGTAGGTCTTCGTAAATAGAACACGATTCCTCGACCCAAACCGTTCGCTTAACTCGCTACGCCGCTTACCCTTCACTTCGGAAGATCCAATACTTGCACCCTCTTTGTGATAGACAATACTTTCTGGGCAATACGCCAGCCCGAAGCGTCCTCTCGACCTGATCGCCCAGTCATTCTCTTCAAAATAGAGAAAATAGCTCTCATCTAGAAGGCCTATCTGTTCCAGGAATGAGCGACGGACGAACATGGATGCACCGAACACTAATTGCATTTGTCGTTCGACATCGTGCCTTGATTGCACTCGGTCTAGCTCTCGCCCGCGTCCTATACACCCACCTCGGGCTGTCCAGTGATTGTACGTTGCTCCCCCGAGAGCCTGCACCGTTCGCGGCGAATGATAGTACAGCAGGGTGGATCCGCATATTCCTATATCAGGACGATTCTTCATTGTCGCCACGAGGCTGGAAAGGGCTCCACGCTCAACGACGGTGTCGTTATTCAGCAACCAAGCGTAATCGAGATCTCCAGCACGAAGGGCTAGGCGCAGCCCGACATTGTTGCCCCCGGCAAAGCCGAGGTTCGCCCCCGTTTCAACCAAAAAGAGAGCCTCGCTGCGCGTTTCCAACGCGATCGGCTCTCCTGGCTCAATCCTGAGAAATGGGACTGGCTTCGATGTCGGAGGATAGGTTAAATGCTGCAAGTCGGGATTGGAGCAGGACGCCGCGATATCTCCTCTAGCCCATGCTGCAATCCGATCGAGGGAGTGGTCTCCGGACGCGTTATCGCAGACAATAACCCGGAACGAATCGTAGTCCAGTCGCAGAACAGATTCCAGACACTCGATAGTGTCCTGCCAGCCGTTCCAGTTGAGAATGATCACGTAACTAGTCACTGTGGCCTCTTACTTCCCATGACAAGGCGAATGCTTCCACAACAATTCGCTTGGTTAGTAACCTATACCGAGATAAGAATACTCTCTGCCTCACAGTGATCACGTTTCTTCCGCAGACTGTCCGTTGGGGAAGGAAAATATGCCCTCGACTCTTTTGCGTTTGACCTCACGTGAGCCTCCGCGATCGTTCGCAGTAGTGAGCCCAAATGAAAATTCTTCCCAGAAGCACCGTCTCAGTTATCCAACCGTTGGATAATCGGGGCCTGTGGACGGACGAAGTCGAGCTACGCGTCAACACCAAACTATAATTGGAAGTATCGGAGTCGGCAATGCGATGGCTTCTAAAATCAGCCGTTCAAAACCTTTTTGGTGTCGTACCAAACGGTCACCATCTCAATAGAATGTTGCAACGCAACTTGACTTCTCGTCTGATACCGGGGCATGTCCAGCATCTTGAGAAAATTCACCGGGTACTGGCGGATGAAACTCATATCGCGGTGGAGATTGGGACTGGCTGGTGTCCGACAATCCCATTGGGACTCACCTCGAAGGGAATTCATGTACACACATTTGACCGCACCCGGCACGTGACGGTCGATACTTTGGCCGCTTCTCAGGCCGCAGTAGGAGGTGATTGGGGGATGGTTCACTACCACGCTCCCGGCGATGCCGCTGCCACTGGACTGCCCGACGGCAGCGTGGATTTGCATTTTTCAATTGCTGTGCTTGAACACGTCCCCCGCGAGATCATCCCACTTTTTTTCCAGGAGGCTAGGCGCATTCTTCGTATTGGCGGGATTCTTTATCATGAGATCGATCTCCGAGATCACTTTGCGGAATTTGATCCTTCGATTAGTTCGGTAAATTTTCTGAGGTTTAACGACTTTACATGGAAACTCCTCGGACAGAATAAGATTCACTTTCATAATCGCCTGCGCGCCAGCGATTTCACGATAATCTTAGAACAGTTTGGGTTCGAAATCGTAAACCTCGAAACCCGCTCAGATGAACGGGGCGTAGCGGCGTTGAAATCAATGCACATCGCGGATCGGTTCAAACCCTACGAAGACTCGGATCTGGCAACTTCCGTGTTGACCGTCACAGCCAAGAAGCGCTGAAGATCCTGAGATGAGTCCCTAATTTTCTCTTCGGTGCCACAACTAGCGTAGGCCGTAGTGGCGGAGTCGAGTCGGCCTAATGGGATGGACTAGTCGGAAAAAGTGTTTTAGGTCCCGGTCATTCAAGCAGCAAGCGTTCATGGGGATATCGCGTGCCTTTCCCTGCGGCCGCTACGCACACGACAGCTGCCACCGCATATAGGGCAGGCGCAACGAGTATCACGCTCACGCAATCCTTCGTGAACAAATTGACGTCCGTGGTGGCCCAAACACAGGAGATCGCGAGAAAAGCGTAAAGCGGCTCTACGGCACTCCCCGTGCGTACAAAGGCGGGGAGCAGATTGCGAATTGCGCCAACGAGCATACCAAGCAGTAGCGAAAACAGGACAGAACCCACTTGGCCAAAATAAACCAGGCCGAACACATTATGGCGAGCATTGGGCCCCGTAGAATCATCAAAGCCGAAGACAATCCGATGAAGCATGAACCCTAAAGGTTCAGGCACATTCTCATGAGAGACAATCCTAAAGGGTGCGAGTATATTGCCAAAGACCGCGAGAAATTCGTGACCGTCTGGAACCATTTCAACAACGTGGTGCGGGTATGCCATAAAATAAACGTCCCCAAATGACGCAAAACGAATGGCCAGCGATCCTATCAACGCCACGGGACCGGTAGTTACAGTCGCTACACTTAGGACTAGTATGGACGCAATAATCGCAGAAACAAAAAGTACCTTTTGCCATTTGGCCAACGCTTTATCAAATGAGCCATGCGCGGAGTCCCGGCGCAAGAAACGAAAATAAAAGGTCGCGAATAACATCGCCGTAAAAGTAGATTTGGATCCGCTCAGAAGAGCCGACGTGACTAGGGCAACTCCTACAACTGCATGAAAGACACGAGGGATTCTGACCCTCGCGGCAAAGCAGTACAGTAGGAGATAGAAGGTAATGAACCAGGTGACACTGAGAATACGATCCAATGCACCGATCCCGCCTCCCACCGAATAGTACTTGAGTCGACTCTCGTACAGTATAGGGATACCGAGAGCAATGTAAGTAATTGCTTGTGTCATCGCAAACACAGACGCGGACAGTATGTACAACACAATGAGCAGGTGTCTTTCTCCTCCATGCCATACAACAAGAGAATGCTTCTGTCCATTTCCACCAATCTTTACTGGATCGCGATCCTTCGCCGGTCTAAAGAGTGCTAATCCAAGAAAAAAAGCAGCTTCTGTAGCGATGAATTGCAGGAAATACTGCATGTCAATTACATTGAGCCACCAAAGAAACACAACGTCACTTGCGGCAAAGGCCGTGAATACGGCCACAAAGAACAGGGGGTCGAAAAATGCATGGACTTGTTTGCGGAACAAAATGATGTAAACCGCAAGCATCGCCATCAGGGAAACGCAATACGTAAGAGGATACGCAGTGACAAGACCTATAAATTCAGCGTGATTCATTTGCGTCGCCTAAAAGGTGCCAGCGCCGGACGAACAATTTCTATGAGTTGATACCATAAATAGCAAGGCGCAGGCAGGCATTCGCGTAAAATGCGGCCGTGATCTCTTCTAAATTGAGGATCGATGCAGGCAACCGAACTCTTGCCGGTTGTATCATTGTAATTTGCAATAGTTAGAGGAATGAACTGAAATTTGAAGCGGGGATCTGAATAACTTCGAAGATTAAGCTCCCAATCCGCCAGCAGTTGGTAATGCAAATCAAATTCGTGAAATTCAAAAAGGGAGCGAGGGTAAAAGATGGCCTGTTGGCAGATGTTGCGGCGGGATAGCTTCCACGCTCCGAACGCACCGTCATAAATCTGTTGCTTCCCAGTCTTGAAAACATTGCCGTAGTAGATGGTCCGGTCGTCGTGAAGGTAGTTAGCTGCTGTCGCCAAGGTATCGCAGAGGGTATCGTCTGAACCAAGGAAGCACAGCCAGCGACCGGTGGCGAGTTGGACTCCCTTGTTCATTGCATCGTATATGCCGTGGTCTGGCTCGCTGACCCAGTAGTCGATCGATTCTTCGTACTTGCGAAGCATATCGACGCTCCCGTCTGTAGAACCCCCGTCTACAAACAGGTATTCGATACAGTCCAGATTCTGCCTGAGGACACTCAGGATGCTTGCTTCAAGGCTTTTGCAGCCATTAAATAGGGGGGTAATTATCGTGATCAGAGGGCGGGCTACGGTTCCCGAATTGATGTGCGCTTTGAGCCTCTTTCCCCCGCATTTGGGCTCGACATCGGCCAGCATCAGAACTCCATTTGGAACTTGCTTTGTGGGCCTTATCGTTTCAAATACTGCCGACTGGAGGCGCTCTGCGGTACGCTAAAATAGCAGGGTGTCGTAGCGCCGCGTCCCAGACATGGTCGAGACGATTATATGTGCCGTATTTGTATTCAGACAACCTTAGACTTCTCATTCACGAGGGTTTCGGATCGACAGGCGGTTAGGCTAAGGCGCTTTATTGTGGGTATTGCCGTCCCGTGATACGGTCGCTTCGTTCGATGTAGGCTTACTAAAGGGGAACCGGACGAACACAAATGGATCGCCAGCTTCGAATTGCAATTGACTGCAGAATCGCCGATCCGAATCAAGGGATTGGTACAGCAGTATTGGCCTTGGCGAAAGCATTCTCCGATTCAGTTCCTCCAGGGCAGGAATATACCTTTATCGTTCGTGAAAGTACCAAAGAATGGCTCGCCCCCTACGTTTATGGTCCCTGTAAGCTGGTGGGAATCCCAGAGTCAGCTCTTTCCGGCGTAAAGGCCGCTCTTGGATCGGTTCCTCCCCTTCGGTTCATTTGGAGAAAAGTCAGAGGCAAGTCGATAAGCATTCCAGTCTCGGATGGCTTCGTCGAAGCTCACGAATTTGATGTTGTTCACTTCCCGACCCAGGTTGCCTACCTAACTGAACGGCCCTCGATTTACCAACCCTGGGATCTTCAGCACCTACATTACCCGAACTTCTTTTCGAAGATGGAGTTCGATAACCGCGAAAGACTATATCGCGCTTTCTGCGATCAGGCGCTCTATGTGTGTGTGCAGGCGGAGTGGACCAAGAAAGATATCGTCGACCATTATGGTCTACTTGCTGAAAAAATTGTGGTGGTCCCATGGGGCTCCGTATTCGACGCATACGAGCCACCTTCGCAAGAGGATATCCAAACCTGCATTAGAAAATATGGCCTCCCGAATAGCTTTTTCGTTTATCCCGCGGTGACCTGGCCCCATAAAAACCATGAGATCATCCTGCGTGCTCTCCATATTCTGAAGATCCATCACGGCGCTGCCCCACATGTCTTTTTCACAGGTTCGACAACGGATTACCGCCCGATTCTCGATAGACTGGCGCAAGACCTCGGTGTATTCGAACAGTTGCATTACCTTGGATTTATATCCCCTACAGACCTGCAGGTAATTTTCAGAACCGCAACGGCGATGGTGTTCCCGAGTAGGTTCGAGGGATTTGGACTTCCAATTCTGGAAGCATTTCATGCTGGGCTACCCGTTATCTCCTCGAACTCCACGACGCTGCCAGAGGTGGCGCGCGATGGAGCGCTCTACTTTGATGCAGATTCTCCTGAAGAGCTCGCCGCATTGATGAGGACTCTTTCGGATTCATCAGAGCTCCGGTACGATCTAGCCAGGAAAGGGAATCTCGTATTAATGCACTCATCGATTAAGAATACCGTCGTCGCATTACAGTCGCTTTATGCCAGATCCGCCGCAATATCGTCACGTAACAATTGCTTGCCTTCCGTATATGCGGCAAGCCGATCGGTAAGAATGGAATGAGCAAATGCGCACTGATTTGCGGCATCTCAGGGCAAGATGGTGCATATCTTGCAAGACTCTTACTGAATCGAGGATATGAAGTCTGGGGTAGTTCGCGTGACGCTGAACTCACTACATTCGAGAACTTACATCGGCTCGGCCTATATGATTCCGTCCGACTTGTTTCTCTGAACTTGCGTGATACTGGCAGTGCAATTGCACTGCTCAGACGGATTCGCCCCAACAAGATATTCAGCTTGGCTGGACAAAGCTCAGTTGGGCTTTCTTTCGAGCAACCTGTTGAAACCATCGAGAGCATTGCGCTCGGCACACTTACGCTGCTCGAGGCTATTCGTCTTTCAGACCTCGGTATTCGGCTCTACAATGCCGGTTCAACCGAGTGTTATGGCGATACTGGCAACAGCGTGGCAAACGAAGATACGCCATTCCATCCACGCAGCCCTTATGCTGTCGCAAAGGCATCTGCATACTGGACCGTTGCGAACTACCGGGACGCATATGGAATGTTCGCATGCACAGGAATTCTGTCTAACCACGATTCGCCATTACGCCCAAGGCGATTTGTCACTCGCAAGATCATCCACGCAGTCGCGTCTGTAGCTTTGGGCAGAGATACCAAGCTTTCACTTGGAAATCTTAAGATTGAGCGAGACTGGGGGTGGGCACCTGAGTATGTCGAAGCTATATCTATGATTCTTGAACAGCCCTCAGCTTGTGACTATATTGTTGCAACAGGCCAAAGTAATACTCTAACCCGGTTTGTGGAAACGGCATTCAAGCTCATTGACAGGGACTGGCATGATTTTGTCACGATCGATGAGAATCTCATGCGGCCAACCGATATACTCCGGAATCAAGTCGATCCCACAAGGGCTGCGACTATTCTTGGATGGAGGGCCAAGAACAGTATGGAGCAGGTAATTAGCCTGATGCTCGAATCCGAATTGAAGCATCTTCACGAGGAGCACTCATTCTAAGAACTGGGGGCAATTCGAGCGGCATCCAATTGCCGGTACAATGCAAGGCGTGCGATTCTCCATCCGCCCTATTTGGACGAACCGAGGTCCTCAAGAAATACTCGGTAGCGTATTTTCGTTGCGGGCAATGCGGATTCATGCAGACCGAGGCGCCTTATTGGTTGGAAGAGGCATATAGTTATGCAATCGCCCGTCAAGATGTTGGAATCATGCAGCGAAATCTATTGAACAGCGAGGTGGCCTCCGCTGTCCTTAATTTGTTCTTTCCCGAGATTTCGAAAGGCCTCGATTTTGGTGGTGGGCACGGAATCTTCGTTCGGCTGATGAGAGACCGGGGGTTCAATTTCTTTTGGTCAGATCTCCACGCTTCGAACGATTACGCGCGCGGATTTGAATACGAAGAGGGTTCAACCTTTGATTTTCTCACTGCGTTTGAGGTGCTTGAGCACTTAGTTGATCCAGTCTCGGGGTTCGAGAGAATGATAAATCTATCAGAGAATGTGTTTGTCTCGACTTGCCTTTTGCCCGAACCACCACCGCAGCTGAATGATTGGTGGTATTTCGTTCCGACTACCGGTCAGCACATTTCATTCTATTCAGAGGAATCCCTTAGAATTCTCGCCACACGCTTTGGCAAACACCTGTTATCGGCGAATCCTTATCATCTCTTCACCAGCAAGCCACTGAGCGGGCCTCTGTTCAAGTTCGCCTGCCGGCGGAAGATTGCACGAACGATAAATATGGTCAATCGGCGGAAAAGTCTTGTTGATCACGATTTTCAGCAAATGACAAGGTAACGCATCATATCCAAACCTCGATTTTGAGAGCCAGCCAAAAGCATCGCTGCGCCTCAAACATCAAGGGGCCTGACTTGTGCTGTATTCGCTAGGAGTGGACGTCGACACGACCGCCCCAGTTGCTGTGCCCAGCCGTCGAAGGAATGAAGGGATATATAGAGCACAGGGCAAAGCGGTCAACGAACCGTACGCAATAATAGTTGCCCACGGAACGCTTGCAATCCCTAAGTGATGTACAAGGACCACTTTGGTAGTGAGACATCCAACACCGAAGACTGATGCCACTATAACTTGAAAGCGAATAGCGCCGGCCCCATTCATGAAAGCTGCAAGAGCGTCACCGCAAGAACTTAGTACTGTCCAGATCGCAAGTCCAAGCAGGAGCATAAACGGCGGGTGGATTCGGGAGCCGACCCACAAGTGAATGAGGGGACGCGAGAAAAACAGTAAAGCGCAAGAACTGACGGATGTGGCTCCGAGCACCAGAAGCAGAGAAGACCGGAGGGTGCGCCGAACCCACTCAGTGTGACCACGGGAGATTGCTTCTCCATAGGCGGGCCAAAGAGGAGCAATTAGCATCCCCGAAACCATCGAAATGAGCGCGAACATTCGCTGCGGAATGGAATACTCGGGCACACTCAATGCGCCAAGAACTCGGGCTACGATAAAGTTGTCCGCAGAGAATGAAATACCCACCACCAGCTGAAGGACGAAGAACAGGCCACCCAATCTGCCTATCTGCGAGATCGTGTCACGAGAGACAAGCTTCAGGCTTGGCCTCAAGTCGGTTCTAGCGAAGACGAAGAAATGCACGGCGTTGAGAGCTGTAGCGACTACAGGTAGCCCTGCAATTGCCGTCACAAGCACGGGCAACGTAACATGGAACCGGATTCCAGCCACAACTCCGATAAATCCCATTGTGCTGCCGCACAGTTGCCATAGGCTGTAGCGATAGCCTTGCTGAAGTCCTAACTCCACGCGCTGAACCACATCCAATGAGATGTTCAGCGCGAAACACGTAGCGAATACCGCAAGAGTGGGACCGGCCTCAAGTCTAGCCTGAAGGGACGATACTCGGAAGAAATCTCCCCAATTGACGAATCGGAAGATCGCAAAGAATGATATCAACAGAAGAACCGCGATGGAATTGAGGAGAGCTAATCCGCTGGAAGCTGCCTTGCGAACTCCAGTGATGTCATCTTTGCCGAATGCGGTAGCAACGGCATTTAAGACTCCGTTACCTACTCCAAAATCCGCAAAGGAAGCCATTGCCAGCACTGAGCTGATCGTCATCCAAAGACCAAAACGCTCGTTGCCCAAATACTTTAGTGTCATCGGTACGGTAACGAGAGACGTGCTGATCTGCACGACTCGAGCTAGAGTTGCCACACTTCCCGTAACGAGCGCACGGCGGTTTCGCTCGGCGCCGCGCGCGTGGACGTCCAAGTCAAAAATGTCCTGGCGACGCAGGGATCGTCGGAATATTTTTGCGGCTAAGCTGATCATGGAGCCCGTTAGGTCGGTTTATGTTGCTTAGCGACCGTCGTTGAATAGTCCCGGGATCGTGCGGTAAGTCCCTCGCGAAGAGGAATACTTGCTTCCGACCAAGGTCTATGAATCGGGAAACATCGGGAAGTTTACGGGGTGTGCCGTCCGGTCTAGAAGGATCGAATACGAGCCTTCCCTGAATCCCCACCACTTCCCTAATGAGTTCGACAGTTCCTGGATTGTTAGGTCTTCCCCGCAAACAACGTTGATCAATGGTGCCCTATGCTCGGAGCCCGCGATTAACTCTTAGAGTTCGTCTTTTAAGTTTATCAAGAAAATGCATGCATCCGCCATGTCGTCCCAGTCGAGGAATTTGCGGCGCGGAGCATCGGTTCGCCAAACGATAATCTCTTTTGCGTTCTTTTCCTTAGCCTCATACATCTTTCGGAGTAATTCCGAAAGTACGTGACAGTTTGCCAAGTCATAGTTATCGTTCGGGCAGTACAGATTGGTTGGCATCACCCCTATGAATATTGGGGGTCTGTTGATTATGTTTAGATAGAAGCACTCCGTGCAAAATAGAAAAAGATTTCGGGTCTGCCTCTATAAGAATCTCCGCCACTCGTGTCTATTTTGTCAGGTGCCGAAGTCGAGCCTATTCCCCAATAACACCGGATTGATGACGACGAGGAGAATCCCTGCCTAATCTCCGCTAACGAGTGATTCGTCACGATCAAGAGTCGCCAAGCGGTTGGTTGAGCCGTTAGATGAAGTCGATTTGAGGTTGCCGTGCGATTTGCTTCGTAGTTCAGCTACTTCCATCTCAATTAGGCCGTGGATTGCAGAAGTATCCCAGCGACGCAATGCTGTATTAATAATGAGCTTCAGATCGGAAACAAATGTGGCGCAGGACATGTACTCGTTGTCCAGCCGGAGTTTGGCCGGGAGAACAATCGAGCGATAGTAGCTATCGAGGTCAAGGTTCGGCAAGGTCGCCAGAACCTGCTCTTCTCTAGCGAAAGCGATGGTAGCAGCACCTGTAATTCCTGGGCGGCAATGCAGACCACCTATCTGATGTTCGGGGATCTTGGGTCGTGGACCGACCAGACTCATGTCTCCCGTTAGGACGTTGAATACCTGCGGCAACTCATCGAGCTTCCAACGACGAAGAAATGGGCCAACGGGAGTGAAGCGCTGATTCTCGGTGGTGGTGACGCAGTTGTGTGCGCCCTTTTCGCAATGCTCCATCGTCCGGAATTTCAAGATTGTGAAGGTACGGCGATGTCGTCCTATGCGCGTCTGCAGGAAGAGAACCGGCCCCGGGGATGTGAACCGAATCGCAAGTCCGACTATAAGGAAGATCGGCAGGAGAAAAGGCACCGCGAGGAAAACGCAACTCACGTCAAAGAGCCTTTTCAGACCGGACTGCGACCACGAACTCGGCCGCTCATCACTCAGGTTAAAGTAGAACCGAGTTGTCAGTTCCGATCTCGCTCCGGCGACGCGCTCTTGAGATGGATTCGGGGACGATGGCGAAATGTGAACCGAATGTTCATTCAAGGAAGAGTTTTCGGCACTCGGTTGAACAAACAGATTGGCGCTCAATTAATCCTCCGCATTTCCAGCGCTTGATGATCTCTTGAAAAGGAC
>Ga0163162_10002948_pt1 | contig 16240 bp, 16 predicted proteins | sample S55metaG_FD_115310 | JGI IMG/M metagenome (GOLD analysis project Ga0163162, IMG submission 115310) | Switchgrass rhizosphere microbial communities from Kellogg Biological Station, Michigan, USA - S5-5 metaG | ecosystem: Host-associated > Plants > Roots > Rhizosphere > Soil | place: USA...
GCCGTTTGACCGTGCGGCCCTGATCGGCTGCGCCGTTACCACCGGGTTCGGCGCCGTGGTCAATGCGGTCAAGCTGCAGCCGGGCGAAACCATCGTGATCATCGGCTGCGGCGGGGTTGGCCTATCGGCCATCAATGCCGCCGCCATTGCCGGTGCCGGGCGGATCATCGCGATCGACCTTGCCGCGGAGAAACGCCAGCTCGCGACCCTGTTCGGGGCGACCGATTTCATCTGCGCGGCGGAAACCGATCCGGTCGAAGCGGTGATCGAATTGACCGGTGGCGGCGCGCCTCACGTGCTCGAATGCATCGGCTCCAAGCGGACGGCGGAACAGGCCTTCGCCATGCTTGGGCGTGGCGGCATGGCCACGATCCTCGGCATGATCGCGCCCGGCGTCAATCTCGAGATTCCGGGCGCGCACTTCATCGCCGAGAAGAAAATCCAGGGCTGCCTGATGGGCTCCAGCCGCTTCCCGGTGGAAATGCCGCGCCTGGTCGATTTCTACCTGAGCGGCCGGCTCAAGCTCGACGATCTCATCTCGCGCCGGATCTCGCTCGAACAGGTAAACGAAGGGTTCGACGAGATGCGCGGCGGCAAGCTCGCCCGCTCCGTCATCATGTTTGATCACTAGGCGGCTCGAACTTGGAGGAGAATCAGCAATGCCATCGGTCGTGGTCGTCGGCACGCGGTTCGGCGCCGAGGCGCACATTCCCGGCTTCAAGGCAGCGGGCTACGATGTCGTCGGCCTGGTCGGCCGCGATCTCGCCAAGACCGAGGCGATTGCCGCGCATTATGGCACCCGGGGCTTTGCCGGGCTGGATGCCGCCCTCGCGGAGAAGCCCGACGTGGTCTCCATCGCAAGCCCGCCGCACCTGCACTACGACCTCGCGAAGCAGGCGCTCGAGGCCGGGGTTCACGTGGTCTGCGAAAAGCCGTTCACGCGTACCCTGAGGGAAGCCGCCGAGCTGCGCGATCTCGCGGCCGAGCGCGGGCTGGTCGGCGTGCTGTGCCATGAATTTCGCTATGTTCCGTCCACGGCACTGATCGGCCGCCTGCTGGCCGAAGGCGCGATCGGCCAGCCGCGCATGGCGACCCTGATTGCCCACAGCGGCTATGTCGCCGATGTCACCATGCCCCGGCCCGACTGGTGGTTCAACAAGGAGCTGGGCGGGGGCTGGCTCGGCGCTTCCGGCTCGCACGGGATTGACCGGATCGTTGACTGGTTCGGCGACATGGCCGGGATCAGCGCCCAGCGCGTCTGCGCCAGCGCCCGGCAGGACGGCTCGGCCGACGACAGTTTCGATCTCCACTTCCGGTCGCGCTCAGGGGTGATCGGCACCTTCCAGAGTACGGCCGCCGCCTGGGGCCCGGCAGTGGACATCACCCGCGTGATCGGCCCGGCCGGCACGCTGTGGCTGGAAGACACGGTCCAGCGCGGCATCATCGAGGTGACGGCAGGCCCGGTCCACATCTCTGACGCCCAAGGCACCCGGACCATCGCCGTGCCGCCCGATCTCGAGGTGCCGCCACTGGCGGTCGATAGCCGGTGGGGGCATTCATCGGCCCTGTTTGCCCAGCAGTTTCGCGAAGTGGCCCGCCTGATCGCCGGCGAGGCGCCGACCATGCGATACCCCCGGTCGACGACCTTCGCCGACGGCTACCGCAACATGCTGGTGCTTGAAGCCGCCTATCGGTCCGCCGCGCGCGGCGGCGAATGGATCGACGTTACCGAGCCGGCCTAGCGTCAGGCCATGGCCTCGATCCGGCGGATCGCCGCGGCGATCTGTTCGGGCGCGGCGCGCACTTCGATCATCCCGCCGACCGGACCGATGGTGGTGAGACGGGCGATCTCGGCGATTTCCGCATCGGTCGGATCGGCCATGCCCAGCTCGCCGAGCGATGTGGGCAGGCCAACGTCGCGCAGGAACCCGGCGACATCGCGGATGAAGGCATCGTCCCGCCCTTCGATGGCCAGCTGGACGAGCGTGCCGTAGGCGACATGTTCGCCATGGGGATTGTTCTTGGCGTCGCGCGCCTGGACCAGCCCGCGCACCACCGCATGGGCATAGGACAGGCCGCCGCTTTCCCAGCCCAGGCCCGACATCAGGACATTGGCCTCCACCGCCGCCTCGAACGCATCGTTGACCTCATGGGCCTCGGCTGCGGCCATGGCGGCAACGCCGTACTGGCGCAGGGTGCGGTAGCACAGGTCGCCGATGGCGAGCGCGGTAAGCGTCTGCTTGCCGCCAAGACCGTTCTTCGAACCATAGGCATGGGCGCGTTCCGCCTCGAATTTCTTGGCGATGGCATCGCCCATGCCCGAGCGCAGGAACCGCGCCGGGGCGCGGGCGATGATCGCTGTGTCGACGACGACCAGCGCCGGCGCGTCGGGGAGGAATTCGACGGCGATCATAACGTGGTTGTCGTCGTAGATGGCCATCGATCGCCCGGTCGGCGAATCGTTGGAAGCAATGGTGGGCACGGCGACAAAGGGCGTCTCCAGCGCCTTCGCCACCCCCTTGGCCGCATCGAGGCCCTTGCCGCCGCCGACGCCGATCACGATGTCGGCTCCGAAACCGTCAAGTTCGGCAATGAGCCGCGCGATCTGGGCCCGGGTTATCTCGCCGCGAAAGGCGAGGATGCGGTATTCCCCCTGGCCCAGCGCGGCAGACAGGTCAGCCTCCAGCGCCGGAAGGATATCGGCATCGACGATGGCAACCGGCCGCTGGCCCAGCACCGGGCGCACCGAGGCCAGTTCCCGGATCGCGCCGGGGCCCTGCACATAGCGCCGGGGCGCCCCGAAAATGCCAAGCAATGCCATACCCGCCAAACTCCTGCTGACGCGACCGGACGAACCTGAGCCGCTGCCACTATCGCCCGCCGATAGGCTCGCTTGTGGCCACAGCGCAATCGCCGGGCAAGGCCCATCGGCAGCGTGATGGAGGAGGGCGAAGAAGGGGGTGCGGGGGGTGGTGGACGCACTAGGGCTCGAACCTAGGACCCGCTGATTAAGAGTGAGCACGTGATTTATTTCTCAGGGTTCCATCAGGCGTCATCACTTGTCCATAATTGGCTTATTTCCGTGAGTTTCAGCCTCTCGGCTTTCATTGAACGTCTCTGTCTGTCCGCTCCTTGCGGCTCTTTTGTGGCCATCTAGTGTCCAGGGGGGATTCCCTTTGTGGCCACACTGGGCTACAACTCCCTCAGCCCAACACCGGGCGGGGCAACTATAGGGGGGTACAATGCAAGCAAACCTGGACACAGCCGAGGACATTCTCGGGTCGGCCCGCAGGGCAGTGGAGGCCCGTCTCAACGCGGCCTTGCTCCTCTCCGCCATCCCCGCAGGCATCCTCCCGGACCTGGACCCACTGGCAACCGATGATGAGGCCCGCGAGATGTACCGTGCGCTGGCTGCCTTGGACGCGGCTGATGCTGTGCTCGCAGAACCCATTCAACCTATCCGGGATGAGCTTCGTGAATGATGGCCGGGCAGACGAGGGGGCTGGCTTCTGCCGGCCTCCCCACCTCACCGCAAAATATGCGCCCTCGTGTCCTCCGAGATGCGGGGGCTTTCATGCCTTTGTCCGTCCAGTTCGCCGACCCGGGCAGGCTTCATCAATGCTTCCAATCAGCCGCCCCCAGCCGAACCTATAGAGGTTACCATGCCGAAGCTCTCCAGCGTTCGCCTCACTGACACCCTCGCCAAAGCCGCTAAGCCGGGCGATACCATCTCGGACAACTCCCTGCGCGGGTTCCGCCTCGTGGTGTCTCCTAGCGGGACCAAGCGATTTGTGGCCGCCTACCGAGTGGGCTCCAAGGGCAAGTCCAGCAAGATGACGCTAGGGCATTTCATCCCGGGGGAGCCTGCGGCATCCGTGGAGACCATGAGGGAGAGGGCGCGGGAGGTGCTGGCTCTTGCGCGCTCAGGCATCGACCCCCAGGCAAAACGGGAGGAGGCGAGGGGCGCGCCCACCATGGCTGACCTTGCGAGGGTGTACCTGGACGACTACGCCAAGCAGCAAGCCCTCAGGCCCAACACCGTCCGCCACTCCCGCCACCTCCTCGGCCTCGCCACTGCCTCCATAGGAAAGCGCAAGGTGGCAGAGGTGACCATAACGGACGTGCGCAAGCTCCACGGGGACACACGCGCCAAGGGCATCACAGAGGGCTCCAAGGGGGTCTATCAAGCCAACCGGCTCCTAGCGGTTCTCTCCAAGGCTTTCGCTTTGGCGATTGAGCGCGGGTGGAGGACAGACAACCCCTGCAAGGGCGTCCGCAAGTTCCCCGAGGATCAACGTTGGCGGAACCTAAGCGAGGATGAGGTGGGGCGGCTGCTGGCCGCATGTGATGCCTATGAGGAGGGGAGGAGGCTGAGGCCGGGCGGGGAGCCCATCATGGGGAAACGGCTGAGCGAGGAGCAGAGGGCAGCTCCTTTGGCCCTCACCGAGGCGCTGCCCGAGGATTTGCGCACCGTAGCCGACCGCGAAGCAGCCGATGCCATCCGCCTCCTCCTCTTCACCGGAGCCCGCCTGCAAGAGGTGCTCAAGGCGGAGTGGCCCCAGTTCAACCTAGAGGTGGGCCTTTGGGAAAAGCCCTCCGCCCACACCAAGACCAAGCGCCAGCACAGGCTAGAGCTGGAGGGGCCAGCCCTTGAGCTTCTCGCCACGATGGCCGCCCGCAAGAGCCACCCCGTCTATCTCTTCCCCGGCAAGCCTGAGCTAAGGCGTAAGGCGGGGGCAGTCGATATCAAGACCGGGAAGTCCAAGGGCATCACCCCCCGGGCAGACCTGAGGCACCCTTGGCAGGAGATTAGCCTCATGGCCGGGCTGGAGGGGGTGAAGCTGCATGACCTGAGGCGGACCACCGCCAGCTTCATGCTCTCAGGCGGCTCCTCGCTGGCCACGGTTGGGAAGGCTCTGGGGCACACCCAAGCCTCCACCACGCAACGCTATGCGACCCTTGCCCCCTCGGTGCAGCGAACAGGGCTGGGCGAGGCGGGCAGGCGCATGGTGGCCGCCAAGGGGCAGGGCACTGGGGCCGAGGTGCTCGCGTTCAACGGCAAGGGGAGGGCTGAGGGATGAGCAGGGATGACTACATGCCCCCGGACGAGCGCAAGACTTTCCTCGCTGGTCTAATCGGCGGGGTCCTCCTCACGTTGTTCCTCTGCGGCTTATTCGTCCAAGGGCAAGAACTGTGCACCCGGCAGGTGAAAGAGGCGGGCGAACGGGCGGTCTATACCGGAGACTGAGCCCCCTCCGGCCAATTGCTTCGATAGTGCCCTCCCCCCCGGATGCCTACGGCACTTGGTACGCCTGCCAGCGGGAGAGCTGCTCGGCGCGTTGGCGGTACAGCCTCGCCATTTCCTCCGCGCCCACCGCACCCCACATGGTCCCCTGCTGCTCCCAATAGGCCCAGGTGATCCATTCCAGCGTTGCCGCCTTCCACGCCAGATGTGCTCGCCTGACTGCCGCTCCCTTCCCTATGTGCCGTGCAAACCGCATTGCCCACGCCAATGCTCCGGCCAGTTCTCTCCTGGCTTCCTGCACCCGAATATCCGCAGCTATGTTCATCTCGAATTGATTTAGAGGCCGGTCCAGATAGGCTGTGGACCAAAGGACGCCTTGCATCGCTTCCATCCACAGCCGCACGGCCCAAAGTGTCTGCGCTGCCGTGTCCTTTGTGATGATCAGCGACGGCGCGGCTTCATGCGCAAGGATGTGCCGCAGGCGGAAGGCTTCTCCGAGCTTGGAAATCAAATCATCCGGATCGGCAACGATAAGGTCCTCGGGTTGCGGATCGTGTCTTGCGTGCGGCTGCACTGCGCGCTCCAACGCGCCCTTAATATCCTGGTCTAGGACACGGCTCATGCTGGAGAGGAGCCCGTGGATGCTGTTGCAGGGGGCGGCGTGAGCGATCAATTCCGCTGCGGAAAGCTTCCCGTCGCCAAGGAATGTCAAGGCGTCCTTGAGAGTGAACTTGTCGTCCACCAGTCCGGCCGCTCGGCTTCGATAAGCTTCAGAGTGATTTACGAGCCCAACGATGGTGGCTCGATGGAAGGTCTGGAGGGCAGCAATAGCGGCTACCACCACGTGCCGATGTATCTCGTTCCCTAATGGAGCGTCCATCAAGCGCTCCAGCTCCCATACACGGCTTAGCGCCTCATAATCGGCCCCATGCCACTCTCCCCGCATTAGGCGGCTCCGAGCCTCGGCAATCTCCTCCTGTAAAACCTCCAGCCTGCCCTTAGCCATATTACCCCCGGCGCTTCTCGGATAGTTCGCCCACTGGCGCTTAGCCCCGGTAAGCCATAATCATGCAGCTCGTGAGTGGCGAGCATGGACAGAATGCGTTTGACCGAGATTGCTGTTGTTAAGTGGCGCACCCTCCCCATTGCCGATGCGGGGCTGTCCGCACGGGCCACCCGTGCGCTCCTCAGCACCTATGCGGACCCGTCGACCTTCCCGCCATTCGAGACCATAGGCGCGGTGGCCGAGCTGAGCGACAGGGAGCTGCTGCGGTGGCCGGGAGTGAGGTGGAGAGTGGTGGAGGAGATTAGGGGGCGGGTGAGGAAGCTGGCGGCGCAGGGGCTTGAATAGCGGTGGAGTAGCGATAGGCTGGCGCATGTAAACGGGCGCTGGGGTTTGGAAATGGCATCTGAGACTAACGCGGCTGCGGCTCTGTATAAGGCGAGCGGAGCCGAGGGGTACTTTGGTAGCGCCTCAGCCCGGTTTGTATGCCCTCACTGCGGCACCTTCGCTCAGCACTATTGGGGAGTGCCTTACTCGCTTGGCGTTCCGCTTTCCCCGATCAGCAGTGGCGGGCGGAACATCGAGGAGCCTGGGTTCGTGTTTGCCGCCTGCATGGCGTGCCAACGCGAGTGTCTCTTCTTTGATGGTGAATTGGTGCATCCGCGAGCAATCCTGGCTCCAGCCGCTCACCCCGACTTGCCCCCCGAGCTGTCTGCGGATTTTGAGGAGGCACGGCAAATCTCCGGTCTCTCAGCCCGAGGCGCCGCCGCTCTCCTCCGCCTCATCATCCAAAAGCTCTGTCCTCTCATCGGCGCTCGCGAGGGTCCAATTGACAAGATGATTGGGCAACTCGTGCAGGAGGAGAAGATACCTCGCGCGGTACAGCAGGCGATGGACAGTGTGAGGGTGTGGGGAAATGAAGCAGTACACCCCGGCACGCTGGACTTGAGAGACGATGCCGCGATGGTCGCGCGCCTGTTCGGTCTCGTGAACTTCATCGTGGAAAAGACCATAAGCGAGCCCCGCCAGATCGCGGAGATATTTGGGGGCCTGCCAGCAGGGAAGCTTGAGGGGATCGCTAAGCGGGACGGGCGCTGACAGTAACCGGCAGGGTGCCGGGTTTGAGCTTCGCCTCGGGTCTGCTAGCTTTGGCGCATGGTAATCCACTTCATACTGTTCGCTGCATTTCTAATCGGCGGACTTATAGTGTTAGCCCGCGTTGGACACTCCCAACTCACCGCTCAGATGCAAGAGAACACTGAGGCGGCAGAGGAGGTGCTGGGGTTTCTTACGTCGGTAGTTGACTATGTAAACTCGGCGGGGAAGGACGAGGATGCATTCGTAAAGGTGACGACTGGATTGGTGGGCGTGGAGCGGGCGCTTGGCTCAGACAACTACGTCCATGGAGTCCGCATCGCGCACTACTTGCTCAACAATGCTCCGATACTCCCGCTGGCCGTCTACGAGATGAGGCGGCTGTTCGCGGAATGGCACACGGAAAAGTGGGCCTATGGGGTAGCCGAGCCGCTCCGGACCGTGCTACTTCGGCATTTGGGGCGGCGAGAAGCGCACAACAAAGCCATTCAGACGGCCAGCTCTAGCATTGGGCGGTGTATCGCGGAGGGGTGGGGCGTGGTTGCTGGGTTCCCCCTTTCGTGCTTGCGGGCATTTGGCCTCCTTAGCGAGCGGTCCGAACGTGCGGCTAAGGGGTCGCTCCTCTTTCGCCTGTGGAGTTTCCTCTCGGCAGTGGCGACCATAGCCGGCCCGATCCTGTCCTACATGGCGGACAGGCGCGCAATCGACGCGACCGTTCGGACACTTCTCTGGTGAGACCGCAGCGGGCGAACCGCTGGTAGCTACTATTAAAGAGAAACACATCCCGGGGCTCGCGCTCTGGGGCATTCTCGCATCTATCAACGTCGAGCGGCCCCGACATAGGGCCGCCCCGAGAGACCCCTCCCAGACCAGCCACCTCCTCCCACCACCCCCTAAAACGTCATCCCCAGAGAGCCGCCCCGAGAGGACGCCCCTTAGGAGACCCCTTGGGGGAGAGGGTCTGGGGTTTGAAGTTGTTGGGAGGAGGGTGGGGAGAATGGGGTCGTTCCCATATGCGGAGGCTTCCGCATCCCCTCTAATGCTACCCACTAGCGCCTCCCTAGGGGGCGTTTCATAGGAGAGAGCCATGCAGGGTTACCCGCTCGCCTTCGTCCACGAAACCCGCAGCCTTGCCGTGGACAACCATGGCTGTCCCCAGTGCCTCGCACCTGCCGGCCATCCCTGCTTGAGCAAGCGCCCGGGCCGCACCCGTCGCGCCGTCCATGGCCCGCGCTTCGATCTCGCTACGGTTAGCAGGCGGCTCCGGCAGCGCCTCTATTCGGCCGAGACATAGCGGGCCCTTAGCGGACGATGAAGCGGAGCAATCCGACCACGAGGTTCAATGCTGTCACAATCCCCAGCAACGCTGCGACTGCCGCTAAATTGTTAAACCACATAGGCCAAATTCGCTGTGGCCCCATGTTGATCATCTTAGCGACACAATCGTCGCTTCGTACTGCGGTCATCAATGGCAACTCAGCATTGATCGCCATGATGTCAATCGTGACCAACTCGCCGGGAGCAAAGCTATCAAATTGCAGGGAGTAGCGATTGAATGCGCTAGTGGCTTCTTCAAACGCCCGAGCTGGCGCGAGATTTAGAATGTGCGGTTTCCAGTTAAAGGTCACCTCCACGCCCTTCGCCGGAAGGAGCCCGATATTCTGCACGGTTATGGAGGCGGTGCGAACCAACTGATTGGATGAAACTTGCGCACCGTCCATCCCGATAAGAGGCTGGTCCACGAGCATGTTTCGGGAGTGGGGGATGCTGTAGACGAGCCGCGCCTTCAACCTGAATAGTCGTGCCAGCAGAGCAGCGAATAGAACCGTTCCAAGGCTCCAGAGCTGCGTTTGGTGGTCCACCAAGAGTTGTGTGATACTCGCCCCCATCGAACCCTTCATGCTGCACATCATCGCTCCGCGCAAGGCAGCCACTACGCCCAAGCTCCTCCCTCTGGCATTCAAGCCATACATCGAAGCTGGGGGACTGACGGCGAGGGAGCGGGTGCCGGAGGACTGCCCGAGAAGCCTCCCAGCCGCTCCCCGAAGCTCAGACGCTAGAGACGGTCCTCGCGTTTATCGCGGGCGTGGACGCGAGGAGGATCGCGGAGGAGGCTGCGAGGGGACTGGTGACGGAGATTACATGGGATGACAGAGCCCCGTTGAGAGATGACGACCTCGCTCCTGTCTCGACCCCGCCACTTGACGCTGTTTCATTGAAACACTCCTATCAACAGTTTCAGCCTTCCCAGCGCCGGGGCGGGTAGCTCACCTCGGCGCCGGATGGTACTCGGGGTGCGCCCTCAATCGTCCGGAATCCATCCATGAGCGAAGCACCCGAAGCCAACGAAGCGCAGCCCGACCACGTGACCGCCCTCTTGGACGGCACAAGAGATTGGCTCCTCAGCGATCTGATTACCGTCTTCGCGCAGAATGGAATGGAGATGGACATCACGCTGAATATCGGGGGCACACTTGTATCGGGCACCCTCATCAGCGGTAAGACATATTTCACAGAGATGGCAGACGGCTTCGTCAAGGCACCCGGGCTGTCCACGGAGACGGTACAGGTGATGGATAAGTACTGGAGGGGCTGGGCGGACATTTACGACAAGCCGGAAGATGCGGGAGAAGACTGGGAGCCTGGCCCCGCCTCCTACGTCCATTTGCGGAATACTCGGTGCTTCAACGGGGGCGACAGCCCAATCCCGGTAAATCGTGGCCCGCTTTGGCGTGGGCGGCTGTCGTCTATTGACGGGTTTTGGCTGGGGTCACTCTCGTCTGATTGAACGAAGCCGGGGGTCAGGCAGTGGCGGCAAAACTCTGGGCAGTGGCGGTCACGACAATCGCGAGCCTGCTTTTCGCGGGTGCGCTTGCGGCGGGATATTACGTCTATTCCGCAGTGGAGGTAACCGGGCTTCCCCAGCCCACCCCTTCCATATTCGATGCGAGGCGTGTCGGACCTCGTGAGGCCAATCAGATTACTCCAAGGCGTTATGCTCCCGACTGTAGAGACCCGGCCAGCGCCGTCGATGCCCAAACCTGTTCTCAATGGGCTGCGGTGGCGGCGGCGGGAGATTACAACAGGCTCACTCGCGCGGCCGTGGTGGTTAGCTACTTCGGTTTCCTCGCTCTCGTTCTCAGCCTCGCGTTCACGGGGTGGGCGGCACGTGCTGCGGCCAGAGCAGCGAATGCGGCGGAAGCGTCAACCCAAGATGCAGCACGCGCTTTAGAGTTCGCGGAACGGAATTCAGATGCAGCCGCAGACTTGGCAAACACCTCACGTAACGCGGCTGAGAACGAGCTGCGGGCGTGGCTCGATGTCGAAGCGTACCTAGAAAGCGCGCATCGCTCGGCTCTCGCCTCCCACTTCAACCTGCGCATCTCTTTCAAGAATGTCGGGCGCACCCCGGCTCTGGACGTAGGCCTCAGTGTAAAACTCAGTTGCAGAACCTCTATCACGATTAACGGCGGGGTACTTCCCACCCCCGAGAAGTACCCCATTGCCATGCCCTCGTTAATGCCTGGGGCGCAGCGTTCGCAGGCCGTGGGCGAGCGGCTGGAGGATACCGCCATTGCGGCGGGAGAGGCGGATGCGGCTGCCACGCACGGGACCACCACAGTCTTTGCGGACGTGATCATCTACTATCGCACGGTGTTCGATGGCGAAGATGCGGAGCGGCGGATGACAAGCGCGAGATTCATCATCTTGCCCCACGAGGTTCCAGTCTATCCCGGCATCAAACGTGAGTGGGTTCGGGATGCCGCTGCTATGTCTCAGACCCTCTCGTGCAATCAGGTGATGACCGCCCCTGTGTTCATGACCTGAGAGGCGGGGGGCAGTCGTCCTGACGATTGGCAGAGAGTGACCGCCAAGATGCCGTAGGCAGTTCCGAGTTGACAACTTGGGGAAGTTCCTATATCGACCGCCTTGCAACTGGCGATGAGCAGAACAAAGTTCCTGCGTACAGCCCAGCTCTGCACCTTACCGCAACAGCGTAGCCCGGTCCCTCACGCTTTCCATCGTGGAGGCACGGGCCGTTTCTTAAACTCCATTCGTGGAGGCCGCTGTTATGCGCCTGTTCCCATCGTGCCCCGAGTGCGGCTCGGTTATTCCGACAACGTGTTCTGATGCCCCAATCCGATTCTGTGTAGGCGAAGGCGAAGTGCGTACCATTCGCCGGAGCCAAGAGGCGCAGATGTTGCGTTTTCTGTCCCGCGCTGCCCCTTACAAGCCTGTCAAGGAGGAAATGTTCGCCGGGATGGGCCGGTGCCTTCAAGTTACGCGCATCCTCGCCCGCCTCCGCCACAAGTGGGGAATCCCCGTCCTCCGCGAAGACCACTCCAAGGCACAGGGCCGGGGCACTTATGGGCGCTACTACCTTGGAGATGGGGTCCGGGTGTGGGAGCCTGATGACGCGGAAGGGGAGGGCTGAACACCATGGCCGATGACCTTGACCGCCTCATGGCGACAATCCGCGCCCGCCAGGCGGGCCTCCCCGACCCGGCCCCAGCCGGACCGATTACTGTTCCGGGACTCCCCTCGGGCGGCGGGGACGAACTCGACCAGCTCATGGCGCACATCTACAGCCCCGGGTTCCGGGCTCAAGCTCAGCCCCAGCAGCCCACCCAGCCCTCCTCCCCCGCAGTCGCCCCCGAGAGCGCCTACAACTCAGCGGTCACCGGAGCCACGGACTCGGCCACCTTCGGCTTCGCGGATGAGCTGAACGCTGCGCAGGAGACCCTCCTCGGCAACTGGGGGTCTGCCTTGGGCAACGCTCACGGCACCCAGAGCATGTGGTCCTCGGGCAAGTCCTTCTCGGACACCCTCGCCGCGAACATCGCCTATGAGCGGGGCCTCCAGAAGGCGGACGCGGAGGCGCACCCCTATGCCTTCCACGGGGGACAGGTGGCGGGGGCTTTCCTCGTACCAGCCGGGGCAGGGGCGGAGGGTGCTCTCCAGGTGGCCCGCGCAGGTGCTCTCCAAGGGGCGGCTTATGGGGCGGGCTCTGGGGAAGGGCTCGGGGACCGTGCTGCCAAGGCGGCCGAGTACGGCATCATGGGGGGCGCAGTCGCCTCCGTCCTCCACCCGGTCATTAGCGGAGTGAGCGCCCTCGCCGGCAAGCTCCTCGGCAAGGAAGCCTCTAAGGTTGGGGAAGCGGTGGCCGCAGAAGAGCCGGGCCTCGTGGGCGAGGTTACCGACACCAGACCCGCAGTGACTCCCGAAGGAACCGGCCCAGCGGACCCCGTACCCGGCACTCCCGCAGATGCCACCCCCGGAACCCCCGAGGCTCCCGCCACCGCATGGACCCACCCGGACATGGCGGGGAACCGCACCCCCGTGGCAGGGGCGGAGCATCTCGGGCCGACCCCTGAGGGAGACGCCCCCATCCCGCTCCACGCGGAAGGCACCCCGGAGGCCCCAGCAGGTGATCCCGTGGGGTCCATCTCCCGGGCTGGCCTCGAAGACCTACAGGCTCAGGTGCAGCACTTCCGGTCGGAGGTGGAGAAGAGCAACGGGCGGGCCGTGGACGTGACCCCCACCACCCCCGAGCATCCCACCCTCGGAGCCTTCCGCCTGGGTAACCTCGGAGACGGCCCCGACACGATGAGCCTCCTCGGAGCCCTCGTGCGCCAGCTCCCCGGAGTAGCCCCCAAGAGTGACGCCACGATGTGGGCCGCTGCCAACCAGGCCGCGAAGGACATTGGGGTGAACGACCCCGAGGCTCTCCACGCCCTGGCCTCCCAGATGGCCGGCCCTGAGGGGAACATTGAAGGGGCCATCGCTCTCCTCCGCACCGTCCAGCGCCAAGCCGCAGACACCGTGGATACCTTCCACGGGGCCGGGGTCGATTGGAGCACTGCATCCGATGACATGGTGCGGGAGGTGGGGCAGGCCATCTACAACGTCCAGCGCATCAACTCCCTCGTGCAGTCCGCGAAGGTGGGCGTGGGGCGGGCTCTCCGGGTCTTCTCCCTGCCCAACTCCGAGGCGTACCTCCAAGCGGTGACCCGTGGGGAGAGCATCGCCCAGCAGCAGGGCCTCAATGCCGAGCGCTCCATCCCGCCCCTCCCGTCCACCCGCGAGGAGATGGCCAACTTCTTCGACCTGTGGGGCATGACCAAGGGCAACCCCGAGCTTCAGAGCGACTTGCTCCAGGGCACCCTCACGGTCCCCACCGCAGGCCACTACCTAGCCAACTCCTTCGCCAACTTCTTCACCGCGTCCATCCTCTCAGCGCCGAAGACCATCATGCTCAACCTCGTGGGGCCGGCCTTCATCAACACGCTGCGGTCCTTGGAGAAGATGAGCGGGGCATCCGTCCTCGCACTGGACCCCACAATCTCCGCAGCCGAGCGCGCCCAGTACGCAGCCACCGCGAAATACACCCCCGTGGCTCTCCTCAAAACCATGGGCGAGATTGGGGACGTGTTCCGGTACGGGGTGCAGGCCTTCAAGGAAAACCGCACGGTCTTAGGTGGAGGAGGAACGGTGCAGGATGCCAACGTCTCCTTTGGTCCGTTCAATGCCAACCTCCTAAACGCGGCGGGTGCGGACCCCAATTTGAAGTACACTCTCGGCAACCTCATCAATGTGTGGCCCAGGGCATTCGCGCGGGTAAACAACGGGCTGGACGAGATGGCCAAGCGGTTCACCTACCTGGGGGAGACCCGGTTGCGGGCCATGGTGGAGGCTGCCGGGCAGGGGCTGGAGGGGAATGCCTTCCAAGCCCACGTACGGGAGGCCATGCTGGGGTCGCTGGACGAGGCTGGGGCAGCCACGGACAGGGGCATTCTCGACGCAGCGGAGCGGACGACCCTTACCGGCACCGTGGGTACTGAGGGGAACATCGCCCGGAGGTTTGCCAGCGGTATCCAGTCCCTCCGCCACGACTACCCACTCACCCGCTTCATCCTCCCCGTATTCAATGTCCCTGCCAATGCCCTTGGGGAGACCCTCAAGCGTGTCCCCGGCGTGGACCTATTGCCGGGCATGTCATCTCACGTGGCCGACCTTGCGGGAGAGAACGGGGCAGTGGCTCAGGCCGAGGCCCACGGGCGCTCACTCCTTGGGGCAGCCTTCCTCACGGCCGGTTACCTGATGAACCAAGCAGGGGTCCTAACGGGGAGCGGTCCCAAGAACCCCAAGGATGCCACTGTGTGGCGGCAGACCCACGAGCCCTATTCTATCCGGGTGGGTGACACGTGGGTGAGCTATCGAAAGCTCGACATTCTGGGCGGTCTCCTCTCCATCCCAGCCACGCTCTCCGATTGGTCCGTGTACCATAAGCTCGACCAAGGCGACCAAGCGAACACGGCGCTAACCGCAGCGGCCACCCTTGCAACTTGGTTCAAAGATCAGGCCTCCATGCGCACCGCCACCCAGCTCCTCACCCTCGGGGACATCCCCACGCAGGACCCCGGGCGGATGATAGAGGGCATCTTCGGGCAGATTGCCGGAGGGATGGTCCCGGCGAGCGGCCTCCTGCGGACCCTCGGGGTGGACGCCGCCGACCCGTACGTGAGGATGAAGCGGGGCTGGGAGGACTACGTTAAGGCGATCATCCCGGGCATGTCCCAAGAGCTGGAGCCCATGAGGAACGTCCTCGGGGAGCCCGTCAACCGCCCCAACAACACCCTCGGGGAGGCAGTCTTCCCGGTCACCATGGCCCCAGTCGCCACGTGGAAGGATGAGCCGGTCCTCAACGAGCTGAGCCGCCTCTATCAGGCCACTGGGTATGCGGCAGGGGCCGACCCCGCCTCTGTCCTCTATGGGTACAAGGATTCTCGCGATGTGAAACTGGCGGGAGGGGAGAGCCTGTACTCTGCGCTTATGCAGGCCCGCGCCACGTACCGCATGGATGGCATGACCCTCCGGGAAGCCTTGGCGGACCTGTTCCAGTCTCAGGAGTACAGGGACGCGGTGGACGCGGACAGCGGGCAGGTAGTCACCTCGTTAGGAGATGAGAGCAGGGCCGCAATGGTGGCCTCCATCTTCCATCGCTACTCCGCAGCGATCAAAGCCGAGGTGGCGGACGCCTCCCCCATCGCTCTCGCCTACATGACCGCAGCCGCAGCCAAGCACCGGGACGATGCCTATCTCAAGGCGGTCCGCTTGGATGACCTAGTGAACAACCCGGCCCTGTATGACGCGAATGGGGTGGACCCTGAGGAATACGCTGGGCGGATACGGGATGGGGCCACGGGCCAGCTCTTGCAGGCAGTCGGCGCGGAGGGGGCCGCTGGTGGCTACCCTACTAGGGACGCGGGACTGTGAGCGCGAATAATTGGGCGCGGGGTCGAACCCCTCCAAGCGCTTTTCAACGCCTGCCTGCGTTCCCCCGATACCCCCTAGGCGCGGCCCCGGTGTGTTTCTGTGGGAGGGCGGCCCGTGGCTGAAGGCCAACCCACCCTCACCACCGCTCAGGCAGCGGCCCGCCTCGGCCTCGGCAAACACACGCTGGAGATATGGAGGATGCGGGGGCAGGGGCCTGCGTTCCGCAAGTTCGGTCGCCTAGTGCGCTATGAGGTGGCGGACCTGGAGGCGTTCATCGCCGGGGCAAAGCGTACCCACACTGGGGAAGGTGTGGCCTGAAATAGGGAGGGGCTGGCGAGGCGGAGAGGCCATCTAGTGGCCACGCCTAATCGGCTCCCGCCGCTCAGTTCCGCTAAGTCTTTGAAAACTGTGGTGGACGCACTAGGGCTCGAACCTAGGACCCGCTGATTAAGAGTCAGCTGCTCTACCAACTGAGCTATGCGTCCACACCGGCCTGACCGGAGTTTCCTGAGGGGCAGTGCCGCTCGGGAGCGCTCCCTATAGCGGCGAAATTCCGGATGGGAAGGGGCTTTTTCGCCGCCCCGGCAAAAATAACCGGGGCACGTCAGGAGAGGCTGCGC